>Ga0335069_10016332_pt1 | contig 10356 bp, 18 predicted proteins | sample Lox_Sample_11_FD_206714 | JGI IMG/M metagenome (GOLD analysis project Ga0335069, IMG submission 206714) | Soil microbial communities from Loxahatchee National Wildlife Refuge, Florida, United States - Lox_Sample_1.1 | ecosystem: Environmental > Terrestrial > Soil > Wetlands | place: USA...
AGCATTGTCGGCGTCACCGGCACCGTCAAAGGCGCGACCACGCGCCAGTTCATGGTCTTGCGAGAGATCACGGAGAGCTTCTGCTTCAGTGAATTCCACCACGGAGACGCCATCGGCGTGGACGCGCAGAGCCACGCTATCGCATTGCGGCTCAAGAACGCTCGCGCCGCCTCAGCGACGCCACTTCGCATCGTCATCCATCCTCCCATTCGCGACGCGAAGCGCGCGTTCTGCGAAGGCGCGGACGAGGTCCGTGAGATGAAGGAGTACCTCGACCGCGACCAGGACATCGCGAGTGAGGTGAGCGTTCTCCTCGCCGTCCCGGAAACGGCTGAAGAGCAGATCAGGTCCGGCACCTGGTCGACCGTCCGGTACGCGAGGAAGCGCGCCGGCGTGCTCATCATCCGCATCAACCCAGACGGCACCGTCCGGTTCGGTTAGGCAGGCAGAACATGAGCAAGATGTGGCAGCTTACTGACGATGAGATGCTGGCCTTCATCGCGCGTGAGTGCCTTACCGCCGGCGTGACTGATATCGGCCAGTGGCCAGTGCAGGTAGAAGACGGCTCGTACGGTGATACCGCATCACTGGCCTGCAATGCGCACACCGGCCGTGATTTCGGTAGTGGAGAACTTCTTACCGTTAAGTGCAAGGCTCAGCTGCACGGTGAGACGCTTGCCGGCCTGCGTGAAAGCCTTATCCAGCATCTGCTCACTACTAAGCATCGCGCGGCGCCTTTCAGCTATTCAACTCCCGCATTCACCGTAAGATCACGAGTGATGCATGTTGACCCGCAAGCCAGCAACAACAGCAGTTTCAGCTAAGAAAAGAGAAGGAACCAGCATGGCAGTCAGCACTCGAGTCGCAGACCGGCTCTTCAACTGGAAGTTCAGCGCGGCAGCGGACGCGATGAAGAAGGAAATCCTCGCCACAATGGTCGCCAACGCTGAGCCGGAAGACCTGCCGTACACGCTCGACGAGCGTGACATCATCAGTTCACTGGCGAAGACGTACGGCAACGTAGGCTATTTTGATGGCGACGCGGCGGTTCTCATCCGGGCTGCGGTCGCCTGGGTGATCCGGCAGCCGCTTGACTGCGACGCTTCGTGGACGCCGAGTGACGCAGAGACGAGTGTCACTGACCACCGTCAGTAACAGCGGTTCCGCATCTCGGGCAGCTGGCACGCAGCTGCCCGGTACCGGGGTCTTTGGCGGTGAACGCGTGCCGGCAGTTCTCACAGCGAGTGACGCCATAGGCGCTGAGGAAGCTGCCGCCAATCAAGTCCTTCAGTGCGGTGATCGCCCAAACGCAATTATGAACGATGATTCCGTTAGCCAGGAATTCGTGGGCCGTTTCCACCATGAGATCGTAGACCGGCTGCCGCTTCTTGCTTGCGGATGACCCAACCACACTTACGAGAACAGGTTTGCTTATTGGCTCGTTTTTTGATTTGACGTGTGAATTCCTCGCCGCATACTGGGCACTTGACCGTCTCACTGCCGGTGTGCCCTCGAAAAATGCGAGCGCACTCTCGAGAGCAGGTGTGCGTTCCGTCATTTTCGCTGACGCGAATTGAGAATTGCTTACTGCAGACTGGGCACGGTATCTCGGTAGAACCAAGCCGGTCTCGGTATCTGTGTGAGCATACTCGAGAGCACGTTGGTGTGCGTCTTTGGCAGTTTTCGTACCGAGAATCCCAGTAATCAGTACCGCAGACTTGGCACGTGAACAGTTCCTGGTACTTGTGCTCATCCGCGTAGACGATGCCGCGGCACTCTGATGAGCAGAATCTACGTCCATCAAGTTGCTGGTATGCGGTGGATTCGAATGAACGCCCACATTGCATGCAGATGAACGCAATGGCAGCTCGGTCTTTGCCCCAGACGCGAAGAGCATGCTGCTGGTGCCACTCATGTCCTTCTTCGCTGCGATGCCATTCTGGTGCGTACTGGCGGCCAATCTCAGCAAGCCTGAGAAGCTGCTGGTACCGGTCTGGGTCAGCTGCGTGAGCCTTAGCATGCTCTGATGGTGTGAGCATGCGCAAGTTACTGGGTTCGTTGTTGAGTGGGTTGAAGTCTGCGTGATGAATGTGGTATCCTGGTTCAATCTCACGCTTATTGAAGAATTCCCACACATCGCGGTGAAGAAGGCCTGCACTTGCCCAAGTCGGCGCATCTTTGAGGTAGTAGACTCGGTTGTTCCTGTGCGGTGAATCTGGGTTTCGTCGGTACGTCGCGTTGTTGAACTGGACGACAACTGGGTAACTGTCTGATGAGTCCATACAGCCAGTTTATCATCGCACACGAGTGCGTCCAGCCTTCTCCACCCAGTTCCTTCGACCCATACTCGATGGTCAGCGGTACCGGTCAGCTCTCGCCCATCGCTTAGGTAGATCGTCATCACCTCAGCACTACGCTGAGTGCATCGACTTGCAAGAACGTGTTTCCAGCCCTGTCGTGTCCACACTCGCTCACCTGGAGTAACATCTTCAACCGGGATGTCACCACGCTCAGTCAGAACGAGCGTCCCAGCGACAAGGCAAGCATCGAGTCTATCAGGACTCTCCGCATCAGTCGGCAACCATGAGCACATTGAATCTTCAAGATACGGGAACATCCCTACGTGGCAGATACGACGCTGCTCGTAGAGAGATGAAATCGGCTCAGCGCGGATCGCCTTCCCCCGCGTGGCGCGAACCTGCATGTACGGCACGTTCGGGTCGACGGTGCGAAGGAGAGTGCCGATGAAATCACCGCCCTGATTTGTCTCCGCGACCACGCGATCGGCGTCATATTCATTGTAAGCCCAGACAACCTTCTTCATCGCCTCCATGGGCGTGGCGCGAATCGTGCAATCCGCCAGTACGTAACCACGCCCATTTTTCGCTGCTCCCGCCACGATGATGCCAGTCTGCGCACTCGACTCACCATCGGTTACCGCCGGGTCAACGCCGACGACAACGCGGACAAGATCTGGAACCTGCGACGGATCGGTGACTCGCATCTCTTCGATCCACTCACGCTTCCACAATGCGCCGGGGTTGTCTTCCAAGAGCTCTCCATCCAGCTCTTGCCGGCCAAGGCGAGTTCCGAGCAGTGGTGCGACGACGTTTTCCTTGTACACGTCACTCAAGTTACTGAGATTGTCGACGGTTCGGCCGCGCGTGATGATAGAAGTCTCACGCTGCATGAGCCCTACGCGACTCGGGTCTGGGTCACTGGTGCGGAGCAGTGGGACAGGCCGCGGGGTTGTCGCCACGACGACTTGCGGTCGGTATTCGTCATCCCAGTCTGGCTTCTTCGGCAGTCGAAGTGTGATGACAAGGTTTGACCATGTCGTATCTGCGACCAGGCCTTTTATCGCATCTTGCCAGAACGCCGCCTCATCCGCGACGGCGAAATTATGCTGCGGCCCGCGAAGACGCCACGGCTTTTCCGCTGAAAATGCCTTAAACCGGCTGCCGTTGGCGAGGCGGACCTCGCCGATACTCCGGTTGTAGCCGGCATCCTCAGAATGGTCTTTGAACTCATCGCGGTCAAAGCACGCGAGCAGTCCAGACTCACCCTCAACGATGGTGTCACGCACGTCCGCGAAGGTCTTGCCGACAAGCGCGATCCGCGAGCCTGGGTACCGTCTCGCCTTCTCCGCCGCCCACTCGGTAGACGTCTTCGTTTTCCCCCAACCTCTCCCGGCCAAGATCAGCCACGTCATCCAATTGCCGGGTGGGGCGAGCTGCTCCGGCCGAGCGATCTCACGCCACGGCCGCTTGACCGCGCCGTCAGCCTCATCCTGGCGGCGCTTCAGTTCCTGCTGCAGCTCGCGCAATTTCCGAAGCCGCTCAAGTCGCGCATCGGCGAGTGTAGAAGCCATGTGTACACCAGTGCGAGGTTGTGGTATAGTTTATCTAACAGCAGGAACCAGGAACGGAGATTCCGGTGAACGACGATTTCGAAGACTGGACACCGTGTGAGATGTACGGTCATGAATTCGAAGACGGGTTTTGCCGAGACTGCGGCGAACAGCAAGAACTCTGAACTGACGCCAGCAGGAACCAGGAACGGAGAACGAGAATGGCAAGCATCAAATGCGGTCAGTGCAAGAAGACGCACACCAGCGTTTCAGCGGTCCGGCAGTGCTACACGGACGCTCGCGGCGGCTACCTTCGAGGTGAAGACGCCATCGCGGCTTCAGCGGAAGAAGTCCGGGCGGAAAACGCCTGGCTGCAGGCAGCTGAAGCCGGCAACCCGGATACGTGGCGCGAAAACGAACTGGAGCGGATGGCTGAGGCATCCGGTCTCCCGGTTCCTCCCGGCCTTTACTAACCTAGGTAACGCTCGCTTCAGCGTAAGCTGAAGCGAGCGTTTTGTTTACACCATCATACCATCGTGGTATGATGGTATCAGCAGCAAGAACAAGGAATGGAGAAAGCGATGGCTCTCGACATCGGTCAGCTCGGCATCCGGAACCAGCAGATGCGTGTTTACGAGCTGACGCAGCGTGCGGACAACTTCACGCTCAACAGCTCTTGGGAGCATGAAATCCAGTCCGGTCATCGGCTCGACGACGAGTGGAACAGCCGGGTCATCGAGTCGCTCATGATGCGCATCCCCGTCGGCAGCATGTGGCTTGTCGACGAGAAGAGTGGTGCCAGCATCCTTGCCGACGGCCGGCGCCGGCTGGCGGCGGTCCGCCGGTTCGCGCAGGGAAGCTTCGAGCTGGCCGGCCTGAACCTGGCACCGCAGTTCAACGGCCTGCGGCACTCGGCGGTCAAGCCGTCCTTGTGGACTCGAGTTCTGGAAACGGAGCTGCCGGTGCACTCCATCACCGCCGGCACCCCGGTAGACGTCGCCGTTGAGGTACTGTCGCAGGTCCTCGACCGGCCGCTGCCCCGGAGCCTGATGGCGTCTTCCATCCGCCGAGTGCGCAACTGATGATGATGCTGGTAATGTACGCCAGTCTCGCACTGTGATATAGTTTATCTAACAGCAGCCGACCGAGGAGAGCGAGCATGAGCGTCATCGCGACGGAGGGCAAGGCGATTACCGTCCAGCGCACGACAGGTTACTACGTCACCACGGCAGACGGCCTTTACGCCGACGCCGATGGGCGCACCTGGTTCAGCAAGGCCGTCGCCGCCGCCATCTGCCGCAAGCTCGGCGGCTGGTATGAGCAGGGCAACCGGACGACCGTCAAGGATGTCGTCACCGGGTACGAGAGCGCCTGACGGTGCGAAGGAATGGAGACTGAGATGAGCGAGAGCGCGCAAGAACTGCCGGTCCTGGCGGACGTGGAAGTCGAGCCGGGTGAATACGGCTTCAAGGTAACGCCGGTCTGGTCCGGTGTCGACCGCCCGCGGTCGTACTCGGTCTGGGTCACGAAGAAGAAGAACGCGGACCGGCTTCAGGCGGCGATGCTCGCCGGCGTGGCGATCACGGTGCGCGGTACCGGCACCGACGTGAACGGCCAGACCTACGCGGACACCGAGAACCACTTCCTCGGCCGGCACATCAACGCCGACCTGAAGCGCCTCGGATACTGAGGAGTGAGAGATGAGCGCCAAGTCAGACCGTGACAAGTTCATCGAGATGGTCTACCAGACCACGACTCCCAGTGACCTTTACCAGATGACGATCACGCTCCGAGCGCCGTTGTCCCGGCACGGCGGTGCTTTCGGCGCTCGAGCCGCCGTTTTGAAGGCGGCTCACAGCATCGGGCCGAACCCCGACGTCTCGCCCGTCATCATGACCCGGTACCGGGGCCGGCAAATCGCCAAGGTGCTGGTAAGCACCAGCGGCAACCGACGCGTACTTCTCAATTTCGCCGACATCGCATACGCATTGTGGACCGGCAAGGAAATCTGAAGTTGTCATCTCTCACTGCACATTCCTGGTAAGATTGATACTAGGAATGGGCAGTGGTGAGCGGAGGACTGAGATGCTGCGACCGGAAGAGAAGAAATCCGTTGAGACCAGTGACTGCCCGAAGTGCCTGGCAGAACCAGGGAAGCCGTGCACTGTTCTCACCTCAAGTGGAGTATGGACGCTAGAATACCCACATGACGCCAGGGTCGGTGAGAATCGCTGATGTCACGCGTAACGGCCTGGCTGGTGTCGTGCGACGCGTGTAATGCGCATGCTGAGCCGGCGCTGAGCCGCTACCAGGCGAACTGGAAGGCGAGAAAGCTCGGCTGGCTCGTCCGGACCGAAGAGCAGGGCGGCGACCGCTGCCCGGAGTGCAAAGGAGAAGATCACGTGCCGGTACTGATGATTACGCGCGGGCTGCCGGGAAGCGGCAAGACGACGTGGGCAACGGCGTGGGTAGCCGGAGACCAGGAGCGCCGAGCTCGCGTGAACCGCGACAGCATCCGGATGATGCTCGGCGGCGTTTTCAACGGTGGTGCGTCGGAAAAGCGAGCGATCGCCGCACGGGACTCACTGATTCTCGGACTGCTCAGGCGTGGATTCGACGTCGTGTGCGACGACACGAACCTGGTGCCGGCAACCGTGACTGAGCTGCGAGACCTCGCCAGGCGATGCGGCGCCGGCTTCGAGGTCTTCGACCTGACTGCCGTGCCACTCGAGACCTGCCTGGCGAGGAACGCCGCGCGGAAGGACAAGGCGCCGGTGCCGGAACCGTGGATCCGCAGCCAGCACGCTCGCTACATCGCAAAGCATGCAGAGTAGCAGAACGAAGACGAGAGCGGCTAAGCCTGGCTTCACCAGCTCACAGCGTGATATAATTGCACTAAATCTAGAAGAAAGTGAGGCAAGATGAAATGGGCGCCTGTGATGGGACCAGCGGCAACAACGGCACCGCACGGATCGTGACGGTAACCATCGAGATCGACTTCACCGAATCGAGCGTCAAGCCAGGCGACGAAGTGAACGTCACTCGCCGGTGGCTTCACGAACTGGCAGAATCAGCCAGCAAGGCGAGCGCGTTCGTCACCATGACGAGCTAACCGGCACTGGCGGCTACGCGCCGCCGGTGCCGTTCTGCGTCTGGCGAAGCTCGTGCTCGAGCCGGATGATCTCCGCTTCGACGCTGTCGATCGTCAGCACCTCAGATCGCGTCGGCGCGTTGAGGCCGAGGAGCTTCGACCGAGTATCTTTGATCTTGAGGATGCGGTCGATGCACTCCAGCACGAACCGGTCATCTTCGAGCGGGATCTCGTAGTCGTCACGGACGATCCGGCCGTTCGACACGAGGATGTGCCGAGCTCTCAGCTCGATCCAGCACGCTCGCTCCAGCTCATCGAGAGACTGGAGCTCGAGCAGCCGCTGCTCATCACGCGCCACTCGGACGGTGTTCGCCAGGCCGCGCCGGATGGCCGCACCGGCTCGAACCGGGTCGCCATTCAGGCCGAGATGCTCGGCGATCTCCTCGAGAGACCATCCGAGCGCTTTCAAGCGAACCGCTTGGCTGTCTCTCGCTGGCCCTCTCTTGTAGGGCCCCCTGGGAGGCAGCGGTACGAGGATCTCTTCAGGCATGTGGACACCGAGACTTCACTGTAATATGGTTTTACTAACGGCAACGAAGACTGGAGAAGAGCATGAGCGTCATGATGAGCGTTACCTTCGACCCGATGGACGAGGGCGTCAGCCCGGATGCGTGGGCTTCATTCTGCGCCGGTAACGGGCTGGTAGCCGAGCCAGGGAACTGGCTCTGGTACCAAGGTGAAGTCGAAGTCGACTACCTGCCGGAGAAGCGCACCGTCACGTTCTCCACGACGGGCGGCCAGGACGCGCGAGACAACCTGATTATGCTGGCGCTGGGCTTCTGGAAGAAGTTCTCCGGCAAGCTCTACGCTTCAGGAGAGCTGCAGGCGGTGATCGTCGACCTGGTCACTCAAAGCATGCTGTAGCCAGCCGGTCACGCGGCCGGTACCGGAAGGTGCCGGCCGTTTTCCGTCGTGATGTACTACCGCGCTGAAGCGTGGTATGATGATATCAGCAGTAGAACCCAGGAATGGAGAGCAAGGTGACGCGTGATCAAGCATACCAGCATCTGATTCACGCTGGCGTCAAAAGCGGCTATGAGCGAGTGCTTATCCTCGATGCTGCTGAAGAGCACGAAGTCTGGCGTGAGAAGCTCGCCAGCGGAAGCTACGTCACCGTCGAGTGCGTTGACGGCAGCTGGGCGTTCCAGGATGGCTGGCAGCCGGCGATCCTCGCCGTCGAGAAGCGTTAAGTGGTGCTGTAAGCAAGCCGTGGACGCTTCCACTCCAATGTGGTATGATTGTCTCAGTCAGGAAGGGAGAGCAAGATGGCCAGCTGGAACCAGAACCAGGTCGAGGTCGTCCCGCGCCGGAACGCCGGTGGTGTCACGGTTTACGTACGGAACGGCTGGAGCCGGACCGGGCACTGCCGCCGCTGCGACAACGGCCTGCTTCACACCGCCCGCCGGCGTGGTGCCGGTGGCGAGAAGCCGTCGGGGGTGATCCTCGCTAACCGCCCGGTTAAGTACCAGTGGGAAGACGAGATCGCTCCCGGCGAGAAGCCCGGCTTGCGCCGCAAGGTCCGGCACCGCGAGAAGGCTGCCGTCCGCCGCCTCGTGATCGAGGAGAGCTGAGATGACGATGCTCGCGTTCAAGCGCGATCTGCTGATCGCGACTGGCTACGTCAACTGCCCGAAGTGCGGCGCGAAACCGCTTTTCTCATGCGTCAAGAAGCGCCGTTCTCGAGTCATTGAGCTTAGTGAACCGCACGGCGCTCGAGTCCGGGCAGTTTTCCGTGAGATCAGGGCCCGAGAATCATGAGCCGGGAAATCGTCACGGTAGAGAAAGTTCCAGTCGCATGGGCGAGTGGTGAGCCGGTGAGCCGAGAGGACCGCATTAAGATCGCGCTTCTCCGGCTCGCCGGCTGTAGTTGTGAGCTGCCGCTGATCCGGCACGCCTACGATGAGCACGGAAAGCTGAACGACGGCGTCCGGTGCAAGGTTTGCGGTACGATGGCCCGCTTTGAGACGCCGACGGTCGAAGACGTACTGGCGTGGAACCGTCGCTCACATCAGATGACGATGGCGTTCATCCGGGAAAACCCCGGCGCCTTCGACGGCTGGGTGAGCGAGTGCTTTGACGGCTGCGGCTGCGAACTGAGCAGTGACACTACGGTGTGATTTCCAAGAAGCACGGCTGGAAGACGGGAACCTCCGGGTTATCGGTGATCTTCACCCAGACCTGGTAAAGGCCCTGCGCCAGTGAGACACCGCTATTCGCCGGCCCGACGAGGCATTGCGCCCAGTACGCCGGGCCGGGGAACACCGCCCACGACCCAGTGTACCAGACGGACGGCGACGTTTCCGGGTACGACTCGAGTGTGAACGCGAACTGCACCGCGTCACTCGTCGGGTCGTAGCCTGCCGGTGACGCGATCGTGATAAGTACCTGGATCTGGTTGGTAGACAACACCGACTGGGATAGCTTGCCGGCCATGCAGCCTCCTGCGTTAATTCCGGCTGCTGCCGGTACTCCAGTTAACCTGGCTTCCAGCCGTGCCCCACTTGAGCCGAGCTCCTGCCGTCGCCCATCGCCATCTTACCGTGACGGCGGTGAACACGATAACGGTGCTTCCCAAGAGCTTCTCCCATGCCGTGCTGTCAGTACCAGCCGTGCGCTTCCCAGAAGGCCTGAGCGGCACACGCTCCGCCATATGAGGCGTTAACGTACGATCGCATCCACAGCAGCTGCGTCATGGGGTCGCTCTGCCAGTCAGCGCCTGCGCTGGCCATCTTGCTGCCAGGCAGTGACTGCGGCAGCCCGTAAGCGCCAGAGCTCGGGTTAGTCGCGTAGACGTTCCAGCCGGACTCACGAGTGATGATCCAGGCAGCGCATGAGTACGCTGCGCCGAAGACGCGCTCGGCGTCAGCTTGCGGTGAGCCAGCGGAAGTAAGGACGACTGGAGGAGCCGAGGGAGAGCCATGGTGAGCCGGCGGCTGAGAAGCCGCAGCCGGCAGTGCCGTCGTGCACTTCGCTGGGATGAACAGCCGCTGGCCCGGCTCGATGAGGCCTGGGTTGCCGCCGATGATCTTCTTGTTCGCGTCGTAGATGCCCGGCCAGCACTGCGGCCTGCCGTACACGACGCCGCTGATCTGGCTCAGTGAGTTGCCGGGACGGACCGTCCACGAGAAGATGCGATGATGAGCGGCTTTACTGGAGGTGGCAGCGTGAAGTGATGTGGTTGAAGCGTGAGCTGCAGTGACGATGAGCCTGGACGCTGGACCGGCCGCAAAGCTGAACCCGAGAACGAGAGCGGTTGAGATGACGAGCGCCAGCATTCCAGCCACTGCTTTCAAGCGCGAAAGGCCGGAGTTGAGCGCACGGCCGGCAAACTGCCGAGCAGATGAGGTAAGCATGA
>Ga0335069_10016334_pt1 | contig 10355 bp, 11 predicted proteins | sample Lox_Sample_11_FD_206714 | JGI IMG/M metagenome (GOLD analysis project Ga0335069, IMG submission 206714) | Soil microbial communities from Loxahatchee National Wildlife Refuge, Florida, United States - Lox_Sample_1.1 | ecosystem: Environmental > Terrestrial > Soil > Wetlands | place: USA...
ACGGCGCGGGCCGCGGTGGCAGCGATGGCGTCGCTTTGCGCCGCCTGGGCGGGGCCAAGAGCCACCAGATAAGCCACAACCGCGAACAGATATAACCCCATCAAGATCAGTGAGCCGAGCAGGAAAGTGCGGGGAAAACTGCGCTGAGGGTTTTGTACTTCGCCGGCGCTGTACGTGCCAAACTGCCAGCCTTCATAGGCCCACAATACCGTGATCATGGCGAGGCCGATTCCAGAGAGCAACGAAAAGTTGCCGGCGCCGTGTGAAATGAAAGTGGCGTGTGGGTCCTCCAGATGGCCTTTACTCAGCCCAAGCGCGAGCAGAACCGTGCCGAGCACGACGATAAATCCAGCCTTAATGATGGTCGTTACGTTCTGGACATTCGAGCTTTTGCGCGTGCCCCAGACATTGACGGCGGTAACCACCGCGATCATGAAAATCGTCGTGAAGGAAGCCCCCGCGGGCGAGAGCGGAATAATTTCCTGGAGATAGGTGGTAAAGGCATGAGCGAGCGCGGCAATCGTGCCGCTGGCGATGACCAGCAGCAGGCTCCAGCCGTAGAGAAACGCGGGCAAGCGTCCGAATGCATCGCGGATGTAGCAGTAGAGGCCACCGGCTTCCGGATTGGCTGCGGCGAGTTCGGCATACGTCAGCGCGCCGAGAAGTGACATGACACCGCCGATCAGCCAGACCATCAGCGCCCAGCCGACAGAGCCGCCAACTTGCCTCTGGATCAAGCCCGGGGTTAGAAAAATTCCGGAGCCGATTACCGAGCCGACAAAGAGGAGGAGCAAATCGCGTTCGCGCAAGGTGCGAGATAGTTCGGATTTGGGCGGGGCCGCCATCCCGGGGTGCGTTACATCAGCCTTTCGATGGGGTAGGGCATGAAACAGAGCAGGAAAACGGCGAAAGCGAGAACCGCGACAAAGCGGCGATTGGGGTCGAGGGGCGTGGGATCGTAAATCGGAGCCATGCGTACAAACTGCAGGCCGAAGAGAATCAGCGCCCAGATCCACCAGCCTTGCCATTGGAAATACCCGAGCGGCACGAGCGCCAGCGGCAGGGCGATGGAAATCCAGCGATGCAGAACCGGATTGACGGAGCGGACGATGTGGCCGCCGTCGAGTTGGCCAACGGGCAGCAGATTGAGCGCCGTGGCAAAGAGGCCCACCCAGGCGGCGCGCCCAACAGGGTGAAGGAGAAGATCGGTGGCGTGCGCGTTGGGCTGCCAGACGGCGGTAGCCAGGCGAAGAATCAGCGGCACGCCGAATACCAAGTCAGCGTTGTTATCGCTGGCCAGCGCCGGGATAACCTTTGCGTGAACGACGCCATAGCTCAGCGCCGGAAGCGCCACGAGAAATCCCACCAGCGGGCCGGAGGCGCCAACGTCAAACAAAGCGCGCATAGAACGAATCGGCGAACGAATCAGGATGAAGGCGCCGAACGTGCCGATCAGCGTTGGCGCGGGAATAAAAAATGGGTAGCTGGAATGAATGTGGTGGTGGCGGCAGGCAAAGTAATGGCCGAGTTCGTGAGCGAGGAGAATTCCCAGCAGGGTCAGCGCAAAGGGAAGGCCCGCGAGCAGCGCGCCCGGATTGCGGTAGGTAAGGCGAAAGGTTTGCAGGAAGGCGTCAAGCGAAGCGGCCTGATTGTGCGCGTAGGCGGCGGCGAAATGCGTGCCGGCGATCAGGGAAGTGAAGAGGGTCAGGACGAAGAGACCAGAAGCGAAAATCAGAGAGCGGGTCGAGGGATGCGGCTGGTCCGCGGCGTAATAGCGACCCGGGAGGGAAGGAGGCGGCCAGGCAGGCACGTCCAGAAGAGAGGGAGCGCTCGGTTCTGTTTCCGGTGGGGTCACAAGGATTACTTGGCTTGGGTTGCGGACGCGGAGGTGTCCTCGAGTCCTTGGAGTTCCTTGCCAGGCTTGAAGCGCACCGCTTTTCCTGGAGGGATGCTGACCTCTTCGCCGGTGCGGGGATTGCGGCCGATGCCGGTTTTGCGCGGCTTCACGCTGAAGACGCCGAATTTGCGGAGTTCGATGCGTTGGCCGCGGCCCATGGCGTTTTTGAGAGACTCAAAGACAGTCTCGACGGCTTGTTCCGCTTTGGTGCGGCTGATATTGGTCTTTGCAACGACAGCGTTTACGATATCGAGCTTAATCACACCGGCCTCCCGGTCTACGTGGCCCGATGCTAGAGGCTAAGGCCCGGGTTGTCAAGGAGTTCCACCTCATCTACACTTTATCCTTTTGCGAGACCCCGCACAGGTCTTTCTATCAGGAGGAAGGGATGTCTGTAAAGCCAGACCGCTGGATCCGGCGCATGTCGCTGGAGCACAAGATGATCGAGCCGTTCACGGACCGGCAGATCCGGGAAGGAGTGATCAGCTACGGCGTGTCCTCGTATGGCTACGACATTCGCGTAGCCGATGAGTTTCAGATTTTCACAAACGTGAATTCGACGATCGTCGATCCCAAGAATTTCGATCCGAGATCGCTGGTGTCGTACCGGGGAGACTCGTGCTTGATTCCGCCGAATTCGTTCGCGCTGGCGCGCTCGGTGGAATATTTCCGGATTCCGCGCAACGTGCTGACGATTTGCCTTGGGAAATCCACGTACGCGCGCTGCGGGATCATCGTCAACGTGACGCCGTTTGAGCCGGAGTGGGAAGGATTCGTTACGCTGGAAATCAGCAATACCACGCCACTGCCCGCGAAGATTTACGCGAACGAGGGATTGTGCCAGGTGCTGTTCTTTGAGAGCGACGAGGATTGCGAGGTCAGCTATAAGGACAAGAAGGGGAAGTATCAGGCGCAAACGGGAATCGTGCCGCCGCGGTTGTAAATTTTCGAGATCAGAAATGCAGGGCCCGTCTTTTATCCCGCGCGATGTGAGGACGCAGGCGGGCCCTTTGTTTTGTGGCCGGGATTAGACCGCTAGAGCGAGAGCCGGGCTCTCGCACACGACTTGGTTAGCGGAAGAGTTTGCCGGCGATTTCGGTGACGTGCTTGCCCTGGAAGCGGGCGATGCGCAGTTCGTTTTCGCTGGGCTGGCGCGCACCGTCGGAGCCGGTGAGGGTGGTGGCGCCGTAGGGCGTGCCACCGGTGATCTCGCTCATGTGCAGCAGGCCGGGTTCGGTGTAGGGGACGCCAACGACGATCATGCCGTGATGGAGCAGGGTGCTGTGGAAGCTGGTGATGGTGGTTTCCTGTCCGCCGTGCTGCGTGGCGGTGGAAGCGAAAACACTGCCGACTTTCCCCACCAAGGCGCCTTGGAACCATAAGGAACCAGTGCGGTCGAGGAAATTGCGCATCTGCGCGGCCATGTTGCCGAAGCGCGTGGGAGTGCCGAAGATGATAGCGTGCGCATCGGTCAGGTGATCGACGGTAGCTACGGGCACGTGGGCGAATGCATCCCGCGGAGCCTTGGCCCCCGACTTTTCCAGGACATCATCGGGCACGAGTTCCGGCACTTGATAGAGCGACACTTCCGCGCCGGGCACCTGCCTGGCGCCTTCGACGACGGCCTGGGCCATTTTGTACACGTGACCGTACATGCTGTAATAGATCACCTGGACTTTGATCGCCATGTCTTCTCTCCTTTTTCTCTTTACACTTTCGAAAGCGGTTCGGGATTCGAATTGGCGTCGACAGTTTGCATGGGATAACCCAGGTCGCGCCAGGCCTCGAGGCCTCCCTCCAGCGGACGAATGCGCTTGACGCCTTTATGCCTGAGGAGCAGCGCCACACGGGCGCTGGTGGCTTCGTTGGGTCAAGTACAGTAGAGAATCACCTCGCGGTCGCGCGGAAGCTTTTCGTCTTTGTTCTCGAGTTCGTGGGCGTCCATGCGAAAGGCGCCGGGAATGGTTTCAGGATCGGCTTCGAAGTCGAGGGAGTGGCGCAGGTCGACGATCGTGAGCGGTTCGCCGGCGTCGAGCTTTTCCTTGAGTTCCTCGGGGCTGATGCGGGCGATGCGGAGTTCGCGAAGGAAATGCTGGCGGGCGATGAATTTATAGGCGATATACAGAGCGAGAAAAAAGACCACGACGGCCAGGACGCTGCCGCCAAGGCGCTGAATGTTCTGGGCAACCCGTTCGATCTGATCGCTGAAGGCGTAGCCAAGGCCGAGATAGCTTCCGGCCCAGAGCAAAGAGCCGAGCGCGTCATAGGCCAGGAAACGGCGGTAGCTCATCTGAAAGATTCCGGCCAGGGGAGTGGCGACGGCGCTGAGGCCGGGAAGGAATTTCGCCACGATCAGCGACTTGGCGCCTTGTTTTTCAAAAATACCTTCGGTGCGGCGCACGCAGGAGTCCGGCTCCAGGGAGATTTTGCAGAGCCACTGCACGATTTTGACGCCATTCCTGCGCCCAAGCTCATACCACATGGTGTCCGCGCAGAGGCATGCGAAGACGCAGACCAGCAAGGAGAATCCAAAATTGAGGCGCTCCATCCCGCCCAGTGCGCCAGCGGCGAGAAGCAGCGGAACGGAAGGCAAGGGGAGGCCGGCCTGTTCGAGGAAGACCCAGAACAGGAGAACGACGTAGCCGTGGTGCACCAGGAAATCGAGCGCCGAATGCATGAGCGAAAGTCTTCCCTCAAAACGGAATCGGTCCGGCTACTTCTGAAGAAACGAAGCGGACTTGCCCCAGTGGCCGCCCATCACGAACGCTTCGAGAGGCTTGCGCTCGCGCGGGGCGGTTTCGCGCTCGCGTAGCGGATCCGGCAGGGAGGCGGTTTCCCCCGGGTACCCGACCACAAAGGCGGAGACGGGCTCCCAACCGCTGGGAATCTCGAAGAGTTCGATGGCCTTGTGCGGATCAAACCCAGCCATTTGATGCACAAAGAGGCCGTGAGAGGTAGCTTCCAAAGAGAGGTTTGCCACCGCGGCGCCGATGTCGTAGAAGGCGTTGCGGTTCGGCTTTCCGTTGCGGGCGAAGGCCAGTTCCGCGACGGCAATCGCCAGAACAGGGGCATGCTTGGCCCAGGCCTGGTTGGCTTCCACCAGCGTGCTGAGCATGCGGGCGTGCGCTTCCTGGTCTTCCCGCGTGGTGACCAGGAAGGCCCACGGCTGCTCGTTGCTGCTGGAGGGCGCCCAGCGCGCGGCTTCGAACAGGCTGCGCAAGATGTCCGCGGGAACGGGCTTCGCGGAGAAGGCGCGGGGGCTCCAGCGGTGCTGGATGAGATCGTGAGTCGGGTGCGCGACCGGTGCAGGTTTGTGCATGAGGATTCCTTCATAGCCAGATTTTTGCCGGGCTAGAGCCCGGCAACTACGGGATTGGAACCATGGCGGCTGCAGGCCCGCGCGGGTGAGGCGTCGCGCGGGCCGTAGGCGCCTTTCGTGCTTTGCCGAGGCGGTTACTTGGCCGGCGGAATGATCATCTCGACGTCGAGAGTGATGTTGACTTCGTCGCTGAGGATGGCACCGCCGCCATCCAGCGTCTTGTTCCAGGTAATGCCAAAATCCTTGCGATTGATCTGCGTGGCGGCAGAGGCAGCCGTGCGAGTCAGGCCCCAGGGATCCTTAATAGGAGGCTTGGGAGCCGTGGCATTCAGCACCACAGACCGGGTGACACCGTGAATTGTGAGGTCTCCGGTCACTTTCAGGCTGCCATCGGAGTTTTTGTCAATCCTGGTGGATTTGAAGGTGATGGTCGGATATTTTTCGGCGTCGAAGAAATTGGAGCTCTTCAGGTCCTTGTCGCGGTCGGGCTCGTTGGTGTTCACGGTGTTCACATCAATGGTCACGTTGATGCTGGACTTCGAGATATCGCTGTCATCCACGACGATCGTTCCGTTGACACTATGGAACTGTCCGGGAACTTTTGAGATCAACATGTGGGTAACAGTGAAATCAGCACTCGAATGGCGGGGGTCAATCTGATAGGTGGTGGTGCCGGCGCTCGCGGGAATCGTGAGTCCCGCCGCGAGTGCCGCAAGTAGAGCAAACTTCGTGGACAGCGCTTTCATGGTACGTTCTCCCTTTTTCTGTTTCTCAGAAGATGGATGGCAGTTGGATGCGCGAGAATCTCACTCGGGTTCGCGCGTCATCAGTTCGTTGACAAGCTCCAGCAGCGTCTTCTGGCGCGCGGCGCTCATGTGCGCGAATTGTTGTTTGTGGAGCTCGCGCACGGGAGCGTCCATTTTTTTCAGCAGCTTGAGACCTTCGTCGGTGATGCGCGCCTTGACGACGCGGCGGTCTTCCGTCTGGCGTTCGCGAGTGATCCACTGGCGGCTTTCCATGCGATCGAGCATGCGAGTCATGTCCGGGTCGCGGGAAATCATGCGTTCGCTGATGCCGTTGCAGGGAAGGCCCTCGGGACCCGCCCCGCGCAGGATGCGAAGCACGTTGTATTGCGCGCCAGTGAGACCACTGGCTTTCATGAGTTGCTCGGCCTGCCCGGCAAGCGTGTCGGCGGTTTTGAGGATGGCGACGAACACCTGGTCCTCGATGCCGATAGCGCCGGGGCAAGCGGCTTTGATTCGCGAATTCATGCAGGGATAATAGTCGTGTAAACAACTATTGTCAAGAGGAAAAATCTGCGTGCCGCCTACGGTTTGGCGACGGGGCGGAGATGGACCTCGCTGATGAAGCTTTGCGGGCCTTGCGTGAGGATCATCGTGACGGCGTGGGCAACGTCATCGGCTGTGAGCACCTTCGAAGGGTCCTTGGGGCCGCGGCCGACAAAATCGGTGGCCACGCTGCCGGGGCAGACGACGCTCACCCGAATGCCGTGGGCGCGGAGATCTTCCGCCATGCAACCTGACAATCCTTGCAAGGCCCACTTGGAGGCGCAGTAGATGCCGCCTCCGGCGAAGGTATTTTTGCCGGCGAGGGAACTGATGTTGACGATGTCTCCGGCCCGGCGCTGGATCATTCCCGGAATGACGGCGCGGGATACGAAAAAGACGCTTTTCAGATTCGTGTTCAAGATGTGGTCCCATTCGGCTTCGGTTTTTTCCTGGATGGGGCCGAAGCCGCCGGCGCCGGTGCCCGCGTTGTTGACCAGGACCGAGATGGGGCCGAGTTGCTGCTCGGTAGTCCGGACGAGCGAGAGGATTTCTTTTTCGTTGGTGACGTCGGCGCGCACGGCGAGCATCCTGGCGCCGGTAGACTGGAGTTCGCCCGCAACGAATCTAAGTTTTTCCTCATCGCGGCCGCAAAGACAAACAGGGGCGCCGAGTGCGGCGAGGCGGAAGGCGATGGCTTTGCCGATGCCGCGGCTGCCGCCGGTGATCAAGGCCACGCGGCCCTGCAGCGGGCGTCCACCGGCATTCGAAATATTTGCATTGCTTATGCTGGCCATTTGAATTCTTCCTCCACAAGCCACTTTTTTTGTGCGAGACTCATCGTAACTCGTTAGGATGCCGCTCCAAAGCGAATGCCTCGGTGGTGCGCCGGGGTGCCGCGCGTCAGGTCTCGCCAGGGAGCCCATCGCTCCGCAAGCGAAACGTTTGGATATCCCGGCTTGCGATTGGGCAGCGGGTGCACCTATAATTCGAAAGTTTCCTAAAGAGCACTTTTGGTTCGCAGTGGTGAGGAAGTTCCGTCCGTGGCTCGGCTGCAGGCGGTGCATGCAATTTTATCTTCATGGTTGGAGCGAGGAGACTAGGAATGAACGCAATTCGTTGGATGGCAAGCCTTCTGCTTCTTGCGGCGCTGGGCTTGAACGGCACGCCGAAAGCTTCGGCCCAGGCGGCGGCCGGCGGAGCGGCTGCGGCCGGAGGTTCGCAGCAGAAATACACGATGGCGGAGTACAACTCCTACCAGGCTGCTGCCGCTGAAAAGAATCCCGCCGCGCAGATCAAATTGCTGGACGATTTTGTCTCGAAGTATCCGAATTCCGCGCTGCTCAACTACATTTATCCGCTGTACTACAAGAATTATTTCGGGCAGAAGAACTACACGAAGGCCATCGAATACTGCGACAAGATGACCGCGCTGGGCGACAAGGTGAGTCCCGGCGAATTGTACGACGCCTATTACGTGCGCGCCTATGCGTTTAACGCGATTCAGAATCCGGACGCCGAAACGGCGAAGGCGGCGCGGGCCGCAGCGTTGGCGGGTTTGAAGGTGCTCGACCAGGTGCCGAAGCCGGAAGGCGTGGACGAAGCCAAGTTCCAGGAGGAGAAGAAGGGGCTGATCGTATTGTTCAACGGCACGGCCGCGAATGCGGGCCTGGCGGCGAAGGATTACGCGGGGGCGGCGGAGTCCTACAAAGCGGTTCTGGCGCTTGTGCCGGACGATCTGGTTTCCAACTACAAACTCGGGCAGGCGTACAACCTAATGACGCCGCCGCAGACGCTGGATGCCTTGTGGTACTTTGCACGCGCCGCGACGTCGAAGAACGCGACCGAGCAGCAATCGAAGTCGATCAAGGGCTATGTGCGGAAGGTGATCGGGAACTACCAGGGCGGGACGGTTTGTGATGCGCTGACCGACGCGGAGCAGAATGAATTGCTGCAGCTCGCGCCGAACTCGGTAAACCGGCCGGCGACCTACAAGCTGGTAAGCGCGGCGGATCTGGATGCGGCCCGGAAGGACATGACCATCAAGACGGTGATCACCGACCTGAAAGCCGGAGGGGACAAAGCCAAGATCACCTGGACCGCCGCCTGCGGACTGGAATTTCCGGACACGACTGGCAAGTTGCTTGACGTCGTTCCCGGTACGGACACCATCGAATTGAAACTTGCCTTTGTAACGAGCGACGCGGAATTTCAGGCGGCAACGAATCCGGACATGGACGTGATTATCAAGACCGCGGATCAGCCGGCGGTTGCGAAGCTGGAGAAAGGGAATCCGGTGAGGTTCACGGGAACCCTCGAGACCTACGATCCGGATCCGGCCTTCATGCTCCACTGGGACAAGGCCAAGGTGAATGAAGAGGATTTGCCCAAGGACACGCCGAAGAAGCCGGTGCACAAGGCGCCGGCGAAGAAGCCCGGCAAGAGCTGACGCGATCGGGAACTGTTGCCCCGGACCAGACGGTCCGGGGCATTTTTTTGGGTGATGTGGGCGTTTGGATCGTGGAGCCGGGAAAATCGCGGGAGAGAAGAAAGGCGCCGGCCTGAGGGTCGGCGGGTCCATGCGGCGCGGAGCGCGCGCCTCGGAAGGCGGGGCTCGCACGGGCTAACAGGCTGAATCCTGTGCTACCGGGGGCTTAGCGGGACTTGCGGCGGCGGTGGTCGAGCTTGTACTCGGTCATTTTGCGGCTGAGGGTGTTGCGATGGATGCCGAGTTGTTCGGCGGCGCGGCACTGGTTGCCATTGGTGCGCTCCAAGACGCGCTTGATGAAACGTTTTTCAAATTCCCCCACGGCCTCATCGAATAGGATTCCGCGGTCCACCATTTGTCCGACAAGCCCTTCCAATTGATCTCTCACGTCCGCACTCTCCCCAGCAGGAAGTTTTCTTGAGGGCCGGCTTACGAGTCCAGATCGCGCCCGGTGAGGAGGCGAAAAGCCTCCCGGTACTTGGCGCGCGTGGCGGCGACAACGTCGGGGGGCAGGTCCGGACCCGGAGGCGTTTTGGGCCACTGGATCCGTTCGAGGTAGTCGCGCACAAACTGTTTGTCGAAAGAGGGCTGCGGGCCGCCGGGATGATATTCGGCGGCGGGCCAGAAACGCGAGGAGTCGGGGGTGAGGGCTTCGTCGATCCAGATCAATTCGCCGTTCAGCAGCCCAAATTCAAACTTGGTGTCGGCCAGCAGGATGCCGCGAGGTTCCGCATAGGCGGCGGCGCGGCGGTAAATTTCGAGCGTGGTGGCGCGGACTTTGTGGGCGAGCTCAGGGCCAATGATTTCGGCCGCGCGTTCGAAGGCGATGTTCTCGTCGTGGCCGGTGGCGGCTTTGGTGGCCGGCGTGAAGAGAACTTCCGGAAGCTTGTCCGATTCGCGGAGTCCCGGCGGCAAGGAAATGCCGCAGATTTTGCCCGCTGCTTTGTATTCCTTCCAGCCGGAGCCGGAAATGTAACCGCGGGCGACACATTCGATGGGGAGCGGCTGCGTTTTCCTCACCACCATGGAACGCCCGGCAAGATCGTCTTTGAATTGATCGAATGGAGCGGGGAAATCGGTGGCGCTGATAACGTGATTTGGAATGACGTCCTTCAGCAGGTTGAACCAGAACAGAGAGAGTTGCGTGAGGACGCGGCCTTTGTCGGGGATCGGCGTGGGCATAACGACGTCGAAGGCGGAGAGCCGGTCGGTAGCGACGATGAGCAGGCGGTCGCCCAGATCGTAGATATCGCGCACCTTGCCGCGCGCCAATGGCGGGATACCCGCGAAATGGGTTTCGCGAATGACTTTTGCTGCCGGACTTGCGTTCACGAGAACTTTGCCCCTGACAAAGCGTTCTGCATT
>Ga0335069_10016336_pt1 | contig 10355 bp, 11 predicted proteins | sample Lox_Sample_11_FD_206714 | JGI IMG/M metagenome (GOLD analysis project Ga0335069, IMG submission 206714) | Soil microbial communities from Loxahatchee National Wildlife Refuge, Florida, United States - Lox_Sample_1.1 | ecosystem: Environmental > Terrestrial > Soil > Wetlands | place: USA...
CTTGGGACTGGGACGCTGGTGATCTGCGCTGACTTACTGCCCAGAAGTAAGTAAACGCTTACATTGGCAAATAGAATGATATCAAACCTTACGGGGATTCAGCGTTTCTGCACGTTTAGAGGGGTTACTCAGGATGGATCAATCCCTTTCGCCGCCCGCCGTGACCCGAGCGGCAATCTCCGGGATGTTCCGGCTGCGGAGCAATTCCACCACTCTGCGGTAAAGGCGGGTACGCAGTTCATAGCGCTCGTGCGCGCGGGTGATGTAGCGCACCGAGATCTCCACGCCGATGTTGGTGGGCTTGAGATTGATGGCCGGAGTGGCGGAGAACGACTTCAGCGCCCGGCTGCCCGCCACGCGCTGCCACTCCTGTTCGGCGAGCGCGGCGTTGGCGGCCGTCTCCCGGGCCACCAGCTTTTGGATGGAGTCAATGATGGGGTAAGGGTCTTCCTGCGGAGGCACCAGCACTTCCAGCGTGTCCCAGAGCCACTGGCCAGTGGTGGAGAAATTGAAGTAGTGGCCTTCGATGGCAAAGCTGTTCACGAAGACCACCTTGCGTCCGGTGGGATGGCCGGCGTCGCTCCAGCCGCCGGTTTCGAGCAGCACTGTGCGCAAGACCCCAACCTCCACCACTTCGCCGCCGATGCCGTTGATCTCCACCCAGTCGCCCACGCGGATGCCGTTCTTGCCCATCAGGACGAACCATCCGAAAAAAGCGACGATGAAGTCCTTGAGCGCAACCGTCAGGCCCGCGCCCGCCAGGCCGAGGAGGGTGGTCACCTGGCCGGGAGCACCGAAGATTACCAACAGAATCAGCGCCAGCGCCACCACCTGCACTCCAAAACGCGCGATGAAGCGCAAGCTGCGAAGCATGCGGCGGTCGGGAGTGAGCCTGGCTTCGAGGTGGCCGACCAGATGGTCGGCGACAAAGGCGACCACGCAGATCAGCAGGATCAGCGCCACGCTTCGCAGAATCGCGTTCAGACTGCGTTGCTGGCGCCGGGCCACCAGTGTTGCCCAATCGCGATAGACGCCGCTGAGATCCTCTTCGTCCTTGATGCGGCGATCGAAGTCAGAAAGCGTTTTCTCGTCCTCCGCGATCTCCTTTGCGCGCGAGAGAGCTGTCGAGGCCTGTTGCGCGCCTCCCGACTGCCGGGCGGAACGGAACGCGGCGCGCTGCTGCTTTAGCTGCTCTGCCAGCGTCTCGTGCGCCTGGGTCAGCGCGGCCACGGCGGCCGTAGCTTCCTCCTCGGCGGTGAGGAGCTGCTTGTGCCGGTCGCGCAGCGCCACCCAGTCGTGCCATCGAGAGAGCAGTGTTGTCGTTTCGCGCGCAGCAGGCGCTTGTGACTCGGGCACAACGGCGGCATTGGCGTGAGTGCCGGCTTCGTGCTCCTCCATGAGGCGCTGGATGGTGCCGTGCAAGTCGCCGCCGGCACGGCTCAAGTCCTTTCTGGCGTCGGAGAGGGCATCCTGGTCGAGAGACAACTCGGCCTGCGCAAGATCGACCTGCTGCTGGACCTCTTCAGCATGCTTGCTCTCTGGCGCCTGTTTAAGCTGCGCGATGCTCTGCTGGTCCGCATCCACACGCGCCTGGAGCTGCTTGATGCGATCTACCAGGGCCTGAGTCTCGGGAGTTGGCGGCGGGGGATGAGCAGCCGCATCCCGCAGCGCGATGGCGAAAGCCAGATCCACCTCGTCGTCCGCCAGGCGCAGGGCGCGTGCGGCATAGGCCCGCTCTCCCGGACTGGCCGCCAGCGCTGCCAGATTGCGCGCGGTCTCGAGCGGCCGCTGGTCCACCAGCTCGCGCTTCTGCCTGTGCCGGGCGCGTCCCGGCGAAGGCGGCCGTCGCGTAAGCACCACGCCGGCCACGGCCGCCGCCAGCAGAACCAGCAAGACGATAAGAATGATCCGCTGATGAGGTTTCATGGCTATGCAGGTCCGAGCATCATCACCAGCACACGGCCGTCCGATTGGATCGCGCCGCCCGTAGCGGTGCGGGCCTCGCGCACCGCGTCAAAAGGCGTAAGGTAGGCGGTGCCCGAAAGCGCTCCGGCGTCCTGGAAGCACTGCCCGACGAAATCGCGCTCCAGATCCACGTTGGGATCGATCTTGTGGGTCACGCCGCCGGTACGCTGATCTTTTTCGAAACCGATATCGTGCGTGGCCGCTCCTGCCCAGACGGTCTGACCCTGGTAGTCAAAGGGGGCTTTCCAGACCCTCAGGTGATGCCGTGTCCTGACCACTTCTATCGGTTCGGCCCTGGCGAAGCCGAAGTCCTGGGCGCGCCCGAACAAGTAGAGTTCGCTCATGGGCATCTCGACGTAGCTCTTTTTCTCGGTGCTGCTGAGCAAGGCGTGGAGCGCGGCCTCGGCCTTGGTGCGATCCACCTGTACCCAGCCCGCGTCCTGGAAGGCGGCCATCAGCTTGTCTTCGGAGCCGATGACGATGAAGTTGACGAGGTCGCCGGGACTGCCTTTGGCGTCGGCTACCCGGCGCGGAATATGGGAAGCGAGATCGGCCGGCAACGCCAACCCACGCGCGGGTGCGCTTGCTACCGGCTTCTCCGCGGGAACGATTTTGACGCTCACGTGGAAGGTGCCGCCGCTCTGCTCGCCGGCAAGCTGGTTGATTCCCAGGAAAAGGCGCCCGCCGGTATTCACCGTCAGTTGCTTGCGGGCACCCACCAGGAAGGGAACTGCGGCAGCCGGGTCTCCGATGCGTCCGATCAGCGCACTGCTGCCTGCCCCGTTGACCGGCAGGGCGCGCAGCAAGTCGCGCCAGTCACGCGCGAATCCCTCGGGCCCCGCCGCCAATCCCGCCGAACTCTGGATGCTCCCGGCAGCGGTGATCGTCAGCCGGTCACCGGGGACCACATCCATCCCTGTGTCCGTCCACTGGCTGGTTCCGGAGACGCCGATTTCGCCCGCGACCTTCCGCGCCGCCGCGGAGGGCGCAGCGGGCGCCGGCGTCGTGGACGCTGCCGCTGGTGGCTGCTGGGGGTCGTTGTATTCGGGAATGGCCTGCTGCGCAGCGGCGCCGGTCACCAGCCACAGCGTCAACCCGGCGGCGAAGAATGCACAGCGGAACTTGCCCACTATCTCAGGGTCGGGCATGGCAGTGACTCCGTGCCTCTGCAAGGGTATTCCGTAGGCTGCCGTGGATGCAAGGATGGGACGGACCCGAGGCAGCTTCCGCTGCTTTTTGTGGCCACGGAGGCGGTATGCAGGATATAAATGCAGGAGGGCGGAGCGCATATTTGCTCTTTCAACCTCGACAATTCCCGCGTGTGTCCCTTGCCGTGGAGGTGAGGGTTGATTGCGGTGATGAAGTTCTCGTTACACGATCGCAGGAGATAGGGGCCGGCGGCATGGCGCTGCAGAACGCCGGCCGCCTCTCGGTGGCACAGCCGGTCCGGCTTTCCTTCACACTCTCCCCGGGCCTTGAACTCAAGCTGGACGCCGTAGTGTGGTGGAAGCGCGACCAGCGCGTCGGCATCCGCTTCGATCCCCGCGACGGCAAGAGCCGCCTCATCATCCAGCAGTGGGTCGAGGAACAGATCAGGCTCGCGCAAACGCCGCCGGTCTAAGCCGTCCCCGGTCGCAGTCCCTCCCCGGTATTACTTTCATCACCTAGTTGCCTGTTACTTGTGCGCGGCCGTTCGCGTTACGTCCGTAAATTGCGGCTCCGCAGCGGTATGAGCGAAGCTGTGGCACATGGATGTGGGCGGCTTTGTCACCGACTCGGACACCAACATGTCGCCGCGGCTGATCTGGCTGGCGGGTGCGATTGCGGTTTGGCGCAGCGTGCTAGCGACCGTCTTTCCGGCAATCCGTTCGATCTTTAACCTCTAACGATTCTTGCCCTCTCCCGCGTCCTCCGGAGTCGTCTTTTCCGGCCGCAACAGCGGAAACAGGATCACGTCCCGGATGGAAGGCGAGCCCGTCAGCAGCATGGTCAGGCGGTCGATGCCGATGCCTTCGCCCGCCGTCGGCGGCATCCCATAAGAGAGCGCGCGGACGTAGTCATGGTCCACCTCCGCCATGGCCTCCTCGTCGCCGCGCTGGCGCTGGCGCACCTGGTCCTCGAAGCGACGCAATTGCTCCTCGGGATCGTTCAGCTCGCTGAAGGCGTTGCCGCACTCCAGACCGCCGATGAAGATCTCGAAGCGCTCCACCCAGTCTGGTTCGTCCTGCTTGTTCTTGGAGAGCGGCGAGATGGCGGCGGGAAAGTCATAGAGGATGGTCGGCTGAATTAAATGCTCCTCAGCGACCGCCTCGAACAGCGCGGCGATGGTCTTGCCCGGTGGATCGCTGGGGTCGTAAGGCAGGCGGGGAATAAGTGTCGCATTGAAACGCCGGGCAAGCGCATCAACACATTCGGCGCTGGCGAAATCCGACATCTGCGGCTTGGACCCGGCATTCTCCGGCCAGTACTTGACGATGGCCTCACGCATCGAGAGGCGCTGCCAACGGCCAAAATCGATCTCGTGGCTGCCATAAGTCACCACGGTTGAGCCCGTGACCTCACGCGCCACCTCGGCCAGCAGTTCTTCGGTCAGATCCATAAGATCCCGGTAATCCGAATACGCCTGGTAGAACTCCAGCATGGTGAACTCGGGATTGTGCTGGGTGGAGATGCCTTCGTTGCGGAAGTTGCGGTTGATTTCATACACCCGATCCAGGCCCCCGACCACGAGCCGCTTCAAATAGAGTTCCGGCGCGATGCGCAGGTAGAGGTCCAGGTCGAGCGTGTTGTGATGAGTGATAAAGGGCCGCGCCGCCGCGCCCCCGGCGATGGGCTGCATCATCGGGGTCTCGACCTCGATGTAGCCGTGCGCGTCGAAGAAGCGGCGGACCGATTGCACCACTTTGCTGCGGCGGACGAACACCTCGCGCACGTCCGTGTTCATCACCAGGTCCACGTAGCGCTGGCGGTAACGCAGTTCTACGTCAGTCAGCCCGTGCCACTTCTCGGGCAACGGCAGCAGGTCCTTGGAGAGAAACGTCAGTTCCTGAACATGGATGGTCAGTTCGCCGGTGCGGGTGCGGAACAGGTACCCGCGCACGCCGATGTGGTCGCCGATATCGAGCAATTTCCAGAGCTGGAAGCCCGCCTCGCCTACGCCGTCTTTCTTGACGTAGATTTGCAAGCGCTGCCCGCCCTGTTGCAGGTGGGCGAATCCCGCTTTGCCCATCAGGCGGATGGCCATGATGCGGCCGGCGATGCGTACTTCGACCTTCGGGTCGTCAAGCTGATCGGCGGTACGGTCTTTGTAGTCGGTGAGGATCTGCAAAATCTCGTGTGTGGTCTGGTATTTGTGGGGATAGGCGCGCTGCCCCAGCGCCTCGATCTGCGCGAGCTTCTGCCGGCGAAGCTGATAGATGTTCTCGTCAAGAGACATGGTTGCGTGCGCAGTAATGAAGAGAAACTGGGATTATAGCAGCGGGGTGCGGGCGACCAAGAGCAGCCAGATCTGCAGTTGGTGATATGTCGTTTGCCGAGTTTGGCTGGCCGTAGACGGTTTCACAAATTACAAATTTGAAATCACAAATTCTCCAATTGTCTAAATCGCCGCTTGAACCCACGCCTCCGCCGCGCTACTATCTTCAGTTCTCCTGAGGTCCCATGCCCCAGAACTACGTACCCATCTTCATCTTCGTAGCCGTAGTGCTGATCCTCATTCCACTCACATTGGCAATTGCCAAGCTGGTGCGCCCGGCGAAGCCGGAGAAGGTCAAGCTGATGCCCTACGAATGCGGTGTGGATCCTATCGGGGATTCGCGCCAGCGCTACACGGTGCGCTTTTATATCGTCGCCATCCTGTTCGTGATCTTCGACGTGGAGACCATCTTCCTGTTCCCTTGGGCGGTGCTTTACAAGTCGCTCGCCCTGTTCGGGTTCATCGAGATGATGATCTTCCTGGCAATCCTCATTGTGGGTTATGTGTGGATCTGGAAGAAGGGAGCGTTGGAGTGGATCTGAGGATTTGTGATTTCTGATTTGTGATTTTTCGCCCGGCAACATGGCAGGCAAAATCACAAATCACAAATCCTAAATCGCAAATCAAGAGATGCCCGAGGACAAGCCAGAACAGAAACCCGCCTCTCCTGCGCCGCCCGCTGCGGGCGAAAAGCCTGCAGCGGCTGCTGCTCCTCCCAAACCCGCTGGCGAGGCCAAGCCCGCCGCTCCGGCGAAGCCGGCCGGGCCGCTACCGCAACCGTGGGAGTCGGAGATGGTGACTCGGTTGCGCAAGCGATACGGGTCGGGGATTGATCCCAAGACGTATGTCGGGCAGAACTACATCATCGCCGATGCCTCCATCGTTTTCGAGCTTTTGCAGGTCATGCGCGACGAGGAGCAGTTCGACTACTGCGTGGACATCACGGCGGTGCACTATCCGCAGCGCAAGGACCAGGAGTTCGACATCGTCTGGATCCTCTACTCCTTTCCGCATAATGAGCGCGTGCGAGTGAAGGCCATGATCAAAGATGGTGATCCCGTGCCAAGCGTCGTGGCGATATGGGGCGCGGCCAACTGGCTGGAGCGCGAGTGCTATGACATGTTCGGCATCCGCTTCGAGGGCCATCCCGACCTGCGGCGCATCCTGCTGCCCGACGGCTGGCAGGGCTTCCCGCTGCGCAAGGAGTACGGCATCACCCAGCAGGACAGCGAGTGGGTGAGGATCAACCTGGGAATCGAGAGCGGACAATAGATGGCCGAGATCCTCAAGAGCGAACAGAGTCGGTCCACGGTCGAGCACATCGAGGCCGAGAAGGGCGTGGACCAGCCTTTTCTCGATGCCACCGAACTTATCCTCAATATGGGACCGCAGCACCCCTCGACCCACGGCGTGCTGCGCGTCATCCTCAAGCTCGACGGCGAGAAAGTGCTTAACGCCGAGTGCGTGATCGGCTATCTCCATCGCGGAGTGGAGAAGATCGCCGAAAACCGCACCTACACGATGTTCAATCCCTACGTCGACCGCATGGACTACGTGGCCGCGGTCTCGAACGGGCTCGGCTACTGCGAGGCCGTGGAGAAACTGCTGAACATCGAGGCGCCGCCGCGTGCGCAGTGGGTGCGCACCATCCTCACGGAACTGAACCGCATCGCCAGCCACCAGCTCTGGCTGGGCACACACGCTCTCGATATCGGCGCCATCACCCCGCTCTTTTACACCTTCCGCGACCGGGAAGAGATCCTCAAGATCTTCGAGAAATACTGCGGGGCGCGGCTCACCACGCACGCCTTCCGCATCGGCGGCTGCCAGTACGAGACCTATGACGGTTTCGAGCAGGACGTGAAGAGGTTCTGCGACTTCGTCACCCCGAAGGTGGACGAGTACGAGACCTTGCTCACGACGAACCGCATCTGGCTGGAGCGCACCAAGGGCGTGGGTGTGCTCAAGGCGCAGGACTGCATCGACCTGGGCGTCACCGGTCCGGTTCTGCGCGCCAGCGGCGTCAAATGGGACCTGCGCAAAGCGCAGCCCTATGCCGCCTACAAGAACTTCGAGTTCGAGATCCCCACCGGCCAGAACGGCGACACGTACGACCGGTACCTGGTGCGCGTCGCCGAGATGCGACAGGCGCTGCGCATCATCCGCCAGGCGGTGGACTCGATCCCCGAGGGGCCGATCATGGGCAAAGTCCCAAAGGTCATGAAGCCGCCGGTGGGTGAGGTCTATCACTCGATCGAAGCCCCGAAAGGTGAGCTGGGATATTTCGTAGTCAGCGATGGCTCAACCCAGCCCTACCGGGTACGGGTTCGTCCGCCGTCATTCGTGAACCTGCAGGCGTTGAGCAAGATGGTGGAAGGTGCGCTAGTGGCGGATGTGGTCGCCGTGATTGGGACGCTGGACATTGTGCTAGGCGAGGTGGATCGGTAGGCAATGCAAGGTGGCATCCTTTACGCGGCGGCGCTAAGCAGAGGATCTGTCGTTAGGGCGGCCCTTGTCGTCAGATTCTCCCGCCTCCCTAAGGTAGGCGGAAGCAAGACAGTAACAGCGACATGAGCGATTTTCTCAATTATCTCAGCTCGAATGTAACTCCCGGACAGGCTGGCGCCTACCTCTGGGTGACGATCTACATCCTGATTATCTTCGCGGTTGCCTCGGTCGCCGTCATGGCGATGACCTGGCTGGAACGCAAGATCCTGGCGCACATGCAGGTGCGGCTGGGGCCGATGCGCGTCGGCCCGCACGGCCTGCTGCAGCCGATCGCCGATGCGGTCAAGCTGCTCATTAAGGAAGACATCATTCCCGAAGGCGCCGACAAGCTGGTTTTCTGGATGGCGCCCGTGGTCGTGGTGATCACGGCGTTCACCACGTACATCGTCATACCCTTCGGCCCGACGCACGCTGTAACCGACATGAACATTGGAATCCTCTTCATGCTGGGTGTGGCTTCGCTGGGGACGCTGGGCATCATCATGGCGGGATGGGCGTCGAACTCGCACTATCCGCTGCTGGGCTCGCTGCGCTCCAGCGCGCAGATGGTGTCCTACGAGGTCGCGATGGGGATGGCCGTGGTTTCGGCGGTGCTCATGACTTCCCTGACCGGAGCGGGCGCATACGGTATCGGAGCGACCGCGGCAACCTCCCTCGGGACGCTTAGCATGATTGGAATCGTGGAAGCTCAAATGAACCAGCATGTCTGGTTCATTTTCAAGTTTTTCCCGCTGGGATTTGCGGCGTTCGGGATATTCGCCATCGCCATGGTCGCTGAGACGAACCGTGCGCCCTTCGATCTTCCCGAGGCTGAGAGCGAGCTGACTGCCGGCTTCCACACCGAGTATTCCGGCTTTCGCTGGTCGTTGTTCTTCATGGCGGAATATGCGGCGATGATTGCAGTGGCGTCTATCGCAGTAACGCTGTGGCTGGGCGGCTGGCTGCGCCCCTTTCCGCACTGGCTGAGCGGCGACCCCTGGGGTACGGCGTTTTCGTTCTTTCCGGCGCTGACTTTCTTCGTGCTGGCGGGAATGAGTTTCCGCGCCACGATCAGGATGCCGAAGCACCCTTACTTCAAAATCCAGAAGACGGGGTTGGGGATCTTTGGTCTGGTCCTGGGTGCAATTGGGCTGGTGCTGCTGGTGCCGCCGGTGCGGGACCGCATCCAGGATATCTACTGGTTCACTATCAAGGTGGCGGCTTTCATGTATCTCTACATCTGGTACCGCGGCACCTTCCCACGCTATCGCTTCGATCAGCTGATGAAGCTGGGATGGAAATTTATGATTCCGGCCGGCATCGGCGTGCTCATCCTCACTGCGCTGGTGGGAGTGCTGTGATGAGCCGCGAGGAAGGGAACGAATGAACCCGGTTGCGACGCCGTTTTTCTTCTATGCGCTGGCCGCGGTAGCGGTGCTGAGCGCCATCGCCGTGATCATGCGCCGCAATCCGGTGCACTCCGCTATCGCCCTGATTTTCACTTTGCTGTCGCTGGCCGGCCTCTACCTGATGCTCTACGCGCCCTTCGTCGCCGGCGTGCAGATCATTCTCTACGTCGGCGGCATCGTGGTGCTGTTCCTGTTTGTGATCATGCTGATCAACATCGATCGCATGGAACGCGAGTATCAGTTCAACAAACAATGGCTGGTGGGATTGCTGGCCGCGGCCGTGCTGGGCACGCTGTTCGTCGCCGTGTACGTGAAGGGGCAGGCAATCTTCCCGCAACATGCGGTGCGCTTCCCTGAGCAGTTGAATACGCAGCAGGTCGGCAAGATGCTTTACGTGGATTACCTGCTGCCGTTCGAGATCGCGTCGCTGCTCTTGCTGGTGGCCATCGTGGGCGCGGTGGTGATGGCGAAGAAGAGGATTTAGTTCTGAGTACCGAGTACTGAGTACCGAGCATGGAGATTACGACCCTACATTATTTAGTCGTTGCTGCGGCACTGTTCATCATTGGGACCATCGGAGTGCTGACCCGCCGCAATGTGGTCATCATCCTGATGTCCATCGAGCTGATCCTGAACGCCGTGAACCTGAACCTGGTGGCGTTCTCGCGACTTTACGGGCTGCACGGCCAGGTGTTCTCGATATTCGTAATCACCGACGCGGCCGCGGAGGCGGCCGTAGGACTTGGCATTTTGATCGCCTTCTTCCGTAACAAGGAGACGATCAATGCCGACGAGATCGATTTGTTGAAGTTCTAGTGGGAGGGCACGGCTTTAGCCGTGCCGGATAGGCTTGATCAAGACAGGGGCTTTAGCCCCTGAGGTAGCCAAGAGCATGTTCTTCTTAGATCACATTTGGATCATCCCTCTGCTGCCCGCGCTGGGCGCGGCGTTGATGTTTTTCTTCGGGCGCAAGCTCTCGAAATCGGCGGTGAGCTTCTTCTGTGTCGGCCTGGTCGTGG
>Ga0335069_10016337_pt1 | contig 10355 bp, 9 predicted proteins | sample Lox_Sample_11_FD_206714 | JGI IMG/M metagenome (GOLD analysis project Ga0335069, IMG submission 206714) | Soil microbial communities from Loxahatchee National Wildlife Refuge, Florida, United States - Lox_Sample_1.1 | ecosystem: Environmental > Terrestrial > Soil > Wetlands | place: USA: Florida...
CAGGGCAATTCCAATACCTGCAGCAACCAAGCCAACGCTGTAAGGAAGACGCAGCTTTCGGCTTAGGATCGCTACCACTACTGCAGCCAGCAGCAGTAGCACCACACCTCTTTCGAAGCTTAATTGCATGGAAGCCGTCGCACCCTGATAGTGGCCACCGTGTTGTGGGGCCGCCGCGTCACGATGTCTTTATCTTAAGGCTGATACGGCTTGAACCCGGCCCGAATCAGCGCCGTTCGCGCCGGCTCGTCGTCCGAAGGGCCGACATAAAAGAAAGCGCCAATTCGCTCGCTGCTAAAGATGACCCCGCCGCGGTAAGTGTCGGGCTCGACCAGATAATCGAATCCTGCGCCAGTCAAGACTTCCTCTACGCGCAGGGCTTCCTTGAGTCTTTTGGCGACGTAGAGCAGCGCTAGCTCGACCTCGCCAAAATGTTCCGGCTCGCGCCGCATCAGCCTCCCACGCGGGCCTTGAAGGCTTGATATGTACCGGGGCTGGTCCGGTCAAGGAAGTCTTGATAGGACTTGGCGACCGTCTCCAGGTTCTTCATGTAAGTGGGGCCGAAAATGTCGCGTAGGTCCGCAATGATCGGCTGCAACCGGAACCAAACGAATAACAGTTCTCGGCCGCTCTCAAAGAATAGTTCTTCGTTCAGCACTCCCGAGGTCATAAAAGACGCCACCATATCCCAGTAACTGGTTAGCTGGCGGTACATCGCGTTCTCATCGCCGCTGAGGAGCTCGAAAGCGGTCCGGGATTTGCACTTGAAGTTGCCGGCGAACCAGCTGCGCGCCGCGCGCATTTTCTCTTCACGGCGCAATTCGTAGAGCTTCACAATCAGGTTCACATCATCGTAGGTGGCTTTTGGCATAACTATCTCAGGGTAACTGAGAATTCCCGTCCGCCGTACACACAGTTCAGTTAAATGTCTGTTGCTTCTTCGAATCCGATCTTGACAGAAGACGATCGACTTCATTGGCTTGCTCTGCGGATGGTGCCGGGGCTCGGAACGCGCAAAACCGGGCAGTTGATTTCGATCTTCAAGACGCCCCAAGCGATCTTCCGGGCGTCGAGGTCGGAGCTGGAGGCGTCTGGACTGCCCGCTTCGATCGCGCACAATGTGGCCAGCGGCTGCGCTTTTGAAGACGCCGTAACCCAGAGGGAGAAGCTGGGGCAATCCGGCGCGGAGCTGGTTCCGATCACCGATTCTCGCTATCCTCTCCGGCTCAAGGAGATCTTCGATCCGCCGCCATTGCTCTACGCTCGCGGCCGGGTTGAGTTACTCGGAACCCTGATGATCGGGGTGGTCGGGACCCGCCGGCCGACCGCCTACGGAACTGCGGCCGCAACCCGGCTGGGCCGCGACCTGGCAACCGCTGGGTTGACGATCGTAAGCGGTATGGCGCGCGGGATCGACACAGCCGCGCATCGGGCGGCGCTCGACTGCCAAGGCTATACGGTGGCGGTCTTCGGGTGCGGGGTAGATGAGCTGTATCCGGTCGAAAACCGTAAGCTGGCCAATGAGATAGCAGATAAGGGCGTGATTATCTCCGAATTCCCGATGGGCTCGCCGCCGTACCCTCAAAATTTTCCGGTCCGGAACCGGATCGTGAGCGGGATGAGCGCCGGGGTGCTGGTCGTGGAGGGCGGGGAATACTCGGGGTCGGCGATCACGGCGAAGCTGGCGTCGGAACAGAATCGGGAGGTTTTCGCGGTCCCGGGAAACATCACGTCGAAGATGAGCTGGGGGCCGAACCTCCTCATTAAACAAGGAGCGAAATTGGTCCAGGAATGGAATGACGTAGTCGGGGAGTTACCGGCCGAGGATCGCAGGCGGCTCGCGGATCGGTTCCGTAAGCAACTGAATCTAAATGAGAACGGGGCGGGTGTAACCTCCGGGCCAGATTCGGCATCAGATCCAACCGGACCGATGAAAGCGGTTGCGCAAGCGGTTCTGGGGGCTTTGAGCCTGGACTCGCCTGTTCCGTTGGACCACCTGATTGAGACGATTCAAGGCTGTTCGTCGTCTGAAGTCATTGCCGTACTTTTCGATCTGGAGATGTCCGGATTGATACGGCAGCTCCCGGGGAAGAACTTCGTGAGGGTCTGGGCCGATTGACCGGCTCCCAACCAGGCCGCCCGCGCTCCGTGCTAAGATTTCGGTTGTTTCTTTAGGACCGGCTGTCGGTAATCCAAGGAAGGTCGCGCACTCATACTATGGCAAGGAATCTCGTCATCGTCGAATCACCGGCGAAGGCGAAAACAATCGGTAAGTATTTGGGTAAGCAGTACGTTGTCAAAGCCTCGCTCGGTCACGTGAAGGATCTGCCGAAGAAGGACCTGGCGGTGGACGTGGAGCACGATTTCACGCCGGTCTACGAGGTCATCGAAGGCAAGAGGAAGCTGATCGCGGAGTTGAAGTCGGAAGCCAAGAAGTCCGACACAGTTTATCTGGCGGCTGACCCGGATCGGGAAGGCGAAGCCATCTGCTACCACCTTCAGGAAGAACTTCAGGACGGCAAGAAGGGCGCCGCCAAAATCTTCCGGGTGATGTTCAATGAGATCACCAAGAGCGCCATCCAAAAGGCGTTCGAAAAGCCGGCTGCGGTAAATCTGCACCTGGTGGACGCTCAGCAGGCCCGCCGAGTACTGGACCGGTTAGTCGGATACAAGATCTCTCCGCTTTTGTGGGACAAGGTCCGACGCGGGCTATCGGCCGGGCGCGTGCAAACCGTGGCCCTGCGCCTGATCGTCGACCGGGAACGGGAAATCCGCGCATTTCAAAAGCGTGAATACTGGACTATCGACGTCAATCTGGCCGCGAAGAAGCCGCCGCAGCTCTCGGCGCATCTGGCCAAGAAGAACAACGAGAACGTTGAGATAGCGAACGAGGCAGGCGCCCAAGAGATTGTCACTACGCTTGACGGCGCGAACTACATCGTCAAGTCGGTTACGAATCGCGAAAAGCGCCGGAACCCGGTGCCCCCGTTTACAACCTCAACCCTCCAACAGGAGGCGGCGCGCAAACTGCGATTCAGCGTCAAGCGAACCATGATACTAGCGCAGAAGCTCTACGAAGGCATGGAACTTGGGTCGGACGAAGGCGCGGTCGGTTTGATCAGCTACATGCGTACGGATTCGACGCGCGTCTCCAACGATGCGCTCGACGAAGTGCGTGGGATGATCGCGGAGCGCTACGGCGCGGATTATCGCCCGGCGTCGCCCAATTTTTACAAGAGCAAGAAGGACGCGCAGGACGCGCACGAAGCCATCCGCCCGACTTCTTCCTTGCGCAGCCCGGAAAACGTCGAGAAGTACCTTCAAGAAGACGAGATGAAGCTTTACCGGCTGATCTGGATGCGCTTCGTCGCGTCGCAGATGACGCCGGCGGTCTTCGACCAAACCACGATCGACGTGGAAGCGAAGGGCAAAGATAGCGCGATGTACCTGTTCCGCGCGACCGGCAGCGTGCCGAAGTTCGACGGGTTCCTGAAAGTCTACGAAGAAGGCAAGGATCAGAAGGACGCCGACGATGAGGAGTTGAAGAATCGTCTGCCGGCGGTTACCGAGGGGGAGATCCTCAAGTTCCGCTCCATCGAGCCGGAGCAGCACTTCACTGAGCCTCCTCCGCGCTTTACCGAAGCCACGCTGGTGAAGGAACTCGAAGCCGATGGCGTCGGCCGTCCCTCGACCTACGCGTCGATTCTTTCGACCATCCAGGAACGTGAATATGTGAATAAGGAGGGCGGCAAGTTCATTCCGACGGAGCTCGGAATGGTGGTGACGGACCTCCTGCTCGAGAACTTCAACGATCTGTTCGATGTGAACTACACGGCGCGAATGGAGAACGAGCTCGACGACATCGAGGAAGGCAAGATCGACTGGCGCACCTCGATGGGCGAGTTTTATGAGCGGTTCCAAAAGGAACTGGCTCACGCCGAGCGCCACATGACTGACATCAAGCGCATGGAGCGGCCCACCGACCTGGTCTGCGACAAATGCGGCAAGCCGATGGTCATCAAGTGGGGCAAGCATGGCAGCTTCGTCGCGTGCACGGGTTATCCGGATTGCAAGAACACGCGCGAGCTGACCGTGGATCTGCCGGATATCGATAAAGCCGATTTAACGGAGCAGGACGAAGCCGAATATTGTCCCAACTGCGGCCGTCCGATGGTGCTTAAAAAGGGCCGCTTCGGGCAGTTCCTCGCGTGTTCGGGTTATCCGGATTGCAAGACAACCAAGCAGCTCGGCGAGGCGCAGAAACCAAAAGATGTCCCGCTGGATGAGAAGTGCCCGCAGTGCGGCAACCAGCTCATCAAGAAGTATGGGCGCTACGGCGAGTTTGTGGCGTGCTCGAATTATCCGACCTGCAAGTTCGTCAAGCAGAAGACCATCGGCGTGAAGTGCCCGAACTGCTCCGAGGGGGAGGTCGTGGAGCGGCGCAGCAAGCGCGGCAAGACCTTTTATGGTTGCAATCGCTATCCCGATTGCGACTTCGTGGCGTGGGGCAAGCCGATTCCGGAGCGGTGTCCGGAATGCGGCGGCAGCTACTTGATAGAGAAATTCCTGAAGGCCGGTCCGGTGGCGCAATGCCCGAACGCCGAGTGCAAATTCAAGAAGCCGATCGAGGCTCCCGCGCCTGAGACGGTGGGTTCGCAGGCATCCTGATGGCCGAAACCGCGACGCAGGTCGATTACGGGCTGGAGTCGGCGATCACCGTCCGGCAGATGTTCAGCCGTTGCGGTTGGACGCTGGCCTTCGCGCTGGTTATCTTCTTTATTAATCGCGCCGAGTATCCCGGGCCAGCGGCGCGATTGCTGATTGTGCTGGGTCTGATCGCGGCGGCCTTTGCCGGAGCGGGCGTGCTGATGCTGCGGGCGAGCCGGGTCGATCGGTTCCAGATTCGCGACAGGATGTTAGATGCGCTGGGGCTCAACGGCGAGGAGCGAGTGCTCGACGTCGGCTGCGGCACCGGGTTGATGTCGATCGCGGCGGCGAAGCGCCTCAAGTCCGGCCGCGTAACAGCGGTCGATTTTTCGGGCGAGGCGGACAAGGCAAAGGAAAACGCCAAGCTCGATGGCGTCGCGGAGAAGGTACGGGTTGACTCGTGTGACAATCCAAAGTTCGTTTATCCCGACAATCATTTCGACGTAGCCGTCAGCGCTCTAGCATTGCGCGCGTCCGGCGATTCCGAAGTTCGCGACCAACTGTTGCGCGAAACGCTGCGAGTGCTGAAGCCCGGCGGCCGCCTGGCGATTTTCGACACGGTGTACGTGAGCGACTACGCCGAAACTCTGCGCTCCGCGGGAGCCCAAAGTGTAGAGATATCGCCGATGATCTGGTACGGCGTGATGCCGGCGCGGATGGTGACGGCGCGAAAGTAATACACGGATTAAGGAAGGATGCACTTCACTATTAGGTTGCTTCGCGAAACTGACGGGCGCTGGATCGGCGACGTACCGGAGCTACCCGGGGTTAGCGTGTACGGCGCTACACCTGAGGAGGCGACCTTGAAAGCGAAGGCGCTTGCGCTTCGAGTTGTCGCCGAAGAAATCGAGCACGGCGAGCTTCAAGCCGGTGCCGATACGTTTCAGTTTTCGGTAGCGGCGTGAGCCCGGAAGGTCTCCAAGCTTTCCGCCTAAAGCTTCTTCACCGACGCCCCCGCCGCCAGCACGTCGTGATTCACGTTAAGCGACACGCGCTTCGGCGCCTTCGGCAGGTTGACTTTGACCTGAGCGGTCATATCCCCGAGCACCTTCACTCGGCCGACCTCGACCCAGTGCCCGTCGAAATCCATATACAGCGGAACGGACATTAGGAAATCGCGAGGCACGTCGCTTTGCGTCAGCTTCCCTTCGAATGTCACCTTACCGGCCTCGGCCGGCTTGGTCGAGTACTCAAGGTGATAGCGCGGCAGGCCGGTTCCGTAGATCCAATCCTGAAACAACCAGTCCGACCGATGATTGCTCGCGACATCCAGCGACGGCTTCATGTGCTTATCGACGATTCTCTTGAAGCCTTCCGTCGAAGCGCTTTTGTATAGGTAGGTCTTCACGTAATCCTGCATCAGCGCCATGAAGTCCTGATCGCCCGTCTTTTCGTCGCGCATCAACATGCGCAGCATCTGGAGAAAATACGCGCCCTTGGGATAAACCATCCGGTTGTAGGCGTTGTTCTTGAAGGTATCCATCCGCTGGCCTAGCCACACTGGCCCCGCGTCATTCGCAGAATTGCCGAATCGGTTCTTGCGCGTGATCTCGTCGCGCAGGCGGTCCCAAAACCGGTCGACCTCCGCCTGCTTTTGGCTTGCTTCGACAAACAGACCCGCGGAAAATTCGGCGAACCCTTCGGAGAGCCACTGATCGTGATAGCTAGCCCATCCCACCATGTGCCCCCACCATTGATGCGCGATTTCGTGCGGCGTCACCTCTTGGATAAAATCCTTGAACTCGAAAGCCTCCTGCCCCATTAGCGCCCAACGCTGCGTCGAATCGAGGAACGCGCTCATCGGCAGGTACACCAGGGTGGGCCAGGATTGGCCGAAATCGAACTCGGGCTGCTGTGTGATCGCGAGCCGTCCATACGGCGCGGGACCGAACCAATGCTCGAATAAACGGATCGCGTTCTGGCCGTCGATCAGCGCTCGATCCGCCATCGCCGAAGGCGTCATGTTGATCTGCTCGGTGAACTGCTTCAGGTAGTCCGGCACATCGGAGGTCGAATATGCTTCAATCTCGTACTTCGTTTCGCGGTCCGTTGTGGCTTTCTTCTTGAACGATCCATAATTAAACCCGGCCACGGCGAGCGGCACGCCGGAATCCCATTCCGTGCACGCCTGGTTCTCTTCCTGCCACTCTTTGACCAATTTGCCGGTGCTTACCAGTGTGTATTGCTTCGGAACCTTGAAAACCAGATCGTAAGTGGCGTAATCGAGGAACGAGTTCAAGCTCGGATACCAACTCTCGCGCGCTCTCACAGACAAATTGCCGCCGCCCTCGTTGTGGATCACCTGATTGCCCGAATAGGCGACCGAAAGAGTGTAGCGCTTGCCCTTGACGGTCGCCTCCGGCAGGACCACGTGGAAATATGCATCATCCTTGCGCGGCTCCTGAATGAAGGCAAAATCATGCGTGCCGTCGCTCACTTTGCTCACGCGCAAATCGGGCAGTAAGTCGAAGGGAATAACCCGCGCGCCGTCGACTTTCGCCGTGAACTGAATTTGCGCGGTCGCGGTGATCTGCCCGCTTCCGCCGATCGTGGTTTCGATGCGGTAATGCTCGGGCGCGGCGACGCGGCGATCCTCGATCGAGTTCGCCCCTTGCTGGCTCTTCCATTCTGAATCGAGGTGCGACAAATACCAGATTCCCGCACGCTCGCCGCTTGGGTCGAGATTGATCAAGGCGACTTCCTCGGGCGAGGGCAGGTCCGGCACTGCCCCTGTCGGAACTAGCAGGAATCGCAAATCCGGATCCGGTTTCGCGTGCAAGAACGCTCGGAAGGAGCCGCCCTGGGCGGGATTGTACAGCTCTCTTAGCAGATCGGCCTCGATATCGGAGAGCGATTTCTCGCGAAGTTTTTGGCGAAAGTCTTTGAGCTGATCCGCGGCCTTGGGATCGAGCGCGATTTTCTTGGCCTGACCCTGGACCTCCGCCGGCGTTTCGTCGGTGAAACAGAGCAGCGCCGAATCGAATGTTTCATCCACGTCGGGCCGGCCGATGACCTTATTGATGTGCGCTTCCTCGATCGGAATCGCGGGCTTCAACTGAAAACGGCCTTCGCCGGAAAAGACCGCCATCGAAACGCGTCCCAGCACCGGCAGGAGAAACGTAATCTGGCCTGTGCGCAGAGTGATGGTCGCCACATCGCGCTTCAGTTCAATGTTTTCGACTCGATAGGTTTCCGACGGCGCGTTGGTGCGGAGCGCATGGTAGTTCGGGTCGGAATTCGCGAGGGGAGAAACAGCCTGCGCCCAGGCGAGCGCCGGCAGACCGGCCAGAACAACTAAGCGGATCATAAGGTCAATGTATCAGCCCGGCCGTTCGATTAGCTACGATACGGTGGAATGTTTTCCTCGCGTCTGAAGCTTGATCTTGCCCGGAATCCATTGTCGCGACTGCTCGAAGAAAAGCGCAGCGCCGGCGCGAAGATTCTGGATTTGACGGAGTCGAATCCGACGCGCGCCGGATTGATTTATCCGGAAAACGAAATCTTGGAAGCTCTCGCTGATTCAGCGGCGCTGCGTTATGAACCGACTCCAAACGGGTTGATTCAGGCTCGCGAGGCCGTTGCGCAATATTACATGGAGCGCGGTCGCACGGTTGCGGCTTCGAACGTTCTCCTCACCGCTAGCACCAGCGAAGCATATTCGTACTTGTTCAAGCTGCTGACCGACCCTGGCGATGAAGTGCTGGTGCCGCGGCCTTCGTATCCGCTGTTTGAGTATCTGGCCGCGATGGAATCGGTGAACGTTAAACAATATCCGTTGCGCTATGACGGCGCATGGCACATCGACTTCGAGGCTCTTGAAAGAGCGCTGACGAAATGCACGCGGGCGATTGTGGTTGTGAACCCGAACAATCCAACTGGTTCGTTCCTAAGCGTCGAGGGCGGGCGGCGTTTGGAAGAGATCGCCGCGCGGAGCGGCCTCGCGATTCTCTCTGACGAGGTGTTTTCCGATTACGCTTTCGGCGAAGCGCGTGCGCACCCGTTCTCCGGAATCGCGCCCGTTTTCTCGATGAGCGGTCTTTCGAAAATCGCCGGCCTCCCGCAGATGAAGCTTGGATGGATTGTCGTGGATCCCGGCCACGAAGAAGCGATCGAGCGTTTGGAATGGATCGCGGATACCTTTTTATCCGTGTCCGCGCCGGCTCAAGTCGCATTGCCAAAGCTGCTCGATCTTTCCCGTGGCATTCAGCAGCAGATTCGTGAGCGAACCGCCGCGAACCTGAATCTGCTTAGAGAACGGGTCAAGAATTCGACGCTGAATGTGCTCAATGTTGAAGGCGGCTGGAATGCGATCTTACAGGTGCCGCGTACGCGGACTGAAGAGGAGTGGACGCTCGCGTTGCTGCGCGATCGCGATGTTCTGGTCCAACCCGGATTCTTTTACGACTTCGAATCCGAAGCGTTTCTGGTGTTGAGCCTGCTCACGGAGCCAATCACGTTCGCCGAAGGCGTGCGCCGCATCGTCGACTTCGCGGCGTCTTGAGAACGGGCGCTGGTTAAGAACGTGCTCCGCCGCTGCAGATGAGTACCTCGCCGCTAATGTAGTCCGATAGCGGCGAGCAAAAGAACAACACCGGTCCCGCGGCTTCTTCGACCGTGCCCAAACGGCCGAGCGGGCATTGCTGCTTCATCGCCTCGATCGCCGCCGGCTGCACGCCGACTTTGATCTTTCGACCCTGCACATCGATCTCGGATTCCGCACTCAGCGGCTGCGTCAGGCGCGTCTCGATGAAGCCGAATCCCACAGCGTTCACATTGACGTTATAACGTCCCCACTCCTTCGCGAGCACTTTCGTAAGTCCGATGATTCCCGCTTTGCCCGAGCCATATCCGCTCTGCCCGGCGATTCCATCCACGCCCGAAATCGACGTGATGTTGACCACCTTGCGCATGAGGCGGCGGCCCTCGGCGGTCTCGCGTTTCGCGGTTTCGCGAATCCAGGCCGACGCCGCGCGCAGAATGCGAAACGGCGCGACCATATGGATGTCGAGCATCGCCTGAAACTGTTCGTCAGTGGTCTTCTGAATCACGCTGTCCCAGGTATAACCGGCGTTGTTGATGATGATGTCGATCGAGCCAAAACCCGCGACCGTGGCATCCACCAGCTTCTGCGGAAATCCCGGCGCGGTAACATCTCCCGGCATCGCCTTCGCCTTGCCGCCGGCTTGATCGATCGCCATCCCGGTCTCGAACACCACGTCGCGATCGAGATCGTTGAGCATCACTGTCGCTCCGGACGCGGCGAGCTTAAGGGCAATCGCGCGCCCGATGCCTCGGCCCGCTCCAGTGATTAACGCGGTTCGGCCGCTAAGATCGATTTGCATGATTGGGAAAGGGTCGTCGAACTATCGCCAGAAATCGATCATACATTACTGGCGAAATTTTTCCGTGCCGACCACGACGGTTCGCCGAGGCTCAGCCAAATCCACAGCGCGGTGCCGGCAGCCGGGAGCAGGCTCATGGAGACGAAGATCGCGCCGTACCATCCGCGATCGAACCAATGGCCGTAGACCGGCAGCACCACCGCGAGCACAGCGGACCAGGAGCCCGATCCGATGCCCCCGACCATCGCGGTCTGGCTGCGTGGATATAGATACGAGCCGACTCTCAGCGACAGCACCACGAATCCG
>Ga0335069_10016338_pt1 | contig 10354 bp, 7 predicted proteins | sample Lox_Sample_11_FD_206714 | JGI IMG/M metagenome (GOLD analysis project Ga0335069, IMG submission 206714) | Soil microbial communities from Loxahatchee National Wildlife Refuge, Florida, United States - Lox_Sample_1.1 | ecosystem: Environmental > Terrestrial > Soil > Wetlands | place: USA: Florida...
GCCACAATGAGCCGAGAGACGTGACGAGCCCGCTGATTGCGTGCGCCCAGTGCGGGGCGCCCCTGGCGCCCGACCAGCGCGTGTGCAGCATCTGCCGCGCGCTGCAGCCGGCGCGCGAGAGCTTCGCGCGTGGCGTCACCATCGAGCGCGGCGATTCGCGTCTCGTCGTCGACGCGCGCCTCGGCGAGGGCGGCATGGGCGTCGTGTGGCGCGCGTGGCTGTTCCACCCTCCGGGCTCGCCGCTGGCGGGCGCGCCCGAGCCGGTCGCGCTCAAGGTGCTCCGCTCGTCGGCGGCGCAGCGCGAGGCGGCGCGCGTGCTCTTCCTGCGCGAGGCGGAGGCGCTGCGGCGGCTCTCGCACCCCAACGTCGTCGCTTTTCACGATCTGTTCGAGCACGCGGGCTCGATGGTCCTCGCCATCGAGTACGTCGACGGCGACACGCTCGAGACGGTGATTGCGAGGCACGTGGCGCGGGCCCGGCTCGGGGGCCCGACGGGGCTGCCCGGCATGCCGCTGCTCCGCGCATGGTTCTACTTCCAGCAGCTGCTCGGCGCGCTCGCGGCGGTGCACGCGCTCGGCATCGTGCATCGCGACGTCAAGCCGTCGAACGTGCTCATTCGTCGCGACGGCATCGTGAAGCTGAGCGACTTCGGCATCGTGCGCTTCGCCGAAGCGCCGTCCTCCCCGGCCACCGCGGAGCTCTCGCTCGGCACGGGCGCGTACATGTCGCCGGAGCAGGTGCTGTCGAGGGCCCCCGACTCGCGCAGCGATCTCTACTCGGCGGCGACGGTGCTCTACGAGATGCTCACCGGCCGCACGCCCTTCGGCGACGACCGGACCGAGTTCCTGATCCGCAAGGACCAGGTCGAGACGCCGGCGCCTCCCATCCGCACCTTCCTGCCCCAGGCGCCCCCGGTGCTCGACGCGCTCCTCGCGCGCGCGCTCGCGAAGGACCCGGCGATGCGCTTCGCGAACGCCATCGAGCTCGGTGACGCGTTCCGCAGGGCGCTCGGTCTGCCGGACACGCCTGAGTGGCAGGCGCAGGCCGACCTGGCGCAGGCAGCGCGGACGCTGGCCGACACGCCCTACCCTGGCGCCGACACGGCGAGAGCAGAGGCAAGCCAGGCCAGTCAGGCGGATTCGCAGCAGCAGAAGAGACTCGCGACGCTGCGCGAATTCGTCATCACGGGGTACAAGACCAAGCCGCTCGCCTCCGTGTGACGGAGTATCCTCGGCGTCCCGTGCTGGCGACGATCGACAAGCTGCCGCTCTGGTCGGTGGTGGTCGCCTACGTCGCGCTCTGGCTGCTCATCGGCGTGCTCGTGCGACTGCTCCTCGCGCGATCGCTCCGGCGCATCGCCGCGACGGCGCGCAACGAGTGGACCGAGGTGCTCGCCCAAAGTCTGCCCCGACCGGCGGGCATCGCCGTCTTCCTCGTCGCCATGGCCGCGGGCCTGCGCGCCCTGCCGCTGCCGCAGTCGAGGCTCACCGAGTGGCACAAGCTCATCGCGGTCGCCCTCGCGGTGCTCGGCGTCGGGGTGCTCATGCGCGTCGCCTTCCGCGCGATCGACGCGTTCGGCCGCTCCAATCCGGAGCTTCGCTCCTCCGCGGGCATCGGCAAGGCCGTCACCTGGGTGGTCGGCATGGGCATCGTCGCGGTGCTCGTGAGCGACGCGCTCGGGATCTCCCTCGCGCCGGCGCTGACCGCGCTCGGCGTGGGGTCGCTCGCCGTCGCGCTCGCGCTGCAGGACACGCTGTCGAACTTTTTCTCGGGGCTCTACCTCGTCGTGGACAAGCCGGTGCGCCCCGGTGACTTCATCCGCGTCGACCCGTCCTACGAGGGCTACGTGCAGTCCATCGGCTGGCGATCGACGCACCTGCGGACGCTCAGCAACAACCTGGTCATCATCCCCAACGGGACGCTGTCGAAAGCGATCATCACGAACTACACGCTGCCGACACCGCACGTCGCCTCGAGCGTGCGCGTGGACGTCGCCGCCGACGTGGATCTCGACCGGGTCGAGGACGCGCTCGCCGACGAGGCCAAGCGCGCGAGCGACATCCCGGGAATCGCCGAGGCGCCGGCCCCGAGCGTCTCGATGACCCCGGGCTTCGCGGACGGCGGCGTCGGGTTCACCGTCTTCTTCCACGTCCGCTCCTTCGGCGATCAGGGCAACGTCCAGCACGCGCTGCGCAAGCGCATCGCCGCACGCTTCAGGAAAGAGGGAATTCCCCTGAGTCAGACGCGGGTGGCGGTCATCAGGCCGAGCTGACACGCGGCCCCGGTTCGCGCTTGTTCGGGCCGCGGGCGGACCCTACGTTGCAGGGTGGGAGGGCCGAGATGGCCGAGAGCTTCGACGGCAGGCCTCACGTCGTCATCGTCGGCGGTGGCTTCGGCGGGCTCACCCTCGCTCAGTCCCTCGACGGCGCACCGGTGCGCGTGACGCTGGTGGACAGGACGAACCACCACACGTTCCAGCCCCTCCTCTATCAGGTGGCGATGGCGGGCCTCTCGCCGGCGGACATCGCGCAGCCGATCCGCTCGATCCTCAGCCGGCAGGCCAACGCGACGGTGCTCATGGCGGAGGTCACGGGCATCGACTGCGCGGGCCGTCGCGTCCACCTCGCCGACGGCGGCGTGCTCGAGTGGGACTTCCTCGTCGTCGCGTGCGGCGTGCGAACCTCGTACTTCGGCCACGACGACTGGGAGGCGGCGGCGCCGGGGCTCAAGTCGATCGAGGACGCCGTCGAGCTGCGGCAGCGCGTCCTGTCGGCGTTCGAGCTGGCCGAGCGCGAGGAAGACCCCGCCGTGCGTCGCGCCCTCATGAGCTTCGTCGTCATCGGCGGTGGGCCGACGGGTGTCGAGCTGGCGGGGGCGCTCGCGGAGCTCTCGAAGTTCGTGCTCGACCGCGACTTCCGCCACATCGATCCCGCCGAGGCGCGCGTGCTCCTCGTCGAGGGTGGCCCGCGCATCCTGCCGTCGTTCCCCGAGGACCTCTCCGAGAGCGCCGCGTCGCAGCTGCGCGAGCTCGGGGTGGAGGTGCGGACGGGAGCCAGGGTGACGTCGATCGAGCCCGGCGTCGTGCGGCTCGGCGATGACGCGATCCCGTGCTCGGTCGCACTGTGGGCGGCGGGCGTGCGCGCGGTGCCGATGACCGCGTGGCTCGACGCACCGCTCGACCCGCTGGGCCGCGTGAAGGTGGACCCCGACCTGCGCGTGCCCGGTCAGCCGCGCGTCTTCGTCATCGGCGACGCGGCGCGGCTCGACGGGCCGGACGGCAAGCCGCTGCCCGGCGTCAGTCCCGTGGCGATGCAGCAGGCGCGCACCGTCGCCAAGTCGATCCGGCGGCTCATCGTCGGGAGGGACCCCCTGGCGTTTCACTACTTCGACAAGGGATCGATGGCGACCATCGGCCGCCGCCGCGCGATTGCGCAGGTGCAGCGGATGCACATGTCCGGCTTTCTCGCGTGGCTCGCGTGGCTGGTGGTGCACATCTGGTACCTCATCGGGTTCCGCAACCGGCTCGTCGTGCTGATCACGTGGGCGTGGTCGTACTTCACGTACCGGCGCGGTGCCCGGCTCATCCTGGGGCGCGCACCCGTGCAGCTGCCGCTCGAGAGCATCGAGACCAAGGCGCGCGTGGCGAGCACCAGCGCTTCAGCGGTCGCCGCGAGCGAGCACGTTGACGAGACAGCCGATGGTCCCGTGGTACGCGTAGAGGGCGCGCGACCGCACCGGGCGCACTTGCCAACCGAGTGACTCGTAGACGGCACGCGCGTGCGCGTCGAGCTCGGGGATGCCGAAGAAGGGCACCCATGCGACGTGCGCGGCGGCGTGCGTCTCGTACACGCCGTTCGTGTAGGCCATGTACGTCTTGTCGAGGAACGGCACCTCGGGGATGCGCGCCACGCGCCAGCCGGCAGCCTCGAGGTCGTGCGCCGCGCGGTCGAAGCGGGCGATCGTGGCGTCGGAGAAGTCGGCGCGCAGCGGCTCGCCGGTGTCGGGATCCGTCTCGCCGGGAACGAAGGTGGAGCCCACGATGGCCTCGCCGGCGCGCGGATCGCCGACGAGGGCGACGCCCCCGTCGAGCGCCGCCATGTACATCGACATGTGGTGGCGCGGCACGTCGCCGTCGGCCGTGCCGAGCACGTGGACCGGGCGCGCCAGGAGGCTCTCGAGCATCTTGCGGAGCTGCACGACGTCGCCGACGCCGCGCGCGGCGTTCTTGGTCACGAGGTTGTCGTCGACGAGGACCACGTCGCCCGCGACGTCGAAGTCGCCCGCGTCGAAGTCGAGCGGGAGCTGACGCACGTAGAACCGTTCGGGCATGGCCGACGCGACCTGCGCGAGCGTGCGCCAGTCGTTCGCGCGCTCGACCCACCTTGGATCCGGAGGCGCGGGGATCGCCAGGCCGGTGCGCGAGGCGTCGGCGCCGGGGCCGAGCACGAGCGCCCGGTCCTTGGACCACACCGAGATGGGACCGTCGACCTCGACCACGCGGGCACGCGCGGCGAGCGAGCCGCTCGCGTCGATGCGCGCGAGGAACCGCCCGAGCGAGTCGCTGCCCCCCTTCGGCGCCACCACGACGAGGCGCGTCGAGGGATCCAGCGTGCCCAGGAAGTCGCGGTACGCGTCGTCGACGAGCGGCTCGAGCTTCGGGACGTAGTGCACGAGCACTTCGTCGAGGGACCCTTCGTCCTCGCGCAGCACGGTGCCCGCGAGCTTCGCGCTCGCCTGGGGCGGAGGCGGCGCCTTCGCCTGCGACTGCGCGCGCAGGACCGCGATGGCGACGACGAGCCCGAGGGCGATCCCGACGAGCGCCTGCAGCTGGAGTTTCAAGTCGCCTTCTGGAAGGCCACACCGAACATGGTGTACGGCCGCATCTGCAGCGCGAAGTTGGGGCTCGGCTTCGCGCTCTCCTTCTCGATGAGCTTCTGGCGCAGGGCCATGGCCTGCTCGTTGGCGGTGAGCTGCCGGGCGACCGACGCGGGGATCTCGTACACGCGCACGACGCTCTCGTGCGCCGGCACCATCACGCTGTCCTTGTGGTGCCACACCGTGACGCCCAGCGGCTCGGCGCGCGACGCGGGCGCGACCTGGGCGCGCGTGAGCTCCGAGTCGAGCCTGGCCGTCTCGTCCTCGTCGCCTCGGTTCTCGAAGGTGACCTTGATGGCCCACCCGCTCTTGAGCGTCGCGTCACGGGTGACTTCCCCCGAGAAGCTGACATCGTCGATGTCGCCCGCTCCGACGAACCTCTCGGGCGGATCGGCGTAGGTGCGTCCGGGCCAGCACACGGTCAGCGTGGCGGCGGCGGTGACGGCGGCGAATCCCAGGACTGTGGCGAACGATCGCATGGTGCTTCCTCCGACCAGGGGTTCGATGTGCGAAACGCACGACCCCTTGGCACCCCTTCCATCGTTCGACGTGCCCGGAGTGTGACCGGGGCGTCGCTCAAACGGGTGGCGACTCGCGGGCGTGCACGGCGACGGCGAGGGCGCCCAGCAGGGCACCGAGGGGCGCGACCGCCAAGGGCGCGACTCCAAAGCCGATTGCTAGCAGGGCCACGAGGCCGGGAGCGACGCCCAAGGCGATGGCCGCACGGGCTCGCTCGCGCGCGGCGTGCGGGATGGCGAGGGCAGTCGCAGCGTCGCGCACATCGTCCCCGGCGAGCGAGACGGACCATTCGCCGGGAGTCGATCCGGCCGAGCCCATCGCGACGGCCACGTCGGCTGCGCCGAGCGCTCCGTCGTCGCGCTGAGGATGGCCCACGACGGCGACGACGCTTCCGCCCTCGGCGAGCGCGCGCACCTCGGGGCCGCGATCGGCCGGGAGCACCTCGGGGCGCACGTGCTCGATGTCGAGAGCGCGCGCGATCGTCTCGCACGTGTCGCGCGCCTCGCCGCTGAGGAGCACCGGCTCGATGCGCGCGTCGAGGAGCCTCTGCACCGCGGCGCGCGCGCCAGGGCGCAGGCCGTCCATGAGCGCGATGAGACCGACGAGCCGGTCGCCGAGCGCCACGAGCAGCACGCTGCGGCCCTGTGCCTCGAGCTCCGATACGCGGGCGTCGGCGGCGGCGACGCCGATCTTCTCCTCCAGCATCAACGCGCGCCCGCCCACTGCGAGCCGCTCGCCGCTGGAAGCGAGCGCCGTCACCCCGAGCCCCTCGTGCACCGTCGCGTGGCGCACGTTGTCGGGCCGCACGTCGCGCGCGCGTGCGGCGCGTAGGATGGCCGCCGCGAACGGATGCGTCGACGCCGTCTCGGCACCCGCTGCCAGCGAGAGCAGGCGCTCGACGTCGACCGCGCCGAACGGCTCGACCGCCACGATCTCCGGCTCGCCCATGAGCACCGTGCCGCGCGCGCTCAGGATGGCCACGTGGGCCGCCGCCGCGCGCTCGAAGGCGCGCGCGTCCTTGTAGATGATGCCGCTGCCGAGCGCCTCGAGGTGCGCGCGCGCGTAGTGGAGCGAGACGAAGGATGCCGCGGCCCTGGCGGCGAAAGCGGTCGCACCGGCGCACATCGCCGCGATGATCTCGGTGACGGTCCCGTTGGCGGCGAAGGCCGCGATGCCCACGAGCCCCGCCGCGACGGGCGCCCCGCGCTGCACGACGAGCCGCAGGGTGCGCGGCGTCGGCGCCGCCACGTCGACGCGCGCCTCGGGCGTCGCGATGAGCCGGACCCATGCGCGCTCGCGTCCCGACCACGTCGTGCGGAGTCGCAGCCGGCTCGAGACGACGCGCGCGCCCGCGACGAGAGGGTCGCCGTCGCGCTTGACCACCTCGCCGCGCGCGTCGAGCCACGGAACCACGCGCGCTTCACCGGCGGTCACCGTCGCGTCGACGCCTAGCGTATCGCCCACCTCGGCGACGATCTGCTCGCCGGGGCGCACGTCCGCCGCGGGGACCACGTGCGTCTCCTCTCCGCGAAGCACGCGCGCGGTCAGCTCCAGCGACCGCTCGATGCCGTCCCGTGCCGCGGCCGTCCGCGCCCGCGAGCGCGTCACGAGCATCTCCACGGCGATGCCCGCAGCGCACGACAGACCCGCGAGCACCGCGATCGACGCGGCGCGCGCGTCGTGCACCACCGCGGCCCAGCACGCAGCGCCGACGGCTCCGGCGCTCGGCGTCAGGAGCAGCAGCGGGTGCACGTCCGACGCGTCGCGCGGCGCCAACGCCACACGCGCACACAGCGCGGCGAGGGCCACGAGCACGAGCGGGAGCCGGGCCCTCTCGCCCATCGGCTCGAGCAGCGCCATCGCCGGCACGAGCGCGCCGACGACGAGACCCGTCGCGTCGATCAAAGCGAGCACCTGCTCCAGCCGACTGCTCGGCGGCTTCGGCCGCGGGCGCACGCGCGACGAAGGGACCGGCGGGGCCGCCGGCGCGTCGCGTTCGCGCTCCGCCTGGGGCTCGAGCTCGGGGAAGGACTTGTGCTCCGTCCGCGGCTCGGTCGCCGCGCGCGCCGTCGAGCGCGGCGGCGGCTCGCTGGGGGCGACCTGCGGAGGAGCGGCGGTCGCCACCTCCTCTTGTGTCGCCCGGCCCTCGGCCGTGAGGAACGCCTGCTTGCACTCGGCGCGGCAGAAGTAGCGGAAGCCCCCGTCGAACAGCGCGACGTGCCCCGCGCGAAGCGGATCGATCGCCGCTCCGCAGCCGGGGCACGCGGATGCCGAGGACGCTGGCACGCCCGCCATCAGACCGCCGCGGCGTCCTTGGGTCGCAGGGCCTCGAGCGCCCCGCGCACCGCGCGCACGCCCTCCTCGAGCTCCGCGGTCGTCACGACGAGCGGCGGCGAGAAGCGCAGCACGCGCTCCCCCGCGGCCGTGAGCAGCACACCGGCCTCCTGCACGCGCGGCAGCACGTCGCGCGCGACGAACCCCTGGCGGAGGAGCAGACCGCGCAGCAGACCCTCGCCGCGCGAGCCCTCGCACACGTCGGGCAGATCGCGCGCGACCTTCTCGAGCATCTCGCCGAGCGCCTCGCCCTTCGCGCGCGCCCCCTCGACGAGCTTCTCGTCGTCGAGGATGCGCAGCACCGCGAGCGACGCCGCGCACGCGAGCGCGTTGCCACCGAACGTCGACCCGTGCGCCCCGGGGGGAAGGGCGCCCGAGAGCCGCTCTGTCGTCAGCATCGCCCCGATGGGGAAGCCGCCGCCGAGGCCCTTCGCCAGCGCGACCGCGTCACCGCGCACGCCGCTCCCATCGCTCCCGAGGAAGCGCCCGAGCCGACCGATGCCTGTCTGCACCTCGTCCACGAGCAGCAGCGCGCCGCCGTCGTCCGCGATGCGACGGAGCAGCGAGAGGAACCCGCGGGGCGCAGGCAGCACACCGCCCTCGCCCTGCAGCGGCTCGACGATGATCGCGCACACGTCGTCGCGCATCTCTCGCGACACCGCGTCGACGTCGCCGTAGGCCACGTGCGTGACCGGCCCGAGCGGCCCGAAGCCCTCGCGGTACTTGGTCGTGCCCGTCATCGACAGCGCCCCGAGCGTGCGTCCGTGGAACGCGTTGTGGAACGCGATGACGCGCACGCGCTGGTTGTCCCCCTTCAGGAAGAAGTGGTGGCGCGCCAGCTTGAGCATCGCCTCGTTCGCCTCGGCGCCCGAGTTGCAGAAGAAGGCGCGGTCGTAGCCGGTGCGGCGGCACAGCTCGTCGGCCAGGCGGATGTTCGGCGCGTTGTAGAAGTAGTTGGACACGTGCATCAGGCTGGCCGCCTGCTCGGCGATCGCGCGCGCGAGCACCGGATGCCCGTGGCCCACCGCGCAGACGGCGACGCCCGCGCAGAGGTCGAGCCAGCGACGTCCGTCGGCGTCGAACACCTCGCAGCCGCGACCGCGCACGAGCGCGAGCGGGGCCGGCTTGTAGTTGGGGTAGAGGCGCTGGCGCGCGAGGGCGACGAGGGCGTCGTTTTCGCTCATTTCGCCCGGAGAGCTAGCACATGGCCAGCTATCTCGGCGAAGCCCTCCCCCATCGGCCGGGTGGCGACGTAACGCGGTGCGACGCTGAGCCGTCCCAGGGCCGCCCGCACGTTGGATACGCCGAAGGTCGTGCGGAACGCGGAGAAGCACGCCGCGTCGTTGCCGCTGTCACCCACGAACGCGAACGTCGTGATGGCGGCCCCCGGATCCTCCCCCAGCTCGCGGGCGCAGAAGCGCAGGGCCCCGCTCGCCTTGTCGTCGGCGTCGTAAGTCGCGTGCAGGTGCACGCTCGAGATGGACCAGCGCGCCCCCGCCTCCTCGATGAGCCGCACGATGGCGCGGATGCGGTCCTCGGGGAGCTTCATCCGCTCGCCGACGTCCCACGTCACGTCGCTGCTGCGGGCGTCCACGTCGTCGGTCAGGCGCGCCTCGGGCACCGCTTCGCGCACGCGCTCGACGAGACTCGCGAGCCGGATGCGCCGCGCTCGCCGCTCTTCGTCGCTGCACGGGTCGAAGCGGCGCACGCCATGGCTCTCGCGCACGAAGTAGACGGCGCCGTTCTCGGTGACGCACCCGTCCACCGGCCACTGCCGAGCGATGACCGCGCCCCACCCGCTCGGGCGGCCGGTGACGGCGACCATCTTCAGCCCGCCCTCGCGCACACGCCAAAGCGCCTCGTATGCGGCGAGCGTGAGCGACCCGTGCGTCAGCACCGTGTCGTCCAGATCGAAGAGCACGCCGCGCAGAGCGCGCGCTTCCTCCGCCGTGAGCGACGCGAGCGGCTTCACCGGCTCACCGCCGCTCCACGTGCGCGACGAGCGCCTTCAGGTAGAGCCCCTCGCCGAACGCCGCCGGCACCGGGTGGTCGGCGCCCTGAAACCATCGCTCCAGCACGGTGGCCTGCACATTGGCGCGCGTCGCCCCCTGCGCGAGCGCCCGCGTGAGCGCGCCGAGGTCCACCGCCGCCGAGCACGAGCACAAGACGAGGATGCCCCCGGGCCGCGTCGCGCGGCACCCGTTCTCCGCCAGCTTCGCATACGCCACGAGCGCCTGCTCTCTCGCCCCGCGCGTCGGCGCCAGCCGCGGCGGGTCGAGTACGACGAGATCGAACCCTCCGTGCGCCTCGGCGAGCGCGTGCCGCGCGTCCTGCTTCGCGAACTTCACCTTGTCGCCCACGCCGTTGGCTCGCGCACACTCTGCGCCGACCTCGAGCGCGAGCGCGCTCTCGTCGACGGCGACGACCTCGGTCGCCCCGCCGCGCGCCGCGGCGATCGCGAACGCCCCGACGTAGCAGTACGCATCGAGCACCCGCTTGCCGTGCGCGAGCATCTCGACGCGTGCCCGCAGCTGCCGCTGGTCGAAGTAGAAGCCGGTCTTCTGACCGAGCTCGAGCGGCAGCTGGAAGCGCAGGTCGCGTTCGACGATCTCGAACGCCGTGAGCT
>Ga0335069_10016340_pt1 | contig 10354 bp, 6 predicted proteins | sample Lox_Sample_11_FD_206714 | JGI IMG/M metagenome (GOLD analysis project Ga0335069, IMG submission 206714) | Soil microbial communities from Loxahatchee National Wildlife Refuge, Florida, United States - Lox_Sample_1.1 | ecosystem: Environmental > Terrestrial > Soil > Wetlands | place: USA: Florida...
GCCCACATGTCAACAAATTGCAGGCCGTCAGCCGTCCAGAACAGCACAGCCAGTGGAACCTCGCAGTCGGTGAGGAGCTGCCTTGAACGCAGAGCGTCCACCGCACCAAACTGGTTGCCGGGCATGTCGAACGGGGCGTGTCCCCAGTTGTTCCAATCGGCGACACCGAAGCACTGGTAAGCCACATAGTTGCGCAGCCGGGCGACGTCATTGAAATCGAGCAGCCCGATCAACTTTGCGTCAACCGCTACCAGCCGGAACTGCACTCCCTGCACGTTGTACTTGCTGTTGCAGGACGCTTGTGTTGTGCCCGTGCCGCTCACCTCGGCCAGTCCCTGCGAAACATTGGCCGGACCCACAGTGAGCAGGTACACGCCCGCTCCCGCAATGTAAGGACCTGACTCCGCAGGCTTGCAGTCTTCGAAGATGTTGGCCACCGTGCCGGTCGACCCGATCGCCGGACGCACGAGCCCCACCTCTGTATCGTTGTCAAGCAACAACGCCGCGCCGGTGTTGTTGAACGCCAGACCTTGAGTGATCGCGAGTACCGGCGCCGCCGGGGTGCTCGACTGCTTGGACTCGGCCACCTCCAGGCCATACACCACGCCGCCACCGATTGCCTTCCCAAGCAGAGTGTGAGCGACGCGATTCGTCTGCTGCTCCGTGGTCAGGTCTTCTCCGGCCAGCAATCGTCCGTTGAAGAAATTGATGGAACGAGTGCGCGTGCTGAGAATCGGCGTCAGTAAATTTACGGCCATAAGCGCTTCCTATCTCGTCTGCGGTCCAGCCAGCAGCCACTCCTGCAACATGCGGGTATGCAGCAGAATCGGGCGGCGGCTCTCATTGATGTTGACCGGCTGCAGATCGTCCACCTGCCATTCCTGCCCCACCAGAACCAGCGGCACATCCACTTCGGCAAGAAGCAGGGCGTCCGGCGTCATATTTCCATTGCAAGAGCAACCCGCCGAGGGTGGGGCGAGGTGGAACAGGGGACGAATCTCGGTAGCCCAAATGCGGAATGCAGCGTCCATGAAGGCGGGCAGATCCGATGGACTGATGCGAATGCCGGCCAGTGGCGAGCCCAACTGGAAAAAGCTGCCCGGATCGGGCGGTGAGGCCTGCGTGTTCAATGCCGCGCGCAGATCGCCAATGAAGTCGTCCAGCGACGTAAACGGCCCGGTGTCGGAAATCACGATCTGGTTCATCCATGCGACGAAATCGCGGACCGCGTCCTCTTCGGTTTGCGCCGGCGGAGTGAGCCAGAAGTCGAGTTGGAAATCGTCCACCACGCGTGACGGCGCGGTCAGATCGTCTGCCGAACGGCACGGCTCGCCCGCAATTGGAACCGGATCGGTGGGGCAATCGCGATAGGAGAGCACCAGGTAGAGCGGCAGCGCAGAAGAGAGAGGCGACGACAGGAGGTTCTGCACGCGGTCCTGGTTCGCCGTCAGCCAGGCATTCAGATTGGCGCATTGCGCCGACTGCACATAGACAATGCGCCCATAGGGCGTCAGGCCCGTGCCTGCAGCCACGGTAACGCGCGGCCCTTGAGATGTGGAGTCCGCCGACACACGTAGTCCGCACATCGTCCCGTAACCGATCGCGTCACGAGCTATCCACTGGACGCGGCCGGAAAGGTAGGCAAACTCCTGGTTGAAATCGTCCACTCCGAGCAGCATGCCCAGCGTGTAGTTCACATGCTTGAACGGATCCGGACTTGCAGTGCCGGGGGCAGCGGCGAGTTGCGCGAAACTGGTGCTCATGGTGCCTCCCCTGTATTGTCACCGCGCATAGCGATCAACATGGATTACAGCTCCCTTGCTTCAAGAACGGCCGTGGCTGCGGCTGTCGGCTGAGATAAGTCGAGCCCAGATACGTGTCTCCGATCTGGGCAGGCAACATCAGTTGCGGGGCGCGGCTGCCAGTATCGAGGACCGAATCCCGTCCCAGGCGCGCGTCGCCGAGCCGGAAAAACGCCCAGAAAAACTGGATGTCATAGGAGGTGTGCGCCGGTTTTTCCAGGTTGATGACGCGGCGCACCAGATCAACCTTGGCTTGCTGCGCCATCACGTTCTGCGCATCGGCCGCATTCATCGGCAGGAAAATGGTGAACTGATGTGCGCTCGCTTCGATCATCAGGATGCCTTGGAACTGGTACCAGTCCCACACTGGCTGTGGACGTCGCGGCAATTGATCTGGGAACGGCACTTGCCCGAAATCGGTGTAGGCCGCGCTGTAGGCACTATTCAGATCGTTGATGGTGCGGTAGCGGCCCCGCAGGAAAGTGCTCCACAGAGAGGGAGACTCGGGTTGCGCTGGAACCAAGCCGATATTCGCGCTGGAGAATGCGCCCCACTGCTTGAACAGCGAGTCGCCCGGTGCAAGGTAAATCGGATAGCTGGCGCCGGGGGAGCCGATCGCGGAAGCGTAGCGCTGGTTTAGTTCATCGGGACCGAGGTTCGGTGTCCAGATCGCCGTCTGCACCTGTGACGGGACGGAAAACTCGGTGGCGGCTTTCTGGCGAAGCCCGGGGGGGAGCCAGCGCTTCTGATAGCTCTCGACAAGGCGCGCACCGCTCTGCGAAATGGGATCGGTGAAGATTCTTTGATCGGCGCAGTCTTCCAACGTGAGCCGCAGCGCCATCATGAGCCCGGGCACAGTGCCGCGCGCCTCGAAGAAGGTGGCGGCATTGGCGATGAACAAGCGCCGCTTGTCTTCGCTCCACGACGGATCGAGCGCCACGCCAAACCAACTCGCCAGCCAGTCGAGCGCCTCGGAGGGCACGCTGGCCGGATCGAACAGCGCCTGTACGCTGGCGAGCCGATCTTCAATCGAGGTGTAAAAGCCTTCGAAGTTGCACAGCAGGCGTTCGAGGAACGAGGCGGACTGCTCGTCCTCGCGGTATACCGCCGGCAGATAGTGCTCCAGGTATGAGAATCGCGGGTAGTAGGCGCGCAATGCTCGCAGCCGCGGCGTAAGCTGCCGGTTGCCGGTCAGCACCAGCATAAGTTGGAGGTACTGCCCTACGGCACTCTGAAACAGGAGTTCCCAGGTTGCATTGCGCGGAGCATTTTGAGTCCAGGGAAGTTCGGTGCCGTCGTCGCGCATGTAGGGTGCTGGCTCTTGCATCCACGACTGCGAATTCAGCAGTTGAGGATCGTTCCCGGCCCGGCTGTAAATCTGGACCTTGGTCTCGCCGGGGATGCTTGCGTCGAGCATGAGGCGGTCCCAAACGCAGTCAGGCTGCTTCCCATCCATGGTGAAGGTCAGCAGTACGGCTTGCTCCACGTACCGGGGGCGCCTTTGCATCACCAGCGGGACCCATGTGAGCTGCGAATTGTAGAAGACCTGAGTGGCGCCCGCGATCACGCCGCAACCGCCGAACAAGCGCATCGGGTAGTACTCCTGTAGCGGCGCGAGCGAGAGCTGGTCGCTGCTGTAATCCACCGTGAAGCCCCAGGCCTGGTCGCCGCTTTGCCCCACCACGTACAACGTGTTCTCTCGAGTTCCGCCGGGCGTCTGCTCTTTGGCTATGAAAGCGAAGTCAAATCCGAGAAGCTGGAACCCATCCTGGTCTTCCGGTTCCAACAGGTCCAGCAGGCAATCGAGGGACACCGCGCGGCCAAGCTCGGCTCCATTCCGCAAGCGGTGAATCAGGGAGAAATCGGCGGCGGGAGGGTTCTCAAGCAGCAGAACGGAGTTGTCGGGCAGTACGGCCATGGAGACGGCATCGATCTGCTGTAGTGGTGAAGCGCTGTCGAGCGAAATGCCGGTCGGGAATGTCTGTGAAGCGCGTGGAGTGAGCGGTCCGGAATCAAGTGGCCCGAATACATCTCCAGCATGGGATGACAACTCCACCTCGCCCTGGTTGTCGCGAATGACCGCGAAGGTGCGATCGAGTGGCCACAGCCGCGCATTGTCGCGATCGAATATCCAGACACCGCCGCCGACAGCGGCCGCAATCTCGAAGGGCGCGAACGGGACCGCCGTGGGCCAGAGCAGGCGGCGCGGCGGTCCGCCCCGGAACAGATCGAAAATCACCAGCCCCGCTGGTTGCACCGTTCCGACAACGAGGTAGTGCTCCTCAGTGACGGTGAGGCCGCTGAAGACAAGTGGCGCGGGCGGCGAAACAGGGGGGCAGGCGGCGAAGCCGACGGCTTGCGCACAGTGCCGGGGCAATTCGTCGCTGGATGACCAGAAGTAATCGTTGGCGAAGGTCCCGGACGAACGCACCAGGATTTCGGTCTGGGAGCCGGAGATCCAGTAGATGTTGCCGAAGCGATCGGCCGCGGCGCCGCGCCGCTGGTCAATGGTCGGAATACGGTTGCCCAGCGAGCTCTGGAACACATTCAGACGTGGAGCAAGGGTCAGCTCCGAACGCGTGCTGTCCCAACTGAACAGGCGAGAGCTATCGCCCGTTGCGGGGAGGACAGGCGAGCTGTCCAACGCCGTGCAGCGTGACCAGTCATCGCGGCCCAGCAGGAGCTGCAAGCGCGTTTGATTCGAGTCCATCAGAGACACTCCTGCGGAATGACGGGAACCTGTGCGGGCCCACCGGCGGTGGCTCCGCCGCCACCCGAGGTTGCGCCTTGCAAATCAGCCACGCTGATGGGATCGCCTTCAGTGACGCTGATGCCGAGTACACGCGGCAACTGCAGGCCCGAGAAATCAACCTGCGGCGAAGCGCCTGCGCCGTCCTGCGCCAGCGATATGTCCTGCACGAAATCGACGCCAGGCACGCGGCTCGCGACGGCAACCAGCTCCAGCGCGATGACCGATTTTCCCAGCGGCCAGCCTTTGTAAATCAACTGCGGCGCGCTGAGCACAACGGAAGGATCGTCGGGCAGTTGCTGCGGGCCGCCGACGATCGGCGCCAGGAACGCAAGCACCGCCGCCTTGACTGCATCGCGCACCGCTCCAGGGTTGAGCTGGCCGGGCAGCGTCCGAATCCCTATTGAGATCCAGATGCCGACATATACGGGTCCGCGCAACGCGACTTCGGTCGTGATCAGGCGGCGCGTATCCAGGTAGCTGCACACCGTATCAAGAAAGCCGCTGCTCGGCGATGGCGCATCGGGAGTAACGGGGTCATAAGTGGGAATGACCATCACCGTGACCACGCCGGGAGCATCTCCACCACGTCCGCTGCTCAGGTCGGGATGAAACGCCGGCAGCACATCCACTCGGCCGATCTCCACCCCCGGAGTTCGCAGCGTGATGACCTCGAAGTCGTACGGCGTTACCAGACGATCCCGATGCTGCAGGTACCGGGTTATCTGCTTCTCGCCCTCGGCCGGGGTTTCCGCGTCGGCGCCGCCCCACGTCCGCACAGGATTGCCCACCGTCAGACCCTGTGGAAGCACTGGGCTGGAGTTGATAGAGCCGGGGCCGACGTTGCCGGCCGCACCGAGGCTGAAGTCGTAATCGGCGCGCATGATTGCCTGGTAAGGTGGGCGCGCGCCGTGGGCACCGTCACCGAAGGTAATTTGCCCTGCCTCGGCATCGAGGAGAAAGACATTCGATTCCGCGGGCGCGGGCAAAGCGCTGCCCGGTGCCGAGCGCGGATCGGGAACCGGCACCTCCGGTCCGGCGCTGAACAAGTCCGCAACCGGCGTCCAGGTTGAAACCTCACCCTGCGCAGTCGTTACCGTGATGCTCACCGAGTCCTGCAGCACCGGCGCGAGCGAGAGTCTCACAACCTGATCGGGCTCGCCTGTGCCGGCCGGCAACAGCTCGGCATTGATCTGCTCGGCCTGGGTCACCGGCACGCAATTGCCTCCCATCCACAGGAACTGCGCCTGGGTCTGCGCCGAGGGGCGAATACGAATCCAGGTGATCAGCCTGTCGTTCACGGAACTGTCGTCGATGGCCGGCGGCAGCAGCCCGACCCCCGCCTCCAGCGGATCGATGTTGTTCCAGAGGTAGAGTTCGCTCTTGCTGGGGAGGGTGATGTCGATGACGCCGGGCTGGATGAATACATCAGTGGTCGCGGTGGACTGCAAGGGCCGGTATTGCGGCACGCGGTCGGGATCTACTAGGCCGCCGGTGGCGCCGAGGCTGGGAATATCGAACTGCAATGTCACCGGCGCGGGCGCGCTGGCGGCACGGCCGGCGGGGAGGGTGAGCGAAGAGTCCGAGAGGTTGGGGACGACGCCGATGGTGAGCGTGGCTCCGGCGATCGCCTCGCGGGCCTTGTCGGCCCAGAGATCTGCAGGCTTGTCGCCGTCGCGCACCAGCAGCGCCAGCCACAGGTAGTTGTCGATCGTGTCGCTGAGCTGGACCGGGGCGCCCCCCGGCAACGGAAATGCCGCAACCTGGTAAAGCTGGGGCGGAGGCTGCTGCGGACTGCCTCGGAAGGAGGCATAGAGCTGTTGGTAATAATCGAGCACAGCCTGCGAAGGCGACGGAATTGCTTGCTTGAGGTAAATACGCGCCTCTATCGGCAGCACATCCAGCCCGCGCGTGCTGCGGAAGGGAACCTGCCCGGAGCGGACCTCGACGCTGTCGCTCAACGTGACAGTTTGCAGCGGGCCCTTGTCGTTGTTGATGGTTACCAGTCCCTGCGCCGAAGTCGCCGGCTGCAGCGGCACATTCAACAGGCGCAGGAACTTCTTGCGGTTCCGTTCGGGCACCTGGTTGCAGCGATACAGCATGGCTTCCGTGAGGAAGGCAAAAACTTCAATCAGGGTTACGCCCGGGTCGCTCTTGTTGTAGTTCGTCCACTCCGGTGTGTAGACGGGAATGCGCGAGAGCGCCTCGTCCAGCAGGTCCTGGTATCGCCGGTCGTCGAGATTGGGTACCGTCAAGGGCATCGTTCGGGCCTATGTCGCTAACTGCACGCTCAGGGTTACAGTCTGCTGCACCTGCGTTGCCACCAGCTTGTACGCGATGGTGGCGATTGCCGCCTGCGAATCGGAGGGATCCGGCTGTACGTCAACCTGGTTGACGAGAATGCGCGGCTCCCAAAGCTGCAGAGCCTTGGTGATCCTGTCCTGTATCTGGCTCTGTGTCACCACGGTGTTGGGCTCAAAGAGAAAGCGCTGGAGGCCGCCGCCGAAGTTGGGAAGGCGAATGCGCTCTTTTTCCTCGGTGAGAAGAATCACGCGAATCGATTCTCGAATGTTCGTCTCCCCCTCCGACCACGCGATGCGGCCATCCTGGCCCACCCGCGGTGGAAACGACATTCCCCGTCCGTAGAGCTGTCCATCACGACTCCTTGGCCGAAAACTTCGGCAGTGGCAGGCAAATCTGGAAGAACGGCATCCAGAAGAAAATGATGTCGAGCAGCTTGACGAAAATAATCAGAAGGATGAGTGCAACGATGGTGATGATCGGAATCGAGAACGAACACACCATCCCAAACGATGTCCCGCCATCGCTGCACGGCTTCATGTCGCCGGTGTTGAGGTCCTTGTGCAGCGGAAACGGCAGCACGGACATGATGAGATCGGCAAACGACATGCCGCTCATCTTCGACACTTGCCCGCACAGCGTGTCCGACATCACGAACGCGGTGTTCTTGTCGAACTTGCGCAGTCCGGCGGGCGTTGTGTCCACCGGTAACCCGATTCGAATCGGCCGTGAAGGAGCGTCCGGATCGAAATATGCAGCCAACTGAAATGCAACCGTGGCCTCGCTGACCAGCGGCGGAGTAAGCGCCCCGCAGGCGGGGCGCTCCAATACGCAGCGCATCGTGAACCATACCGGCTGCTGCGGATTCGCGTTTGCCTGCGCAACTGTGCGCACCGGAAACGGCGGATTGGCATTCCCGGCGGGCATCGCCGCCACAATCTGCTGCTCGAGCTCCGCACGGTCGATGGCGCTGCTCGAACTCGTCGTCCCAAGCTGACCGCCCGGCCCGTCAATGTAGGTCGCGCGGTAGAACTGAAACTGGAAACTCGGCCAGTTTGTATCGCCCGGCTGGTATGTTGTGGTCGCCGCTTCCAGCTTGCTCTCGGCTGCCGAAGCAAGTTTCAACGCCTGCGCCAGCGAATGGCCGGAGTCACTGGTTTGCGAAAGCGTGTTCCAGACCGCTTGCTCCGCGAGTGCCAGGTTTGCTGGGCTGCCTGTCGCAATCGCGGCTGCGACATTCGGCAGGTTGGCAGCGAGAAACTTTCCCAGATCCAGTAGAACGTAGTACGAGACTGCCTGGATGCGATGGTTAGCGATCGCGACCATGGCCTTCGCCTGATCGCCCGAGGGTGCCTGGGGATTCTGGTTCGTCGCGTCCGCCGCAGCCGTCTTGGCGATGTCCTCCAGAGTCTTCAGCGGATAGATGACCTGCGCCTTAAGCAACATCTGCCGGCCATCAACCAGAGGCGGCGGTGGCGATCCGCCGGTCGGCCCCGGCTGCGTGGCCTGCAGCAGACGCTCGCGATCGCCGACGGGCACGAGGCCCACCAGGAGTCGTCGCCTGCGCTGGTCATCGGCGACATAGGCCGCGGGTGACAGCGGCCTCTGCTCCTCGCCGGGCGCAAGAGTTGCGGGATCAATCAGCGCTTGCCATGCGCCATTCACCAGGGCCAATTCATCGCACTGCCGTGGATCGGGATTCTGCGGATCGGCGCCGACTTGCGGCTGCAGCAGACGGATGACAAAGCTCACCCTCTCTTGTGCGCCCGCATCGATTCGGCGGTCCGGCAACCCCAGCACCCGGCAGACCAGGCAGGTGGCGATCAGATAAAAGCGTCCGTGTGCCGGCTGATAGAGCTTAAGCACCTTACCGGGAACCGTCGTCGGCAACTGGCCCAGCACGCGACTGCCGCGCGACTGCAACTTGCGCACTGCGGCATTACGCGCGCGGAACAGCACCAGCGCCATGCCGCTTTTGCTGGCCGGTGGGGCCGGCTCGTTCGGCGGCGAAGACCAGGTCTCCGGTGCCGCCACGAATTCGCTAAGCCTCTGCGCTTCTGTACTCAGCAGGTTTATGAAGTCAGGCATGAACGAGTCAGTGGCGAAGCGCAGAATCGTCGGGGTGCGAAACTGCCGCCGGTCCTCCGCGTTCTGCGGGTCGCCTGTGAACTGCCACAGCGGCGCCGCCATCGTCCACTCCAGATGTCCTTCCATAAGCTGCCTCACCAGATGTTCCCCGCGCCGGGCGTGTACGACGCGCTCACCACGCTGTTGGTGATTACCGTATCCGCCTGTACCACTCCGCTGAACTTCGACATGCCTGCATTCACGGTCACCATGCTTGCCGATACCTCCAGCATGCTGGCCGTGATCGTGACTTTGGCCGATGCGTTGACCGTAATTCCGCTGGCCTGCAGCTTCACCGAGTTGCCGTTGCTGTCCACCAGTTCCAGCGAGCCCGGGCCGTCGTGTAACGTGATCTTCTGTCCGCCTGGAGTTTCGACCACGCAGTTCTCCTGCCCGTTGGTGTCGTCGAGCGTGATCTTCACTCCGTTGCGTGAGCACAGCACCTTCAGGTTGTTCTGCCCGCCGCCATCCATGGTTTGCGGAGGGTTGTCGCTTCCGTTCCACAGTCCGCCAAGGACATAAGGTCGCCGGGGATCGCCCGCTTCGAATCCCACCAGCACCTCATCGTTAACGTCGGGAATGAACCAGCTTCCGCGATTGTTGCCGCCCATCATCGTGGCTACCCGCGCCCATGCTTCACTTCTCTCGCTCGCTGTATCCGCCGACCACGGCAGCGTCACCTTCACTCGCCCCGTGCCGTTGGGGTCCTTAATGTCGATCACCAGGGCAGGATAGATGCCGTACCATCTCCCACCCAGCCCATGGGCACCGCGGTCGAGCATTAACTCCGCCGGCGATTTGTCGAAGATGCTATGCAAGGCCATCCGCTCCGATCATGCCGCTCCGATTCCCGGGCGCTCGGCGGTGAATTCCGTCAGGTATCCCTGCGTGCCATCGAAGATGTGTTTCACATAGGAAAGGTAGTACTTGCCGCTGAACAGCGGGCCCAGGCCGCTCATGTCAACGTAGCTCCCAACGTTTAGCCTGGCGTTGCCCTGGGCCATCCCGCGCGCCACCACGAATCGCCGCGCCGTCATCTTCATCACCGACTCGGCTTCTGTCTTGGCCTCGGAGATCGTGAGCGGGAGCGTATGCGACAACACCTTCATTCGCTGCCCGAACGACGACTTCAGGACGCTCGCTCCGCTGGTGCCGCCGTTGAGCTCCGCTCCCAGCACCTGGTCGCTGGCTTCATGCCGGATCTGCGACTTGCCGGCCTCGTCCCAGCCCACAACCGTGACGCTGCTCTGTTGCTCCGCGAGGTCCGCGGTCACGGTCAATTCGCGCAGTTCGCCCCCGTAGTTGAGTTTGACCGTGCCATCGTTGCGCTTGCTGCGCGATTTGCAGAACAGGGTGCGGTTGTCGAGCCAGATCT
>Ga0335069_10016341_pt1 | contig 10353 bp, 7 predicted proteins | sample Lox_Sample_11_FD_206714 | JGI IMG/M metagenome (GOLD analysis project Ga0335069, IMG submission 206714) | Soil microbial communities from Loxahatchee National Wildlife Refuge, Florida, United States - Lox_Sample_1.1 | ecosystem: Environmental > Terrestrial > Soil > Wetlands | place: USA: Florida...
GCGGCGTTGACAGGCGAGTCCCTGCCCGCCGAAAAACAGGCCGGGGTTAAAGAAACTTCCACTCGGCCCGATGCCGCAAACATGGTTTTTCTAGGAACGTCCGTCGTAAGTGGAACGGCAACTGCCCTGGTCGTGGCTACGGGCGTAGGAACCTCATTCGGTGACATCGCTGCTCGCCTTTCTTCTCAGCCCGAGGAAACAGCGTTTGATCGTGGTTTGAAAGATTTCAGCCTGCTTCTGAGTCGCACAGTCTTGTTTCTGGTCGTCTTTTTGCTTGTAACCAGCTTTTTCATGCACCGCCAACCGCTCCAGGCCTTGCTGTTTGCTATTGCTTTAGCGGTCGGCCTGACTCCGGAATTCCTCCCGATGATTACCTCCGTGACGCTTTCCAAGGGCGCTAGGGTCATGGCTCGCAAGAAGGTCATCGTCAAGCACCTTTCGGCCATTCAAAACTTCGGTAGTATCGACGTTCTCTGCAGCGACAAGACCGGAACCATAACAACCGGGAATATGACGTTTGACCGTACCCTCGACCCTTTTGGGAATCCATCCAGCTCGGCGTTCACCTTCGCCTATCTCAATAGCAGTTTTGAGACAGGCATCCGCAGTCCATTGGACACGGCCATCCTTCAAGGCCCTAAACCAAAAGAGATGGAGGGATACGAAAAGCGCGACGAGATTCCCTACGATTTTGAACGGCGCCGGCTCTCGATCGTGGTTGAGCGGCAATCCAAACGGCTCCTCATCAGCAAAGGCGCTCCTGAGGGACTCCTCGCGCTCTCGGTTAATTGCGAGTCCGAGGGGCGGATCGTTCCCATTGATGCGCCGATGATGCAACGCTGCCGGGAGACCTACGAATACTTGAGCTGCCAGGGTTTTCGTGTCCTTGCCGTAGCTTATGCCGAAGTCGAAACACGCCCGAATTATTCGCCACAAGACGAGCGTGGGCTGACCTTGGCTGGTTTTCTCACTTTTTCCGACCCGCCTCTCCCGGATGCTGCCGAAGCTCTTGCCGCACTGCAGCGCGTCGGCGTCGAGGTGAAAATCATTACCGGGGATGGGGATCTGGTTACGAGGCACGTTTGCAGTCAGGTTGGGCTCGATCATAGCAACATTGTGCTCGGCGAAGAGATCGAACGAATGACTGACCCCGCCCTGGCCCATGTTGTAGGTGAGACTAGGGTCTTCGCGCGCGTCTCGCCGGCTCAAAAGAATCGTATACTCCTTGCCCTCAAACATACCGGGCACTGCGTCGGCTTCATGGGTGATGGAATCAACGACGCACCGTCGCTACACGCTGCCGATGTGGGCATCTCTGTTTCAACAGCAGTTGATGTGGCCCGCGACGCCGCAGACATCATTCTGGTCGAACCTGGCCTCGGAGTTCTCGCTGCCGGCATTCAGGAAGGGCGCAGAGCCTTCGGAAACGTGATGAAGTATCTGTTAATGGGGACGAGTTCCAACTTCGGCAACATGTTCAGCATGGCTGGCGCTTCTGTCTTCTTGCCGTTTCTGCCCATGCTGCCTACCCAAATCCTGTTGAACAACTTTTTGTATGACACATCGCAAATCACCATTCCGACCGACAACGTGGATCCGGAGTTTCTCCGCAAGCCGCAGCATTGGGACATTGGGCTTATCCGGAATTTCATGGTCTTCATTGGACCAATCAGCTCAATTTTCGATTTCCTGACGTTTTACGTGCTGCTGCATTTTTTCCATGCGGACCAGGTGTTTTTTCACACCGGCTGGTTTGTCGAATCGCTGGCGACTCAAACTTTGGTGCTTTTCATTATCCGCACGTCACAGAATCCCCTCGGTAGCCGGCCAAGCGGCCCGCTGGCCGCAACGACATTGGTTGTCGTGGCCATCGGCGCGCTATTGCCATTCAGTCCTTTGGCAAACGCGCTGGGTTTTGCGCCTCTGCCCGCGGCGTATTTTGCGTTCCTCGCCATCGCGACGATCACGTATCTCCTGCTCGTGGAGGTTGGCAAACGAATCCTTTTCCAAAGAGAAGCGCTAAGCCGCAAGAGAAGACGTCAGAAGACCCTCGCGGGGACAACTTAGCCTCGATTCCTGATCGCGCCATCCTCGCTCGGACCAGATGCATCGCTGCATTGCCCCATCATGCTTGCAGACATTGGCCACAAACCCTTGCCGTTGGGATTTACGGGGCGTAATCTCTTACTGATTTACCGCTTCAGCCGCGTGTGTGCCCTGTGTTGGGAGTTTATGCGAGGGACGCACCATGTCAGTCACCAAAGAATTTACGGTCTTGCTGGAGAATACGCCTTATGCGCTGGGAAAGCTTTGTCGAGCGCTCGCGGAACGCGGTGTAAATATCCTCGCTCTGCAATGCTTCCCCGTGCGAGAGAAATTCGTCACCCGATTTATTGTGGATCACCCGGAAAACGCGAAGTCTGTGTTGGATAGTGGGCAGCTTCCGTATACAGAGACAAAGATTGTCCAGGCTAAAATCCTGCATCGCCCCGGAGAGATCGCCCGTCTGGCCTCCCGCCTTGGTAAGGCCAATATCAACATAAATTATGCCTACTGCGGCCTGGAGCCCGGCACGAATGCGCCTTTGGTTTTTTTCAGCGTTACGGAAGTCGAGGAGGCCGAGACAATCCTCCGGGACGCCGCAGTCGCCGCCTCGGAGACACAAAGTTCGGGAAACGCTACAACCTAGCGTCGGATACCATAGCGGGCTTGCGGTCACTAAACCGCGAAATGCGACAAAGGGTGCAGCGACGGGCAAGATTTCCCGATCACCGCTCTTCTCCAGGTAAAGATTCCAGAAGCGAAGAAAACTGCATTTCGAGCGGGGCCTTGTGGTTGCTTGCGAGTTTTGTACTATACCCCGTTACGGTACTCCATCAAAAAATGACGCATACCTCAAGAGAAAAACTGGACCTGGTCAACCGCACCAAGAAAATCATCGGCCAGTTGGAAAGTGTTCTTCGCGGCCTGAATGAAGACGAATACTGCGCGAACGTCCTGCAACGCCTCGCCGCCGCACGCGGAGCCATCAACGCGCTCATGGCCGAGCTCATGGAAGACCACATCCGCAATCACATGCCCAGGAATTCCAAGTCCTCCGAGGAAGCGGCCGAGGACGTCATTGAAATTGTCCGAACCTACCTCAAATAGGTTTCCCCTCATGTTCCCCGTGTATACTTTTTTGGCGATGCATTTTTCCCTGGGCTCACTTCTTCAAAATCCGTTTTCACCGCAATGGAACGCAGGCGATGGGAGCCCTTCCTGTGCCTGATCGCCGCTACCGCGTGCTCTATGTTTGTAGCCACCCCGTGCAGTACATCGCGCCTCTCTTCCGCCGCATGTCCCACCATCCGGAAGTGGATTTGACCGTTGCCTACTGTCGCATGTTGGGCGCAAAAGCTGGATACGACGCGGAATTTGCCACCACCGTCGAGTGGGATGTGCCCCTCCTCGATGGTTATCACTGGGTGGAAATTCCCAATAAGGGCACGGGGTCAGAGGGATTTTGGGGACTCTATAATCCTGGCCTTTGGAAATTCGTCCGCGAAGGAAAGTACGACGCGGTTTTCTGTCCCACTGGCTATATCCGCGCCTCGTTTTGGATCACCTTGCTGGCCAGCAAATTGTCGGGAGCTGCCTTCGTCTTTGGGACTGACGCGATCACCTTCGACTCGCGGGAAGTAACCCAATGGAAAATCTGGTTCAAGAGGATCTTCTGGCCTCCGTTGTTTCGCCGCCTGGCCTCACAGGTGCTTGTCACCTGCACGCCCGGCCACGAATTCATGCATTCCATCGGAATCCCCAACGAACGCATCACAATTATTCCGAATATCGTGGACAACGACTGGTGGACCGAGCAAGCCTCCAAAATAAACCGCGAAAGAGTTCGCGCTTCCTGGGGCATTAACCCTGACACGTTCGTCGTTATGTTCTGCGCTAAATTGCAGCCCTGGAAGCGCCCCTTGGATCTCCTTCATGGATTCGCCGAGGCCGCCTTGTCCAATTCCTTGCTCCTTTACGCTGGCGAAGGCGCGCAGCGGCAGCTTCTCGAAACGGAAAGCAAACGCCTGAATATTTCCGAGAAAGTCCGCTTCCTGGGCTTCACCAATCAGTCGCAGCTTCCGGCCATCTACGCGGGATCGGATCTGCTCGTCCTGCTCTCCTATCACGAGCCTTTCGGCCTCGTCGTCAACGAGGCCATGCTGTGCGGATGTGCCGCAGCCGTAAGCGACCACGTGGGTTCCCGGCGCGACCTCATCGACGCCGTTGATCCGTCGTTTGTCTATCCTTGTGGAGATACAGCCGCCTTGGGAGCGCTTCTGCGGCGCCTCGCGTCGGACCGCCCTTTGCTGGAGAGGTTTCGCGCCAAGGCGAAAGAGAGGATCAGAACCTGGTCACCCCAGCAATGGGTGGAGGCCCACTTGGAGGCCCTTCGCAGAACTGTTCCGTCCCCCCGAAGTTCTTGATCTACAGTTCCGGCTCGTGGCGGTCGCCATTCCCGAGTGTTGCTAACTGTGCTAAAATTTGAAGGTTCTCGAAAGGCAGGGCTCTGGGTTCAGTCCGCTTTTCGTGTCACGTTGTTGGTCTCCGCACAGGGTGACCCCGCAATGCAGGTAGAATGAGCTACGCGTCCATTCCTTGGCAGTGGCGGGGCCCATTTCTCCAAATTCAGATGACCGCACGCGGTCACGAGCGCTAAAAGAGGATTCGTCATGTCTGGGCATTCAAAGTGGGCAACAATCAAGCACAAGAAAGCGGCCACCGACGCAAAGCGCGGCCGCGTTTTCACGCGAATTATTCGCGAAATCACCATCGCTTCACGCATCGGCGGCGGCGACCCCAACTCCAACCCGCGCCTGCGCACCGCTATTCTCGCCGCCAAGAACGAGAACATGCCGAACGAAAACATCGAGCGCGCCATTCTTCGCGGCACCGGCCAGCTCGAAGGCGAGCAGTTTGAAGAAGTGATGTTCGAAGGCTACGGCCCCGGCGGCGTGGGCATGCTGATTCAGGCTGTCACCACCAATCGCAACCGCATCGTCGGCGAATTTCGTCATCTGATGAGCAAGAACGGCGGCAACTTGGCCGAAGCCGGCGCCGTGGGATGGATGTTCCATCGCAAGGGTGAAATCAGCGTGCCCAAGGAAGCCGCCTCCGAAGACAAGATGCTGGATCTGGTTCTGGAAGCGGGCGCCGAAGATATGAAGGACGACGGCTCGTCCTGGTACATCGTCACTCCACCGGAAGCTCTCGAAACCGTGAAGGATGGCCTGATCAAGGCCGGAATCACTCCGGAATCCGCGGAAATCGGCATGGTGCCGCAGAACTACATCAAGCTCACCGGTCCGCAAGCCACACAGATGCTCCGCCTCGTCGAAGCGCTCGAAGAACACGACGACGTGCAGCACGTTTATGCCAACTTCGACATTGACGAATCGGAGATTCAAGCCGCGGTCGGCGCGAACTGACACTCCCGCACAATCCAATTTTCTTGAAAAAGCCAGCCAGGCAGCACCGGCTGGCTTTTCTTATTGCCAAAGGCAAGGTCGTGCAGAAAAATTTTGGCGCGACTCATACCTTGCCGTAGACTATCGTGGATGGCCGAACGACGCAGCCCTGCCGAGTCTTCGCTTCGCCGCATCCTTGGCGTTGACCCAGCCGCTTCGGGCCCAACCGGTTACGGCGTCATCGAAACCGATGGTCGCCATCTGCGTGTGCTGCGCTACGGCGCTCTGCAAATTGCACCGAAACGCCGCAAATCCTCCCCCGGCGCTTGCCTTCACGATGTCCATTGCCTGCTCTGTCGGCTGATTGAAGAGTTTCAACCCGCCGCTATGGCTGTGGAATCGGTCTTTACTGCTCTCAACATGCGCACCGCCCTGCGTCTCGCCGAGGTTCGCGGCGTGGTCCTTCTCGCCGCGGAACAGCATGGCATCGCGGTGAGTTCGTATTCGCCGCGCGAAGTGAAAGCCCGCGTTGCCGGCTACGGCCATGCAGACAAAAGGCAGATGCAGTTGATGGTGCGCTCTCTGCTGAAACTGGAGGAGACACCGGAGCCCTCGGACGCCGCCGATGCGCTTGCCGTCGCCTTGTGCCACATTCAAGGAGAACAGTTCGTGCGCCGTTTCGGTCTGACGGAATCTTTGCATTCCGTTTCCCCAAAAAGAGCAAATTCCGCATTAGCCACCCGCCGCCAAATTGCCGTTCGGCCCGTTGTCCCGCAAGTAAGCCGATGACTCTTTCCTCCCGACGCTTGTTCCTCTCCCTGATTGCGCTCGGTTCATTTGCGTTTTCCGCTTCCGCTCAAGCCAACTCTTCCGGCAATTGGTTTATTTACCGCCGCGTTTTCAAGTCCAGTACTCCGGAATTCATCGAGATTCGCATCCAGCAGAATTCCACCGCCGCGACCTACGAGATCCGGCAACTTGATGAAGACCCGGGCGCCACACCATTCGAAGTCGGCCCCGCGCTCCGCGGCAGAATTTTCGAGCTGATTTCCGATCTCCGCTATTTCAAGGGTCTGGATCTTGATGTCCACCGGAAAATTGCCAACCTGGGCGAGAAGACGTTTCGCTGGGAAGACGGTGCGCAGTCCAATGAAGTCACATTTAATTACACGTTGAACCTCTCAGCTACACAGCTCCTGCAGATCTGCGAAGGGCTAGCGCGCCAACAGGAGCTGATCGAACTGCTCCAGCGCCGCATGAAATACGACCGGCTTGGCGTCAACGACGCCTTGCTCCAGTTCGAAGACGCCCTTAACAAGGGTGAGCTCCCCGAACCTCGACACGCTCTGCCTCTCCTGGAACAGATTGGCATCGACGATCACTTCGTTGAGATCGCCCGCCAGCGGGCACGCGCGTTGGCCGAGCGTATCCGCCATACCGGCTGAAGCAACGCGGCTGAGCCCCCGCACGTCCAATTTGGGGTATCCTCTAACAATGGAAAATCGCATGGAAAAGAGCCTGAAATTGAGCCACGCGCTGAAGGCCGCGCTTGTTCTCTTCTTTTCGTTTCTTCTGTTCTGCCCGGTCGCGCCCGCGCAGAAAAAAGCAAAGCTCGCCAAGAACTACCGCGAATGGTTGGAGCAGGATGTCGTCTATATCATCACCAAAGAGGAGCGCGATCGCTTCCTGAAGCTCACCTCCGATGAGGCCCGCGACAAATTCATCAATGAATTCTGGGAAATCCGCAATCCGAATCCTGGCTCCGAACTGAACACGTACAAGGAGGAGTATTACCAGCGCATCGCCTTCGCCAACTCCCGCTTTGGCGTTGGTTCCGGTACCGACGGCTGGCGCACCGACCGCGGCCACGTGTACATCACATTAGGCCCTCCTCAATCGAAGATGACTTACCGGAATGCCCCGAATCTCCGCGCATTTGAGTATTGGTTCTACGCCAACGTGAATCCGGCTCTGCCTCAAGCCTTTTATGTAATGTTCTATGACCGCAACTCCACTGGCGACTACGTCGTTTACAGCCCGTATAACGACGGACCCGACAAACTGACCACGGGCGTCGAAGCCATCAATGACCCCGCCGCCGCCCTATCGATGATTCAGAACGCCGTCGGCGGCGAAGTAGCCAGACTCTCCCTTAGCCTGATTGTTGGGGAACCTGTGGATACCAACGATCCGCGGCCCAGTCTGGCTTCCGATGTCATGCTCTCCGAGGTCATGGGCTTCAACGAATTGCCAAGTTACCGTGAGGATATTCAGCGCAAGTGGATGAACCGCGAGCAGGTCACCTCGGCCATGATTCTTTCGGGGCACAACCTCGACATCATTCTGTTACCTGTTCGCGACGAACACGGCCTCACCCGCCTTGACTATTCCGTCGGCCTGAAAACGCCCAGCGATCTGAGTGTTTCAACGACCAAGGACGATCGCCTCTTCTATTCTCTTCAGGTCCGCGTCCAGGTCTTTGACCGCGATACCAGCAAGCTTCTCTTTGTCGCTCAAAAGGAACTCCACGACACTTTCGACAAGGACCACTTCCGCGGCATCAAGGACAAAGTTTTCGCTTTCGAAAGCATGCTGCCTCTACCTCCGGGCAACTATCGTCTCGCGTTCCAGTTGACGGACTGGAACAAGAACGTCTCATACCGCACTGAACGCGAGCTCACCATCCCCAATCTCACCGCCAACCAGTTTCTCGTTCCCGGTCTTCTGCCGTTTTCTTCTGCAGACCAGGTGGATCCCCTCGCCGCTCCCGTTCTTCCATTCACCCTCGCGGGAGTGCGTTTCGTTCCTCTCTCCACAAGCAATCTCTTCTTAAACAATCAACAAAGCTTTCAGATCGCCTACCAGGTTTGGACCGCTCCCAATAATCCCGCCCTCTCGCAAGACAAGAGCCTTCACATCGAATACGGCTTGGGACAGCCTTCCGTTCCGGGCAGCGCGAAATCCATCAAGGATGACGCCTCGGTCCGCCAGTTCGATTCTGGCGGCTCCCTGGTCAATGGCAAGAAGCTTTCCGTCGACGGGGGTTTCGGCAACTTCATGCTGACCTTGGCGGTGACAGGCCCCGATTCACCGGGTCCCAGCTTCGCCAAGCTGAGCTTCAAAGCGGTGGATCCGTCGATCCTTCCGCCTGCTCCCTGGATCGTCACCGACTCCACGATTCGCGACGACATGGAAAAGGGTATTTTCGACCGCGAACGTGGACTTTGTTATCTGGCCCAGGGGCAGGCCACCGAAGGTCGCGGTTGGCTTCGCCGGGCCCTCTCCGTCAACCATAAGGATGAAGTTTCTCGCGCACAGTTGGTCAACGCTTACTTTGAGCAGAAGGATTACAACGCCGTCGTCGCTCTCTACAAAGACACGGGTGTCACCGACGGCGCCGACTCTGCCACCCTTTCCCGCATCGCTACAAGTCTTCTGAAGCTTGGCAACCAGGCCGAGGCTCAGCGCCTGATGGAGCATGGCGCGGACGTCCGCTCGGATGATCCTTCCATGTTCATGGCTCTCGGTGAGTTTTATAACCAGATTGGGAACACTGAAAAGGCAACAGCGGCAATACAGAGGAGCAAGCAACTTGCGGTGCAGAATTAGCCGGAGCCCCGCCTGCGCGATTCGGTTTTAGTACTAACCCATGTGGGCTTTTTGCCGCCTTCCAATTTTCGTAGATATTCACAATTCAAATCAAAAAACCATAGTCGCCTCATTTTCCCCGTGGCCATGTTTTCAAGCAACTCATTTATATTCATATAGATACATGGACAACTGAAATCCACCACTTTGGCATTCTCCTTGCACCCTGTCGCACGACTCGGTTTGGTTGCTTTTTCCGTGGTCTCAGCACGTTTTTCTCTCTAAATCTATCGGGGGTTTGAAAGGAGTACTGCATTGAAAAATGCGAAGTGGTTGGCTGTTCTTGCGGCCCTTCTCCTGCTGCCATTAGTATTCGCAAGCGGGTCTTGGGCACAGGACCAGAGCGCGGCTCGCGGTAACCTCAGCGGTCTTGTCTTTGACGCTACCAAGGCTACCGTTCCCGGAGCTCAGGTCACGATTACGGGGCCCATTGGAAGCCTCACACAAACAACAACTGATCAGGGCTCGTTTTTGTTCTCCGCTCTGATTCCGGGTTTTTACACCATCAAAGTTCAGAAGACGGGCTTCAAAATCGCCAGCATCCCTGCCACGGAAGTCTTGATCAACAAGACCACCAGCGTGGAAGTCACCTTGGAAACCGGCGAAGTCACGCAGACCGTCGAAGTTTCTGCGGCGACCGTAACGGTGGACACTAGCACGACTGCCGTTAACTCGGAATTCTCGGACAGTTTCTACTCCAAGATTCCCGTGAGCCGGGGCGTTAGTGGTTTGTTCTACCTGGCGCCTGGCGTGACTTCGGGTGTCGGCACCGGTGCTCAGAATCCTTCCATCTCCGGTTCCTCCGGTCTAGAGAACCTGTATGTGGCGGACGGCGTCTCGATCAACGACCCGGCCTTCGGTGGTATCGGCGTTTGGTCCCGTGCGTACGGCCCGCTCGGCACCGGCATCAACCTGTCCTTCGTCAAGGAAGTCCAGATCAAAACCGGTGGTTTCGAACCTCAGTACGGCAAGGTCAGCGGCGGTGTCGTTCAGTTGGTCACCAAGTCCGGTGGCACCAAGTTCTTTGGCACCATCGGCGGATACTTCAACAGCCGCTGGATGCAGGACACTTACCAGAACGCCGACGATCCGAAGTTCAGCACCCTCAACCTCGTTGGCAGCCGTCTGGAAAACGCCAACTACGAAGGCGACTTCGAGTTGGGTGGCTATGTTCCGGTGGGCAGTCTCAAGGATCGCCTCTTTTTCTTCGGCACCTTCAACCCATCATGGAACCATGCGTACTTCCAACCCGCTCTCA
>Ga0335069_10016342_pt1 | contig 10353 bp, 9 predicted proteins | sample Lox_Sample_11_FD_206714 | JGI IMG/M metagenome (GOLD analysis project Ga0335069, IMG submission 206714) | Soil microbial communities from Loxahatchee National Wildlife Refuge, Florida, United States - Lox_Sample_1.1 | ecosystem: Environmental > Terrestrial > Soil > Wetlands | place: USA: Florida...
ACATTGTCAGATGTCGCATTCCCGGAAGCCAGCATTAAGAGTTGCCGGATGTCAGGGTCATCCAGCGATCCCTTCTTTTCGGCTGGCACCAGCTTGTTGTAGCGCACTTCCACCTGCTCGCTGTTGGGCTGGCGAATGATGCTGGAGATGTTGGCCACCCCCTCTGCTGGGTCCGCCAGGTTCGCCTCGGGCGCCTTCGCGGTGCGAGCGGTTTCGCCGTCGTGAGCCGCTCTGGATTGGGCCACGTGGTATCCGCCCAGCGCACCGGCCCCCGCGCCGATCAACAAGAGCAGGGATGCGGCGACCGGCGCCGCATGCAGGCTGGCAAAATTATTTCTGAGGCGCTGGGCGAAGCGCTCCAGCCACGTCTTAGGGGGGAGCGCGTCCAGTGCGTCCTCCAGCCGCAGGCGCGAGCGCGCCGCCAGGTTCGCGGCGGGCTCTTCGACCGGATAGGCGTCGGCCAGCAGCTTGAGGGCGCGAAACTGCTCGCGTTCCTTGTGGCATTCCGGGCACGATGCCAAATGCCGGTCCAGTTCGTGGGCCGCATCGTCGGCGAGTTCCCCGTAGGCGGCCATCACAATCCGTTCATGTGCCAATTCGCAATTCATAGCAACGTCCTTGGAGCCTCAAAAAATCCTGCAAATCTCTTCAAACTTCGCTGCTCAGTCCCTAAGTCCCTGGTCCCTAAGTCCCCGCCTCTAACGGAGGCCCGCCAAATGTGCTCTCAACTTCTTGGTCGCCCGGAAAAGCGTGTTCTTGGCGGTCTCTTCCGTGGTGTTCAGCATTTCTCCGATGGTGCGCAGGCGGAGACCCTGGTAGTGCTTCAGTTCAAAGACCATGCGCTCGCGCGGCGTCAATTTGTTAAGGGCTTCCTGGATGCGCGCCGCGAGCACCTTACGGTCCAGTTCCTTGGCTGGGTTCGAGAAGGAGCGCTCGTCCGATACAGACGACAGCACATCGATCTCATCGCCCGAGTGGTCCACGATCACCGCCTGGTCTTCGCGGCGCGTCTTGCGGCGCCGCAACTGATCCAGACACAGGTTGGTCACGATGCGATAGATCCAGGTATAGAAAGAACACTCGAAGCGGAAATTGCCGATGTAGCGGTAGGCCTTGAGGAAGGCTTCCTGGTAGATGTCTTCGGCGTCATGCTCGCTGCCCGTCAGGTGCAGCGCCAGGCGCAGGACCTGGTGCTCATACTGCTTCACCAGGGCGTCAAACGCGGCGCGCGAGCCGGCCTGCGCCTCGCGGATCAGCTCGGTTTCCGGCCTCCGCGCCTCGAGGCGCTTTTGTCCCCGGTTCGGTCCGTCCATTGCTGTGGTCGCAGCCATTCCTCGGGACGATTGTACCGTTCCCGCGCCTGGCCAGCGCAAAGAGGCCGAACCAACCATGGATGTTGGGTAATTCACCGCATCCGTCGCCATCGAATCTCCGCTTCAGGGGATTTGTCGACCACACAACGGTCATTGGAGCCCACCCCTGCGACCAAGACCCGCCGCAGGGAACCCCGACGGATGGACGGCTCAGGACGTGTTTTGTGAGCCTGCGGAGTCGGCTCCAGCGGTGACCAGTGTCATTTGCGCCCGGTCCGTCTGCAACCATTGGAGGCCGGGCCGATCTTCGAGTCGTTCCACAGGGCGCAGGCGGGGGCGGACCGTACACTGGAAGGACGATGAGTGGGAGTCTGTTTGAGGGCTTCGCCGAACCCGGCGAGGCGACCGCCGGTTGGTTCACGGCGCATTGCGACGGTGGTTCGCGGGGCAATCCCGGACCCGCCGGATACGGGGCCGTCATTGAGGATCCCCAACGGCGTGTGGCTGCCCGTTTGAGCGAGTACCTGGGAAAACAGACAAATAATTATGCCGAATACTCCGGGTTGGTGGCGGTCCTGACGTGGGCGGCCGGCCATGGGGCCAGGCGCCTGCGCGTGATCTCCGATTCGGAACTGATGGTCAAGCAGATGAAGGGCCAATACAAGGTGTCGAATCCCGGGCTGCGTCCCCTGTGGGAAGAGGCCCGGCGGCTCGCCCGGACCCTCGACGCTTTCGAAATCACCCACACTCTGCGTGCCGGGAATTCCGAAGCCGACCGCCTGGCCAACGAGGCCATGGATCGAGGGATGGGGAAAGGCAAGGAACAAACCGCCCCGGCGGGCACGAATCGTCCGGCAGGAAACAAGGGAACGCAGTTCGGGAACGTGCAGACTCCCAAAACCCAGCGCCTGGTCCTCGATGGCTATGTAAAGGACGGCGTGGTCCACCTGCTCGAAGGCGAACTCCCCGACGGGATCTTCGTCAAGGTGATCCGAGAGTAGTTCCCTCCGGATCGCTGATGATTTGCGTGTGTGCAAATCGCAGAAAAGCAAGACTAATTCCCGTGGGTAATTGTTTTGCTGCAATAAACAGCTAAAGTTTCCCTCAGCGCTGCCCACGTGTCTCGACAGCGATCCCGATGCAGGGGAAATCCACATGCAAATCAGACTTTGCCGGTCCCTCCTTGTAATCGCTGCCATGGCGGCCTTCGGCGCAGAAGCTGCCTTGGCCCAGACCGATGTTTACAAAGTCAACTACTTTTCCAACAACCTGTACATCCTCACCACTGGCGGCATAGGGAAGCCCCCCGGCCTGCCCGATGGGTATGTCCGGATCGCCAATCCCGGTCTCACCTACGGGAATCTGTGCGCGATGATTTATGTCTTCGACCAGGATCAGCAGATGACAGAGTGCTGCGGCTGCGCCGTCAGCCATGACGGCCTTCTTACCGTGTCCGTCCCCCAGCTGACCCTCAATCCGTTAACCCTCGTCGTCTCTCAGAACGGCGTCATCAAAGTCGTTTCTGCGGCGGTCAATAACACCCCGTGTGATCCGACCGCTAACGTAAAACCGAAAGCAAATCTGCGCGTCTGGGCGACTCACATCCAGAACCAGGTTCCGCTCGGATCCTTCGGCGGAACCGTATGGCCGGTCACGGAGACCGAGTCCAGCGATTCCACCCTGGGTGCGACCGAACTCACCAACCTGCAGGCGCAGTGCGGGTTCATCAACATCCTGGGGAGCGGCCAGGGCATTTGCAGTTGCGGACTGCCCGGTTGAGCTCGAGTTACTTCGAAACCGGGCGCCCCATGTCTCAGATTTTCTCTCCCACCCCGTTCCTCCTCGGACGTGGGTGCCCCATCCTTTCGGCGTGCTTTTCGCCGAAAGGATGGGAACCAGAATCGTTGCTGCTCCCGTCTGGAACTGATCGCGCCTCCACGCCCTCCAAATGGAGGCAATCTCCACTAGCCTTCTGGTAGCGGACAATTCTGCTTGTCATGGCGACGGATGAGTGCATTCCGTTCCCATCCTTTCGGCCAACACCGGGCAGAAAGGATGGGGCACCCATAATGGTGGTAGTCATTGGTGGGTCACCCGGCAGACCACTAATCATGATTGTGAACAAAGCAGTCATGAATCGCCGCATCCGGAGCCTCCGGCCATTTGGCCTTTTCCAGGTCCGCTTCGCTTAGATCCACGAAGTTGAAGTCGACAGCCCCGTCGGCGTGAACCGTTCCACGCAGTAACCCATACACATTCATTTTGGCGGCCGGATCGGCGTGCCGCGGCAACTGATAGCGATGCGCGCCCGCCGTGCCCACGATCCATCCAGGCACGATCTTGCTGGAGTGCTCCTTCCAGTAGCTCGTGTTGAACACGTTGGGCGAGTAATAATGCGAATGGCTCGCGATGATGTATACATGCTTGCCGGCGGCCTGCGCGTCGTACATCCAGCGATAGACAAGCTCGCCGGTGCGCACGCCCAGATCCCAATCGTCCATCGCATGCTCCGACCCGGTTGAGTGGGGCAGGGCCTCGTGCATGCCGGCGATGATGGTGTGGACATTCGAGTGCGGATCGAGGTCGCGGTCGAGCACGGACCGCAGCCAGCGCATCTGCGCGGCTAAGAACTCGTCGTGCGTTGAATTGTCCAGCGTGATGAAATCCACGCCGTTGTGCACCCAGTGATACCAGGGACCGACCGGCGCGCCGTCAGCACCGTCTGCCTGCCGCTGCGCGGCGATCTCCGGTCGGTCGAGCAGCGCGGAGAACTTCGCGATGTAACCCTCGCGGGTCATCGGCGCCACCGTCTCGTGATTGCCGCGCCCGATGAACACCGGCACCGGGGCGAATGCCGCGATCTGGTGAGTCAAAAAGTCGTCCCACGCGCGCTGCTGGTATTCGCCCTTCGACATCGGAACGCCGGGGTTACTCATCGCGGCCATGTCCTCGTCCTCTGAGGACATCCAGCGAAAGTCCCCCAGGTGCCAGTAAAAGGCATCGTTCTCCGCCTTCACTTTGGCGGCGATGGCGGGCATCACGAAGTCGCCGCAGTTTCGGCTGTCGCCCGACACCGCGAACGTCCACGTAGTGTCAGCGTTCTCCGGCGCGCGGCCTCGCGAGGCGGCCACGGCAGCGATCAGGAACATGACGAGAGACACAGAGATCAAGAGCGGGAGGGGAAACCTGTCCCTGGACATGCACCCAGCATACGACAGCCAATTTGATAATCCGATGAATCACTAGTTGGCGTCTGCGAAAGTGGGAAAGGCACCCGGTACCGCCCTGTGACTCGGGTCACGGAGAACGGACGCCGTCTCCGCTAGCCTCAAAAATGACGGCGCCACCACGACGGAAAGGCGCATAGAGGAGTTTCTGCAGATGGCTTACGTAGTCACAGACGCGTGTATTAAGGATTTCGTATGTGTGGCGGACTGCGCCACCAATGCCATTGCGCCCGCCGAAGGCGACCCCACGGCGGATGGCGTTTCCCAGGTCTTCATCAATCCCGACGATTGCATCGACTGCGGCAACTGCGCCGATGTGTGCCCCCAGAACGCGATCTTCCCCGAGTCCGATCTTCCCGCCGACAAGGCCGGCTTTGCGGAAAAGAACCGGGCATTCTTCAATTAGCGCAAACGCAGCGGAGTTAGCGCGGTTAGCGGAGTTAGAAAGCTGGCGCCGCCAGCGCTGCTGACAGCGAGCTCCGCTGTTTTATTGCTGTTCGGGTTTGGTGGCCGGCGCTCCATCAGCCGGCGGGGTCACAGGAGCGCTTGGGGTTGCAGGAGCGCTTGCGGGCTGCGTCTGGATGGCAGCCGACGTCTGACCGGCAGGCGAGTTGGCTGGCGCCATCACTGTCACCGGGAGAGTCAGGGTCTGCACAGTCTCTGGATCATCGCGCAGCTTCAGGTAAAGCACCCCGCCACTGGCGGGATGCGGCACCACCACTTGCCCGCCGGTGAAGTCGGGCGGAATCTCGGTCGCATTGGTAAAATCCTCCACCGCCGAGATTGACTCCGCCAGGAACAGGTTGGTGCCCGTCAGCGTGCAGGGCTTCGCCGCGTGCGGGCAGCGCAACTCCTTGAATCCCGGGATACGCACCAGGGTCCCCAGCGGCATCCAGTCTCCCGCAATCCCATTGGACGAGACGGCCCGCGCGCGCAGGGGGCCGAATGCCGAGGTCCCGAATCGCGCCAGCGGCTCGATGGTTCCCAGGGCCGTCCGGTTGTCTTCCAGCATCAGGCTGCCATCGGCGAGCGAAAGCACGGTGTGGAAGCTCCCGTCCGCTGCCGCCACTTCGACATTCTGGTTGCGTGGAAACGTCTGGGGAACCACCGATTTGAGAAAGAACACGAGCCGCGAACTGATAGGTACGTCGTCCGGGCTGCCCATGCGCACCGGCGAGGGCGTCTGTTGGGCGACATCCTGCGTGCCCCTGCTCAGCAGCGTCACCTGCGGCCTGGGCGGGTTCACCGTGACGTGCACCTTCAACTGCCGTCCGTCGCGAAGCAGCACCTTTGCGGTGTACGACTTGCCTGGATCGAGGTCGAGCGTCGATCCCTCGGTATTGAGGGTGAGCTGGTCGAAGTCCTGCACGCGGGCCAGGCCTGCGGGCATCCACGTGATCTGGTTCAGGGTGGCCTTAGCCACTTCGTCCAGGCGTGTGCCTTTCAGGATGGCGTCGCGATCGCCGGCGCTGAAGGTGAGGTGCTCCAGCGAGGCGGCCTCGGCGTAGGCATCCACGTCCAGGGTGTCCGGCTTGTCCACGCCGTACTGGTGGATGTCGAGCAGAAGGGTTTGCGGCGTGGCGTCCTTGAGCGGTACGCCCACTTCCAGCAGGTCCGGCCGGGCGGCCTTCCACTTGAGCGCAACCGGGTCCCCGCCCGAGGGCTTGCGCAGCACGACCTTTTCGACGCACAGCGCACTGTCTCCCTGGATATGCAAGGTATCGTCACGTCCCACGATCAGCGCCGACTGGTCGTCCGCGGCCACAGCCCAGTTCTGAGGCCCGGTGGAAAGCAGGTTGAAGCGCGGACCCTCCCAGTCGTCAAACCCCCATTTGCCCCGGATCACTCCGGTCAGCTCGCCCGGCGGCATTGCGGACAGGGGTTTCCGAAGCACCAGCCCGCCCTTGGCCGCCTCGGCGGCAACCGGCAAGTCAAACGGTCCCTGTTGCGTTTCAATGTGAAGGGCGAGATCGTGCGCCAGGTCTGTAGCAAAGACCAGCGGCGCGCCTTCGGCATGGAACACCAGCCCGGGTTTCTGCACGCAGCTTGACTCCAGGGGGTTACTGGGGTGGAACGGCGGCGCCTTCGACGGGCCCACCGGCGGCAGCGCGATCACCACCACCGATTTGGGATCACGGAATGAAGGGGGCAGGTTCAGGCGCAGGTTGAGAGTGTCCCTGGTGGGCAGCGCAAGCGCGGGGATGTACTGGAAATGCGCCGTGTGGAGAGAGGCCAGGATCTTGGCCGTGTCCACGATCGCCCCGATATACGGACTGAATTGCCCCCCGCCGCCCACGCTCGAATAGCTCAGCTGGTTCATCAGGTCGCCGGCGGTGCCGTTGGCCAGCTGCGCCACCAGCGACTGGGCATTGGCGTCATCCAGAACCATCCCATCGGTATGCTGAGTGAGGCAGGGCGCCTGCTGGTCGGTGGGCTTATCGAAGCACTGCTGATCGAGCCTGATGCCCAGCGACCTGGCGGCTGCCTCGGCTCGTTCTTTCAGCGTCCTGGGATCGGTCTGAGAGGTGCCTCGAACCTCGTTGAGGTAGGCGTCGAGCCGCATGCGGTCCCAGCTCGCCGCCTGGAGGTCCTGTCCGGCGCGAACAAACGCTCCCGGCCGGTCATGGACGGCCTTGCGCAGTGTGCTGAAGTCGCCGCCGGTCTCCGGGACCAGGAAGACCAGGGCCTGCTGCGCCTCCTGGGGGACGGTCACGAATACGCCTTCGTTCCGCGCCTGGTGGGTCCATGTCTCGACGCGCGTAAACCAATCCGGGGGCGGGGGATTGGTGGCGCCGCGCAGGAAGGCCACCACCAGGACGTAACGCTCCGACTGACTCTGGGGAAAATCGGGATGGATCCATAGGCGATCGCCGGGCAGAAGATTGGGGGTCTGGCCGATGGGGAGGGTGACATCCCCCCGCTTGACATGAACATCGACCTTGGGTCCGGTCAGATCGAACGCCGGGCTGTCGGCCCATACATGAGACACAGCCAGAAACAAAAAGCAAAACAGCGGCAAACTGCGGCGCATGCCTCTATTGTACGAAGTCCGATCTGCGAAGCAACGACGCGGGGGTGCCCGTGGAGCGCAGTCAAATCCGGCCTCACCCGTTTGTATTACCCCGAAGTACTCAAGAAACGGCCAATTTACCACTAGATACGTAAGTCCGTATTGTCTATACTATGAAGGGGATAGTTTCACATCGAATAGGTAGAACCTTTCTCGACTCGTAGGGGTCTTTTCACCACAGTGCACTCGTGATTTGGCACCGGTCAAAATCCGGCGCGTCTTTTACCTTACATTTCATCGGGAAATGGTCGGGAGCGGCGCAAAAACGCGGGCAATCTTCAGACCTGCACGGCGCATTGCTCCCATCGTAGACTAGTCCGACTGGGGATCCCGCTGCGCCGCATCGCGTGGGGGACCGGACATGGGGAGATGTACGTATGAAGTCACAAAGAGCTGCGCAGAGAAATATAGACGTTAGTCACCTGACCATTCCTGATGCTGAAGAAATCATCGAAGAAGCCTTGGCCGAGTTATCGTACTCCCAGGATCCAGGATTTGCGCGTGCACTCCGCTTCCTGGCTCCTCCGGGATACCAGGCGATCGTCGAGTTATGCAGTGAAAATGGGCGCAGCAAGCGCCGCAACGCCAGCGCCGATGAGTGGTCGCCCGAAGAGGACGAGGTGCGCATCTACTTCGAGCGGATCGATGAGGGCGAAGCCACTCCCCGTCCGGTGCGCAGTGCCCGGCAGATCCACGAGCATCGCGCCGATCGCGACGATGAGAACCAGGAAGCCGTAATGCCCGCCGACCTCGATGCGCGCGTAAAGGAGCTGTGCTCGGCACTGGCGGAGGCGGAGCGCGGTGGACATGCATTCATCGCGCTCAAGTGGTTCCGAGACTCTTTCCTGCCCCGCAAGACATTCCGCTGGAACCAGAATCCCGAATCGCGCCAGTCCGTCCTGGCCGAAGCGATTCAGCGCGGCGTCGTGCTGACCAGCAAGATCGCCAATCCCAAGACTCCTGCGTATCCCACCACGACCATCCGTCTCAACCGCGCCGAGGCCGGGATTCCGGAAGAAGCGCAGCGCTTTCATCCTGTCTCAATCCAGGGAGAGTCTCTCACCGCAGTGATTGAAGAGGAACGGGGGGCCATGTGAGCTGTTACTTCCTCGAAGCCACAGCATTTGCCAAATTGTTTGTGCGCGAACCGGGGACCGATACGCTCATCCGCCTGATGGAGACGGTCGAAGACAATCGCAAGCTTATTGCTGCCTCGACTCCGCTGGAGGTTTACGCCGCTCTGCGGCGGCGGGAACGCGCCGGGGCCATCACGTCCCAGGATGCGGCTGCCGCTCTCGAAGTGCTTCGCCTCGAGGCCGCACGCACCGTTCAGGAGCCGCTCAACCCGGCGGTTCTTGAATCGGCCCGGCAGTTGCTCGACCGCACCAGCTTGCGCTGGCCCGATGCGCTCCAGCTGGCCGCCGCCCTGGTGGCCCGCGACATGTTCCAGGGCACCGAAATCGTTTTCGTATCGGCCTTGCAGCCGCTCCTTGACGCCGCTCGCGCCGAGGGGCTGCAGGTCATGAATCCCGCCCTTGAGAAGGAAGTCGCCGCCGCACAGACGGAGCCCGTCTAACGCAAATTTCGGGAAAACGGTGCGCTTTCAAGCCGCAAAGTCCGTCGTTGTGAGGCGATCCTCGTGCGCACTTTGATTCCGGAACGCATTTCCTCCGGATTTCCGCAGCAATCCCCACTCCGCCAGCGCCGCGTCTTTGTGCGAAAATCAAAAAAGCCTGAACTTTGTCGCCTGTCCGACGCCCCAGTTCCGGAGTCCCCAGTCTCGCTGAGGGCGCGGAGAGCGGTGGCCTCTTAGAATTACCGCAGTTGCGATCGATCAAGACTCGCCCTGCTTAGACCAGAATCCCGAAGCGGACAACGAAAGGAACCGATAACAGCGTATGTGGAAACCAAGCCAACCCGAACCACCGTCTCCCCCCGCAGCTCCGCCTGAGCCTGTGCGGCCTGCCCCGGCTGCATCGCCGATCGAGTCCGCGAACCGTGCGGGAGTCAGCGCATCCGACCAGGCCACCATCAGCAAGGGCCTGTTTATCAAGGGCGAAATCACCGGCTCGGAATCGCTGTTCATCGACGGCAAGGTCGAGGGCAGCATCAACCTGAACGGCAATCGCGTGACCGTGGGCCGCAATGGCCAGGTTGCCGCCAGCATCACCGCGCGTGAAGTGGTGGTCCTGGGCAAAGTGCGGGGCAACGTGACCGCGACGGATCGCGTGGACATCCGCGCGGAAGGCGCCCTCACGGGCGATGTGGCCGCGGCCCGCATCAGCATCGAAGACGGCGCGTTCTTCAAGGGCGGCATTGACATCCGCAAGCCCGACCAGAAGCCTGCCGCCGCGCCCGCCGCAACCCCGGCGCCTGCCGCCACGGTGGCCAAGTAGGCTCATTTCAATTTGGTTCATCACGCAGCCTCGGCATGCGCCGGGGCTGTTGTGCCTGAATGGAACGGATCTTCGAACAGCGGCCAGGAACCCTGCCTGCCGGAAGACCCATCCCTCCGGGCGATAATGGATTCAGCCTGGGCGGCGGCCTGGGCCACTCTGCCAGGGTCCCGATGTTCCCGGCAGGAATCTCATGAGCGACTCCGACACACCTTCCGGACAACACCAGGGGCCGCGCGCAACGGCTCACAGGCACTCGTGCTGGGACGACTGGGATCCTGGCCCGCTGCGCGCACTGTGGAAGCGCAAGCCGCGCCCTCAAACCGGCGCCCAGGCGGCCTCCATCG
>Ga0335069_10016344_pt1 | contig 10352 bp, 7 predicted proteins | sample Lox_Sample_11_FD_206714 | JGI IMG/M metagenome (GOLD analysis project Ga0335069, IMG submission 206714) | Soil microbial communities from Loxahatchee National Wildlife Refuge, Florida, United States - Lox_Sample_1.1 | ecosystem: Environmental > Terrestrial > Soil > Wetlands | place: USA: Florida...
GCACTTGAGTCTGTCTGTCCGCCAGAAGGCCAATGGCGTCATTGTTGCCCTTGACTATCTCCATGATCTGATCGATCTTATTCTGTAACACCCGTAACTCTGCCGACGATACTTCCCGCACCTTGTCTGCGTCCTTCTTTGCCAGTTCGTAGAATTTACCGATGGAATCATCAGTCCTTTCCTGGCACTTGTCACACTCACTGCGTGTGATACTCTGATCTTCCAGCCGGGATACACGGTGTTCCATGTCCACTACCCGTTGCCGTAGCGCGAAGAAGGAGCCTACCGCCCCGACAACCGCGCCCACAATGCCACTTCCAAATCCAATGAGTAGTTCGATCACCCTACCCTCCTAAGCGGTCATTCGACGGCTCATTTACTCACTGTCCAGATATACCAACACCAGCCGGGGCCACAGGAGTAACCTTGGAAAAGGTGAAAGGGGTAGCCGTACTGCAACCTCCCGCCTGAGTGGCTGTGGTGTTGGAACAAGCTGAGACGTTTATTGTGTGGCTCCCCGCCGCGAGGGCTGAGACATCGAAGTGAAGCTCCACCCCTCCGGTTGTCGCATAGGGGGTTGATTGCACGGCCGTTCCTCCGTCCACAACCACGCTGAAATAGTCAGGTACCGTTGCGGTGGAAGGGTAAGGCGTGCAGACGATGTAAGGTGCCGCAGAGCACAGCGTTACCCCAAGCGCCAAGCTGAAGATGAGAAATGATGCTGCAAGGATGAGACGTTTCATGTGGACCTCCTTTATGGTGCTACTCTTATGACGTCCATAAAATGCGCTGCAACCGAAGTCGATGTATAGCCGCTTGAGAGTGTTCCGAGTGTCCCCCCTGCGCAGGAATTGCCCGTACACGATGAAGGCCAGTTTGCCCACAGGTCTTTTGTCTGGGTGAATCCTGTTGTGGGGAAACTCGGGATTACCCCATTTATCGCGCTCCATGTCGTAGAAATGTTGTGAGGGGAGGAGTCTTCATTCAGGAACCCTATCGCCCATGCCCCGCCCGAAAGCTTCTTGACTATCACGTCCGTATTGACCGGGGCTGTCGCTGTCTGGGTGCCGCTCTGGGTATCTCCCAAGGTGCTTATCGCACTGCAAGCCGTAGTATCGGTGCAGATTGAGGCTGAAATTTCAAAGCTGTTTGCCCCAAAACCCACGGGGATCACATAATAAGTCGTTCCCGAGACGATATGGGCAGGGAGTGATCCTCCGCTATTTGTGAATATCACGGGCTCATTGACCGTAAAACCGTGGGACGATGCGCTTATCACGGCCGGATTGGTGAGGGAAATCGTCACGGTTTTCTGATTGCCGTTTGCCACTTTGGTTGTTGCGACGAGCGTTCCGTGATCGTTAAGCGAGTCCTGATCGACAGCGATAATGTCTTTGTTCAGGTAGGTCGCCGTCGTTGCGGTAGATAATGCCGCCGTGAGGTCGATGCTCATAATGAGAGGGGCATCGAAGAGGGAGTAAAGGCTCATCTGCGCTTCTCCCTCGTTGTCGTTCAGCGTTCCATTCCCCGCGTAAAGGGCATCAAGGTCGTTGTAATAGCCTACCGGCTGAACCCCCGCCCATGCGGAGGCGGCATAGAGGTTTTGCAGAATAGAACTCCACGTGCCCGCCTGATCGGGGGCGATCCTCGACATATTCCCGCCAGCCTTCCAGTACCACGTATTTGAGTTTCCGACATTCGCAGTGGAGACGTTGTAAATTATAGGGCGACCAGAGGTCAGGAGGAGCATTCCAAAAAGGTTGTAAGCGTACTTCTCGGGATAAATGCCATAGTTTGGGTCGAAATTCTGATACATATAGAAGTAGGCACCTGGTGTTCCCGAGGATCCCATCATGGATTGATGGTTCTCGCATTGGTCCATCTTCAGGTAATCCCACTTCCACCCGGCGATGGTTTGAATGTCCAATGCCTCGTAGCCAAACGAGCCTACGCTTGTCGCGCTGCACGTTATCCTACCCGCACCGAGATACCCACCATAGAGAAGGCCGTTGTTATGAGCGTAGGAAACCACATCGCTTCCCCCGCTCATGCCATCGGGGAAGTTTGTGGGGTTAGGGATCATCTTGTAGCTTGAATCCCTGTTTAGTGTGAAAACACCGTCGTCAACCGCTAGCAGGGTATACCCCGCAGTCTTGAATCCTTTTGAGACCATGGCGGCGGCCTGGGCCTTTATACCCGTTTCCGTAGGGGCCGTGCTGTAAAGTGTCCAGCTATACCAGCCCATCGGCGGAGTCGAGGCAAGACCATTTGAGGGGACTGTGACGAGAGGTGGAGCACTCAGATAAGCAGGGAGCGCCACACCCTTGGATGCGGCCCATGTCTGGAGATAAGAATTGAGGGCTATTTGCTCACTCGTGGATAGGGCGCGATTGAAAAGGATTGCCCGGAGAAGGGTCAAGGAATGAGTGTATCCAGCTAAGCCCTGAAGGTTGTTGGCCCCGAGATAGAGAGCGGAGGTAGTTGTTCCTGTGTACGTGGGGGCCTGTTGAGCGGGCGTACAGGAGGCGCATAGGGAGTTAGCCTGGGCATAGGTAACATAATTCGTTGCGCCGCTTGCTCCTGTGCCGGTCGTGAGAAAGAAGACGTTCGATCCTGTCGTGGGGCATGTATAGCCGGTGCTCGTCCTGGCTGTGCTATTGTCGTAAGTGACGATCTGGACAAGTCCGGTTCCTCCTGCCTGGAGCTTTACTTCATTGTTGTTGGTCGTCGGCCCTATGAAGGCTATAGCATCATTCGCGGTGGCATTGTTGATATTGCCCACGAGGACGAGCGTGAAAGGCTTTGAGAGATCGAAGGTGGAAATGGAAGGCGTGTAAAGGTACTGAGCAGCCCCGCCGGAAAGGGTTATCCCTCCTGTCGCGCTACACGATGGTGTGCTGGCAACTGTCATCACCGGACCTTGGGGGGTAATCGAGAGAAGAGAGACTGTTCCGGCCCAGTTGGCAGTGGGAGTAAGGACAATCGCCGTGGTGGCCGTGGCGGCGAAATTCATCGTATAAGTTCCGGTAACAGCCCTCTGTGTATCTGTGACCCCCCCGGCTGACACCGTAACCCCCGTTCCGGAAGTCTGCGTGACCGTGTAAACAAGCTGGTATGACTGACCGGACACAAGGGCGACCGAAGAGGTAAGCGTGTCCGCCGCCGTGGCGGCATGAGCGGCAGTACCGGACGAGAGCGACCACGCTGAGCCAGAGTCGGTCCATCCTGCAAGAGCTGTGACGAATGGATTAGACTGTGTGGCAAGTGCCGTCTGAGACCATCCAACGGCATTATTCACAAATCCTTCAGTGGCTATCGGGCATGTAGCCGAGCCCGTAAAGTCCCAATCCCCGAGCATAGAGGCAATGGCGGGCTCTAAACCGGCATTCCACATTTGAGGGACAATGGGGGCGCCCATGACGCAGGAGGTCCCGGCACCAGAACCGGAAGGGCAAGGGGCACCTACTTCCATAGGAACCTTGCTGTAGCCGTTTGAGTCTGTGATTACCGGCCCGTTGGCGGTGTTGGGGACTCCTAAAGGATACTGTTCCTGGACATACCCCTGTCCGAAGGCTACGCACGGCAGGAGAAGAAAGAGAAAAACCCATAACTTTTTCATTGCACGCCTCCAAAGACCGCAATCGTCACAATACAGGCTGAGGGCGCGATGATGCTTATCGAAGTAAGCCCTTGGACCGGCACAAGGACGGGGTTAGCGAATGGGGCCGCCCCGGTCGTCACACTGCTTGACGGTATGGCCGCTGCCTGACCTGCCACAAAAGAGACGTAGAATATCCCATTGGCCGAGAACATGAGATAGGTAGCATTTGAGGGGATGGTATAGGTTGCCGCACTATTCGCTGTCAACACTACGGCGTCAACCCACGTCATCGGAGAAGGGGCCGGAAGCAGAATGGGGGTAAGATGGACCGACTTGTCAGGAGTAGGCAAAGGAACACCGAGCGGAGGAACTGCGGGAGCCCCATAGACCGCCGATCCAACGAGAAGTCCGAGAATCAAGGCAAAGGCAAAGAGTGTCTTCATGGTATCCTCCTAAATCTTCACGATAAAATTCACCGGAGCACCGGGTTGCATCGTAGCGACGTTGAGCGGTGCGCTACTGCCGCCGTTTGAGTTGAAAGTGGCGCTTGAGAGACTATACGGAGAGGCAACAGACTGAACTACATAATAGGTAGTCCCGGTATCAACCCGCACGGCTGCTGCATTAGTTGTTCCGACTCCTAAATTCCCTCCTGTCGCAAATGAAGGGGTGAATGCCGGTATATTGCCGGAAAGCAATGTCACGCCATTGGCTTCCGCGCCCGAACTAACACCCAACGCTCTAGCGGTAAGCCCCGTCCCTGTGCCTGCCCCTAAGATGGTCCTTCCCCGAAGGTCAGGTACGTTGAACGTGGTTGAGCCATCACCCACGCCCCATGGAGCGACAACCAAAGCCGCGCCGCTGCCGCTTGCCGAAGCAGGCTGGCTCATGGTGATCTGGGTTCCGCTATCAACGGAGAGTATGTACGTGCAGAGAGGTGCGGTAACCGCCATGGTCCCGGTGGTTGACCAACTGCTTGCCCCGGTATTGGTGAACGTGAAAACCGCCGAAATGGCCGTTGCGGCAAAGGGGATGTTTATCTTGGCGGCAGAAGTCATGCTTGGTATGGTGATCGAGACCGTTGCCCCGGAAGTGGCGGTAAGCGTAGGGGCCTGTCCGGTGATCGTTCCCATGGTGAATTGAAGGACGTAATTCTGATTCACCGTGAGACCCGAAATGGTCAATGTGCCGGTTTGCGTGCCGCTTCCCCATGCCGCCACGACATTAGCGGAGTAGCTTTGAGGATCAGTGAGTTTCTGGATAGTGAGGGCCGACACCGAGCCCACAAAATCAGAGGTAGGCGTGAGCACTATGGCGGTGGTAGCGGACGCCTGGAAGGTAAATGAATAGGTGCCGGTGCCCGTTCTTTGGGTGTCCGTCTGACCACCGGCCGACAAGGTAACGCCCGTGCCGGATGTGTAGGCGACGGTGTAGGTGATGGTATACTGAGCCCCGCTTACCAATGCCACACTGGAGGTAAGCGTGTCCGCTGTCCCTGAAGCATGGGCCGCCGCGCTTGAGCTGTATGACCATTTTGATCCCGAGTCCGTCCATCCCGTAAGGCCGGTGACAAAAGGGTTGCCGTAGATGGCATTCGTCCATGTTCCGTAACTTACATTGGCGGCAGTCACCGTCTGCTGAATGCCCACGCTACAGCCTATGATCCCAGAGGCGGTATAGGGTATTTTTACCCCTGATATGGGCATGAAGGGGCTCATGACGGAAGTGGAGGGGATACTGGTCACTACTGCGCTGGTAGAAGTGAAATTCCCGGTAGTGGAGAGCGAAGAAGCCGCAAAAAGGGCGGGATAAGTAGTTCTCGTGTATGCCGTCCCATCGCATAGGAGGTACCCCGTGGGCGCGGTAAAGCCGACATAGGGCTTGATGACTCCCGATGTTTCAGCGGGTGGCAAAGTGGCCGGTGAAGGCCCAACGCTCGCCTCAGAGCCCGTGATATAGCTTGTCAGGGTGCTCAAGGTCGTCACGACGGTTGTGCTCCCGGCTGCATAGTTGCTCGAAATAACCCACCCGGTCACGGGACCGCTCACGATAGTAAGCTGGATCGCGATATTGGCCGGGAAATAAGCGGTGTAGTCGCCCGAACAGGTAAAGGTGCTCCCGCTCGAATAGGTGACTGTCACCGGAACGACGGTCCAAGCAGAGGATTGGATGGCCTGGTACGAGAGATTATCCATAGTGTACAGGGTATTCCCGGTCGAAGTCTGGATGACAAACTTATACTGACCGCTCGCGTAAACCTGAGCCATGCCGTGAGCATCGAGGACAACCGGGTTAGGGGCTTGGGTAAGGCCCGCTATGTCGTAATAGGTGGCTAAGGCGCTCGTGGTGCCGGCCGTATAGGTGTAGACGAGGCCACCGGAGAGGGGATTTCCGTTATAGTCCCTTATGCCGTTCAGAAGCATCTCTACCTGGATGAGAGCCATTATTTGATCTCCTCATTGTAGTAGTCTTCCCATTTCACGCCGATCTTCTTTGCTAAATCCTGACAGATCACATTGGCGAACATATGACCCTCGAAGTAGGGGCATCCCAAGAGACTACCGGGATCTTCGGCCTCTGGATGAGTGAAGTCCCATTTGTCTACCTGCTCCGGTGTGATCCCTCGCAATTCGTTGATAAACGCCTCTATCTGACCGTGCATGGCATCGAGCCACTCATGGCGGCTGTCGGGCCTCTTGCTTATCTTGAAGTGAATGAGATTGTCCGAAGCCTGGTAGTAGTCTTCCGAGGTGTCGTACCTCTGCAATTTGTGGGGTATTACTTCTATGAAAGCGTTCTTCAAATCTTATCTATTCTCCTTTCCTGGCATCTTTTGTGCTCAGGAATGTAGCTGCACCGCTCGTAATCAGGGCAATGACAGTGGCAGAAGAACGCCTTACCACTCGATTCCATGCTTTCCGCCTTCTTTGATCGCCTCTTCACACGCCTCGAAGACTTTTTCATCGTAGTCCATCTGGTAGACTTCAAGCTCTTTGGCCATGTCCAAGACTTTCTCGTATGCCTCTTTAGGCGTCTTTCCCGCCGCTGCCAAGGTTCCAAAGGTACTCCCGCACCCGTTCGGGACGCAGTAATATTGGCCATACTTCTTGTGGGCATTCCTCAATCTCATGTGAGGGGCTACGTCTTTTGGCAGCCCGACGTGAAGCTCGTTGTCAACGTACCATTGGGAATTGAGGATGATCTCCGCTCCGTAGGGCTCAAAGTCCTTTTCGCTCCATTCCGGCAATTCACCATGAGCGAGGCTGTAGATCGCCTCCGCATACTTCTCCTCGAGCATTTCCATTATTGCCCCGGTACATGGGCTCCCGGCCCTGATCGTCTCGTCTATGGGGTAGATACCGCCATTCTTGGCTATCACGCACTCACAGCTATAGGGAGATTGGCACTTGAGGCGGTCATACTCGGGCGAAAGAGCGTCTGCTACCTGTTGGAGAATCGGAGGCAGACCCTTGAGCATCTTCTCGATGATCCCGGCGTCCTTTTTCTCGTAGCCACATGGGACATAGGCGGGAAGGCTCCCGTTAAGTCTGAAGCCGTCTATACCGATCTCACACACCTTGTCTTTGATGTCCCTTTCAATGGAGATTTCTATGGAATTGGCCCGTTCCTCGCCCAATTGCTGTCTTTTCCTATTGAGAAAGAGCTTTGTGGCATAGCGGTTATGGTGACAAAAGGTTTCCCAATCCCCACGCCACGGCTCACAGCTCTTGAGGTAGAGAGGACCAGGCTTGTCCTCGACGTATTCCCATACCTCGTCAAGCCCATCAGCCACGTAGGCGGTCACGTTACGCAGGGCGGGGTATTTGCCGGTGTCTATGGCATCCTCGACCACCTGCTTGAAATACCGCTTATTGGTCTCCATCTTCGTCCCGCCGAGACCGGCACACACGGGGATTTCAAGCTCTTTGATAAACTCCATCTGGTCAGAGTCAAACACGTCAGGATAGAGAACCATGTCCACCTTTTTGATCTTCTTCCATGCCTTTTCCACCCATTCAACGCCATCCAAGCCCTCACCGATCTTCGCAATGGGGCTGGTCATGTACGGCCCCGCAGTAATGCAATTGTAGAAGACCTTCCCGAAGTACCGGGCAAGAAATTCAGCGACATGGGATAGCTCGCCCCGGTCGATGATGAGAAGGGAAATAGTTGACAAGTTCATGAAAGACTCCCATAATGGAAAAGGGAGGTAACATCTATGGTTTTTCTACTCCTTATAAACGCTTTTCTGGCCGCCTTTCTCATCAAAACTGTCCTGTTCGGCGAATAGAGCTAAGGCCCAGGGCGTAAATTCCGCTAATCATATTTGCCATCTCTGGGCTACCCGGTTGCATCTTTGCCGCCGCCGTTAACAATTTTTGTCCTGGTTGAGTGGTAGTTAGAAATGTCGTAACCCATGAGATAGGTACTTCAGGGGTGGTTACGGATCCACCCGCAAGAATAAGGTCTACCGCCCTGTTGCCCGTTGGCGGGTTTTCCATAAACTGTCCCGCTCTTTTTGCTACCTGCATGATGTTTGCAAGGCCCACCATGTCAGTCCTTTGTTCTGGCGTAAAGGTCTTGAGATACCTATCTTTTTTTACAATGCTATCAAGGGCATTGGAGAATCTCTGCGGGCTGAAAAATGTCTTGTCGCCTACTTCTCTTGTTACCTTATCGTAAGCTCTTGAGAGAACGTCGTATCTGACTACATATTGTTTGTAGGCATCGTTCGCAGACTTAAGTCCTTCCGATATTTCCGGCTTCCCTATTGAGCCAGCCCATGTATCCATATCGTTGCTTATTGAACTGAATAGTGATTTAAGCTGTCCGTAGGCTGTTTGGTCTACCTGTCCGCTTGCGAGTAGCTTTCTCGCCTGCCCAATCTTTTCTCCAAGGCCCTTCCTCAGTTCCCACGCTTCATCAAAGGTGAGAGTTTTGGGCTTAGAGCTTGCCGGAATAGCGGGTTTCCCGGATGGTCCTAAAATTGTGCTCGCAGGCGTCTTTTCGTCTTTGACACCTTTTACGATATCTTGGATCAGTCCCTCGGTCTTTGTATCTTGGAGTTTTTTGAAGATATCGGGATAACGCCTCAGAAGAGCTTCGGCTATAGGTTTTGTTTGAGACGGTTTGATTTCCTGATTTGGTACTTGGGCTACTAATCCCTTTACCTCTTTATACAGACTGTCCGCAAACGCTCTATTCCCCTCTATGTTGGGCGCTTCTGGATTGGCTATGTAATCGCCCAAAAACTTCTTAGCTGCCTGATGCGTTGCCTCTTGTTGAGCTTTTCTAAAAGTTGTCATACCAGAAAAAGGAACTCGTTCGTTCAACGTCTCTATTCTTTGCATTAACGGGCTTTGCGACTTTTCTCCTATCGTAGTGGGTATTTTCCATTTCTCACTAAGACCAGATGCGACCTTAGATACAGCAGGAGCCACCGCCTCTATTGCTTTTCCGGTAAGAGCCCCACCTGCTTCCATCCCTGCTCCAGTGAGAACATCTTTGCCAGTTTCCTTAAGTCCTCCGACAAGGGTAGGTGCCTCTCTCTCTCCGGCATATTGGTCTATAAGATTGGCCATAGATCTACCCCCGGCATAACCAAGACCCGCTCCCACTACCGCCCCCGCTGGCGATGCTGCCACCGCTCCAGGGCCAGTTAGAAGGCCAGAGGCCGCCCCTGCCGTGCCTCCAGCGAGTAAACCGGCAGTCTCCAAAACTGGCCTCGCATAAGGCCCTACGGCTGTCGCTACCTTCTGGCCGAAGGTCTTAGGTTTGGTGGTAGGCGCCGATAGATGTTCCGATATTTCCTTGTCCGAGAATCCAGCGGCCTGTAGCTTGGTATATTGCCCCACTTCCTCATCGGAGAAACCGGCCTGTTTCAGTTGGTTGGCATCCATCAGCCGCCCGTCCTTTTCAAATATTCGCCTATCGTTTCTCCGGGTTTTCGAGGCTCGACCGCCTGAGTCTCACCACCTTTGGCTTGTTCCTTGACCTGTTTCACGTATTCCATGGGGTTGTTCAATCTCATCTGCGTTGCCTTCAGTTCATCGTTGTAGCTTTTGCTCGTGTTGTTCATTTCGGTCTGAGCTTGCGCCAGTTTCGCCTTGAGAGTGGACCAACTGTCGAATTTGGCTATGACTTGATCCGCCGTGTCCTGTGCTCTGATGCTTAGTTCAGCTACTGAACGAGCGGCGCCGGTCACTACTCGCATGTACTCACGGGAGAAAGCTAAAAGGGCAACCTTGAATTGCCCGATCTCTGCCTGCTGTTGCGGTGTACCCGCCTGAGTCCCAAGCCACGTCACGAGCTTGTTAGGGGCGGGGTAATTCGTCCTTCCGAAGTTGTCAGAGGCTTTGAGAAGGGCTTGTGCGTTGTTTCCCGCCTGTCTGACAGCCTGATTGGTCATGCCAGCCTGCTTCTGAAGGTTGGCAAGGTTCTTTTTATCGGAGTCAAAGGATGACTGTATCGTGAGGGCATCGGCCTCAGTAAGCCCGTTTTCGGCCATAATCTGATTCTTCTTGTTCATTATTGCTTCGCGGTCTTCTTTCCCTCCGAAGCCCATAGTGATCTGGCCGGTAATAAGGTATTTCAATCCCTCGTTTGTGAGAGACGCTTCGCTAAGATTGGTCTTGGTGGCAGCCTCCGTGGCCCCTTTCTTCTCTCCTGTTTCCCTCACGACCTGTGCCTCTCTTTGCGGAGAGTCGATTTTTTCTTGCGCTTTAATGGCTATGACACCCTGAGCTATTTC
>Ga0335069_10016345_pt1 | contig 10351 bp, 6 predicted proteins | sample Lox_Sample_11_FD_206714 | JGI IMG/M metagenome (GOLD analysis project Ga0335069, IMG submission 206714) | Soil microbial communities from Loxahatchee National Wildlife Refuge, Florida, United States - Lox_Sample_1.1 | ecosystem: Environmental > Terrestrial > Soil > Wetlands | place: USA: Florida...
CGGCGGCCGAGTAGTTACGGTGCAGGCTCACCCACTCGTTACCCTCGGCTGCCAGTCCTTCCTGGATGGAGCGGTAACAGTGCCGGTCATCGTGGCCGACGATGGAAGCCGGGGAGTTGATGAGGCGTGAGTACATCACGGTGCGCTGCAGGAGTCGCAGCGGCGCTCCCATGAGCCGGAAGGTCCAGCTCTCGATCAGCGTGCGATCGACCGCGATCGGGCGCGCCACCCGGATCGACTGGATCGCTCCCTTGATGGTGAGACTCGGGTAGTACACGGTGTTATGCCGTACCTCACCGAGGATCGCGCGTGCCCGCTCGGCACCGTAGGTCTTCTCCATCAACGACTCGTACTCGCCCTCGGGCGAGTACTTCGAATGGATCGAGAAGCTCACCCCGCTGTAGCTGTGGCCGTTGTCGTAAATGCGCACGCCCATCTTGTCGAAGAAGTCGTAGCCATTGACGAACGGCAGGAACTGCTCCATCGCCATGGGCTGCGGCGCCCCGGCCGGCTGATCTGCCCAGAGCTTCTTGGCGGTGCCGGCCGCGGACTGGTGCGCCACCATGGGGTGCATCGTGTCGTTGAGGTTCTCGACGAACATCTTCCAATTGCAGTCGTGCATGAAGCGCAGCACGCCGCCCGCGACTTCGAGGCGCCCCGCAGGCGCGCGGTCCACCATGTTGTCGATCGAGGTGAGAGACTCGCCGAAGTACTCCTCGAAGCCCATCCCCTGTGGCGCCAGCCGTGCGAAGACGAAGCCGCGATAGTTGACCACGTTGGCGAGGGTGACCACGCCTTTGCCGGCGGGAGTTTCGGCGAGCGCCGTGCCGTCGTACCCGGACTTGAGCGGGATGGCGCGCACCGAGCCATCGAGCCGATACGTCCAGCCGTGGTAAGGGCAACGCAGCACGCCCGCTTCGCAGTGCCCGCTCGCGGCGCTCACGAGCCGGGCGCCCTTGTGCGCGCAGCGGTTCATGAGCACCCGCACCGCGCCCTCGTTGTCGCGCAGCATGATGACCGGCTGACGGGCGATGTCGGTGGTGTAGAAGTCGCCCGCCGCCGGAATCTGGCTGTCGTGCCCCACATAGATCCAGGTGTTGCGCCACAGCTGCTCCATCTCGAGCTCGAAGAGCTCCGCGCTCAGGTACACATCGCGGTGTACCGCGTCCGCACGCACCAGCGCCCGGATGGCGGCCGCGTCGTTGCGATAGCTCATGTGCAGCTCACTCCTCTCAGCCGGCCTGCCCGAGCATGGCGAGCTCGCGCCCGAGCGCCTCGCCCCGATCATCGGCCTGCGCAGCGGCGAGCAGCCGCGCGAGCCTCGCCGCCGCGTCCTCCCGACCCGCAAGACCGCGGGCGCAGGCGAGGATCTTTTGAAAGCTGGCCAGCCCGCGCTCGTGGGTATCGCCGTAGCCCCGCACCAGACGCTGGCATTCGGCGAGCTGCAGCGCAAGCCCGTAGTCCCTTCGCGCCAGCTCCACGAGTGCGGCGAGCCAGGCGTCGATCTGCGCCCGCTCGAGCGCATGCCGGAGCGTCCCGCGGCGCAACCGTCTCAGCCCCGCCACGGTCCGCAGCAGCAGGAAGCCGCTCACGGTGGTGGTGCGCACGGTGCGCTCGCCGGCGAACCTGCCGAGGCGGCGACGCCAGGCCGGCGAAGCGAGCAGCCGCCGGCCGAGCCGTTCCGGCAACGTTCCGCAGATCTCCTCGACCCGCGGCTTGAGGAACTCGCGAACCTGGATCACCTGACCGGGCCGTGCAGCGGCGGTACGCCGGATCGCCTCAGCGCGAGCCGCACGGGTCTTGAGCTGCGCCACCCGGATCGTGTCCTCGTATGACATCCACAGAGCGAGTCCGCGCGCGACCGCGCAGGTCAGCCGGGCATCGGCCTCACCTGCCGGCTCGAGCGCAGCGATCGGCGCAAGCTGCTCGAGATACTCGCGCGCGTAAGGCTCGTCCTGATAGTCGACGAGCCGCGCTACGCCGTGCCCGAGCGTCGCCCAGGCCGCTCGTGGAAAGCGCTCGCGAATCTCGGCGAGGAGCGCGGCCGGCGGTTTGCGGGTCGAACCCGCGCCGGGTGCGGCTGCGGGCGCGCTGGCGCCGGCGCCGGTGCGCGTGCGCTCGAGGCTGGCATCGAAAGCCGCCAGGTTGGTGGCCACTGCGCTCCCGCCGTCCCGGATGGCCTGCCGGTAGGATTCGACGGCGAAAGGCAACCCGGCACCGCCGGCGATGGCGCCGAGCGCCACCGCGCTGATGATGGCACCGTGGCGCGCGGCGAGCTCGGCCATGTCGAGCGCGACGACACGCCGGGCGGCACGCGACGTTGCCGCGAGGATTGCATCGGCATCGACACGCCCGTCGCCGAGGTGGGATTTCTCACTGATGGTGTAGGCGCGGTGGGTGGAGGTGACGAGTGTCGTCCGGTCGGGAGTGATGAGGCCGCGCTGCAGCGCCCGCCCCGCCTCGATGAGCTCGGTGGCCACCACCACATCGACATCTCCCGGGTTCGGCATCAGCGCCATCACCGGGCGACGTCCGTCGGGCGGCAGCTCCTTCAGCGGAAAGAACTCGAGATAGTAGAGCGTCGCGCCGGTCCGCTGCGCCACCCCCGGGACCGAGGTCGCCTGCACCAGGAAGCCTTCCCGGCGAGCCACCTCGGTGAGCCATGAAGTCACTACCCCGCCGCCCTGGCCGCCGAGCGCCATGAGCGCGAGGGTCAGGGGACGTGTGGTCCCGCTCATGCACGGTCCTCGATCGCCGGCCCGGCGAGCCAGCGGATCACCGTGCGGCGCACGCGGTCGAGCAGCCGCTCGAGCCAGGTGGGATTCGCGATCAAGTCGACGCGGTAGAACGAGGGACAGAGCGTCGCCGCGTGCGCCACTTCCCCGCAGACGCCGCAGCCGACGCAGCTGTTGTCGACGTGAGCCACCGGGTCGGTGCGCAGCGGGTCGCTCGAGGGCTTGATGGTGAGCGACGGACAGCCGGAAAGCCTGATGCAGGAGTGATCACCGGTGCAGACGGTCTCATCCACGCCGAATCGCTGGCGTACGACTCGCCCGCCCTGCTGCTCGCGCCGCCGCAGCTGCGGGGCCACGCGTCGCTGGCGGTTGAGCTGACACTCACCCTCGGCGAGCACCACCTTGGGACCCCGCAACGGTGTCGTCATCGCCTCCTTGAGCACCGCCAGCGTCTGCTTCATGTCGTACGTGGAGATGCGCCGGACCCACTCGACACCCACGCCGCGCACCGCCGTCTCGATGCGGTTCTGCGCCCGACGCTCCTCGAGCACGACGTCGGAGGAAGGCACGAACTGCCCGCCGGTCGCGGCGGAGTAGCCATTGTCGACGATGATGGTCACGTCGTCGTGCTTGTTGAATACGGCGTTGGCGATACCGCTCGTCAGGCCGTTGTGCCAGAACCCGCCATCGCCCATGAGCGCAATCGGCCGTCGTCCGGAGACGCGGCTCAGCGCTGCCGCGCCCGCGGCACCCAGGCCATAGCCCATGATGCTCGCGCCGAGATCGAAGGGCGGCAGCGTCGAGAAGGAGTGACAGCCGATGTCGGCACTCACGTGGATCGGACCGAGCTCGCGCTGCAGCAGCTTCAGCGAAGCGAACAGCGGCCGCTCCGGGCATCCGGTACAGAGTCCCGACGGGCGTAGCGGGACGCGTAGCTCAGTGCGCGGCTGGAGTGGGACCTCGGCGACCTGAGCCGTCGCCGCCGGCTGCGGCATCGGCGGTTGCGCGAGCAGTGCCGGTGCGTGCTCGCGAAGAAACGCCTCGAGTCCCTTCAGCACCACGGCGCCGGTGTACTCGCCCGCCCGCGGAAGCGGTCCCTTGCCGATCACACGTGTGGTTGAGCCGCTCGCGGCGAGGATTTGCGTGAGCGCCTGCTCGATGAATTCCGGTTGGCCCTCCTCGATGACGAAGAGCGCTCGCTTGCCGGCGGCAAAGCGCGCCACCTCGTCCGGCACCAGAGGATAGGTGACGTTGAGGACGTAGAGGGGCAGCTGCGAGCTGCCGAATACGTCTGCGACCCCGAGCCGCTCGAGCGCTCGCAGCACGGTGTTATAAAGCCCACCCTGCAGCACGATGCCGAGGTCGGCAACCGTGCCCTCGGTGAGCTCGTTGAGGCGATGCTCCTCGACGAAGCGCACCGCGGCCGGCCAGCGCACCTCGACCTTCTCCTGCTCCTGCAGGTAGGTCGAGGGTGGAAGAATGATGCGGTCGTAACTGCGTTTCGGCTGCGCCAATGCATCGGCAGCCGTGAATGACGGTCGGCGGTTGTCGCGAGCGGTGAAGCTGCCGTACATGTGGCAGGCGCGTATGCGCAGCATGAGCATGACCGGTGTGTGGCTCGCCTCCGAGAGCTCGAACCCGCGCTCGATGAGGTCCACGATGGTCGGCAGGTGCGGTCGCGGATCGAGGAGCCACATTTGCGACTTCATCGCAAAGGCGTGGGTGCGCTCCTGCATGATGCTCGCGCCCTCGCCGTAATCCTCACCGAGGACAATCAGCGCGCCGCCGCGGACACCCGAAGAAGCGAGGTTGGCGAGCGCATCGGACGCTACGTTCGTGCCGACGGTCGACTTCCAGCTGACCGCGCCGCGGATCGGATAATTGATCGAGGACGCGAGCATGGCCGCCGCGGTCGCTTCGCTCGCGCTCGATTCGAAAGTGACGCCGAGCTCATCCAGGATCGCTCGCGCATCGGCGAGCACGTCCATGAAATGCGACACCGGGGCGCCCTGGTAGCCGCCGAGGTACCCGACCCCTGACTGCAGCAAGGCCTTGGTCACGGCGAGTATCGCCTCGCCTTCGAACACCTCGCCCGAGCTCAGGCGCAGCGCTTCGATCTCGCGGGCGAAGGAACGCTCAGCCATGGGCGGCACGGGCCACGGTGTGGCGCTGTTTTTCCGGCGGCATACGCATGGATACTCAACGGAGCCGTGTTCGCCTCTTTTATACCCCGGCGAGCCGCTCCGCCGCCCGTTCAGCAGAATAAGGAAAGCCTGAGTCTGCGCCAAATGAGCGATTCTGAGGGTGCCGGATTAGAAAAGGTCATGACGCCCTGGCGCATATCCCGCCAAGCCGCGGAATGCGGTGGAGCCTTCCGCCCCTCACCCTCCTGAATCTATTGGGTTTTGCCCGCGCAGTTTTATCTGGCCTATTATGACAGCGCGCTCCGCGGCGCCTTCGGCTGATCCGCATATACAGATCCGATCCGCCTATATATAAGAGTGGCACGAGTACCTGGAGGCATCATGTTTCTGAAGAACTGCTGGTACGTGGCCGCCTGGGACTACGAGCTCATCGATGGCAAGCTGCTGGCTCGCACGCTGCTCGGGGAGCACGTACTGCTCTATCGTGGCGACAGCGGTCAAGTCATCGCCATGAACAACCGCTGCCCGCACCGCGGCGCACTCCTCTCGGAGGGCCGGCGGGAAGGTGACAGCATCCGCTGCATGTACCACGGCATCAAGTTCGACCACACGGGCAAATGCGCTCATATCCCCGGTCAGGACATGATCCCGCCCAAGCTGCGCGTGCGGAAATATCCGATCGTGGAAAGCGGCCACCTGATCTGGATCTGGATGGGTGACCCGGCGCGCGCCGATCGCGCACTGATCACGGAGTTTGCGCCGCTGCATGACCCGAAGTGGAAGGGGCTGCCGGCCTACCTCCACTACGACGCCAACTATCTGCTCATCGTCGACAACCTGAGCGACTTCTCGCACCTGGCCTTCGTCCACACCCATACGCTCGGTGGCTCGGAGGACTACGCGTACGTCACCAAGCCGATCGTGGTGGAGAAGCAGGAGCGCGGGTTCCGTGTAGAGCGCTGGCACATGAACTGCGAGCCGCCCCCGTTCCACAAACGGGTCGTCCCCGAGAAGGATGCCCGGTTGGACCGGCGCAACATCGCCACCATGCTGATCCCGGGTATCTTCTATATGGAGACGCTGTTCGCCCCGGCCGGCCAGGGCGCCGAGCAGGGCAAGGTCGAGAACGCGCGGGAATATCGCAACTGCCAGTACATGACGCCGGAGACCGAGCGCACCACGCACTTCTTCTGGAACTACCTGAATAACTTCGAGGGTGAGGACTCGACCATCTCCCGCTCGCTGCTCAACAGCCTCATCGAAGGCTTCCTGGAGGATAAGGCGATCATCGAGCGGCAGCAGAAGACCTTCGAGGAGGATCCGAGCTTTCAGCCGCTCGCGGTCCTGGCGGATGCGCCGCTTGCGCACTTCCGGCGCGTGCTTGGGAAGCTGATCGAATCCGAGCAAGCAGAGGCTGCAGCGCCCGCCGCAGCGGCCGCGCGCGTTGCCGCCCCCGCGTAATCGCGGGAGTGCGATCAACGCGTGCCGCGGCCCGTGGCGCCGCCCAGCACGCGCGCGCGGGCGTCACGCACGTTCACGAGTGTGGAGCGGCGGTAGCCCGCAACTTCCGACGCCGTGAAGTCCGTGAATTCGGCCGGTACAGCGTGTGCGCTGAGATTGCGCACCATCCAGTTGAGCAGCTGCGCGAGCTCGGGATTCGAGAGCGGCGCTTGCGAGGCGCCCGGCACCTGCACGAGGTAACGGCGGCCCGGACCCGTCATGGAGAGCAGCGCCAGGGACTCGCGCAGCGAAGGCACCTTACCTGGGGCTCCCGAACCATCGGGCAGGTGGCACCCCATGCAGTTGAGCATGTAGTTGGCCTCTGCAGGCGGTGTCGACACGAAGGCCGGCGCCGCCTGCAACGGGGCACCCAGAACCGAGACGGCGACCGTGAAAGCCGCCGCCCGTGGCGCGGCACGCTTCACTTCGCTACGCCGACGATCCGGGCCGTGGAGCAGTGGTAGGCAATGCCGACCTTGCTGCCGGCACACCAGTTGTAGTCGTTCGACTTGAAGGGCATGTAAAGCGGTTTGTCGTCCTCGTTGCGATTGCAGAGGCAGCGGCCGCACTCGCTCTTACCGCAGCAATCGTTGTACGACACGATGTAGTCGTGGCCGTCCGCAGGGTTGTGGCAGGTGCCGACCCAGGTGATCGCCGAAGCCTCCGTACCCGGCGGACAGCTGTGGGCCGAGCCTCCGCAGCAGGCGCACAGGAACCCATCGATGGCGCAGTGGCGCCAGTACTCGCAGGTCTGAGGATCACCCGGATCGGGGCCATTGCCGGACTGCGGCGCGGACTCGCCCCGGGCAACCGGCAGGAGCGGCACGCTGGCGGCCCCGAAAAGCACAGCGCCAACACTGCCGATGAAACCGCGCCGGGAGATGCGCCGTGCCATCTCGCGTGCCAGACCTTCGATGAGCGTATCGATGGAGCTATGCATGTAAGGTACCCGGACTCAGTCAGGGGCTGACCAGGATGGTGGGTGTAGAGCCGAGCGAGTCGACGCTCCTCAGGTACTTCCCCGAGGTCGCATCGTAGATGTCCAGCCGGTTGGACTCGAGCGAGCACGCGAACAGCAGCGGCTGAGGGTCCTGTGAGACCTGGATCGAGCCAACCTTGTTGCGGGTGGCAATCGACTGCACCTTTCGGTGCGAGGCGAGATCGTACACCCAGATCTGCTCGCCCAGATCCTTGTGCGTTTCCGGACCACCCTGATGCACGATCGCGAACAACCGGCCGCTGCGGCCATGCACGGCGAGATGCTGCAGCCCGCCGGTGCGCCAATGCTGCGCCAGCTCCTGCGGGGTGAACAACGGCCAGTTGGGCTGCGCCTCCACACCAGCCGCAGTGGCGTGCAGCGGATGCAGCTCGCCCTCGAACGAAGCGAACAGCCAGGTGTCGCCGCGGCGTACACCCTTCTCGGTGAGCGGATCCTTCAGCACGTCGATGAGCTCGGCTGTGCGTTCGCTGCGCGCCACCGTGCCGGCGTCCGTGAGCGTCGTTACGAGCAGCGCACCATCGCCGCATATCGAAAAGAAGCTGCGTGGACCGGTCGGGTAGATGAGCGCGCAGCCGGCGGTCTCGATCTCGCCCACGAACTTGCGGGCCCGTGTGTCGACCACGGTGATCGACTGCGCGGGCGTGTAGTTGTAGATGAGCAGAAAGCGCTCATCATCGGTCAGGACCTGCGCCCCGAGCATGGGCATGATGGATGCGCGCTTCGGTGGAATCTCGATCTCACCGATGGGCGCGAGGTGCGTCGCATCGTAGAGCGTCACCACATCGGTCCGTGCGCCCCGCGTACCGCGCGAGAAGTAGGTCTCAGGGGAGTAGATCACCCCGCCTGCCTTGGGCACGACGACCCCGGTGAACGAGTACCCGGTGCTCAGCATCCCGAGCATGCGGCCGCTGTCACCATCGACCAGGAAGGCCTTGCCGTCCGGGAAAGCGAAGAACGCCATGTCGTTCACCCACACCCGGTGTACGGCAGGTTGTGCGCTCAGCTGCTCGACAACATCGGCCGGGTCGACGGGCAGCTGTGCTGCAGCGAGACGGCCGAAGGCGGTCAATGTCCCTGCCAGGAGCACCACCATGAGCCGGCGACTATTCGCTGCGTGCATGGGCTGAGCTCCCTCAGAAGTGCGCACGAAACTCCATGCCGAAGGTCTGGGGCTGATTGACGAGTATTCGTGGCCGGCCCACCGTCTCGGCGGCGATCGAGCGGCTGTCGCCGAGATTGGCGTGCTCGTTGGCGATGTTCTTGCCGACGATCGCCAGCTCCCACGAGGCGTGCTGCAGGGCGATGCGCGCATTCACCAGCCGATAGGCGGGGCGTTCGCGGGTCGTGAAGCCGGTCGCGACCGAGAGGTTGTTGGCACTGAAGCTGCGGCCTACGTAGGAGTAATCGGCCCCGGCGACGAGGTTCCAGTCGGCGCTGAATAACGGCTGAGTCCAGCTGATCGCAGCGTTGCCGGTCCAGTCGGGCACCTGGAACACCGGGTCCCCGGAGACCTGGGGAGAGGAGGCGCTGCTGCCGCTGATCTTGGCGTCCTGGTAACCGACACCGAGGGATAGCTGCAGCGGCTCGATCGGGCGGGCGTTGACCTCCATCTCCCCGCCCTTGCTGTCGGCCGAGGCCGCGTTGACACGGTACTGGAAGCCGCACGCCAGCAGGAGCCATTGCTGGATGTTCTTCCAGTCGATGTAAAACGCATCGGCGTTGAAGGTGACCCGATGGTCGAACCAGCTGTTCTTGGTCCCGATCTCGTAGTTCCACAGGGAGTCGGACTGGTACTGGCGCGTCTGACCGACCGTGGTGCCCGCCGGCAACTCCGCGGCGCACAGCGCCGCCGGCACCGTTGGCACGATACCGCCGGGGCGAAACCCCTTGGCGATCATCGTGTAGACCATCTCATCAGGTGTGATGCGGTAATCGAGCTGGAATTTCGGAGTGGTGCTGTTCTCCTTGGTCGTTACATCGGGGTCGATGATGCGACCGACCGGCGGGGTCGCGTAATAGTCGGTGTTCGATTGGGTTACCGATCCCTCGAGGTAGCCACCAGCGGTGGTGCTCACATGACTCCAGCGCAAGCCCACGGTGGCTTTGAGGGCGCTGGTGATCTCATACGAGAGCTCCCCGAAAACCGCGGGCTCCTTGATCTCCGTTCGGTAGTCCGTACCGAAGATCTCGTCCGGATTGTTCGGGTTCGGGCACAGGTAAGTCGGCGGCACCGCGGGAGGCGGCAAGCACGACCCGAAGACGTTGGTCAGGATGTTCCCGTAGCCCGGCGCCAGCGCCGGCGGATAAGAGGCGGCAAAGGGAACGCGGCCGTGGAAATCCGAGTAGAAGAAGCCCACGACGTATTGCAACGGTCCCTTGAGAGTCGAGGCGAAGCGCAGCTCCTCGACGAAGCGCTGATAGTTCTTCTCTTCCGATATGGCGCTCGGGAGCGCCTGAAAGCCACCGAGCAGGGATTGGTAGATGAAATCCGTCTCGTCCTCGGTCTCGATCACCTTACGATCGAAGTAGGCAGTCGAGGACACCAGCTCGCCCACGCCCGTCGTCCAGTGCAGGGTGAGGCTGTACAGGTCCCAGGCGTCATGCCCCCCCTCGGGTATGTTGAAGAAGCGCCCCTGCACGAAATTATTCGGCGTGACCGGTGCAATGAGGGGTGGGACGGGGGGCGGTGGAACCGGGTAACCGGTATTCGGATACTGCGCGGGATCGAGAAGATAGTCGGACATCGGAAAGCCGTTGTAGTCCGCACGCTGCGTCATGGCGCGCGGCGTGATCGTGAGGGCATCGGTGGCCTTCCAGGTGAGCTCCACCGTGCCACCATAGGTGTTGATGGCGGCCACGTTGTCGACCGTGGTGGTCAGCGCCGGGTCGGTAGTCAACGGGAAGCAGGTGGTGCCTGCAGTCGCCGGATCGGTGCAGTAGCGGCGCTTGAAGAACCCCGCCTCCTGGTCATA
>Ga0335069_10016346_pt1 | contig 10351 bp, 12 predicted proteins | sample Lox_Sample_11_FD_206714 | JGI IMG/M metagenome (GOLD analysis project Ga0335069, IMG submission 206714) | Soil microbial communities from Loxahatchee National Wildlife Refuge, Florida, United States - Lox_Sample_1.1 | ecosystem: Environmental > Terrestrial > Soil > Wetlands | place: USA...
GCAGAGAAACATGAACGAGATCGACTTGATGATGCCCGAATGGGCGAGGTCGGTGTCGATATCGCCGCAGTCACAGAGCAAGCCGACGCGGCTTTCGAGGATTATGCCAGAGCCGAACGAGCTGCCATACGAGCCAGAGAACAGACTCATGTCAAAATCGCCGGGGGATTTACCCGAGCGGTAAGTTTCAAAGAAGTCGAGACACTGCATATAGATGACCCGGTAGCAGCCGTACAGGATATAGTGTCACAGAAGGACTGGGGATTGAGTCCCGGCTTGACGACGGCCCTTTTGACTGCTGCGCGAGCATATCGTAAATTCTTCAATCGACTTCCGAATGGTATTAGAGTCACAACAGAACGGCGAGCACGATGAGCGATATCACGATCACGGTAGCAGCGATTAAACATGCTGACCCGGGCAAGCAATATGGTTCGATCAAGGACGCGACCGGCAAGTGGTGGGGTATCGCCGAAGCAGAGGTTGGTAATTTCGTAGAGGGCAGGTCCTACCGGATTACCAATTACTCTAGCCGCGTCTGGAACAATAAGACCTATTACACGATCAAGAGCTATCAAGAATTCGTGAATACGGCGCAACCTACTTTTCAAAGCGGCGTTCCTGTGTCACAAAATGACCAGCAACGTCGGATGGACATCTTCGTGGCCGGGGCCTTTAACAATATGATGCACGGCCGGGACCCCAACGACTATACCATGATGGACCTGACCGACTTCTTGCAGAAGCTTAAGGGGGCATGGATGGCTGTCTTTGGCCCGAATCCTCTTCCAAGGGTTAAGCAGAACGATCCGATTTCAACGACACAGCGTCCGCCAGAGCCGGACGATATGGGCGGTGACGAGATACCTTTTTAAGTTATTGCCCGGTGATCTGGGAGGAGAGAGCAATGACTAACCACCCAACGCATTGCCCGAAGTGCGACGCCGACCTAGATGGCGGCGAAATTCCAGAAGACATCCGCCATCATTACTCACCGCCTTATCGTTGGGGTCGTGTAATTTCAATATACGATCGGGGAGCTGATCGTCACGACCATTGGAAATGCCCAGACTGCGGCCATGAGTGGCTTTAGCCATGCACGGTGATGGCATAGGAGCAAACATGACTAACGCGAGATGGAAGGATGAGCGCGCCAAAGCGATGCAGGCAGAAGCGTTATTGGTGGCTGTTGCCTGCGACCGGGATCGCTACCGCAGATTCATCACCGAAAACGGACTGACGGGGGAATATCTCCGATGGGCGGCGAAGGATATGGGCATCAATCTTGATGCGATCGCTGGTGATCAGTAGACAGAGAGCATGACGAATGAAGCCTTGGAGCGATATTTACGAAGAAGCCGGTATAGCTTGGGCTGATGCCGAGGCGGCGGCTCAACTTCTTGAGAATTGTCGCTCGGCAATGTTTGCAGAATGGTGTACTGAGCAAGGCGACATACCAGTTAACCGCGCTGAACAAACCGTCAAGGCTCAGCCGCGCTGGAAAGAATATAACGAAAAAATGGTTCAAGCCCGCAAGGATGCAAACAAGGCGAAAATTCGTCTAGAAAGCATCAAGATGAGGGCAATGGAAGAACACGCCAAGCAGGCGAACTACAGGGCAGAAACGAGGCTTGTCTGATGGAGGACGATGTTGAGAGATGCCCTTATTGCCTGAATCCCGTGAAGTTTAGGACTTCGCAGGATTTGATGGTCCGCATGTCGCCGCGCCAGTATTCGGTTTATATGACCGTGGCTGAGGCGGGACCGAATGGCAAGAGCACCAAGGAGCTGATGGAGAGTTTCTTTGCCGGACTTAAGCTTGGGACGTTGAGGACGACAATCTTTTCCATCAATACAAAGATTGCCCCGATGTGCCTCAGAAGCCGAGGCGGCAGATATTATCTGGATCGTGTGAAGTGGAGTGAAGAACCAATAAAGGAGGACTGATGAGATATACGGGGGCTATTGCAGGAGATATATTTATTCTCGTATGTATCTTTTGCATCATCGTGGTCGGATACGAGATATTCGAACTCTATCAAAACATTCTAACAATAGGAGATTAGATTTGGATGGCCCTCTCGAATAGTCCTTTCGGGAAAAATAACATCAATCAGATGCGTCAAGCGCTTCAACAAGCTCAAGATGCCCTGAGGCAACAACAAGCTATTTATTATCAAAGGATGGGAAAGAATGGCCCAGATCGGGGAACCTCTACGAAAGCACACAGTGATACCTCTAACAGAACCAATTCCATCAACAGCACCGTCACCACACGTCAGTCCGTTACCGTCCGGCCCATCTCCTTCTGGCCCATCTGCCCCAGTCCCAAGCCAACCTTTGAAAACGCCGGAATTAGAACCGGCGAAATAATCGGCTACCGGGCTTGGATGATTGGAAGAATGGCGGATCAGCGAGAGGACTCATTCTCTCCTCTGCATCTTATAAGCGTGGCCGTGCCCCATCAATGGGAACATGGGCAGTATCTTAGCCCTAATGGGGTCGATGACGGATCGAAAGGTTTCCATGCTCATAAGACGCCATCTCGGGTAAGGCAAGAATACCCCGTGAGATATATACATCTGATGGGATATCCCGACGTAAGAAGCTTGGGGATGGTTTATGGAGAGATAAAGCTCTGGGGCACCGTCTATGAACATACCGATGGATATCGGGGTGAATATGCTCGCGTCCATCGGATCACGGAAATTTATCTAAAGGATGACGTCTCATCTTTTAGAAATGTTATCCTAAAGGAACTGAAAGAGAGGTATAAATGCGAGGTTGGCCATGAGCCGGAGCCTCAAATCATCGTGGATTCAGCCACTTGGACGGGCCGTAAGTCATAGACATGTTCCCGAGGTTTCAGTATTATTGGGACGATATTGAAACCTTTGAGGGCTCTATGGGGACACCGGCAGACATCCAAAAACTGATCCAGAAGGCTCAAAGGGCGCAAGCCTTGACGGATAGGGCGGCCAATTCGGGAACCGATGCGGACGCCATTATGAGCAACTTCGAGCAGACAATGAACCGCTTTGATGCTCAATTCGGTAGCATCAAGGAATATGACAAGCAGATTCAGGCTATGCTGGGGGCCTCCAGCAATGGAGGGCCGCCTCTTGATGCGACCTTTCCCTCAACTACAGCAGTGTCTACAACGGGCACTGTCCCTATCTTTCCGCCCGTAGATCACGCAACGGGCGATCCGATTAAACCCTAAAGGAGTTTTCTTATGCTTTACAATCCCAAATGGCAGGCTCCCAAGCCATGGACCCTTGATCACCTGATCCAGTGGCTTGAGACCAAAGAGGGGCATTACGCCTATACCAGTAATGGTAATTGTATGATTGCCCAATATGCCAAGGAACTTGGGTACAAGGGTGTCTTCGTTACACGGGAACGGCTGTATTATCGTGCCTTTGGCTTGTTTCCCATCTGGAAGAGTCTGCCAAGGTATTTTGATTCTATCGCCTCCAGAAATTATACCTTCAAAGAAGCCCTTGAGATGGCTAAGGCGATCCGTACCAGTGTCTCGCCAGCGCCGCAATCTCAGGATCGCCCCGTAGCTTCTTCTGAGATTTTGGAAAGAACTGCTTGAATTCTTGTCGATTCATGGTCTTCAGGAGGGCCTTCTGATCCGGTGCAGGTAGTCTCTGGAACATATACTGAGTGCTACCGCCCGGCTGGAGCTTGTTAATCTCCTTGGTTGGGACCCCTAAGGCCGCCAGCTTCTTGGCGGCCTCTATTTTTGCCTGCTGATTCCCGCGCTGGATAGCCCCAAGATAGGCGGTACGGGCCTCAGATTTCTCGATAGACTTGGCCCCCGTCTCAAACGACTTGGCTTCAGGCGCCACATAGCGCTTGAACAGATACATAATACGGTTCTCAAGAGGAGATTTCGATGCATAAGCAGGAGCCGGACCAAACCCCAGAAACGGCAAAACAACGTCGCGATCACCAAGCTGCTTTAAAACATCTAGCGTCGTGTTCGGCTTGCCGGATAGCTGTAAGGCGCGTTTGGCACCTGCCACTGACATGGGATTTAATTGGTCGGATAGTAGATGGCTGCCAAACTGGTAAGCCTGTTTAAAGAATGGGGCATTCTCGTCGAAAATCTGGTTCCCGAAATAGTCCTTGTTCTGGCCCATCTCGATGAAGGGCTGGAATAGCATCTTGTGGTAAAGCATCTGGGCTAGACCAGCGGGAACCGATTGTTGTTCCTCAATGTTCTTATATGCCATCGGGACTTCACGGGTATAGAAGGCATTGGTGATGCGCCGGGGGGAGCCGTCAGGATTCAAGCCACCGATCCGGGGGAAGATATAATCCAGTCCTTCCGCATTATCGCCCGTAAATGCCTTGTTCATGGCAGCATTGATCGTCATGGCGGTCAGGCCATAGAGCAGCATATTGGTGGTCTTGTTGGTGGTTTGACGCACCAAGGCCCGTGTTGGATTCGGAGCATCAATCATTCGCCGGACGATGGGTTCAAAGAACCCACCGCCAAATTCACGAGCAAAACCAAGGTTCCAGCCCAATGACAGAAAAGACCCGATTGACGCGTCTTTTAAGGTACGGTTCCAAAATAGTGATCCGTAAGTCATTTCGCCGAAACGGTTATCTATTTGTTTACCAAGGGCGCGCAGGGCAACACGCCTATTGGTATTGTCTGTCATTAAATCCGGCCTTCTGCGGAATAATGCCTCCGCTTCCCTCTGCAAGGCGGCCATCTTTAGGTTCGGAATCCACTCCTCGAACATCCAAGAAGAGAGCCTCTCAAGGCCGAGTCGAGTTGCAGCGGGTAAAGCCTTCAAATATTTATTGGTATTTATCGCGTCCGAAAAATCTCGTTTAGCCCTTATTCGCATCTGCTCCGAAAGCTGCGCAGAAATCCCGGCCTCGTTCATCAACTGAACCATAGCCTTCTGTGCCGGGGTCTGATTCTCCCGAGGGGTAATCCAGCTCTCCCGCATGGTCTTGCCCTTGTTGGGTGTACCGATTGGCAGGGCGAAAAAGGCATCGCCCACGGTTTGAAGAACCGCCTCAGGCATGGCAATAAACCGCCGAGCTAGGCTCTGTTGGCCGGGACCAAAGGTTTCCCGCAGCGCTCGGCTCATGTTGTTGACGGCGCTAATGTGGGCGACGTGGACAGGGTGGAAGAATGACAGGCCAAGCTTGATGGGAACCCAAGCATTCTTGAGTTTCATCCAGCTCCGGAAGGCATCCCCGACCGTGCCTTCATTGGCCCAAAGTCCTTTGGCCTCGACACCATTCTTCCAGAGAGCCTGCACATCAGGTGCTAGCAGCCATTTTTCACCACTCGGCGCCGTAACCTGATCCCATCTGAAAGGGGAACCGATAAGCGACGGGTTCGATACATGCGCGGGGGCTCGCTCAGCTGGCGTAGCCACGCCCAAACGCTGGAGATCATGAAGCATTTCCATCTTGTTGATCATGTCCGCACCGGACATGAGGCGTGAATTCACAATGTCTTGGATGTTGTTATGTTTCAGTTCTAGGCCATTTTGTTTACCCATTTCGATAAGATCATAGGTGCGCGCCTTCTGGAACCATGTCGGCCCCATGCTCTGAGCGAGATTTTCAGGGGTGAAGACCTGATGGGCTCGGTCCGGGTCTTTCCAGATATGAGGAAAATAATTCTCCAGATAATCGGCCCGAGAGCCCAAGTCCTTTTCTAGACGATAGGATAGATCAAGCTGAGCCCGATAATCACGAGCAGCATTGTCCATCCAAGGGTGCCGTCCAAGCACATCAGCTGGAAGCGCTGTTCCAGTTTCGACCGAGAAAAGGAACCTGTCTTGATCCGCAGGATCGACCTTAGGCCACTTATACGCATAGGTTTTTTCACCTCTGGCAATAATGGAATCTTCAAGCTGGGCTCGGGCCGACCGGAACTTGGCCACGACGGCATCAGCCTTGAGAGCGGCCTCGCTCCGCATAGCCGGATCAATATTGTTGAGATATCCCTCTTTGAGACGGCCGAGGATGCCTCCCGGCTTCGGGGGCAGAGGTGGCGGGATATTACCGATGAAACTTTCCTGCCGGGCAATCTGCCGTTGGGTCCGGGCTTGTTCGATCAATGTATCCCGCTGGGGGGCGGTCAGGTTCGGGTTCTGGGCCTGCTGTTCGTATTGATCGGCCTGTTGTTCTGCGGCAGCGGCTCGTCCTTTAGCAGCTTGTCGATCAGCCATCGCAGTGGCGATGCTGTTATGATGATCGGCAAGCTGGGTGAACTTCTCGACCTGTGACGGAGACAGGCCCGGCTGAGCCGCTTGCTGGGCATAGTTGGAGGCACGGGTTTGATGCTCTTGAACGGCGGCGGCTATTTCGGCGGGAGTAGGTTCCGTTTCTTTCGTCTTCGCTTCACCATAACGGCCACGGAGCGCAAGGTGCCCGAGTGCGGGGACGGCTGTGGTAACAGCGCCGCTCGTATAAGCCTCTTTAAGACCTTTTGTGGCATCTTCACCCTCGATCACATTTTTGGTAGCCTGCTCGGCCATGGAGATACCGGGCTGGATACCAAAGGCTTGAAAGGCTAGATTTTTCAGGGGGCCATTGAAGGCTCTAAGAGGAAAGGCGGCCCATGAAGCTCCTGAGAAGGCCCCTGATGCTATGGACTCTTCCACCGCCCGAGTCCATGCGCCATCAGGATCGCGTGGCGTTCGACGCAACTGCGCAGCGAAGGATGGACCGATTGTCTGAAAAGCGGCGCCAAGGGCGGCTCCCCCCGCACCACCAACTAAGGTCCCCTCAGGACCTATCAGCGACCCTGCCGCACCCCCGGCAATACCTGCGGCTAGAGTGGGAGAAGATTCACCAACCCCATAGGCTATTTTAGAAAGGCCACGAGATGGTTCATAGAGATCGCGTAGAGCGAATGGTTCTGTCAGTGGTGACTGCTCTTGCGGGATTGCTGTTGGTGTTTGTCCTTGCAATGTCTGGACAGACTGACCACTCTCAGAAACAGACCGCCTCAGACCAGCCATCAACGCATCAAGCGGCCCCGGCATCGGAAGATCAACAGGGGTGTTTGCCGATTGATTGGCCGTACCCGCGCTTGCCGAACTGCCGGTAGCCAACCACGGCGCCAGATTAGATGGCGCTGGCGTAGGGGAGGGGGCAGGAGTTTGGGTTAACCAAGGCGCAGGCGGCGGCTTCTCCGCCTCAGGGGTAGGAGCGAAGTCGGTCGGCGTCGGTTGGAGCCATGGTGCAAGTTCAGCCATTTATCACTGTTTGGGCTTCCATTGAGTGCCATCCCAGACACCCGTGACAGTCCCGCCCTTACCGTCATCAAATTGCTTCGTAGTTCCAACTGGAATCTGAGCCGGTAACGCCGAGTTTACCGCGCCTTGAGCCGATGTGCCACCAGCCAGATACCGGCGACGACGAGATACCTCTGCCTCAATAAGTGGCTGCAATTGCTCAGGCGGCAGGCCCGGATTCATGCTCTGCACAAACTTGGCAGCACGATCATAATCAGCCCCGGTAAACTTGCCGGGCTTGCCGGTGACGCCTTCTTCATTTTGGTCTAGTTCACGATTACGTGCAGCAACAGAAGCCCGTTCATAAGGCGTCATGCTGTTCCACTTCTTCAGATGCTCCTTGGCAGTCTCACTAAGCTCTTGCGCTTTCTGGTTCAGTTTCTCTTCTGAAGTCAACGCGGTACGCTCATCACCAAGGGTCTTGGTGCCTGCCAAGAGGCCCTTGCCGATGGAGACACCTAGCGGTCCGGGCGTGGCTGCCATGGTGGCGCCAGCGTTAACAAGTGCAAGCCACGGTGAACGTGCCGCATTCTGGCCCCAATCGCGGCTTAGAGCTTCGGGGTAAGGCAGCTCATCCCCAACCGGCACGCTACTGGTTGTTCCCTGCCTTGCACCAGTAGCACCCGCCGAGGCCGGTTTCCGTGTGACTGGTCTCGGCGGAGGTTGGGGCAACGGCATCTGGCCCGTAGCATTCGGGAATGGCACTGCTGATTGTTGCCCAAAGGCAGGTGGAGACGCGGACGCGGATTGAACTCGGTTCCGGAGTAGCAAATCGTAGACTGGATCAGGAGCCGCCCCTACCGGGGCGGTCGCTGTTCCTGTCGTACCAAGCTGATGGATAATGTCATTATCATCAGCTCCCCCGCCATCATCATAACCGGGAACAGGGCCTCCCTTTTTGAGAAGGAAGGGGAGGACGGTGGAGGCGATCTTACCTATATCCCCAAGAGTACTATCCCCAGAATTGCTCTGCTGTTGGGGTTGAGAGAACTGCATATTCAGTCCCCCGGTTAGCGGGCCGGAATGGCCAGCACCGGGCATCAACGGAACGGTCGGGACGATAGAGTTTTCGTGTAGCTCGGGCTGATCCGGAACGTCACCACCGTCAGCAAACCCAGCTCCATAGTCCAATGGAGACAATCCCGGCAGAGGGTTAGCTGAAGTGCCACCGAAGGCGTCGCCGCTAAAGGCGCTGCCGCCACCATAAGCCGGGCTGCCACCGAAGCCACCAAGCGAGCCATAGATACCTGCGCCAGCGGTCCCAATACCGAGAATCTGGCTAAGCAGAGAGGGCTGAGGAGGGGTCGTAACCTGAGTGCCCGCACCGATGGTTGTTCCACCCAGAGCAGGAGCCAACCCTCCGGTGATCCCAGCAAGGTACTGGGCGGTCTGGAACGGATAGGCCAGTTGTGCCAAGCGTTGCTGATAGGGGGCATTCAGTTCAGCCTGAGCCTGCTGTTGCTGCTGCGTCCCAGCCCCAAGAAGGGCTCCCGTACCTTGGAGATTCGAGCCAAGGACTTGGCCACCAAGCCCTGTCAAGCCAGAGGCAGCTCCCATCTCGGTCTGCTGCTGTTGCTGGGCGGCCTGAAGGGCTTGCTGATAGAGGTTGGCATAGGTCTGACCTGCCGCGAGGCCCTGCTGATTGGCGAGATTGCCCTGTCCTACCGCAATGCGGTCGGCACCGACACCACCAGCGGCATTAACCAGACTAGCGGTGTTTTGTAGGTTTTGCTGGCCAAAGATATTCTGCAACTGGGCGGTGACATTGGCCGCCATTGGATTATAGAAATTGGAAACATCCTGTGCAGAAACGGGCTGAGACGCCTGTGTATAAAGGCTCTGGGCTTGATTGTAATAAGGCTGGGCCGTACCTTGGAGGGCCTGATACTGGTTGAAAGCCTGCTGTTGAAGCGGCGAAAAGCCAGCAACCGGCGCAACCGGCATCTGGAACGGCTGCGCAGCGGCAGACTCAGCCGAACCTAGTGCCTGATACGCCCCCTGTTGAATGGCAGGGTTAGCTGTATAGGTCTGGTTCTGATTCTGCGTTTGAGTTGTTTGCGAGCCTTTCGAGCCACCCATTAATTGTCCTCAGGCTTCACAAAGAAGAATGCGCCCGTCTTGGGAAGCATTCGTTCATATAGCCGAACCTTGGCCTCGGTCCGATGGTTTGACAGAATGCCAGTTAAAAGCGGTAGTTTAACCTCATTTACTTGAGATTTCATCCAGTTTATCAGTGTTTTGGCGTGGTTGCTACGCCTGTGATCCGGGTCTACAAGAAGGGTATATTCCTCAATATGAAGCTTATCGGTATACCAAAAGCTTCCAATGGTCAGGAAAACCCCGCCTTCCAGTTTGTTGGGCTCCCCATCTATGACTCCGATCACCCCCCTCATGCCAGTGTCTTGAGGGTGGATTTTCTCAGGTTCCAAGGCTCGTTTAATATGCCATTCTGCCTTGCCTGAAGAGAGCGGGAACATGCCATTCTCTTCATGAGCATGAAGGAATAGCCTCCAGACTTCATTAAAATCAGTTGGTTTTGCTATGCGAACGTCTGTCATTTTATTTCCGCTTTAAAGCCACGATATTTTAATTCGGCCGCCTGAGATCGTGATTTGGTTTCATTCTACTTTGGGGGTTTGAGCTTACGAAGCGTCTCTATGTGTCTCTTTCGAGTCTGTAGTACAAATTTATCAAGAACTTTATGGCCTGCCTTCACATCACCGTGACCTATGGCTTTGACAATATCCGGGTCCAAAATAAATTCACCCCCCGCCGCGATGATCGGTACATGGTCAGTCGCCCCGCCATCAGCCTTGGCCTGAACCTTGCTTTCATAGAGATCGCAACAATATTCATTAGCGGGTTCAGGCAGCTTGGCACCTCCATTCCATTTAACAAATCCCTTGTTTCCGCAAGTATTTGAAGAGGATAGATACCGGCAATTGGCGCACATCGAACCACCCTTAGGGACCTTCATACCCAATTGGTGGTCAGCAGGTAATACCTTTTCGGCTTCAACCTTTCCCCCACGGGCCTTGTGATGAGAGAAATGAAGACTATGCGGA
>Ga0335069_10016347_pt1 | contig 10350 bp, 5 predicted proteins | sample Lox_Sample_11_FD_206714 | JGI IMG/M metagenome (GOLD analysis project Ga0335069, IMG submission 206714) | Soil microbial communities from Loxahatchee National Wildlife Refuge, Florida, United States - Lox_Sample_1.1 | ecosystem: Environmental > Terrestrial > Soil > Wetlands | place: USA: Florida...
CGGAGCACGACATTGGCGAGCTTGCCTGTCTGCTCATCAACGGCTACTTCGAGGGTTAGGTTAGTTAGTCCTGCCTTGCCGAAGTTCACCACGCGGGCACCGGCGGTGAATGGCTGGCCGGTGAAGGTCGTGAAGAACTCGCTGCCGCCTTCGGCGAGGAACAGCCCTCGTTTCATTCGCGCCAGGACCTGGCGCAGAGCATTGGTGACGATCGGCTGCCGGTAGAAAGCGGCGTCGGCCGGAGTGAAGGCCGCCCACACGCTGCCGTAGTAAGGTTTCTCGACATTGACGACGAGCGCCGCCACGGCGCCGCGGTAATCATCAGAGTGCGCATCGTAAGCTCCCAGCAGCGGCTCCCACCGGTAAGGTCGTCCCTGCTCAAAGCCACCCCCTCGGGCTCGTGGCTGGAGGCCGACCTGAGCCAGCGCGTCTCGCCGGCAACCCTTCATCTCTCGTTCGCCGGCTCCCGGTGGGGGCGTGTCCCAGGACTCCAGAGGAGACTTTAAATGATCCGGCCTGACCATAACCTCCGTCGTGATCGGGTAGCACTGGTAAGTCGGCGAGATGGACTCCAGCACCGGAATATCCGTCTCCTCGGGAGGCGAATCCGCCCCGAAGGGATTGGGTGCCGTTCCGAGATCAGCGAACCAATACTCATGCTGGTCCCCCTCAGGCGCCGTGTGCGACTGGGAGATGCCCACAGTGCAGGAGACCGCCCTCGTGGGGTCGAAGCGGCGGTGCTCGGCGACCGCTTCGGGCGGCCAGGCTTTGAAGCGGTCGGGCGGCAAGGCGTAGTTGGTCCACTGCGGCGTCAGCTCGACTGTGCCGATCCAGCGTGAGCCGTCGTCCTCGCGCCATTCGATTGCCAGCAGGCGAGTGTGAGGGCCTCCCTTCGCGCGGAAGCAGGTCAGGGTGTTGTTCGCGGCAAACGGCGCAGGCAGCGCCGGCGAGGTGAGCGTCTCCCAGCCTGCGAGGTGGGCAATGGTGGCGTGCAGGGCCTTGCCGCTGCCGGTGTCGGCCAGTTCATATTGTGCTTTGCCGGTGTCATCGCCCTTGGCGCGCCTCCACTTGGCCAGGTCGGCCTGCGCGAAATCCTGCACAACATGCGTGGGATGCTGCGAGGCGAGGGTGTTGTCGTATTGCTGGCGCGTGAGCCACTTGCCGCCGGCCTGGAACACGGGCGCATCCCAGGCGGGAAGTCCCAGCGCGAGCAAGTTGCCGCCCTCGCGCAGATAACTGTCAATCACCGGCGCGGTGACGAGCGGCAGCATGCGGGCGTTGGGCAGGACGAGCAGGTCGTAGCGCTGTGCCGTGAGGGAGGTGCCGTTGGTAAGGACCGGGAGGTAGACCAGCTCGGGCGAGTAGCCGGCGGCAGCGACCTGCGCGGCGATGTCGCGGGCCAGGGCCTGGTCCTGGCCGGGCAGGTGATCGTAGAATACGGCGGCCCTGGCGGGAGCGGGGGCTGAATCAGTCGCTGCCCCAAAGCAGCTCGCGGCGAGCAGAAGGGCGAGGGCAGAGATTCCAAGCGAGAAGCTCTCTTTGCCGAGGCATCCCCGCTTTGCATGAGCCTCGGGAACATCCAATATCCAATATCCAACATCCAACCTCCAATGCCCGCGTCGGCTTGCCTTCTCGGATGTTGGATGTTGGATGTTGGATGTTGGATGTTCCTCTCCCCTCGCAGGTTCATAGGCGCAATGCGCCGCCACAGGCTCTTGAGGCGCTTTATACGCCCCCGTCTGCTGCGGACGCCTCGGCGAGGCGTCCCTACCCGCCACTTGCCGATGCGTCCGAGACAGCTTCACTCAACGCTGAATGCGCGCCGACCCGCCCTTGGACAGGGACTTGACCTGCTCGAGCGTCGCCATGGTGGTGTCCCCCGGGAAGGTGGTCAGCAACGCGCCGTGCGCCCAGCCGAGCCGGACGGCTTCGTCGGGCTCGCAGCCGGTCAGCAGGCCGTAGAAGAACCCTGCGGCATAGCCATCTCCGCCACCCACGCGGTCCAGCACGTCCAATTCGCAGGTGGGCGAGGTGTAGGTCTTGCCGTCAATCCAGGCGACAGCGCCCCAGGAGTGGCGGTTGGTCGAGTGCACTTCCCGCAGAGTCGTGGCGACAATCTTGATCTGGGGATGCTTGGCGGTGACCTTGCCGATCATTCCGAAGAAGGCGCTGGGGTCGAGCTTCGACTTTGCGGCGACCTCCGGGCCAGGGATGCCCAGGCCCATCTGCAGGTCTTCCTCGTTCCCAACGAGCACGTCCACATTCTTGACGATGCGGTCCAGCACCGCGACGGCGCGCTCGTGCCCGCCCGAGATGTTCCAGAGCTTGGCACGGTAGTTGAGGTCGAACGAGACGATGGCGCCGGCGGCCTTGGCGGCGGTCATTCCTTCGATGATGACTTCGGCGGTGGTGGGCGAGAGCGCGGCGAAGATGCCGCCGCTATGGAACCAACGCACGCCGCCGGCGAAGATGCTCTTCCAATCGAAGTCCCCCGGTTTGAGGAGCGCGCCGGCCTCGTTGCAGCGGTTGTAGAAGACCACGGGTGCGCGGACGCCCTGGCCGCGGTCGCTATAGACAGTGGCCATGTTGGGGCCGTGCACGCCGTCGTGCTTGAAGTGCTTGTAGAAGGGCCTCACGCCCATGGCGCGGACCCGCTCCGCGATCAGGTCACCGATGGGGTAGTCCACCATGGCCGTGGCGACGCCGGTTTGCAGGCGGAAACAGTCGGCCAGGTTGGCCGCCACGTTGAACTCGCCGCCGCTGACGTGGATCTGGCATTCGGTGGCCTTGCGGAAGGGGATGACGCCCGGGTCCAGCCGGTGCACAAGTGCGCCCAGGGAAAGGAAATCCAGCGCCCCATTGGGGCGAATGTTCAAGCCGTACTTCATAGAGGTCGCTTTCTATCCGAGAATCGGGTTCTAATTATTGCGCCGAAGATGCTCCGAGCGTCGGCGCTTTGTCCAAGGAAATCCTCGTCAGGCATTGGGACGCACGGCCAATTCATGAAGGGTGGTCGGGACGCGTTCCACCGCGTCCCCGTCGTCCAGAGATAGCACGGACGCGGCGGAAAGCGTCCCTACAACCCTTAATAAATTGGCCCTGATTTGGACTTCTGTTCCGGCGTGATCGGATTCGCGCCGTAGGCCCCCCGAGCGGTTGCCTGGTGAGCGGCACGCGCTTTCCCGGTGAGTGCCCGGTGTGTCTCCCATGGGGCCCGGACCACATGGGAGACACACCGGGCACCCACCGACGACACGGAAGGCCAAAAAGGGGCAATTTATCCTATGCCCCGGGCTTGTGCCAAAATGGCACAGTTTGAGGCAATCCTGTTCGGGATTCCGGCCGGAGCAACTCACTGGGACCGCGAATGGACGCGAATGGACGCCAATGAAAAGACACACCGCACGAGCGAGGTCATTCGCGTCTATCCGCGTCCATTCGCGGTTGGCTTCTGCATGCATACAGCCTTCAGGTCGGCTCAAGGATGGCTTGCGCGAACCGACGTCACCCCATGATCCTCTACAGCACACAACATGGCCGCCACAGACCTACCTGCCAGCTCACTCGGCGGTGGCAACGCCGCACCCCGGGTGTTGGTGCTGGGGCTGGGCAACGACGTTCTGACCGATGATGCCGTCGGGTTGCAGGTTGCGCGCGAACTGCGGTCCCGGCTTGCCGGGCTGACTTCGGTGCAGGTCGAAGAAACCACCGAAATGGGGCTGGCCTTGCTCGATTACCTGGCCGGCCACGAAGCGGCGGTGCTGGTGGATTCCATCCAAACTGGCAAGTGCCCGCCGGGGTTTGTGCATGAATTGGATGCCCGCTCCCTGAAGCAGTTAACCGGGCGGACGCCGCATTTTCTCGGCGTGGGCGAAGCCCTGGCACTGGGGCGGAAGTTGGAGATGCCCATGCCGTCGCAGGTCAGGATCTTTGCCATTGAGGTGGAAGACCCTTTTACGCTCGGGACACAGCTTACGCCCGCATTGCAAGGCGCGCTGCCGGCGATCGTTAGGCAGGTGGAGGATGCCGTGACAGCGCTCGTGAAACGTGACGCGTGATCGGTGCGCCCGCGCAACAGGCTGCGCAGCGCAATTGACTTCACAGCGTCTGACAGTACCGCCTGACAGCCCAAATGTCAATCACGGCCGGGATGGCAGCCGTCCCTGCCTGCGCCGGCATCGGGGCTTCCTTTCCGCGGCCTCCGGCGTTATTTTAGGCCGGTGAAAGGGTTTATACAGATTGGCGGGCAGCGGTGTCTATATGGGTGACCGAGTGAACGTCACTGAGTCAACCGGCTGGTGCGAAGACTTGTATCGCGCGAAGGCGTCCGAACTTATCCTGTACGGACGCGCCCTGGGTCTCAGCCATGCCGAGGCGGAAGACGTGTTGCAGGAAACCTTCGTGGCGCTGATGGCGCGCGCGGAGCCGCCGGAAACCCCGGAACACTACTGCGTGCGGAGCTTCCGGAACCGGGCCTTGAACCACCGGCGCAGCCTGTGGCGCCGGCTGACGCGCGAGCTCGAGTCAGCACGCTGGTTCGAGCACTCGCCCGGCGAGAACCCGGCGGAACGGGCGGCCATGCGCGCGCTGGCGCGGCTGCCCCAGGACCAGCGCGAGGCCATTGTGCTGAAGATCTGGCACGAGCACACGTTCGAGGAAATCGGCGAACTGCTGGGCATCTCCCCGAACACGGCGGCCGGCCGCTACCGCTACGGGCTGCAGAAGCTAAGAGCCTTTTTGAAAGGACCACTTTATGAACGAGATGAAAGAATTGGAGAAGCTATTGCGCTCATGGACGCCGCGCCTCCCTTCTGAGGAGCTTGGACGGCGCCTGTTCGGCTCGGCGGAGGCCGCGCCCGCGCAAGAACTGCCGTCCTTCCGGCTGGGCTGGCTGGCACCGGCCTCGGTAGCGGCGCTGCTGTTCTGCGTGCTTCTCAACCAGCGGGTGGGCGCGGGCCTGAACGGCTCCTCGTCCGCCGGGCCTATGGTCGCCATGATCCTGAGCAACCAGAGCGCCGCCGCTTACTTGACCTGCACCGGGCAAAGCGAGCAGAATAACCTGCCAGCCGACGCGTTCCGCTGGAATGGCGGCGGCGTCACCGCCCGGCTGACCGCAGTCTCGGCCGGAAAGCGGGATGACTGACCGCCGCGCAGGCGTTCCTGTCTGCGCGTGAGTCAAGCAGGGGAAAAGGCGGTCAGGGAACTCCGCGCTCCGGTCTCGACGCGCATTGACTTACATGAGCATCCCTAGCGCTGCCCAAGCGCCTGCACTAGCCGTGGCGGCTCCCATCCCGAACGAGCGCGCCGCTCCGCCCCCGCTGTTCCGGCGGATTGACTGGCTCACCTTCCTGATCACCTTTGCCGCCGTCTGGGCCGGCTACTACCTGACCCTTGCGCCGGAGGTGACGCTCGAGGACTCCGGCGAACTGGCCACCGGCTCGTATTACGCGGGCATCCCTCACCCGCCGGGCTACCCCTTCTGGACCATTTACACCTGGCTATGGACGGTGCTGGTGCCCTTCAAGAACGTTGCCTGGCGCGTGGCGCTCGGTGAAGCCACCAGCGGCGCCGTGGCCGCGGGCCTGGTCGGGCTGCTGGTCTCGCGCGGCAGCAGCCTACTCATGGAGAGCATTGAAGACCTCAAGGCCATGACGGGCGGCTGGGAGAAGGCGATTTGCCTCGTGTCCGGCTTCGTGGCCGGCCTGTTGATCGGCTACAACGGTTTCATGTGGAGCCAATCCGTCATCGTCGAGGTCTATTCGCTGAGCGTGGCTTCGCTCATGGTCGTCCTGGTCTGCCTGCTGCGCTGGATCTACGCCCCGCAGGAGCGGCGCTATCTCTACTACGCGCTCTTCTTCCACGGCCTCTGCTTCACGAACCACCAGACGCTGATCGTCGCCGCGATGGGCATCGAAGTAGCTATCGCGGTCGTTGATTTCCGCATGGGCCGCAGCCTGTTCCTGGGCAACAGCATCGTCTATCTCTGCGGGCTGATCCTGACCTGGCATGGCGTCCTGACCGGCCTAGCGGACAATCCCGCCATCCTGGTCATCTTCCACGTGGTCGGCATCTGCTCGATCCTCGCCTACCTGCTCTTTTGGATGCTCACGGCTCGGAGCAGTGGCAGGACCGTTCGCGACCACGTCATGGAGGCCTGCCGCGACGTGCTCCTGGCGGGGGTCTGCATCGCCGCCGTCCGGGCGTTTACGGGGAGCACGCAGAACCTGCCGCTCATGTTGATCGCCCTGGCGCTCTTCGTGGCGCTTGCCTGGAACACGCGCAAGCTGGGCTCGGAATGGCTGGTGGTCATCCTGTGCGGTGTGGCCTGGCTGCTCGGGGCCGCGTTCTACTTCTATATGCCGTTGGCGGGCATGACCGACCCGCCCATGCAGTGGGGCTATCCCCGGACCGTCGAAGGCTTCCTCCACGCCTTCTCGCGCGGCCAATACGACAAGACCAACCCCAGCGACGTCTTCCACCATCCCGCCCATTTCCTGATGCAGTTGGCCAACATGGGCCAGGGCATCGTGGACGAGTTCAACTGGGTCTATGTATTCCTCGCGCTGGTGCCGTTCCTGTTCTTCCGGCGCATGCGGCGCCGTGAGCGGTGCTGGATTATCGGCATCACCGCCATTTACCTGTGCCTGGCCGTGCTGCTCCTAATCCTGCTCAATCCGCCGGCGGACCGCGCCGCGCAGGAGTTGAACCGCGTATTCTTCACTGCCTCGCACACCCTCATTGCCCTGCTGGTCGGCTATGGCCTGGCGCTGATCGCCGCCTGCATGGCTACGCAGTACCAGGAGTTCCGCCGGTGGGGGCTGGCCGGCGCCGGAGTCGCCGTCGCCCTGGCGGTGTGCTCGCTCACCGAGCTAACCGAGAACACCTTCTTCGGCGAGGGCTCGAACATCAGCGGCGGGACGCTCCTCTCGTTCATCGGCCGCACGCTGGTGCACAAAGACCAATACGGGTTGCCGGTGTACGCCGGCTTGCTCCTCATCGCGATGACGCTGGCCTTCGTCACCGCCCTCCTGCGCTACCGGGACCGCGCACCCCTGGCCATCTGCCTCGGCCTGTTCGCCCTCATGCCCCTGCACTCGATCATGACGCACTGGTCCGATAACGAGGAGCGCGGACACTGGTTCGGCTACTGGTTCGGCCATGACATGTTCACGCCGCCGTTCAAGGGCGCTGAAGGCAAACCGCTCTACCCGCAGATGGCCAAAGACGCCGTGCTGTTCGGCGGCACCGACCCGGGCCGCTTCTGCCCGACCTACATGATCTTCTGCGACAGCTTCATCCCGCATCACAGCCAACCGGCTGCCGATCAGGGCTTCGACCGCCGGGACGTCTATATCATCACCCAGAACGCCCTGGCCGACGGCACTTACCTGTGCTACTTGCGCGCCGAATACAACCGCAGCCGGCAATACGACCCGCCCTTCTTCCAGGACCTGCTCCGCTCGCAGGCCGAACGCGACCAGAACACTCACACCAACCTGCTGGCGCGCGCCGTGGCGCCCCTGGACCGCTTCTTCGCCGCGCTGGGCGACCGCATCGAAGGCCACCGCCGCACCTACGCGTCGTGGTTCAAGGACCAGGACTTCACCGACCTCAACGCCTTTGCGGCCCGGCTGCGCCCCGGCTCCGGGCAGGACCCCGTCTCCCGCTACCTCTACGAACGGCTCAGCCCCGCCACCCAGCAACTCCTGGACGGCCACGGCAGCGAGAAGGCGCTGCGCCACTCGCTGGCGCTCGACTTGAACCACATCATGCAAATGGAGCTGAAGACCCAGCAGCAGCTCGCGGCTGAGAAGCGGCAGAAAGCCGTCCTGGATCAGCAAATCGCCGACGGCGCGCCTGCCGACCCGCTCCGGCAGAAGCGGGCACAGTTGGCGGCGGAGATAGACCGTCTGTCCGGCCTCCCCTCGCTCTACTCGCCCGAGCGCTTCAAAGGTGTGCGGATTTCAGACTACCTGGCCGGCTTCATCCAGGAGAATCCCCGCAGCTACACCCGCGTCCGCCTCGACCGCTTGCTGCTCGAGGCCGCGTACCCGAACGAGATTGCCCGCAGCCTCGGCGGCGTTTACCCCGACCGCGAGATATTCATCCCCTCGAACCTGGACCTTAGCCGCTGCTACTCGGAATACCTCGACGATTACCAGCGCCGGGAAGCCCTCAAACAGCTCGACCCGGGCGAAGCAGTCATCCCCAGCAACGGCCACCTGCAGATAGCCGGCCAGCCTTCCATCATGGCGCTCAACGGCCTGGTCGCGAAACAGATCTTCGACCACTGCCCCGGCAACGAGTTCTACGTCGAGGAGAGCTATCCCCTAAAGTGGATGTATCCCCACCTCACGCCTTACGGCATCATCATGAAGGTCAACCGCCAGCCGGTGCCGCAACTCACCGAAGACATCCTCGCCCGCGACCACCACTTCTGGGCCAAATACTCCGAGCGCCTCATCGGCAACTGGATCACCTACGACACCAGCCTCAAGGAGATTGCCGCCTTCGTGGAGAAGGTGTACCTGCGCCGCGACTTCAGCGGCTTCACGGGCGACCGCGCTTTCGTGCGCGATGACCAGGCCCAGAAATCGTTCTCGAAGCTGCGCGGCGCCATCGCCGGCATGTATGCCTGGCGCTTCAGCCCGGCCTGCCCGCCCGAGTATCGCCCCAAGTCCGATGCCCAGTTCCAGCGCCTGCTGCGGGAGACCGAGTTCGCCTTCCGCCAGGCCTTCGCCTTCTGCCCATATAACCCGGAGGCGGCGTTCCACTACGTGAACCTGCTCTGCAACGAGCAGCGCTACGACGACGCACTGCTGGTGGCCTCGACCTGCCAGAAGCTCGACCCGTTCAACCTGCAGGTGGGCCAGGTCGTGAAGGACCTCAAGGCGATCTGCGAGCGCCGCGCCAGCCCACAGCGTGCGCAGATCACGCTGGCCCAGTTGGAGAAGGCCGTGCACGACAAACCGGATGATTTGCAGGCCGCCTTCAACCTCGCCGCCGGTTACCTGCAAGTACGGCAAACCAACCAGGCGCTTGGTGTGCTCGAAGGCATCTTGAACCATCCCCGTGCCGAAGGCGCCGCCCTGCGCGGTCTCGCCCAGGCCTACTCGAGCTTCGGCGACACTGTCGGCGTGCAGAAGGTCGTCGCCAAACTCGAGGCCCGCCTGCGGGCCGACTCGGCCGACTTCCCCTCCGCCATCGCGCTGGCCGAGGCCTATCGCGGCCAGCGCAAGAACGACGCCGCCCTGCGCACGCTCGACGCCATGATGAAGCAGCCCGGGCTGACCTACACCGCGGCCATACAGGCCGGCGAGCAATACGGCGCCATGGGCGACTTCCCCAGGACCGAAGCCGCCCTCGAAAAAGTGACCCAGCTTGCCCCGGACCTGCCCGAAGGCTGGTATGACCTCGCCTCCATAAAGGCCGCGACGGGCAAGTCACAGGAGGCACTTCCCCTGCTGCGCCGGGCGTTCGAGCTGAGCGCCAAGCGCCGGGCCGCCGACCCCAAATCGCCCGACCTGCTGGCCCAGGCCCGCGAGGACCCCAGCCTCGCCTCCCTGCGCAACAACCCCGAATTCAAGCAACTCACCGCGCCCAGGTAGCAGCGGAAGCCGGAGCGTTCCTGCCGCCCTGTCCCGGAGGGACGATTGAGGCTAGCCCAGCGCCGAAATGCTCCTCCGGAACCGTTGCCGCCTCGGTGAGGGATCCCGCTCACCCCTGTCCAATTAGGAAAGCGAAAGGTGTGAGCATGAAACATATGAAGTTAGTTGTCGGCGCGGCCTTCATGGGCTGCTTGTTGGTGAGGGCCTTGGCCGCCGGAGAGGAGGGGAAAATCACCCTCAAGATTGGCGATCCGGCGCCCAAACTCCAGGCGGGCAAATGGGTGCGCGGCGACCCGGTCCGGGCCTTCGACAAAGACAAGGTATACGTCGTCGAGTTTTGGGCCACCTGGTGCGGCCCCTGCCGGGCTTCCATCCCGCACCTCAACGAAATCCATAACAAGTTCAAAGATAAGGGCCTGGTCGTCATTGGCCTGGACTGCTGGGAGAGGGACGAGAGCCGCGTGGCTCCCTTCATTAAAGACATGGGGGATAAGATGACTTATCGCGTCGCTTTGGACGACAAGACGTCCGAAACCAACGGCGCCATGGCCAAAACCTGGATGGCCGCGGCAGGCCAGAACGGCATTCCGACCGCCTTCATTGTGGACAAGACGGCCCACCTTGCCTGGATCGGCCATCCTTCGGGTCTCAACAACACCCTGATCGAGCAAGTGCTGGCAGGCCAGTTCGACGTCAAACGCGCCGCCGCCGAATTCGACAAAGCCAAAGCTGACGAGGCCGC
>Ga0335069_10016348_pt1 | contig 10350 bp, 7 predicted proteins | sample Lox_Sample_11_FD_206714 | JGI IMG/M metagenome (GOLD analysis project Ga0335069, IMG submission 206714) | Soil microbial communities from Loxahatchee National Wildlife Refuge, Florida, United States - Lox_Sample_1.1 | ecosystem: Environmental > Terrestrial > Soil > Wetlands | place: USA: Florida...
CCTCAGTCGGAGTGCTCGTATCGCGGCGCCGCGGCCAATGGCCTCTTCTGCCAACAGTTCCAAACGGGTAGCCCGACCACGCTGCTCGATGCTGCGGCGTGGACATGCCAGCAGCAGCTGGCGAACGGTGCTGGGTGTATACAGAATCAGGACTGCCAGTCTTACCAGTGCAGCGTCAACGCGTGCGCCACATCCATCGTTGCCTTCTCAGCGGCGCAGTGCACCACCTATACGATCGCCGACGCGGGCGGCGGCGGCTGATATCGGCCCATCGCATTTTCGAACCAGCAGCCCCTGCCGTCCTACTTGGCAGGTCGCACGGCGCACAGTCCACGGCTCATCGTCGGGCAGCGCCACGTGTACGGTGGCGTCCAGAGCTTCCGCGTCTCGCTGCCGCAGCGCTGCTTCCCGCGCGTGATGGACGCGCTGCTCATGCCACGATTGTGGGCAAGATGTGCGACTAGAGCTGCCGGCGCGAGCGCAGGCGCCGCTAGGCAAAAGCCGGCCGTGAGCGCTTGACCTCCGGGGGCGCGGTCCGCACAGCTCCGGAATGGAACCGCGTGCACTCTTCGAACGTGCGTGCGCGCAATGCCACGGCGTCTGCGGGCACGGTGAGTACTTCTCGCGCGACCTCCGGCCGCCGCCGATTGCCGGGTTGGGGCCGCCAAGGTCGTTCACTCACGCCCAGGTAGTGGGCACGGCCCGGTGTTCGCTGCAGCGGTCATTGCTTCCGTGGAGGGATCATGAATAGCGCCCGCTGGGTTCTTGCACCCCTGATGTGCTTTTGGGGGGTCGCAGGTGCATGCGCCTTTGTTGGCTGCGGCGATGACACGAGCGGAAGAGATGACACGAGCGGAAGAAGTGCGGATGCTACTGCGGGTATCGCCGATAGCTTCGTTGGAGACGTCGCAGACACCGGTAGCGGGGCCGACGCAGATGGCGGCGCTCCGAAAGATTCAGGCCCGGACGTGTACGACGCAAGCGCTCTTCTGGCGTTCCCGCCCCAGCAAGCGGCGGCGCGCTGCGCGGCCCTTGCTTCGTGCTGCGGCACGTCGGCCGACGCGTCCACTTTCAACTTGGCTCAATGCGTCGCTGACACCGTGGGGTCCGGAGGCTTCAAGGGGTCCTGCGGTGGCGTAGAGTTCGCCCCGTACGGCAACATCAACTTCAACGCCGCGAGCGCACAGGCCTGCCTGGCCGACTTCGGCCAGATCAACTGCACGACGGACCAGATCCCGAGCTCCGCGGAAATCAAGTTGTATGAGGACTGTTTCGGTGCATATTCCGGGACCCTTGCGGCGGGAGCCCCTTGCCACGCTTCGATCGAGTGTCAGTCCAGCTATTATTGCAACGGCGTGGATGGAGGCGTCTGCGTGCCGCTTGCAGGCGTCGGCGGGGCGTGCGGCACGATATCGCAAGACCCGACAAACATACTTTCTCAGTCGGAGTGCTCGTATCGCGGCGCCGCGGCCAATGGCCTCTTCTGCCAACAGTTCCAAACGGGTAGCCCGACCACGCTGCTCGACGCTGCCGCGTGGACCTGCCAGCAGCAGCTGGCGAACGATGCGGGGTGCATACAGAATCAGGACTGCAAGTCGTACCAGTGCAGCGCGAACGCGTGCGCCACATCCATCGTTGCCTTCTCAGCGGCGCAATGCACCACCTATATGATCGCCGATGCCGGTGGCGGCGGCTGACATCAGCCCATCGCTTTTTCGAGCCAGGCCCTGAGCCTCGGCGTGTGACGTTCGGTCAACCACGCGAATCCCCATCCATACAGACACGAAAGCGCAACCAGTCCGAACATCCACGCCACCCCTCGGGGGTCCGGAAGCAGGAAGCCACCTCGAGGTCTCCCCAATGGATGCATCATGGCCGCCAGCAGCGCCAGCATTGGGACATGCGTCAAGTAGAGCGAGTAAGAGAAGCCTGCCAACCGCTTGTTCAAGCGTGCATACGTCGCCGTCGGGCTGCGCTCCCCCCCGGCTGCCTCCACGGCGAGGATGACGTTGCCGAAAGCCGAGGCCAGCACGAGATCGACCGTGACCTCCACTGATTTGAGGGGCCAACGATAGGCTATGGGCGATGCCGAAAAGAAGACGACGAGCATGACCACGGCGGCAGCTCGAACGGATGGGATCCACGGGCGTCGAATACGACAGAGGGAGGCGCCCACGAGCCAGACTGCGAAGTAGGAGAGCCCCATCAGCCCGATCAGCCATGCCACTGCAAGTGACACACCGACCCCGATCGCCCTGGAGCGACATGACCGCCCCCGGTCCGCGATGATGGCGATCGCAGCGAACAGGACGTAGAACCAGACCTCGTAGGACAGACTCCAGAGGGCACTGTTCGTTCCAAGCACCGGGCTTATGATTTCTTGGCAGTTGACCAGATTGATCAGCGCCACTGCCCCACTGAGCTCTGGCCGCGGGGCCGCCAGCGAACGCGCGGCCTCGTAGTCGAAGAGATGCGACCCGAAGGCGTCAACGCCGGCGCCGACGAGAAGGGCGACGGGGAACGCCGAGTACACCCGCGCAATGCGGTGCGCCGCGTATGCCTTGACTCGAAAGCGACCCGCCTCGAGATCGCGCTGAACAGAACCGCCGACGAGGTAACCGCTAATGACGAAAAATACGATCACCGCTTGGTGACCAATATTGGTCATCACGGAAAAAGCTGCATCCCAAACCCCATGACTCGGAAGGTTCGACCAAGCCACGAAGAGATGACTGCGGACATGGTGCACCACCACCGCAATGGCGGCGCTCCATCGAGCAAGATCCAGGAAGGCGCTGGCACGCGGAGATGGACGTCCCAGGAGGGCCACTGGTCCGTCAGCTAGCTCGTGCGCCCGCCACGAGCGGCGCCCGTTGGGCGTCGGCGTCCCATTGCCGCGAACAGGAGCAATGCGCTGGCGCCGCCGCAAAGGTCATGGCGGTCCCCGCCAGCCGCTGCGCACGCACAGCCCGCGGAGGACGATCCCGCGTCGGCGGAGCCGTCTGCTTCTGCGTCCCTCGTCGCGTCCCGGTAACCGGCGTCTTCCGGCGCACCACCGTCTGATCCCCCTCCGTCCGACCCCCCTCCGTCTGGTTTGCACGAAACCGTCGTCGGCGGAGGTGCGGCTCCATCAGGGCTTGCACTGGTGACTGTGACCTGTGCCGTCACCTCGGTCGCGTACTGGTCGAGGGCGACAACCGTAACTGATCCTGCCTTCCGCCCCGCAGTGAACGCGCCGCCGTCCACGCTCGAGCAATCAATCTGGTCGTTGGCCTGAAGGCAAGTCGTATCCTCGCGCGTGTTCCACTGAAGTGGAGGGCTGCCTCCCGTCGCAAGGAAGGTGAAGGTCTGCCCCACTTCGAGGGTGACGCTACCGGGGCAGATCGCGAGAGTCGACATACCGCTGACGGGCGACAGGGCCGACCACGACGGGAGGTAGTGGGGGTCGCCCCCATAGAAGGCCCCGATGCTCGCGCCCGACCCGTCGAGCCCCCCAGGGACGGTCGCCGTCAGCGAAGCCGTGCCGCCTTCCATGCCTGTCGAGCTCGATGCGACGAGTTGACTGGTGCCGACAGTGCCGGAAAACCCCGCGCCACCGTCGCCCGGAGCAACGAAGTAGAACGTGACCGAGCCGGTCATGGCATTCGAGGTGGCCTTGGACGCAACAGTTGCCGTGAGGTGAAGCGGCGATCCCTCGGCCGCGCCGGACGCCGCCACTTGCAGCACAGTCGATGTAGGCGTTAGTGCAGTCCAGGCCGCCACGAGGTTTGCCACGTCGATCGATCCAAGGCCGGTCACCTGATCGTAGCCGGCACCCGCCGAGTACCCGAACTGGTATGGAGGACTGGCCGGACAATCCGGCGAGCCGGGCTGGCAGGGAACGACATTGTCCCCACTCGTGATGTCGTGGAATGCGTTGTTCGAGGTGGCACTACCGGCGAGCGAATACAGCTGCAGATTCGCGTTGCCGAGACCGATCGGGAGACCGGGGTTCGCATCGGAAACGGCCTGGTTCACCAGCGCCAGGATCCCAGCCAACGCCGGTGCAGCGACCGACGTTCCACCAAAAGCAGTGAGAGCCTGTGGCTGCGGAGCTTGCGCGTCCCCGTCGCTGGCGGTCCACGACATCGAGACTGCGTAGGGCAACGTGTCGGCGGACGCTGACAGCGCGACGTCAGGCAAGTCTCGCGAGCCGTCGTGCGGTGTGCTGGGTAGTTGCCAGTACGGCTTCGAGAACAGCCTACTGGCCCCACCTCCACCGGCACCCAATCCCCCGTATCCGGCGTCAATGTCGAACAGAGTCTCGTTCCACGCGGATTCGGGGATATAGGAAATGGCATCGAGCTGAGCGTTCAAGTACGTCGCCTGGTTGCTCGGCGTGAGCTGAAACTGCGAACCACCGACTGCCACGAAGCTCGGCACCGAGGCTGGGTACAGTACGGCCTTCCCAAGAGTCGCCACGAGCTCGGACTGGTTGTCGCATCCGGCAGCGCCCATATCGCCGGCCGCGACGACTACGGTCATCCCCTCAAGCGCGGCAATGTCCGCGTAGTCTTCTTCGAAGCTTCCGTCCGTCGCGGTGACCCAATCCTCGCATAAGTAGTAGCTCACGCTGAGCACAGGCGCGCTGCGTTGCTCGATTGCGTAGAGCATTGCTTCGAGGGCGCCGCTGTTGGGTCCCGCGCCTGTGTAGACGAATTTGATCGTCGCATCGGGGGCAACCGCGCCCGCCCACTCCAGATCCAACTCCGACTCTGCGAGATCGGCTGGTCCCGTCACCGAGGCGGTCCCCGTATCTGGCACGAGCACGCGCACTGGCGCGCTGGCAGGCAGGCCGAAGGTCGAACGGAACGCGGCGATGTCGCCATCGTTGAAATCGCTTCGCCCCGCGACTGCGATGCTCACCCCAGAGCCCGTGATGTGGCCCGCGTACAGGCTATCCACATCGTAGATCTTCGCGAAGTCGGCGGGCGCCAGCACTGGGAAGGATGCTGGCCCACCGTCCGTGCCCGTGACCGGTAGCGCATACGCGGGTTGAATCTTGTGAGCCGGAGCTTTCGGGAGAAAATCATGCAGACCGTGCACACCCAAGATAGTGCTCGCAAGGGCGACCGGGACGCTCGGAGCCCGGCTGATCGAAAAGTGAATGTCTTCTCCCAAGCGGTACTCGTGCATCTCCGTCTGGAACGCTCGCTCGATCTGAGCAACGGTGCCATGGAAGGCCAGACGCGTGCCAGTGCGCGACAGACCATCGACAGAGAGGCCGAGCGAGGTCAACCACTCTGCCGCTCGCGCAACATCCTCTCGGGCCGCCCCAAACTCCATAGCGTACTGCTCGGGGCTGAGCCACTGATGATACCTCGACGATCCCGGGTTTTGGATTTGAGCGAGAGCATGCTTCTGGAGGGCCCTTCTCTCGGGTGACATGCGGAAGAGTAGCGAGAGGCCTGAAAGGCTCATGGCCTGGTCCAGTCGGCCGATTTCGAACTCGGGACGGGCCATGGGGCTCAAATTCCCCGGGAGCGATATGCCATCCGGCGGGGTCACAGCGATATTCGGCGCGGGCTTGACCGCTGCGGACGCCGATGCAACCGGTGGAGCCCATTCTGCCAGGTCGGCGGCGAGCGCGCACGGGAGCGCAAAGATAACGAGCCGCCGTTGAGCGATCATCGATGCTCCACCAAGGATGCCACACGCGCCCTCCAGGCTTCCAGCCTCGCGCACACGCTTTCTTCGACTATCGGATACGCTTTCTTGGACAATGTTGAAGCTGGCACAGAGCGAGCACCGGAGGAGCGCTTGAACGTCAGTGAGCGGGCGAGGCGTTTCGGTACAGTTGTCCTCGCCCGCGAGGTCCTGGCGGATGTGGCCCGGGTCCTCGCCGTGCACCACATCGAGGTCATGCCCCTAAAAGGGGTCCTGATTCGCGAGCTCGCGTACCAGGACCCAGGCGAGCGAGGTCTCTTGGACGTTGACGTTGCAATACGCCCAGCCGAGTTCCGGAGGGCCCGCGCGGCCCTCGTGAGTGCCGGGTACGAGGTGGAGTTCGAGCAGCCGAGCCGCTTCGAAGTCTCCCTTCGACGCAGCCGCTCGCCCCTGTCCGTCGATCTACATCGGGGACTGTCAGCGACCCGCCGCTTCCGGCTGACGATCGACGCAATGTTCGCGCGAGGTCGCGCCGACTCGCAGCTGTTCGGCGTGCGCGTGGTGCTGCCCGGTGACTACGACTTCTTCGCCCACCTGCTCGCCCACACCACGCTGCATTACGTCAACGAAGGCCAATGGCATCGACCGCAGGATCTCTCGCGGTTTGCGCGCTCCCGCCGGCTTGACGTAGCCACATGTGCCGAACACCTCGATGCTTGCGGGCTCGCCCGCTTCGCCCGCGTCGCGTTGGTCTTGCTACCGCGCGAAGACGACGGATTTCGAGAGTTCGCCGACGATGTGCTGCGCAACCTCCGTCCCGACTCGGTCGCCGATACTATCGCCAGCATCGCGCGAGCCGCCTACACGAGCGAGACTCGATCCCGGTGGAGGGTGCGCGTCCTTAGCGTGCTCTTGAACCCAACCCTCGGAGATGCGACGCTCGCGTTGGCTGAAGCGGCCGTGTGGCGGGCTCGATTGGCCGCCATGGCTCTTGGTTCCAGCATCCGGGCTCGCAACCTTTAGCCTAACAAGAAACCGAGGATTGTCAGGCGGCGGCTGGCCGTACGTCGACCTCGAAGCACCAACCCGTCCACCAGCGAATCCCCCGAACGGGCGACGATGAGCTGCCGCCACCCGACTCTCACGCGGCATGATCATCCCGAGGTCGAGCGACGAAGCGCCCGCGACGTTCGCAGTCTCCACCGAGTACTCGAACCCCAGGCCCGGAGCCACGATGAGCTGGTTGTCGTACTCCGGGTCGAACGGGAAAGCGCAGCTCCAGCCCCAGCTGCGACGTCATGCCCTGCAGCGTGAACAGGCCCGCCGTCGCCGCCGTCGAGTTGAACCGCGTGTAGCCGCCCTCGAGGAACAGCGTGGCCACGTGCCCGAACGAGTTCCGGAACTGCAGCCCCACGGCCTCGGCCCACGTCTGCGCGTCGCCGAAGTTGCTCCCCGTGATGAACCACTTGCGCTCCGCGAAGAACGGCGCGACCGATCCTCATCCTCATCCTCATCCTCATCCTCGTCCGAGAGCCTTTTGCAAGTCCTCGTGCTCGAACGCGCTCGCCATCCGCTCGACCTCGGCGCGCCCGATGCCTTGCTCTGCGGCGACCGCTCGCCACTTCGCGACTGCGCCCGCGACCCGCTTGCCCATGGCACGCGCGTCTTCGACTCTGGCAATGCCGAACGCAGGGGCGACGGCGAGCGCCGTGTCGAACGATGCCGTGGTGTCCGACTCGTCGATGGCGAGCGCATGAACGCGAGGTCGCACGTCGACGGGCATGGGATTGAGGTCGTACGCCGGAGCGAGACGCCAGCCGGCGCCCTCACGAAGGAAGCCGTGATTGCGCAGGTGATCGTCCGTGTCGGACACCAGGATGTTGAACACCATGCGCCGCCACAGTTCTCGCAGATCCTCGTCTACCCGGGACCCTTCGCGACGGATGGCGTCGACGATGTCGAGATAGCTGCGAGCCTCGCCATCGGTGCCTTGCACCGCGGTGAGCGCGGACATGAACGGCAAGCGCCCGCCCCTGGCGCGATCGAATCGCCGCAGCATCAGGACCGGCTTCTTCAGAACCGCCTCGAGCCGCCATCGAGGAACGTCGACCCCCGCCTTCTTCGCGAGCGCGAGCGCCGTCGCCTCCCATCGCGTCACCGACCACTCATCGTCCTTGCGCGGAAACTTCGCGACGAGCAGATGGCCGTCCTTGTCGCGGACGGATGCCTTCGGCCGCGCGCCGCCCAGCGACGTTCCAGGCGCGAGCACGAGGAGCAGGTCCTCGTCGGTCTCCCTCTCCTCGACGATGCGCCCCGTCGCCGAGAGCAAGCGCGGGAGCTCGATGACGGGGGGCACTCGCCTTCCCGTCGGGGAGAGAAACCCGTCAGCGGCGACGTCTCGGAACCGCAGTGCGCCGAGGCGCGTCTCGTCGTCGACGAGCGTCATGAAGTCCACCGTGAACAGCGTGCGGGGCTGCCGCTTCTCTCGGCGGGCGCGCGCTCGCTCGTTGCGTCGCATGAGGGTCTGCCCCCAGCGGTCCGGCGCCGTGTCGGCGAACGCGTTGAACAGAGACCGTCCGGTGTGGAACGCACCGCGTGCGAGGGGAAGCTCGGGGTCGAGCGCGAACGCGTCACGGCGGTCGAGCCACGAGGCGTCGTACTCGAACGAAGCGCTCTCCTTCGCGGCGCGGACTCGCGCCCAGAGGCGCCCGGCGAGGACGGGGGCTTTGGCGCGATCGACGTAGACGAGGAGCTCACGCTCCATGCGAGCGAACGCGCTTCGGCAGGCGCTCCTCTTCGATGTCGAGACCGACGCGATCCGTCGACACGTCCGCGATCTCGCCGAGCTTCTCGGCCATGCCGAGCACGAAGAGGACCGTCGCGTAGATCCCCATCGACACGCGAGGGTCACCCCTCTCGACGCGCGCGATGGTATTCCGGCTGACGAGCGCTCGCTCGGCCATGAGCTCCATGGGGATCCGACGGCGCCGGCGCGCCGCCGAGATGTCGGCCCCCAGCTTGCGCAGCGCACGAGCTGCCACCTGCGGAAGCGCGGGGATTGCTCGCGAAGCCTTCATATGCGCCATATATAGCGCACTAAGCGGCCTTAGGCTCGCTCAATGGTGCGAGGTCAGAGGCCCCAGACCAACCCCACGTTCAACGCGACCACCTCGTCCACATCCGCGTTCCCCCCGAACGGGAAGTTGCTCGGGCTAAACGTCGCCGGCTTCCCGAACCCCGCATCGAGCGACAGATCCAGCGCCGCCGACACGGCGAGCATGTGCCGCCACCCGACTCTCACGCGCGGCATGATCATCCCGATGTCGAGCGACGAGCCGCCCGCGACGTTCAGGGTCTCCACCAGGTACTCGAACCCCAGGCCCGGAGCCACGATGAGCTGATTGTCGTACTCCGGGTCGAACGGGAAGCGCAGCTCGAGGCCCAGCTGCGACGTGAGCCCCTGCTCCGTGTACAGCCCCGCCGTCGCCGCCGTCGAGTTGAACCGCGTGTAGCCGCCCTCGAGGAACAGCGTGGCCACGTGCCCGAACGAGTACCGGAACTGCAGCCCCACGGCCTCGGCCCACGTCTGCGCGTCGCCGAAGTTGGTCCCCGTGATGAACCACTTGCGCTCCGCGAAGAACGGCGCGAGCGACCAGCCCTTGCCCCGCCGGAGCGGCGACCGCATCTCATCGTTGTCGTGCTCGATGTAGTCCATCGTGTCGCGCCGCACGGGCGTCGCCGACGTCGACTCGTTCGACGTCGACTCGCCCGTCGTGGCCGTCGTCGTCTCTCCATTCACACTGACCGACCCCGACGCCTTGAGCACCGACGTGTCGTCGTCCGCCTCCGAGGACGACGAGCGCCCCGTGGTCTGCTGCTCCAGCCGGTCCAGTCTCGCCTGGATGCTGTGGGCATCCGGCGCATCGGGCTCCGCCGTCAGGTACACCCGGTAGTCGTCGATCGCCGGATACGGGTGCCCCAGCTGGTCGTGGCACAGCCCCCGGTCACGCTGCAGCGTCGGGTCGATCGAGTGCTTCACCGCCTCGTCGAACGCCTCGATCGCCCCGGCGCAGTCTCCGTTGCGCATGCGCGCCCGCGCGACCGTGGCGTACCCCGCGCTGCCGAGCTGCTCTTTCTGCAAGATGAGCGGCTGCTGCTTCGTGCCCTGCGCCGCGCCCCCCGGCGTCGGCTGTCCCCGCGTCTGCGCTCGCGCCTCGCCGCCACCCCCGACAACGAGCCCCAGCGCCACGGCGATGGCCCCCGCCGCCGCACACTTCTTCCGCATGCCGTGGATCGTAAGGCACCGCTCGTCGCCAGGGCGAATTTGCGTGTGCGGCCATGACAGGCCCCACCTGTCCTGGGACACCCTGCGATCTGTCCGGGACACCCCCTCGGGGCATGCTAGCGGGCGTAACTGCGCGATCTTGCTCGGTGCACAGTTCGGCATGCCCGATGCGATAGGCAGCGTTGGTCATGTCCTCCAACTCCAGCCCGCACGATGCCGTCGCTACTCCACGAAGGCCTCGTGAATCTGTTCCGCAATCGGCCCGCGCTCGCCCCCGAGCTGCTCCGCGAGGTTCTGCACGCGCAGGTGCCGGCGTTCGAGAACGTGCGGGTTGCCGACGCCAATCTGACAGAGGTCATCCCGTCCGAGCGCAGAGCGGACCTGGTCCTGCTGCTGGAAACAGACGCGCCTCGGGCTGC
>Ga0335069_10016350_pt1 | contig 10349 bp, 8 predicted proteins | sample Lox_Sample_11_FD_206714 | JGI IMG/M metagenome (GOLD analysis project Ga0335069, IMG submission 206714) | Soil microbial communities from Loxahatchee National Wildlife Refuge, Florida, United States - Lox_Sample_1.1 | ecosystem: Environmental > Terrestrial > Soil > Wetlands | place: USA: Florida...
TAATACCTGGATTTCAAATCATTGACCAGCCATGGGGATGGAAAAAAAATTCAGTGCCATTAAAGATGTGCACATAGAGATTTGCCTTAGTCAGCCTGTGGAGTCTTCACGAACCAGCGGCCTCGAAGAGGTGACACTCACGGCCGGATTCCCGGATTTTTCTGCGAGCGAGATTGGGACCGGCACACATTTTTTGGGAAAGCCCGTCTCGCTGCCTCTGGTGATATCTCCGATAACCGGCGGTGGACGTCTATCCGAAAGAATAAACAGGCACCTGGCGCAGGCTGCCGAGCGACTGGGCATAGCGATGGCCGTGGGCTCGCAGAAAGCGATGCTTGAAGGCAGTACCCCGTCAGATTCTTACCTGGTGCGGAAATATGCGCCGTCTATTCCCCTTATGGCCAATCTCGCGCTTGCCCACGTGAAGAAGGGAAGGGATTATCTGCTGCGCGCCGTCGAATCGATAGGAGCCGACGCCATCATCCTTTATGTGAATCCGCTGCAGGAAATAGTGCAGAAGGGTGGGGATCCCGATTACACCGGCGTCCTGGAAGAATGTGACGCGCTCCTTAAGAACTTCCCCTACCCCGTGCTGCTCAAGGAGGTTGGGTTCGGTCTGGCCGATGCCCTGCTCTCATGGGCGGGTTCCCGGAAACTCACTGGTGTCGACGTGGCAGGAGTCGGAGGCACGAACTGGGCGCGTATCGAGGGAAATATCAGGGGCCTCGACTTCAGCCTTTTTGAACGGTTGGGAAGAAGCACACTGGATGTGCTTATAGCAGGCAGGAAGTTCCTCAGAGAAGAACAGCTCCTGATCGCATCGGGTGGCATCAGGACAGGTATCGATATGGCTCGCGCGCTGGCTTCAGGTGCCCACCTGGTTGCAATGGCACTCCCCTTCCTGAAATGGGCCGATATCTCTGTCGATGAGGTCGTGCGCAACGTGGATAAACTGCGGGAAGAGCTGCGCGTGGCGATGTGGTACACCGGATCGAAAGATCTAGCGGCGTTGAAAGGCAAGACGGAAAAGCGCTGACCATCAACCGATCAACCCGAAGAACAGAATAAACCAATCAGCATCCAGAAATTGCTTGCCGGCGCCAATTTTGTCTTGCAAAAGTCTCCCGCTTGTTTAATGATACAAGTGATCTTTCCTGCTGGTAGGTAGACCGGCCTGCACAATATATCTGGAGGTGTATCTATGGACGTTGTATTGGAAACTTTTGCTGACGGAGTCTTCACAATCACGCTCAACAGGCCTGAGAAAAAGAACGCAATGAGCCTTGAACTGCTGAAAGGCCTTTCCGAGTCTCTCGCGCGAGCAGAAGCCCAGGGAGCAGCCGTCGTTGTGCTACGCGGTGCGGGAAAGACCTTTTGTGCGGGAGGAGATATCCTGGAATTCAGGCAGAGCGAGCGGATCGATGCCCAGATAGATGCCATGGCCGACTATCTCCACAAGGGCATACAGAAGATCAGGCACATCAACGCCATTGTGATTGCCGTTGTCGAGGGGCTTGCCTTTGGAGCAGGTCTCAGTCTGTCGCTTGCGTGCGATCTCACTGTGGCCGAAACAAAGGCGATCATGAACATGGCATACCGCAGGATAGGTCTCTCGCCCGATGGTGGAGGCAGCCTGTTTCTGTCCAGACTGGTCGGCGCAAAAAAGTTCAACGAGCTTTATCTCCTGTCGCGGAACATAGAGATGCAAGAAGCCATGGAGCTTGACCTCGTGAATTTCGTGTTCGACGATGCCGAACTCGATGCGAAGCTCGCAACGCTGGTGCGTGATCTTAAGGCGCTCCCTTTCGATTCCATTAGCAGGTTCAAAGAACTGACGAATCTCTCACTCTTTTCCGGCCTTGGCACGCATTTGGACAAGGAGCGGCGGTTCGTTGCAGAGCTGGGCATGCAACCGGCATTCAAGCAGAGACTGGACGCAATATTGAAGAGATAGGGCCTGCATGAAAGGCACCTATTTTTTCGCGATACTCGCGTACGTATTTCTGCTCTGGCTGACCGGCTTCCTCGTGACGAAGAGGTCCCGCTCCAGTGAAGCCTACCTCGTTGCATCGCGAAGCCTGTCAGTACCTCTAGTTTCGGTGCTCATCGCAGGCACCTGGCTCGGCGGAGTTTCCGTCGTGGGAATGGCGCAGGGTGCCTATATTCACGGCATCAGCGCTCTCTGGTTCCAGGCAGGTATTTGGGTTGCCATGTTTATAACAGCCCTGCTCTTTGAAAAGATCATCCAGGGAAGAACAACCTATTCCATTATCGACATTGTGGGAAGTCTCTACGGGAAGAGAACGGCTCAGCTCGCGGGCTTGCTCCAATTCGTCTTCATGGTATGGGTGATAACCATGAATATTGTAGGCGGCGGCGCAATTCTTTCGTTTATTCTGAAGGATTACCTTAGCTTTGGACAGGGCATGCTGCTGACCGCCATTGTTTTTACGCTCTACAATGCTGCAGGTGGCTTTGTCGCAACCGCCTATACAAACCTCATCCACATTGGCGCCATGATTTTCGGGATCTTCCTGGGTGGCATCTATTTGATCGTCAATACCGGCGCTCTTTCACGCATGGAGCATACTGCACATTATTTTCAGCCGTTCGGCGACCTCGGTGCTGCTCAGGCGCTGAGTTGGGCATATATCAATGTCACGTTGGCTCTGCTGGCGCAGCCCGTGATCAACACGGCTTCGTCTGCCCGCGGCCCGAGGGAGGGAAAGGTCGGTATCATCACGGGCAACCTCATCGCCATACCCGTTGTGATGATGGCAGCACTATGCGGCATCGTTGCCAAGGATGCTTTTCCAAACGAACCAAGCCTTTCGGCTCTGCCTGCTCTCTTGCAGCTTCTCCCTGCTTCGATCGGCGTCTTCTTCTTGATTGCCGTATGGGCTCCCTTGATGAGCGCCGGTTCACCCTACCTGATGGCCGCGACTACAATCGCAGTGAAAGGCTATATTGGCCCTTTAATGGGGGTCACAAGTGACAGAAAGCTCGTCGTCGCATCGAGATTAACCACGGTGGGTATCGGGGTCGTGTCTCTTCTCCTCGGTTTTTTCGTGAGAGACATCCTCAAAGAGATTACGTTTCTGGCAGTACTTATGAGTGCAGTTGTTTATGTTGTCTTCTTTGGTTGGGTCGTCAAAAGAATTCCTGGCACATGGGCTTTCGTGGCCCTCGCCGGAACGCCTGCCATGCTCGCGCTCTATTTTGTGCTCGGGCTTCGCGGACTCGTGCATCCAATATGGCCGGTGACGATTTATGTGCTTCTAGTGATGTGTACAGGCCTCGTCGTTTCCCGGGAGCACGGCTCACACAGGGCGTGACTTCCTTCAACTGCCGGTCAGCCCGCAGCACCCTTTTTTACGATCAGTACGTTACAAGGGCTTTCCCGGAGCACACGTTCCGCCGTGCTTCCGAACAGGACGTGCTCCAGCCCGCTCAAACCATGGCTTCCCATCACGATCACGTCTATACCCATCTCTCTCGCGTAGCGGGCGATTTCGATGTAGGCCTTACCTCTTACCATTTTGCGCTCGCAGGAGCCGAGCTCTTCGACGATTCGCTGGCAGAGCGCATCGAGGCGTTCCTCCATCTCCTTGCCCATCAGGTGAGCGACGCGGACATAGTCGCTCTTGGTGTCAGAGGAGAGCTCGAACTCAGCGATGTGGCCTGCGTCCTGGTAGACGTGGAGGAGGTGGAGTGTTGCCCCGTATTTCTTTGCGAGATCGATAGCATACGGCAGAGCCGCTTGCGCATAGGAAGAGAAATCGGTGCAGAAGAGTATTTTCTTATACGCGATCATAGGTCCCTCCTAAATAGATTCCCACGAGCAAGTCTCTGCTTCCCTGACCCTCTCTTGCTGCGCCTTGGGAATCTATCTAGCGAGCACGGCGAGCGAGAGGGGGAGACTCCGGCGGCTTTGCCGCGGGAGGGGGCGACGCGAGCCCCATTTATAACATGAAAATGGCTACGATCACGACGCCGACAAATCCGAGCAGGGTGGGAACAAGGTTGCGCCGCGCGATCTCAACAGGATCCGTTCCGGTAATAGCTGCAGCCGGGATAACAGCCCAGGGGATGATCGTGCCTCCCCCAACACAGACCGCAAAGAACTGTCCTAATGCGCCGAGGGTTGCGACACTAAGGTGTGTAGGTCCTCCCAATGCCTGGGCCAGTGTGCCCATCAAGGGCAGCCCTGCGAAGCCTGAGCCGTCCAACCCGGTAATGCCTCCAACCAGGCCCTGGACGATAGCCACCGGTACACGGCTCAACGGAACGGCGTTGGCCAGCGCCTGGCCGAGATCGAAGAGAAGCCCTCTTGCCCCTTCGCCAAAGACCGCCTTGGCAGTTCCGGGTGCGCCCATAAAAAAGAAGCTGGCAATGAGAAAAACCGGGGCGAATATGCGTACGCCGAACATGAAGCCTGCGCGGGCATGGTCTGCCAGTTTTCCAAAGCCCTCTCTCCCGTAAACCCCGAGGCCCACGATCACCATGATCAGACCGACGGTACCGCCCAGAAGCGCTGTAGCATCGCCTCCGCGAAGCTTGAAGTAGAGCATGCCGATTACATCGAGAGCGAACATGATAGCAATGATCCAGAGCGCGACCTTCTTGAAACCCGGAGCAGCCTTGGTCCACCTCTCTCTTTCGGCCACGTCCTCTGCCGAGATTTCAAAGGGGGCCCATTTAACCATTTTTCCGCCAAGCGCCTTAAGGTCTCTCTTCACTGCCAGGAAAGAGAGAGGCAAGGCGATCACTCCCCACACAATGAGCATGGGAAGACTTTTTGCCATGATGTCAGCGACGGGTACACCGGAGGCCTTGGAAGTGATTCCGGGCGCGCCCTGTATGATGAAATCGGTGGTCAGTGCGCAACCATAGCCGAACATGCTGATAGCCATTGCGGCATTGATGGGGGGCAGTCCTACCTCCACGGCTGCCGGTAAGAGAAGAGCGCCGACGAGCGCGATCGCAGGAGAGGGCCAGATAACCCAGGCCACGAGCATGATCACAACGCCCATCACCCAGAAGGCGATCGTGGGAGATTTCATCATGCGCCTGACAGGGCGAAACATTATCTCTGCGAGGCCGCATTCTTCGAGCATTTTCGCCATAGAGACGATGAGGGCGATGATAACGACAATCCCCAATAGCTCGCTGAAGGCCACAGTGACCGAATTGAAAACGGCCTGCACGGCTTTCACCAGATCCCCGGTGATGACCCACGAGAGCACGAAGGAACCGATGATGCATATGAGCGGCGTATCCAGCCTGAACGCCATTGCAACGAGGACGAGGATAACGAATAGAGCATAGATCCAGTGCGCTGCAGTCAGTTCTACCATAAGTCCCCCCGAGTGATTTATTGACTATCTTCTGAGCGGCCCTGCCGCTTCAATCAGGCAAAGACGCCCTTCATTCCTGCCTTTTCTATCCTCTTTTTTATTTCTTCGGGGTCGGTAAGATATAGGTTTTTCTCGAGCATCCTGTCGAAATAGACCGATCCGGAAAAAGTATATTTATACCCGAGACCTTCTTCAGTCTCCATCCTGGTGCGGACATAGCTTATCGCGTCACCTACGGCAAGCGTGTCAGGAAAGACAAGGAGCTTCTCTTTCTTGATCCACTTGGCCGCATTATGGCCGGCCAGTTCTCCGGTGACCATGGCTTCAGTGATGCCGACCAGAAGTCCTGCCTTCTCACCGGCACAAAAAAGATTCTCAACGCCTTTGACTTTAAGAGCATCGTCCCGTGGCGCCATGCCTATGTACCGTATGGAATTACCTTGTCCGCCTGCGTACGGGTCCTTATAACGCGCCTGCTCCATGCCGGGAAGCTTTCTGATTGCTTCGAGAGGAAAAAACGGGACCATTAACTTAGCGTGCCCATTGTCCAGGATCACAAGATTGTCGCTGAATTCGGGAAGAGCATACTGCTGACAGGCCTTGATCTCGAGCTTACCTTTCGATTGCAGCTCAACAGGTATGGGGATGACCACGACGCCTGTTTTCTCCAGTGTGTCAACGATCTCACGGGCGAGCGTTTCCTTGTGCAACTCGCATGCGCCGCTCATGGCTCCTATTCTGTCCCCTTTTTTCCCGATCATTTCGGTAACGCCGCACTTTGCCGCCAGACTCACCCTTCCACCGAACGAGTGGCAGCGCAGGATACACATGGCACAACCATTGCCATATTTGATGCACTGGGCAGGAGGACCAGCCGTACCCGTTGTGTCTATGAAAGCGTTACCTTCAATACGCACCTTTTCTTCCTTCGTTTTGCCGGTGACGGCCTTGATCAGGCCGTCCTTCATTTCTGCATCATCGATCCTCGTGATGAGCCGTATTTCGACCCCTTTATCCAGGAGGAACTTTTTTACCACAGGCTCAATAATGGACGAATTGTACATGGAGGCGTGGCGGTGTGCCGGAAAATCCATGTTCTGATGGAGCGACGTCCGGTCAGTGATCCTAAAGAGATCCCCTCCCGACATGGCCAGCATCTCCTCAGCGGCGGTGTGCCGACCGTTGTTACGCATGATACCGCCCACCAGGCCGCAGCCGAGCAACATGTCAGTCCGTTCCAGCAGGATAACTTCAGCCCCTTGTTTTCTTGCTGCAATGGCGGCTGCGCAGCCTGCCCAGCCGCCGCCAACGATCACAACTCTCATCTTACTCTCCTTTCTTATATAGTTCGTCGGAGGTGCCATGATTAGGGTTTGCGCCTTTCTTTGTTGCTTCGTCGTCAGGCGTCCTCGGTGTACATCCCGGTACAACCTGCGGTTCCTGACGTCCTCGCGCCTCGAAATCCATCAAACCCATCATGGCACCTCCGAACGAAGCTCGCTTCGCTCGCAATAGGAAAGCAAACGGATGTCTCTTCCATCTTCCCAGTCGCACAACGTGCGACGGTCTTCCATCTTCACGCCTCTCGGCTGTGACTATCATTTCTTCGCGCCACTGCCGCAGGGTGGCAGAGGATTTTGTCCCAGTTGCTCCGCTTTTTTTAGCCATGAGTAAACCGGAGGGAGTTCACTCAGTTCCGGCTCTGTTACCACGTCGAGAAAAACAGGGGTCTTTGCGGTAAAGGCTGCGTCAAGGCCCTTCTCCAGCTCTTCTGGTGTGTCTATGTGGAAGGCCGTAAGCCCGAAACCTTCGGCAACGCGCGCCATGTCGCCCACGGTGAAATCGACCGACAGGAATTTGCCTTTGCAATGCAGGGCCTGTAAAGCCTTTATCCATCCGAACGAGCCGTTGTTAAAATGGATGAGTACAGCCGGAATGTTAAGCCTCACCAGCGTCTCCAGTTCTCCCGCATTCATGCCAAGGCTCCCATCGCCGAATAGGCCGACTACCCGTGTGCCTGGGCTTGCAAATGAAGCCCCGACCACGGCAGGGATGGCATACCCCAGGCCTCCGAAAGCTCTCGGTATCAAGAACCTCGAGCCACCCCCGTGCAGCCTCAGGAACCTTGTAATATAGGGCGTTGGCGTCCCTGCATCAGCGATCACGATGGCCATTGAGGGAAGGCGCTGGTTCAACTCGTGTATGATGCGCTGCGGCTTGATCGGCACGGAAGGAGAATTAAGGGCCTGTTTTGAATCTTCCCAGAAGTTGGCTCTCGTTCGGTTCAGCTCTTCCACCCACGGAGAAGGTTTGCGCGCCTTGCCCTGCTCTTTCACCAACTGTACGAGGTCTGCAAGCACGAGCCTCGCATCACCGGCAATATCCAGGGTGTTGGCAAAGTTATTCGAAAGTTGCACAGGATCGAGATCGATCTGGATGATCTTGCGGCTGGCCTTGTATGAAGGCAATGTCCAACGTATGGTGGAAACGGATCCTCTCTTGCAGCCAACGTAGAGCAGCAGATCCCCTTCTTCCACGGCCTGGTTGGCGTACGGATGAAAACCGTTGTCACCCACGACGCCAAGAGCTAGCGGATGATCATCAGGCATGATTCCCTGGCCCGAAATTGTGGTGACGACCGGTGCTGCCAGCCACTCAGAAAGGGCGATGATCTCCTGGCTCGCCTGCGAATGGTTCGCGCCGCCGCCCGCGATGATCACCGGTTTAGACGCCGCCAGTAAGTATCCGGTAGCCTCCTCGAGGTGCTTACGGCTTCCGCGTGTCCGGTATGCCGGATAGTCAACGCACTCGGCCTCCGCGAAAATCATTTGTGGACCGCCCGAAAATTCCCCTGCGAGAATCTCCTGGGGGAAAGCAAGGTGCACTGCCCCCGGTCTTCCGGTTGTTGCCACCCGAAAGGCCCGTCGTATGGTCTCCGGGATCTTCTCTACCTGCTTGAGAAAGCTTGACCATTTTGTGACCGGCTCAAAGAGTTTGTGGTGATCCAGCGCTGTGATGGCACCCTTGCCCTCATCGGCGAGGGAAATATCGGACGTAAACAGAATAACCGGAATAGACGAGGCATTCGCTTCGGCGATGCCCGGTATGGAATAGAGCGCGCCTGCACCGCTCGGGCATTCGCAGATGCCGGGCTTGCACGTTATGCGTGCATAGGCATCAGCCATGAAGCCGGCTGAACGCTCATCCCGCGCCATAACGTGCCTGATATCAGGCAGTGCGTCATGGATCGCCTCGTAGAGAGTAAGACTGGTGTCTCCGGGCACACCGAAGATGACTTCCACCTTGTATTCGAGAAGCATCCGGACCAGGACTTCAGCGCCTTTCATTCTTTTCCCCAGAATAAGAATACCAGCATATTAGTATCTTTCACGTTTAAAGAACAGCACTTTTTAAGACGTCCCTTCTGTCAATCCAGCTCCGTTGTTGTGCCATTCGCCTTTGGCCGTTTACCGATCTTCTCATAGTACATCAAAACGTATTCCCTGCGCCAACGGAAGTTCTTTGGACCAGTTTATCGTGCACGTCTGGCGGCGCATGTATGCTTTCCAGGCGTCTGAGCCTGATTCGCGGCCACCCCCGGTTTCCTTCTCTCCACCGAATGCTCCACCTATCTCTGCGCCGGAAGTGCCGATGTTCACGTTGGCAATACCGCAGTCCGATCCCCTGTGGCTGAGGAAATCTTCGGCCTCGCGGACGTCGTTGGTGAAAATGGCCGATGAAAGCCCCTGAGGCACGCTATTGTGAAAACGGATCGCCTCGTCCAGCGTCTCGTACTGGATGAGATAGAGGATGGGTGCGAATGTCTCTTCGTGGACGACGGGAAGATCAGCACTCGCTTCACAGATGCAGGGCGTGACGTAGGTGCCCGCATCAAAGAGGCCACCCGAGAGCACCTCCCCGCCGTAAAGAAGCCGACCGCCCTGTTTCTTTAATGCCTCGAGGGCTGCCTGCATCGACGTGACTGCCTCGCGATCTATCAACGGGCCCATGAGCGTGCCCTCCTTGAGAGGATCTCCTATCTGGACCTGGCGATACGCCTTGATGAGCGCGTCTCTGAGAATCGGATAGACGTTTCGCTGTACGATCACACGGCGGGTGCTGGTGCAGCGCTGCCCTGCGGTGCCTGCGGCGCCGAAAGCAATGGCCCGGACGGCGAGACTGAGATCGGCGCTGGGAGTAACGATGATAGCATTATTCCCGCCGAGTTCAAGCAGCGTCCTGCCCAAACGCTTTTTCACTGCTTCACCGATGTGGCGTCCCATGCGCACGCTGCCTGTGAAGGAGATGAGCGGAAGTCGACGGTCATTGATGAGAGCCTCCCCAACATCTCCACCTTTTCCGACCACAACGTTGAGAATGCCCTCAGGAAGCCCGTTCTTCATGCCGCTCCCCATGCCATTCTCCCGGAGCACGCGCCAGGCAATTTTGGATGCTGCTATCGCGGAAAGAGGCACTTTGGAAGAAGGCTTCCAGACGACTGTATCTCCTGCTACAAGAGCCAGCATTGCATTCCATGCCCACACGGCCACGGGGAAGTTAAAGGCTGTGATCACGCCCACGGGCCCGAGCGGGTGCCACTGCTCGTACATGCGGTGAAAAGGGCGCTCGCTGTGCATGGTCAAGCCGTAGAGCATCCGGGATTGTCCCACGGCGAAATCTGCAATATCGATCATCTCCTGAACTTCCCCTTCGCCCTCGGCTCTTATCTTTCCCATTTCGAGACTTACAAGGGCGCCCAACTCCTTCTTGTGAGCGCGAAGCGCATTACCGATCTGTCTCACAATTTCGCCTCTTTTAGGAGCAGGCACCATTCTCCACTCTTCAAATGCCTGATGGGCGCGCCTTGCAACCTCATCATAGTCCTTGCTGGACGCGCATCGGATCCTGCCGATCACATGTCCGTCAATTGGTGAGACCGACTCCAAAAGCGCACCGTTGCAACTAAGCCATGAGCCGGTCCCTGCGCCCGAT
>Ga0335069_10016351_pt1 | contig 10348 bp, 11 predicted proteins | sample Lox_Sample_11_FD_206714 | JGI IMG/M metagenome (GOLD analysis project Ga0335069, IMG submission 206714) | Soil microbial communities from Loxahatchee National Wildlife Refuge, Florida, United States - Lox_Sample_1.1 | ecosystem: Environmental > Terrestrial > Soil > Wetlands | place: USA...
CCGCCGACTGCTCAAGGGCCTGCGGTACGTACCCAGGGTGATCGTCACCGACAAGCTCGCCAGCTACCAGGTCGCGCACCGCGAGCTCATGCCATCGGTGCAGCATCGCCGGTCGAAGTACCTGAACCACCGCGCCGAGAACTCTCACCAGCCGACCCGGCAACGCGAGCGGGCGATGAAACGCTTCAAGTCGATCCGGCACGCGCAACGATTCCTGTCCGCGTTCAGCGGCATCACGCCGCACTTTCGGCCCCGTCGGCACCTGCTGTCGGCGGCCGACTACCGACAGGTGATGGCCGACCGCTTCGCGGCCTGGAACGAGATCACCGGGGCGACGACCACGGCCGCCGCTTGAATCGGCGACTGGGACAGGACGTTTCGTCCAAGCCACGGCCCACCACCCCGAATCATCACATCGGCCAATTAGGTTGGCTCAAGTTGACAGTGCCCTTGGAAGCCCTGCGAGCCCTCAAGAAACTCCACACTTTGTCGATTCGCGCTACCCCCGCCGTTTGAACCCGATACCGTACAAATAAGGCCACCTAGCAACAGGTCACCTCGGTGATACAACAAGCCCGTAAACCGTACGCATGAGAGGGGCGGGTTGTGATGACATTAGACACCTGCGCCGCGCATAGGGGCGACAAGTCGACTGATCGGTCAACTAACCTCACGCGCGACGACGCTGCCAAGCGGGCTGACACCGTCATCGAGGTCGATACCTACCAGATCGTGCTAGACCTCACTGACGGCAAGGGTCAGCCGAGCCCGATCACGTTCCGCTCCACAACCACGGTGACGTTTAAGGCCAAACCCGGCGAACAGACATTCATCGATATGGCGCCCGGCCCGTCGGGCCGTGTGCACACCGCGACCCTCAACGGCGTCACGCTCGACGTGAGCGCCTATAACGGCAGCCAGGGCATCACACTGACCGACCTAGCTGACAACAACAGCGTCGAAGTCGAGGCCGATTGCACCTACTCCCACGACGGGGAAGGCCTATATCGCTTCGAAGACCCTTCCGAAGGGGAGGTTTATCTCTACAGTCAGTTCGAACCCGCGGCTGCCAAGCGGATGTTCGCCTGCTTCGATCAGCCGGACCTGAAGGCCCGCTTCGACCTCACAGTTGTCGCACCTGAACACTGGCACGTGATTTCCAACACGAGCGCCGACGTCCGCAACACCGCACACACAAAGGTGCACAAATTTGCCGCCACTTCGCGGATAAGCACGTATCTTGTCGCTTTGATCGCCGGGCCGTACATGTCGTGGGACGACAGCTATACCGACGAGCGCGGCACCATCCCGCTGCGGATCTTCTGCCGCAAGTCGCTGCAAGAGTTCATGGATGCCGAGCGTCTGTTCGACCTGACTAAGCGCGGGTTCGGATTCTACCACCGCACTTTCGCCGTGACCTATCCATTCGGCAAGTACGATCAGGTGTTCTGCCCAGCCTTCAACCATGAAGGCATGGAAAACGTCGCGGCGGTAACCTTTACAGAGGACTACGTCTTCCGTGGCCACTTTACCCGCTACCAATTCGCTCGGCGGGCCGAGGCATTGGTGCACGAGATGGCACACATGTGGTTCGGCGACTTGGTTACGATGAAGTGGTGGGACGATCTGTGGCTCAACGAGTCGTTCGCTACCTGGGCTGCGAACCTGTGCCTGGCAGAGGCCACCGAATTCCGGGAGGCGTGGAGCACATTCGCCAATGTGGAAAAGCCAAAAGCCTATCGTCAAGACCAGCTGCCGTCAACGCACCCAGTAGCCGATGACGTGCCGAACCTCGACCTTGTTCAATCCAACTTCGACTTCATCACCTACATCAAAGGCGCCAGCGCACTCAAGCAGCTCGTCGCCTACATCGGGCGCGACCGTTTCCTAGCCGGCTTGCGCGACTACTTCAATACCCATGCGTTCGCTAACGCCGAATTAGATGACCTGCTCACAGCGCTGCAGCAAAAGTCACCCGACCGCGATGTCCGCGGATGGGCTAACCAATGGCTCAAGACAACTGGCCTGAACACTTTGCGCGCCGACTTCGATATTGACGCCGCCGACAAGGTCACCGGCTTTGCAGTCACCCAAAGTCGTGCCGAACCGGGTAGTGGCGCAACGCGGATACATCGACTCCGGATAGGTATCTATGACGGCTACTCCGCCAAACTCACCCGGGTGCACCAGTGTCAGATCGATGTCGCTGGCGCGCGCACGGAAGTGCCCGAGCTGCAAGGCTTTCCGCGCGGAAACTTGATCCTGGTCAACGACGACGACGACACCTATTGTTCGCTGCGCTTGGACCCGCGGTCGCTGGCGGCGGCGCTCATCCATGTTGGCGACATCGCAGATTCGCTACCGCGCGCCCAGGTGTGGTCAACGATCTGGGAAATGACCCGCAACAGCGAATTCAAGGCATGCGACTTCGTGTCCCTTGTGGGATCAAGGGTGCACACCGAGACTCAAATCGCAGTGCTCCACAATCTGCTTTCGCAGGTCCAGACCGCGCTCACGCGCTATACGGAGCCGACATGGTCGAACCAATACGGCTGGCCCGTTTTCGCCGATCGACTGCTCGAGCTTGCGTGCGGTTCCAAGCCCGGTTCGGATGAGCAACTGGCCTACGTCAACGGGTTAGGCGCAGATCGTGTCAAGGAGCGCCAACGCTGCTGCGTGCTCTCAAAGCGCCACACCGAGGTGTTATCCGCGTTGCTCGACACCGACAATCCTGCCCAGAGGGGGCTGCCGGGCCTTCGGATCGACACCGACCTGCGCTGGCGCATCGTCATCGCGTTGGCCACCGCCGGATTTGGAGACTCCGAGCGGCTCATCGACACCGAATACCAGCGCGATCGGACTGAACAGGGCCGGCTCAACGCTGAGCAGGCGAGGGCGGCGCGCCCACTGGCCGACACGAAGCAAAAGGTGTGGCGGCGGGTGCTTGAGGACAAAGACATCAGCAACAGTGACGCCCGGGCGATCGTTGCCGGATTCGCCGCGCCGGGCCAAGCCGAGCTGCTTGCACCGTATATGTCGCGATACTTCGATTCCATTGTCGCGCTGTGGAACAACCGCCCCCAAGCCGTTGCCACAACGATCGCCACCGGCCTGTACCCGACGTGGGAGATCAGCCAGGCCGGCATCGACGCGGCCGACGCATTCCTGTGCCGCGACATGCCCCCACCACTGCGCCGACTCATCCGCGAAGCACAAGCCGAGGTGATCCGCGCGCTCCAGGCCCGCGCCTTCGACGCCAAATCATGAGGAATCGACCTATCGGCGAGGCGGCATCGCGCATCGAGGAAGTCAAGACCTGTGGATCGGGTGCGTTGGGGCGTGGCGGGTTTATGGCAGTAGTTGGTGGGCGAGTTGTTCGGCGTTGAGTTGGTGGATGGCGCTGTCGATGGCGTGGGGGTCGGTGAGGTCGATGCCTCTATCGGTGAGGGCGGCCGCGGCTTGTTTGGCGGGGCCCCAGGCGGTTTCGTTGTCGAAGGCGTCGCGGAAGACGGGTAGGTAGGTGTCGACCGCGTCGACGACCGGGCCGATCCACTCGGGGCTGATGTCGCGTTGGGTGAGGGCGAAGCGCAGCCAGCGGCGCAGCACGTCGGGCAGGGCGGCGCGCTGGTCAGCGTCCAGGATCGCCTTGCGGGGTAGCCAGTCGGTGAGCAGCACCATGACCTCGCCGGGGCTCCAGCACAAGGGTCCCGCGCCGATGTAGCCTTCGCCGTAGTCCAGCAGCAGCTCGGCCAGCGACTGGCTCACCTGGTCGTCGCGCCCGCTGTCGGTGGCGAAGTCCTGGATCAGTTGGCGGCGTTGCGGTTCGGGCAGCTCGGTGTGGTCGGGCCAGTCGGGTAGGTGGTCGCGGCAACGGGACCAGGCCAGGGCCCGGGTGTCGAGGAAGTCCTCGTCGTCGGTGCGGGGCCAGGTCATGTCGGTGACGCGCAACGCGTGCGCGAGGTCGCCGAGCACGTCAGTGACCGGGGCCGGCCGCATCGGCATCGGCACATCGGTGGGCTCGCACAGCTCGTCCCACCCGGTTGCGACACCGGGTTCCAGGACGACGAGCTTGTCGATCATCAGGCCGCCGACCTGGCAGAGCTGGGCCAACAGCGTGTGCGGGTGGGGTCCGTCGTAGTCGATGAGCAGGACCCGTTCGCTGTCGTACACATCGACCGCCCGCCACGCCGCCGCCGGGGTCCAACCGGCGGTGTGCCAGGCCGGCACCGGCTGGGTCTGGGCCAGCATCGCCAGGGTTTCGGCCAGCATCGACATGTCGGCGGCGGGCGCGACCCGCGCCAGCGCGGCGATCGCACCCAGCGCATGCGGCGACGGTGTGGTGCAGGCTCGCCCGCTCACCTGCAGGCACAGCTGATGCTCGGGCTCACGCTCGGTCAACGCCGCGCTCGACCACGCCCGGCCGAGCCAGCTGCTGGCCCACATCTCGACGGTGAGCACATCGTCGAGCTCGATAATGTGGCGGGCTTCACGGAGTAATAGATCCGCCGGGTGCAGCGGGCGAGGTGAACGGCGGGCGGGTCGGCTCTTGGCGCCCTTGCGGCGGCCACGGCTCTTGGGCATGTCGGCAGTCCATCACACGCACCGACCCAGACGCACCCGACGCGCCCGAAGCGCCACCGGGATTCAGGCGACGTCGGTTTGGCCGGATTCGGCTGATCGTGTCGGGGTGATATCGACGGGGCGTTCGAGCAGTTTGCCCTTGTGGAAGACCGCGCCGTTGCGCACCAGGGCTACCAGGTGCGGCGCGTTCACCACCCGCCAGCGGGCCTGCGCGGCCTCGATCAGCTTGTAGGCCATGGCCACACCGGCGGCGCGGGAACCGGGGCCCTTGGTGACCCTGGTCCGCAAGCGCACGGTGGCGAAGGTCGACTCGATCGTTATCTGGAGTCCTGCGGGCGGTGTCCTTGATGTCCGACACGAGGCGTTGAGGTCCCAGGTTCTGCGTGGTGGACGTGTTTATCTGCAGTCGTCCAGGAGGCAGGAGCCTGCGGAGGGGCGATGCAGATTGCACGAGTTATCTCGCCGGTCTCGTTGCGTGAGTCGTGGACCGTTCTCGGCGACGACGACGCTCCGGTAGCACCGGTTGACCGGTATCTGGCGTATCTGACCGATATCGAGCGATCACCGAACACGGTCAAGGCGTACGCGCACGATCTCAAGGACTGGTTCGGTTTTCTCGCCGAGCGTGGGCTGGACTGGCGCAGGGTGCGGCTCGATGACGTAGGTGAGTTCGTGGCCTGGCTGCGACTGCCGCTGCAGGCCCGGCATGGGCAGGTCGCGGTGTTGCCGTCGGTGCCGCATCACTGCACGGAATCTACTGTGAACCGCAAGCTGTCGGCGGTTGGGGCGTTTTACACCCACGCTGCACGAGATGGGGTGGATGTCGGCGCTCTGCTGACCTCGTGGCAGGTCGGCGGCGCGCGCGGTGGTTGGAAGCCGTTCTTGCACCACATCAGCAAGGGCGCGCCGAGGTCGCGGCGGGTGATCGCGTTGAAGACGCCGAAGAAGCTGCCGCGGGTGCTCTCACCGAACGAGGTGCAGGCGATCCTGGATGGTTGCGGCCGGCTGCGGGACCGATTGCTGTTCGCCGTGCTGTATGACACCGGGATCGGTGAGGCACTGGGTTTGCGGCACCACGACATCGCCGCTGCCGAGCATGAGGTCACGGTGCGGCGACGCGATAACGCCAATGGCGCACGCGCCAAGTCACAGACCGTCCGCACGATCCCAGTCAGCAGCGCGTTGATCCGATTGTTCGCCGACTACCTTCACAGCGAGTACGGCGATCTGGACAGCGACTACGTGTTCGTCAACCTGTGGGGCCGCCCGCAGGGGCATCCGCTGACCTACGCCGCGCGGTCTACGACCTGGTGCGGAGGCTGCGCCGACGGACCGGGATCGACTTCGACCCGCACTGGCTGCGACACACGGCCGCAACCCGCCTGCTGCGCGACGGAGTCAGCATCGAGGTGGTCGCGCACCTGCTCGGACATGCGCACGTGGCGACGACGACCACGACGTATGGGCACCTCACCGTGGAGGACGCTCGGCGGGTCATGGAACAGGCAGGCTGGTTCACTCAGGGGCAGGTGCGGCTATGAGCGCGCCGTCGCTGAAGCCCGCTGGCCCGTCGGGGCTACTGGTCAAGCTGATGGCCGAGGTCCGCAGCGAATTCCGCAGCGATGTACTGGAATTCGGTGCCGATGATCCGGTGTTTGGTGGAACCGAGTGCCGGGTTGAGGGGTGCGGGCGAACCGCCCGCGGACGCGGCCTGTGTGAAGGACATCGGCAACGGTGGCACGACGAAGGACGCCCGTCGGTGGAGCAGTTTGCTGCCTCGACCGATCCGCGGTGGCGGCGGCGACAACCCAACCAGCGCTGCCGGGTGCCCGGCTGCGGTTACGGCTCTGCCCGCGGCGGCATGTGCGGGCTGCACGCACAACGATGGGAACGCGCCGGGCGGCCCAGCCTGGCTGGATGGCTGGCCGAACCACAGCCGTTCAAGCAACCAGCGGCTGGGGTGACCTGCCGCATCCCGCACTGCGAGCTCTGGCCGCAGGGCACGTCTGCGTTCTGCCAAACCCACACCAACACCTGGAAGGTCAAACGGCAGACCCGACATCGACGCGTTCGCCGACCACTTCTCCGCCGAAAACCCGCTGGCCAGCGAGCAGATACGGCTCGATCGGCTGACCGGTCAGCTGAAGCTGGAACTGCAGTACGTGCTGCAACGCCGCCACGACGATCGGCAGGGCAAACTGACCCCGGACGTGGTCATGCGCGTCGTGAGGACACTGGCCGCCGCAGGCGTGGGCTCCCTGCTCCACCACGACGAGGACACCTGGCACGACTGGGCTCGGTCGACGATCAACGACACTCGCTCCCGTGGGTTCCTCAGCTACGCATCCCGGGTGATCGCCGACCTGGCCGAGGCCGGCGGTTGGGACGCCGAATACCCGCGCGATGTCTGGCGCATGCGCCGGCTCGGCTACGACGGAGACCGCACGCTGCGGTTCGACGGTATTCCGCAGCCGTGGCTGCGGGATCTGGCCAAGCGGTGGGTCCGATGGCGGCTATCGACCGGATTGGGTCTGGAAGCCGGCGGCGGTAGGCCGGTCGTTGCGCTCACCCGCTTCGCCGGGTTCCTCTCCGACATCGGCGTCGAGAGCATCGACCCGGATCAACCGGCCGGTGCTGGAACGCTATCTGGCCAACCTGCGCAGCGACTCCATCGGTGCCCAACGCCGCGGGACCCACATCGGGCTGCTCAACCGATTCTTCGCCGCTGTCCGCCAACACCGTTGGGACACAGATCTTCCCGCAGACGCGATGTTCTTCGCCGAGGACTACCCCAAACGCGACGAACGGTTGCCTCGGGCACTGGCCGAACAGGTCATGACCCAGCTCGAGGATCCGAACAACCTCGCCCGATTCGCCGACCCTGCTCACCGGTTGATCACGATCATCTTGATGCGTTGCGGGCTACGGATCACCCGATGCGCTGCGGCTACGCAGCGATTGTGTGGTCGCCGACGCCGAAGGCGCACCGTATCTGCGCTACCTCAACCGCAAGATGAAACGCGACGCGTTGGTGCCCATCGACGAGCAGTTGCGCGAGCTCATCGCCGGACACCGCAACCACACCTCCCAGCGTTGGCCGGCAGGCACGCCGGTGTTGTTCCCACGGCCGACGAAGAACATTGACGGCACCCACCCGATCGCCAGTCCCACCTACCGGATGGCGCTGTTGCGCTGGCTGTCCGTCTGCGACATTCCGTGACGAGCACGGCCAGCCGGTGCACCTGACCCCGCATCAGTGGCGCCACACCCTGTGGCACCCGGCTGATCAACCGCGACGTCCCGCAAGAGGTCGTGCGACGCATCCTCGACCACGATTCGGCGCAGATGACCGGGCACTACGCCTGCCTGCACGACACCACCGTGCGCCGTCAGTGGGAGGCGGCCCGCAAGGTCGACATCCACGGCGCCACGATCATTTTCGACCCGTCCGGGCCGATCGCGGAAGCCGCTTGGGCCAAACAGCGCCTCGGCCGAGCCACCCAGGCCCTACCCAACGGCTACTGCGGACTGCCGGTGCAGCAGAGCTGCCCGCACGCTAACGCCTGTCTGACCTGTCCGATGTTCCTCACCACCGCCGAGTTCCTGCCCCAGCACCACCAGCAGCGGCAACAGACCCTGCAGCTAATCACCGCCGCCGAAGCCCGCGGTCAACAACGTCTGGCCGAGATGAACCGTCAAGTCCTGCACAACCTGGACAACATCATCACCGCCCTCAACGGTTCAGAACCAGGGAAGGCCAAACATGCGGGCTAACAACAGCATCCACCTCATCCGCGCCGCCCAGCAGCGGCACGAACACACCCGCGCCAAGGCCATCGCGGCGATGCACGAACTCGACCGGACCGGCGCCGTGCTCACCTTCGAATCCGTCGCCCGCCATGCCGGTGTCTCCCGCTCGTGGATCTACACCCAGAACGACCTCAAAGACGAGATCCGCCGGCTCCGCGCCCAGCACCGGCCCGAGCCAAGCACACCGTTACCTGCCCGACAACGCGCCAGCGACGACTCCCTGCGGCAGCGCCTCGAAATCGCCCACCGCCGCAACCACGAACTCGCCGATGAGAACCGGCGGCTACGCCGCGAACTCGCGTGCGCCCTTGGCCAACTCCGCGACGACACCGGCCGACACCGCGAACCAACGCATCACACTTCGGTAACAATCGGGCCATGCTGACCGCCAACCGATATCGATCTCCAGGCGCGTCATGGACACCCTCCACGACACAAACCTGCAGTTCACAACAGCTATCGCGGGCAGGACTCCAGATAACGATCGGGTTCGTCGTTCTCAGATGTATCCAGTGCTCGGCCGGATACCGGTAGAACTCCAACAACACCTCGGCATCGTCGACGATCTTCGCGACCGCTTTCGGATACTTCGCGCCGTAGTCGACCTCGAACGCCTTGATCGCGACCTGCGCCCGGTCGATGTCTTCGGCGTTGAAGATCTCCCGCATCGCCGCGAGCGCGCCCGGATGCGCCGACTTCGGCAGCGCGGCAAGCACATTCGCCTGCTTGTGCCACCAACAACGTTGCTCACGGGTATCCGGGAACACCTCGCGCAGCGCGGCCCAGAATCCCAGCGCACCATCTCCCACGGCCAGCACCGGGGCCCGCATGCCACGGCGCCGGCAGCCGCGCAGCAGATCGGCCCACGACTCGGTGGATTCGCGCTAGGTGGCTGGTGTTTTGAATGGCGAATAATCTTCCACCACCAAAGATCGCGATTTTCCGGAGAGTGATTTGGTCGGCAGGTCGCCGAAAGTCGCTCAGCGTCCGTTCTGGCGGTGCCGGTTTTGACCGATTTCGCTTCAGCGCACAAAACTACCCGTTCGACACCAGCCACCTAGCCGTCGGTGAGCGCGACCAGTTCCTTGCGGCCGTCGGCGCGGACCCCGATCATCACCAGCAGGCACAGCTTCTCCTGATCCAGCCGCACCTTCAGGTGAATCCCGTCGACCCACAGATACACGTAGTCGACACCGGACAGCTCCCGCTGCTGAAATGACTTGGCCTCGTCCTGCCATTGGCCGGTCAGCCGGGTGATCGCCGACGCCGACAACCCGGCGCCGATGCCCAGGAACTGCTCAAGCGCCGGCGCGAAGTCACCACTGGAAAGTCCGTGCAGGTACAACAGCGGCAACACCTCGGCCATCTGCGGTGACTTGCGCGCCCACGCCGGCAAGATCGCCGACGAGAACCGCTGCCGCTCACCCGTTTCCGGGTCGACACGCTTGTCGTTGACGCGCGGCGCCCGAACCGTCACCGCACCCGCGCCGGTCAACACCTCGCGTTCGCCGTGATACCCGTTGCGCACCACCAGCCGATACCCGTTCTCGTCGACCAGATCGGTGAACCCCTCGACGTAGGCGGCGACCTCCGCCCGCAACGCGGCCGCGAGCATCTGCCGGGCTCCATCGCGAACAATCTCATCCAGCAACGAACGACCCGCATCGCCCTCATTGGAAGAATCCGTGTCGTGAACTACCGTGAGCATGGGCGTACCTTCCCAACCAGCGCGTCAACGCCGGTCTTGATCGAATACCTGTTTCCGTAAAGATCATCCTCGGGAAGGTGCGCCTGTCCACGTCACCAGGCCGAGGGCCATCCACAGACCTCCGATCTGCGTCTTGCGGTACCGGGTGAGCTCCCGAAGCTCGCGGATCGCCAGCGGCGGCACAAAACTCGCGCGCACCATGCCGTGCGCCGCCACGTCGGCGAGCCATTCAGCATCGGACATATCCGA
>Ga0335069_10016353_pt1 | contig 10348 bp, 11 predicted proteins | sample Lox_Sample_11_FD_206714 | JGI IMG/M metagenome (GOLD analysis project Ga0335069, IMG submission 206714) | Soil microbial communities from Loxahatchee National Wildlife Refuge, Florida, United States - Lox_Sample_1.1 | ecosystem: Environmental > Terrestrial > Soil > Wetlands | place: USA...
GCTGGCCTACACGCTTTCCGCCGGCACGCCCGAACTGCTCGCGGCGACGCGGCTCGACGTGAGCGGCCTGCTCGCGCTGCAACTGACACTCGGCAGCGGCGTGTTTGCCGGCGAGAGCATCACCCGCCGGCTCGACCGGCTGGGGCAGGCGCTCGGCGTGGCGGCACGGACGGAAATGGCCGCGTAGTCGCCGCGATCGATCACATTGCCCTGATTACGTCGCGGCTGGCAGCGGTCCCATGATTAAAGCGAATTGCTTTAATTAATCGGTCGCTTGGCACCTCCGGTCCGCCATCGTAGCGTTCCGCGGTCGTCAGGAGGGGCCACGCGTGACGCAGGAACTGTCGCTGCTCGTCTGGTCGGTGCTGCTGACGATGGCGCAGGTGGTCGTGATCATCGTCGGCGCCGTCATCCAGGTCGACCTGCGAACGCTGGCCGGCAACCGGGAGACGCGGGTGGTGCTCTCCGGTTGGGCCGGGCGGGCGCAGCGGGCACATGTCAACATGCTGGAGAACCTGCCCCTGTTTGCCACCCTCGTGCTTGCGGCGCAGGTCTCGAACCGACTCGACGGAGTCACGCGGCTCGGCGCACAGACGTTCTTCTGGGCGCGGCTGGCCTACGTGATCATCTATATTGCCGGCATTTCCTGGCTGCGTTCGCTCGTTTTTGCCATTTCAGTCGTCGGAATGCTGCTGATCCTGTCGCAGCTTCTCTGAAGCTCAGCGCATCGCCTCGCCCGCCCGCCAGCGGGCGACGTTGCGGTCGTGCTCGGCGAGGGTGCGGGCGAACACGTGGCCGCCGCTGCCGTCGGCGACGAAATAGAGGTCGTCGCTGTGCTCGGGATGCGCCGCCGCCTGCAGCGAGGCGAGTCCGGGACTGTCGATCGGGCCGGGCGGCAGGCCGGCGACGCGGTAGGTGTTGTAGGGGTTGGGCGCATCGAGGTCGTCGCGCGTCAGGTCGCGCCCGCCGGTCACTTCGCCGCCCGTCGCGGCATAGGCAACCGTCGGGTCGGATTGCAGCCGCATCCCGTTGCGCAGGCGGTTGACAAACACCGCGGCGACATGCGCCCGTTCGGCGGGCCGCGCCGTCTCCCGTTCGATCAGGCTCGCGAGGGTGAGCAACTGCTCGGGGCTGTCGAGCGGCAGGCCCGGGTCGCGCCCGGCCCAGACGCGGGCGAGCGCCGCCTGCATTGCCGCCTCCGCCCGCCGGAGCAGGGCGTCGCGCGCGGTGCCCCGGGTGAAGGCGTAGGTTTGCGGCAGCACTGCCCCCTCCGGCGGCAGGTCGATGTCCCCAGCGAGCGCCGGGGCACGGTCGATCAGGCGGGCGATCCCGGCGGCGGTGAGGCCTTCGGGGATGGTCAGGTCATGCGCGACCGGCCGCGCGGTGCGCAGCACGGCGAACACCTCGGCAAGGCTCGCATGGGCCGGGAAAGCGAGTTCGGCCGCGTGCAGCGGACCCTGCGCGCGCGTTGCCAGCGCCGCCGCGCGGAACAACAGCGGACGGCGGATGACGCCGGCGTCCTGCAGCACCTTCGCCACGTGGGCGGGCGCCCCACGCGGGATCACCACCGCGCGGGCGGACCCGAGCGGGCCCGGCGCGTGCCAGACGCGGCCGGCCCACCATGCGCCGGCGCCCGCGAGGGCGGCGAGCAGCAGGAGTGCGGCGAGCAGGCGGTGGAGGATCGTCAGGCGGCTTTCTTGAACAGGATGCTGGCGTTGGTGCCGCCGAAGCCGAAGCTGTTGGACAATGCGACCTTGATGGGCCGTTCCTGCGCCGTGTGCGCCACCCGGTCGATCACGCTCGCGCGGCTCGGCTCATCGAGATTGAGCGTCGGCGGCGCCACGCCGTCGCGCACGGCGAGGATCGAGAAGATCGCCTCCACCGCCCCCGCCGCGCCGAGCAGGTGGCCGACCGCCGACTTGGTGGAAGACATGGCGAGGCCCTTCGCCGCATCGCCGAACAGCCGCTCCACGGCCTCGAGTTCCAGGTCGTCGCCGGCGGGCGTGGAGGTGCCGTGGGCGTTCACGTACTGGACGTCCTCGGGCGTGAGGCCGCCGCTGCGCAGCGCGGCCTTCATGGCGCGAAACGCCCCCTCATGCCCCTCGGCCGGCGCGGTGATGTGATAGGCGTCGCCCGACATGCCGTAGCCCGCGACCTCGCCGTAGATCTTCGCGCCGCGGGCACGGGCGTGCCCGTATTCCTCGAGCACCACGCAGCCCGAGCCCTCGCCCATCACGAACCCGTCGCGGTCCTTGTCCCAGGGACGGGAGGCGCGGCCGGGCGTCTCGTTGAAGCCGGTGGAGAGGGCACGGCTCGCGGCGAACCCGCCGATGCCGATGCGGCTGATCGGCGCCTCCGTTCCGCCGGCCACCATCACGTCGGCATCGCCGAACGCAATCAACCGGGCGGCATCGCCAATCGCGTGCACGCCCGTCGCACAGGCGGTGACGACGGCATGATTCGGTCCCTTGAAGCCGTATTTGATCGAAACCTGGCCGGAAGCGAGGTTGATCAGCACGGAAGGAATGAAGAACGGCGAGAGACGGCGGATGCGCCCCTCGTGCACGATCACCGAAGCCTCGTAGATCGAGTCGAGCCCGCCGATGCCTGAGCCGATCATCACGCCGGTGACGCAGCGGTCCTCCTCGGTTTGCGGCTCCCAGCCGGAATCCTCGACCGCCTCACCCGCCGCCGCCATGGCGAAGTGGATGAAGCGGTCCATCTTTTTGATGTCCTTGGCGGGCATCCACTCGGCGGGATCGAACTTGCCGTCCGCCCGCGTGCCCGGCGGCACCTGGCCCGCGACCTTGCACGGCAGGTCGCTCACGTCGATGGATTGGATGGCGCGGATGCCGGATTCGCCGGCCAGCAACCGCTCCCACACACGCTGCACGCCGAGGCCGAGGGGGCATGCGATCCCCAGGCCCGTCACCACCACACGGCGCATCGGTTCCATCCCTGTCCAGTCCAGCCCGGTCCGGCCCGCGAGCCCGTCCCGTCAGGCCGCCTTCTGCTTCTCGATATATTCGACGGCGTCGCGCACGGTGCTGATCTTCTCCGCCGCGTCCTCCGGGATCTCCACCCCGAACGCCTCCTCGAAGGCCATCACAAGCTCGACCGTGTCGAGGCTGTCGGCGCCAAGGTCGTCGATGAACGACGCTTCCGGCGTCACCTTGCCCTCCTCGACGCCGAGATGCTCGACGACGATCTTCTTCACGCGCTCGGAAATATCGCTCATGGGGGAAGTCGCTCCTGACTGTCCTGGTGTCTCGTCTCGTCCATCCGGGGTAACGCCCTAGGGCCGCCGCAGGCAACCACGTCGCCGCCGAACCGCCCCGGACGGGGCCGGCGGGCGCTTAGCACGGTTTCGTGACAGGGCCAATCGCCACCCAAGCCGCTAGAGCATCGCCATGCCGCCATTGACGTGCAGCGTGGCGCCGGTGACCCACCCCGCCTCGTCGCTTGCAAGATAGACGCAGGCCGCCGCCACGTCCGCGGGCTGGCCGAGCCGGCCGAGCGGGATCGCCCCCGTCAGCTTCTCCCGCTGCGCCGCATCGAGCGCATCCGTCATTGCCGTCGCGACGAAGCCCGGCGCGATCAGGTTTACCGTGATGCCGCGGCTCGCCACTTCCTGCGCCAGTGCCTTGGTCATGCCGGCGAGCCCCGCCTTGGCCGCGGCGTAGTTGGCCTGGCCCGGGTTGCCGGTCGCGCCGACGATCGAGCCAATCGAAATGATCCGCCCGGCGCGCCGCCGCAGCATCCCCTTGAGGGCCGCGCGGGCAAGGCGGAACGGAGCGGTGAGGTCCACCTCCAGCACCGTCGCCCAGTCCTCGTCCTTCATGCGCAGCGCCAGCATGTCGCGCGTCAGTCCGGCATTGTTGACCAGGATCGCAAGCGGCCCGGCGGCGGTCTCCGCGGCGCCGACGAGGCGCTCCGACGCCGCGGCGTCGCGCAGGTCGGCAGGGCAGACATGCGCCCTCTCCCCCAACGCCGCCGCCAGCGCGTCGAGCGCCTCGCGCCGCGTGCCCGAAAGGACGACCGCAGCGCCCTGGGCGTGCAACGCCCTCGCGATGGCGGCGCCGATGCCGCCCGAGGCGCCAGTGACGAGGGCGGTCTTGCCATCGAGGCGGAACATGGCGCGCGGCCTCAGAGCGATGTCAGGAAGGCTTCGATCTCGGCCGTCGTGCCGACCGAGGTGGCGGCGGCATCGGGCGCGATGCGGCGGACAAGGCCCGCGAGCACCTTCCCCGCGCCGAGTTCGATGAAACTATCGGCGCCGAGCGCAACCATCGCCTCCACACTCTCCCGCCAGCGCACCGTGCGCGTCACCTGCTCGACCAGCAGGCGCGCGATCTCCTCCGGGTCGGTCGCCTTGGCGGCGGTGACGTTGGCGACCAGCGGCACCATCGGGGTGGCCGGCTTCGTGCGGGCGAGCGCGTCGGCCATGGCGTCGGCGGCGGGCGCCATCAGGGCGCAATGGAACGGGGCGGAGACGGGCAGCAGCATGGCGCGCTTGACGCCGCGGGCCTTGGCGATCTCGATCGCCCGCTCGACCGCGGCCTTCGCGCCGGAGACGACGACCTGCCCGCCGCCGTTGTCGTTGGCGGGCTCGACCACCTCGCGCCTGCCCTCCGGGTCCTCCGCCGCATCGGCGCAAATCGCGCGGGCAAGGTCGAGGTCGGCGCCGAGCAGCGCGGCCATCGCCCCCTCGCCGGCGGGTACCGCTTTCTGCATCGCCTGGCCGCGCAGCTTGAGCAGGCGGGCGGCATCGGGCAGCGAGAAGGCGCCGGCGGCGGCGAGAGCGGAGTATTCGCCGAGCGAGTGGCCGGCGACCACGATCGCCTGATCGGCGAGCGCCACGCCGCCCTCGCGCTCGATCACGCGCAGCACGGCGAGCGAATGGGCCAACAGGGCAGGCTGGGCGTTCTCGGTCAGCGTGAGCTCGTCCGCCGGCCCCTCGAACATCAGCTTGGAAAGCCTCTGCCGCAGCGTCTCGTCAACCTCGTCGAACACTTCGCGGGCAGGGGCGAAGGCGGCGGCGAGGTCGCGGCCCATGCCGACGGCCTGACTGCCCTGGCCGGGAAAGACGAAGGCATGGACGGCCATTGCGGGATGGGTTCCGGGGTGCTGGCGGTGCGAGTGGGGCGGCGGCGTAGCCCTGCCCGCGCGGAGTGTCAAGGAAGCGGTCAGCCTCCCGGCCGCCGGTCCCCCCAGTGCGCCATCGGCAGCCCCGGCACGGGCGAGCGGAAAAACGGAATGCGCGTGCCGCGCAGCGAGCCGACATAGACCGTGCCGAGATCGGCGCCGCCGAAGGTGATGCTGGCGCACCAGGGCGCGATCGTGCCTGCGCAGGCAAGCATCAGGTCCGGCGTCGCGCCGCCGCGGTAGAAGGCGGAGAGCAGCCGCGCCGAGGGCTCGGGCGGCGCATCGTCGAGCAGGATGCGCAGTTCGCGCTCCGGCGTGATGGCGAAGATGCGGTCTGCCATCACATGCGTGCCCCAGAGATTGCCATGCGCGTCGAAGGCGATGCCGTCGATGAAGGCGCCGTGGTCGCGCGGGCCGTAGATCTCGCGGTCGGTGAGCGAGCCATCGGGGTGCACGCGCAGGCGCGAGATGCAGGGGCCGCAGGTCTCGACGACGTAGAGCCATTCCTCCCGCGCATCGAGGCGGATCTCGTTGGTGAAGCGGAACCCCTCGGCGACGACGCGCAGGTCGCCGCGCGCCGGATCGAACAGCGCGACGTAGCCGTCCGCGATGTCGCGGCTGGCGGCGGCCTGCATCCAGTTCTTCACGCGCGTCGAGATGGTCAGCCAAAGGCGGTTGCGGCTGTCGCGCAGCACGAAGTTCACCTTGCCGATCGGCTGGCCGTCGATCGTGTCCGCGAGCACGCGCGTCTCGCCCGTGCGCGTCATCAGTTCCAGACGGTCGGTGCCGAAATTGGCGATGGCGAGGTCGCCGCTCGCCGTGAAGGCGAGGCCGTTCGGCAGCGTGCCGGTGGTGAAGCGCGCCTCGTCGCTCGCCGCCTCGGCGAATCCCGTGGCCGCCTGCTGCGTGATGAGCGTCTGCGTGCCGTCGGGACGGATATGCACCACGCCGCCGCGCGCATCCGCCGACCAGAGCGAGCCGTCCGGCTCGGCGAGGATGCATTCGGGGCGCTGCAATCCCTCGCCGATAGAGCGGATCGACGCGCGGTCGACAGTGAAGCCGTCGAGCGGGTTCACGCCGGAAGCCGGGGGCAGAGCTTCGCGCTCATCGGCCGGAACGCCTCGTCGCCGGGCACGGTGTCGAGCAGCGTCTCGAGGTCCCAGGGACCTTTCGGTTCCGCCGGCGCCTTGGCCTGAAGGATGTAGAAGTCATGCACCATGCGGCCGTCGGGGCGCAGATGCGCGTGGCGGACCACGTCGTCCTCGATCGGGAGTTCGCGCATTTTCGCGATCACCGTCTTCGGATCGCGCGCGCCGGAGGCGGCGACCGCCTTCAGATAGTGCATCGTCGCCGAATAGAGGCCGGCGTGGATCACCGACGGCATGCCGCCATGGATCGCCGAGAAGCGCTGCGCGAACCGCCGCGTGCCGTCATCGAGGTTCCAGTAGTAGCCTTCGGCGAGTGTCACGCCGTTGGCGACGCCGAGGCCGAGGCTGTGAAGGTCGGTCAGCGTCAGGAAGAACGCGGCGATCTTCTGCTTGCCGTTGGGCAGCCCGAACTCGTGCGCGGTCTTGATGGCGTTCTGCGTGTCGCCGCCGGCGTTGGCGAAGGCGATGATGTCGGCCCCCGATGCCTGCGCCGTCTGGATCTGCGAGGACAGATCGCGGCTTGGGAACGGGTGGCGGATCGAGCCGAGATAGCGCCCGCCTTTCGCCTCGATGATGGTCTTGGCGTCTTTTTCCAGCTGCGCGCCGAACGCGTAGTCGGCGGTGACGAGATACCAGCTCGTGCCCGGCCGGGTGAGCCGCCCGGCGATGGCGGAGACCTGCACGTAGGTGTCCCACATCCATTGCACGATGTTGTCGGGGTAGCAGGCGTCGCCGGAAAGCCGCGCAGTGCCGCCGGCGAAGATCGCCATGCGGTTCTTCTGCGCGACGAGCGGCGGGATGGCGAGCTGCAGCGCAGCGTTCGACATGTCGATGACGGCCGCAACGTTCTCGCGGTCGAACCACTCGCGCGCGATGGTCGAGCCGATATCGGGCTTGTTCTGGTGGTCCGCCGAAAGGACCTGGATGTCCATGCCCTTGCACGGCCCGGCGAGGCAGTCGGCCACGGCCATCTTCACCGCCTGCACGGAGCCGATGCCCGTGGCCGACGAATAGACGCCGTTCATGTCGGTCATCACGCCGAGCTTCAGCGGCTCGGCGGCGCGGGCGCGGCGGGCGAAGCCGGCAAGTCCGGTCGCGGCGAGGCCGAGCGCGGCCAGTGTTTCGCGGCGCGTGGTCATGGATGGTCCCTCCGGCGTTTTCGTTGCTTCAGGCGTTGGTGGACGGGAGGGGCGCGGGAGTCAATGTCGATTCGCGCCACGCCACGCCATCGCATTTCCCTCTCCGCCTCTCTGCCGCGGAAGGGGGGAACGAGGGGCGAGCGTGCAATCAGATCGCGTCGGCCGCGCGCAAGGCCGCGATCTCCGCCGCGCCGTAGCCGAGTTCGCCAAGGATCGCCTCGGTGTGCTGGCCGAGCGCCGGCACTGCGTCCATGCGCGGGTCGCCGTCCTGCCAGGAGCCGGGCGGCAGCAGTGCCGGCACCGGCCCACGCTCGGTCGCCACCTCGCGCCAGCGCCCGCGCGCCCGCAACTGCGGATGGCGCCAGACCGCGTGCATGTCGTTGACCTGCGCGTTGGCGATGCGCGCCGCATCGAGTCGCGCGACCACCTCCTCGGCGGTGAGCGCCGCGAACGTCTCGACGATGATCGCCCGCAGTTCCCCGCGCGCATCGTTGCGTCTGGCGTTGCTGTCGAAGCGCGGATCGGCGGCGAGGTCCGGCCGGCGCAGCACCGATTCGCAGAACACGCCCCATTCGCGCTCGTTCTGCAGGCCGAGCAGCACGGCACGGCCATCGCCGGCCGGGAACGGGCCGTAGGGGAAGATCGTCGCGTGGCTCGCCCCGGTGCGCGGCGGCGGCGGCGCGCCCTCGAACGCGTAGTAGAGCGGGAAGCCCATCCACTCGACGAGCGATTCCAGCAGCGAGACGTCGATGCGCCGGCCGCGCCCGGTGCGGCCGCGTTGCAGCAGGGCGGCGAGGATCTGGCTGTAGGCGTACATCCCGGCGGCGATGTCGGCGATCGAGGCGCCGGCCTTGCTCGGCGTCTCCGGCGTGCCGGTGACGGAGAGGAACCCCGCTTCGCCCTGGATCAGCAGGTCGTACGCCTTCCTGTCGCGATGCGGCCCGTCCGCGCCGTAGCCGGAGATGTCGCACACGATGATGCCGGGCTTGTCCCTGGCCAGCATCGCGTGGTCGAGACCGAGCCGCGCGGCCGCGCCCGGTGCGAGGTTCTGCACGACCACGTCGGCCTGCTCGCGGACGAGTCGGTGCAGGATCGCCAGCGCCTCGGCGTTCTTCAGGTCGAGCGTGAGGCTTTCCTTCGAGCGGTTGGTCCAGACGAAATGCGAGGCGAGGCCGCGCACCCGCGTGTCGTAGCCGCGCGCGAAGTCGCCGCCGTCCGGCCGCTCCACCTTGATAACGCGCGCACCGAGATCGGCCAGCTGGCGCGTCGCGAATGGCGCGGCGATCGCGTGTTCCAACGCGACGACCGTGACGCCGGCGAGTGGCTGCATCCGCGCCTCTTCAGCGCAACGTCGCGGTCGCGTCGATCGCGAGTGCGCCCGTCTGGTCCTTCGCCCACAGATGCACGGTGCGTCCGTCGGCCTCCGGCGCGCCGCAGACATGGAACGGGGCGGTGTCGAACAGTGGACGCACGGCGCGGAAGCGATACGCCGCCACGTCCGCCCCGGGCAATTCCTGGCGCAACAGGTCGAGCAACAGGGTCGCAACCAGCGGGCCGTGCACGACAAGACCGGGATAGCCCTCGGTCTCCGCCGCGAAGCGGCGGTCGTAGTGGATACGATGACCGTTGAAGGTGAGTGCCGAGTAGCGGAACAGCAGCACCTCGTCTGGCACCCATTGCCGCTGCCATGCAGTATCGGCGGGTGCGGGCTGTGCCGGCGGCGGCGCAGCGCCCGGGCGCGGCGCCTCGCGATAGACGATGTCGTGGAACTCGGTGAGCGCCGGGGCCGACTCGCGCATGCGGACAATGTCGTGGCGCACCTTCACGAACACCAGCGCCCCGCTGCGGCCGGATTTTTCCGTCACGTCCTCGATGCGCGACACGCGCGTGACGGCATCGCCGATGCACAGCGGCGCATGAAAGGCGAGCTGACTGCCGGCCCACATGCGCCGCGGCAGATCGACCGGCGGCAGGAAGCCGCCGAGCCGCGCGTGCCCGTCCGGCCCGATCTCCGAACGCCGTGTCAGCGGCAGGAAATAGAGCCAGTGCCAGAGCGGCGGCAGCGCCGTGCCCGCCGCGGGGCGCGCCGGGTCGCGGTCGAGCGTGGCAGCAAGCGCGGCGTATGGCGTCGCGGTGATCACGTCCTCAACCGTCTCGGTGCGGCCGATCCAATCCTGCAGGGCCATGGACCCGCTTATTAGGACCGCGCCGCTGCCCTGTCGATGCGCCCTTGCCCTTGGCCGCCGTTCGTGCTTTACGCCGCGCCTTCCCTGCCGGGGGCGTCGGCCGTCCCTGGCTATGCCTGCGCGCCATCGGGGCGCGGCGGTCCAGACCCGGACCCGCGGGCGGAGACAAGCCAGAGGGAGAGCACATGCCGCTTTACGAATGCGTGCTGATCGCACGCAACGACGTGACACAGCAACAGGTCGAAGGCATCGCCGACGCGATCGCGACCCAGCTCGACACCGACAACGGCACGGAAGCCGGCACCTCGGTCAAGAAGCGGGAATATTGGGGGCTGCGCAGCCTTGCCTACCGCATCAAGAAGAATCGCAAGGGCCACTACATGCTCCTCGGGCTCGACACCAGGCCCGCGCCGCTCGCCGAGATGGAGCGCCAGCTGCGCCTCAACGAGGACATCCTGCGGTTCATGACGATCCGCGTCGATGCCATCGAGGAAGGGCCGAGCGCGATCCTGTCGCGCAAGTCCGACGACCGCGAGCGCGGCTTCCGCGGGCCGAAGCCGGCGGGTCGCTTCGATTCCGGGCGCAAGCGCGGCTACGACGACCGCGAGGAGTTCCGCGCCCGCGACGAGAGCGAGCGCGAGCGCGACGCCGCATTCCGGCCACAGTTGGGCGGCGAGGAGTAACCAGCCATGTCCGAATCGACCGACGTCAACCCCGCCCAGCGCCGCGC
>Ga0335069_10016355_pt1 | contig 10348 bp, 12 predicted proteins | sample Lox_Sample_11_FD_206714 | JGI IMG/M metagenome (GOLD analysis project Ga0335069, IMG submission 206714) | Soil microbial communities from Loxahatchee National Wildlife Refuge, Florida, United States - Lox_Sample_1.1 | ecosystem: Environmental > Terrestrial > Soil > Wetlands | place: USA...
TTCTGGCAGAAGACGGGACTGCTTCCGAGTCTGGAAAAGGGGCTTTTCGTCCACCACATCAACGAAGACAAGCACGACAATCGACCGGAGAACTTGGAGCTGATGTCCAGCTCAGAGCACTCCAAGCACCACCACGAGGACGACGAGGTCCCCATGGAGAACATCACGTGCGGATGGTGCAACCGTATCTTTTCCCTTGAGAGCCGGAAGGCTCGCACGCGGCGGAAGGCGCGTTCGGTCCTATTCTGCTCCAGAAGCTGTGGAGCGTTTCATCAGAACCAGCGGGTGTAGCTCAGTGGCAGAGCACGTGGTTGCCATCCACGAGGTCGTGAGTTCGACCCTCACCACCCGCTCAAAAGAAAACCCCCGTGACCCGATGAAGGGCCGCGGGGGTTTCATGTTTCTACGACCAGTCGCTTAGAACTGGAAGTTGGTCGGCGCCGGGGGAGCCGGGAACGGACGCAGGACGAGGATGACGTCGTGCGTGGTCGGCGCGTGGGGCAGCGTGTTGGCTGCAACCGCGACACCGGACGCCGTGTAGGTCGTCATGTCGAGGATGTAGTCGCCGACCGCCACGCCCGTGAGGGTCGTGCTGGTCGTCGCATCAGCCAGGACGCGGGCGATGAACATCGGGCCGTTGCCAGGCGTGGTGAACGCCAGCGAAGCGCTATGGCTGCCAGCGTCGGTGATGAGCTGCTGGTTACCCTGAGCGCCGGGGAGCTTCGAGGTGAAGATGGCGGTCGTGGTACCGGTCACAGTCCACAGAGCTGCCAGAGCCGGGACAGCGGCGACCTGAGCCTTCAGGTTCGTCACCGTCTGGGTGGCGCTGGACGAGAAGCTCACGGTGATGGCGTAGCCAGACACGGTGAGCACGTCAGTGCTAGAGGTCGGCGGGGTATACGTGTACACCGTCGGAACGATGGCACCGGGGGAGCCCACGAGGAGGGCAAGGGCTTGACCGGCATTGATGGCGTTAGCCACTTCACTGCCGAGGTCGTCGCTGGCGAGAGCCACGCACAGCTGACCAACTGCAGTCGGCTGAACGTTCGAGGGGGACTGCACAGTACCACTGAGAGGATTTGCCATTGTGTTTTGCTCCTTTGGAAAAGATGTCAGCCGTGCTGACAGAGTCGTAGATTAGGTGCGGAACTTCTTGTACGCGAAGCGCTTGTAGACCTGAGCCACCCAGAGGAAGAAGGCTCCCTTGCTCATATTGCCCTTCGAGCGCTTGCACACCAAACAGCAAGGGACGACGTTGCCCGGGATGTAGCCCCAGTCCGGGGTGGCTCGGTCCAGGGTTTGGGCCTTCCCACCGCAGTAAGTACACGGCTGGCGGAGGAGTCCTTTCACGTCGACTTCGTCCAGGCCCCATTCGACCTTGCTCCGGCGGGCTTCCTGACGCAAGAGGGCAATGCGACCCTTAGGGGTCGCCCGGTACTTTCGGACGGAGTCTTTCCCGGAGTCACTCATGACTTTGATTGTACCACTAGACCGAGAACGTCGACTCCGTGACGATGAGGGTCAAGGTGTCGTTGGCAGTGAACACCTCGCCGACCGCCTGGATGTTGAGCAGGTACGTACCCGGCACGACGTTCGCGACCTGGATGGTGAGGGTCGTGTCCGTGCCGATGGGGGCCACGGGCGGGGCGAACCACACCTTCGCGCCCGGGGGCAGCGGGGTGGGGAAGAAGCCCGGGGGCGGGATGGTCGGGATGTTCTGGACGCTGAACGTGACCAGCTGGCTCGCTCCGTCGATGAGGACCGTCGAGACGACTACTGTCCCCGAACCGTTCTGGGGAATCGTGATGGAGGAAGGAGTCAGCATGGAGCTTAGATTGCTGGAGCACCTCGTAGGTAGACCAAGGCCGCCATGAGTCGGTCCGAAGAATCAGCGAAGCTGCCGAGCCCCGAATTGCAATCGAAGCAGAGGAGGCCTCGGAAGTACTTGCGCTTTTCCTCGGGTGGCATATCATCGTAGCCGGGCACGTGCTCGTGGTCGACGTGGAGACGGTCCCAGCGTCCGCTCGGGGGGTTTCGGCAGATGGCGCAGAGATTCCCTTGCCGAGTCTCCTCGGCCACGAACTCCTCGACGGTCAAGCCGAAGCGACGCCAGAGGTATCGGAGGCGGATGGTGTTGTGTGGGTTGGCGCGGTGGCGAGCCTGAGCTTCCTTGGCCTTGGCCTGATGCACCGGGTCCCGGTACGACAACTGCTCGCATTCAACGCAGGCGTGATTGCTCTTGTACCGGAGGGTGTGGCCGTACCTACTGCACGGCTTCCCCTCGAACATCGTGGATGGGTCGGGTAGGCGTCCTCGTGGCATGACACGATTGTAACGCACAAACACGAACGCCGCCAGCATTTCTGCGGGCGGCGTCGGGGTGCTGACGTCTGGTCAGCTCAGTTCACCAAGTTGTTCTTAGAAAGAACCAACCAAGTTATCAATCAAAACGTCCTTACGGGGCTGCTCCATCGACAGCGTGAGAAAGCGGAAGTGGGCCTCGGGGAGGCTCAGGTCGCTGACGGCCAGCTTGAGGCGGCTGTACGGAGACAGCTCGCGGATGGTCATCGTGTCCTTCTGCACCAGGAAGCCTTCAACCCAGCCCGGGAGCTTGTTGTTGAGGTCCGTGAACGTCGCCGCAGCGCCAGCCGCAACCACACGGCCAATCCAGCGAGCCGTCGCAGCCGTACCACCGGCGTTGCTACGGTACACGTTGTAGTACAGCGCGCCCGCGCCGGAGATGGCGAGGGTGTTGTAGTCGCCGGCCAGGCAGGCCTGCGAAGACGACGCGCTGGGGCTCGACTCACCCTGGTTGTTGCACGAGGTCACGTAGTACACGTACGTGCCAGCGGGCAGCGAGGTGGTCGACGGGGTGTGGTTCGTGATGGTGAACGTCGGGGCGACCGGGCTGGTCTGACGAGCCTGGGCCGGACGGGTCTTGCCGGAGAGGAAGCGGCTCATCTCCACGCCGACCGTGCCACCCGAGACGTACTGACGGCGGAGGGTTCCACCGGTCACGTCCTGAGCGCCGCTGTTGGCGACGATGATGCGCTCCTTGCCGAACACGATTTTGTTGTAGGCGCTGGCGACCTTGGGGTCCGTCACGAGCTTGTCGGCGTAGCCGAGGTTCATGGCGGAGCGGACGCTCGCGTCTTCAATCATGTTCTGGGTCAGCGTGCCGCCGCCCGAGATGACCACGGTGTCGTCCGAGCCGAACTCGGCGAACATCAGGTCCTGGCTGTCGCGCTCGAAGTCCGACTGACGAACCTGCACGTCCACACCGAGGATGTTCGGCAGGGCCGCGATGCTCGCGTAGGCGCCGTCGAAGACACCCGCGTTCGAGAACCCTTCCTTGCCGCGGAAGAGGTCGAACTCGATGTCGCCGGCCAGCTTCTTCGCTGCGTCGGTCGCTGCGCGGTCTTCGGCCTTCACGCCGTCCACCGTGTCGACCATGTTGGCGACGATGGTGACGCGACGGATGTGGCTGTAGTACGCCATCGGAACCACGATACGGACGAAGTCAGAAGTCTCTTCCTGACCGACCGCACCTTCCTTCTGCGCGCTACCACCGAAGATGCCGTAGCCGAGCTGACGGTCGAACTGAGCCAGCGTGCTCTTGCAAGCCTCGACCTTCAGCATCTTCTGCAGGTGGATGTGGCTCTCATCGTAGGTCACGTTGTTCATGACCGGCGAGAGGTTTTCAATCTGGAGCGCCGAACCCTGGACGAGGGTAGACGGAGCGGCGTTGTAGCCACCGGCTTCGAGGGCCTTCAGAAGTGCTTGCGTAACCTGGGTTCCCATTGTGTTTCTCTCCTAAATTAAGCCGGTTGGCTTACTTGTAGTCCGCGAACAGGTGCGCAAGGTCCGTGATGGGCGCGCGCCTGTCGAAAAAGTTGTTGATTGCTTCACGGTCGCTCTTCTTGAGGTCGGGCGATGCCGTCAGCTTGGTGAGGTGCTCGTTGACTTCCTTCATCGTCAGCGTATTGAGGTCACGCTTCGCCTCATCAGCTGCCGTCGGACGCACGGAGACGATGCTCTTACGGAGCGGCTTCTCCATGACAGTCGTCAGGGTCTTGGTCAGGGCCTCGATGGCTTCAGCCTGGTCCTTCAGCTGTGCCTTGAGTTCGTCCACCTCGGCCTTAGCCATGGCCTTGACTTTCTCGGGCGTCATCGGTGCTTCTGCCTTCATTGCCGGGCCGGCGTCCGGAGCTGCCGGAGCAGCGTCGGCGGCCGGAGGAGCCATCGGGGGTGCGCCAGCGTCGCCAGCTGCGCCCATGAGGGCTTCCTTGGCGGCGAGAGCGGCGTGGATGTGCATTTCCAGCTCCTGGGGGTCGAGCTTAGCGTACTCAGCCTGAAGGGCCTCGGGCGTCAGTTCGGCACCCTGGTCAGCTGCCGGGTCGGCAGGCTGGTCAGAGCCGGGAGCCTCTTCACCCGGGCTACCAGCGTCGAGGCTGGCTTCCGGTGAGGAGGCACTGCCCTCGGAGCCAGAGGCCTCGGGAGCAGATGCGCTGCCCTCGGAAGCCGAAGCCTCGGGGGCGGGAGCAGAACCCTCGGAAGCCGAAGAAGCAGAGGCCTCAGGGGGGAAGTCCTTCTTCATCTCGGAAGACGAAGAAGAAGACGAAGACTCCTCAGCCTTCACAAGCGACTCCTTCTCGCTCGCGAACGCCTTGGACAGGTCCGTGGCCACTTCGTCGAGAAGGGCTCGGAGTTCCGCGTCGTTGATTTTGGCAGTTGCCATGGTCTTTTTCTCCTCGGTCCTTTTCGTTCCGAGAACTTAGATGGCGCTGTAGAGGGGGTACTTCTGGCTGATGCCGTTCCACACCACCGCGGGGGTACCCGTGATGCCGGCCACGCCAGGGGCGCTGCCCGAGGCGATGAAGTAGAGGTTGAGCACAGTGCCGAAGGGCAGGAGCGCGCCGAACAGCTGGACGAGCGACGTGCCATTCAGCTTGCTGAGGGCCGCGCCGGTCAGACCGGAGCTGGTCGCCTCGATGCACAGGTTGACCTGCATCGGGGTGTAGACGTTCTGGCTCAGGCCGAGCGAGTCAGCCTGGGGGAACGAGGTGACGGGAGCGACTTCCACGAAAGACGAGGTCGCATCACCCGTGGCGGGGACGCCGCCCGGACCGACGCTGATGCTCGGCCAGCCGTTGGAGTCGAAAGCCACCGCAGTGACGTTCGCGGAACCGAAGAGGTCGGCGAGGACATTCTGCATTTCCCCCGCGAGGGCGTTGGCAAGCTCAGAAAGGTACGTAGAGGCAGAGACCATGGTAATTTTTCTCCGGACCCTCCCGGGGTTTTGTCGGGGAGGGAAAATCGGTGTTCGTTTACTAGATAGAGACGACGGAGTTTCCGCACAGCGCGAGGCAATCTACCGAACACATGATTTTCGGCACCTCCCCTTCCCCGGAAGCACTGGCGCGTTTCAAGGCTTGGAAAACCTCCGAGCCCTTGTATGTCTCTTGCCCCCGATGCTCCAGGGTTGTCTTCTCCGACTACTGCGAGCACTGCGAGGCTAGGACCGAGAGGATTCGCGAAGAACGACACCAGAAGAAGAAGGCTCAGAAAGAGGCGAAGAGGCTGAGCTGGGAAGCGAAGAAGAAGGCCTTGGAGCAAGAGGAATCCTATCAAGCCGCCTTAGCCGCCAAGCGAAAGAGACTTTTGAAGCTGGCCAACACTCTCCGGAGTAGGATACACAAGGCTCTTTTTGGTCAGCAAGCCCCCGAGGACGTCTTGAAAAGTTTGGGGTGTTCAATCGAACACTTCCGGAGCCACATCGAATCCCTGTTCCAGCCAGGGATGTCTTGGGACAACCACGGAGTGAGGGGTTGGCACATTGACCATGTAGCTCCGTTGTGTTCCTTTGATTTGACCAACCCCCAGGAGTTCGCTGCGGCCAACCACTACAAGAATTTGCACCCCCTTTGGGCTAAAGAGAATTTGGCGAAGTCGGCGGACGACAAAAAGCTGGCCAAGAGGAAGCGCTGATGGCCTTGCGAACGTGCCCAGAGTGCTCCATCAGGAAGAACGTCATGGGGAATGGAGTCTGTAGAGCCTGCAACTCACGGTTGGGGCAAAGGAACTGTCGCACGTGCAAGGCCTTTTTTCGGGAATCCGCCGGCCTCAAGACTGTGTGTGGGGCCTGCTCTATGACTACGGGACGACCCCGCAAGGTAAGTCAGGAGGAGGCCCTTTGGGCTCAGTTGCTACGAGCCGACGGGTTCAGCCTCTCCGAAATCGGCATCGCCTTGAAGGCCCCCCGCAGCACCGTGCGCGACGCCCTCCACCGCGTTACACTTCCCCCATGACCCTGTACACCGTGGAGTGCACGTGCAAGCCCGACGAGCCCTACGCGGATGGCTCGCTGCCCGAGTTCTACACGGACCACGAGCAAGCGCGCATGGCGCTCCTGCGCCACGTCATCGCGGGGAAAATCTACTTTGGGGTGCACTGGAACGGCGGCCACTGCACCCAGAACATGCCGAAGCACCTTCTCAAGAAGTACTTTCCTCCCCGCCCTTAGCTCAACGGCAGAGCGGCCACCCTAATCAAGTGCGCAGGTGAGGGTTCGACTCCCTCAGGGCGGTTGTACTTCTGGAGCAGCGGAGCCACCGCCTTCACTTGGTCCTCCAGCGTGTAGTGCACCAGCTTGCGGCCGTGGCCCGGACACTCCTGGGGCTTGTGGCCTTCGTGGTCTCCCCGGCGTTCGCTCCTGGGCTTCGTCCAGTCCCAGGTCGAGGAGCACGGCACCCAGCGCTTCTGGATGTGCAGCCTCCCACGCACGTGGGCCCGGGCCGAGTACAGCAGCGTGAGGTCGGCTGCCGACATGCCCTGGAACATCTCCGGGTGGGCCTTCCGGTACTCCTGCCACTCCCTCTCGTAGGTCTTGAAGTCGCCCGACCCCCAGCTCCGGAAGTAGCGCACGCGCAGCCGCTCCTCTTCGCGCAGCAGCGGTTGGATTGTCCTGTTCTTCTCTTCGGCCGCCTTGATGTCGGCTCGCATCTGTTTTACGTCGTACCGCATGGTGTCACCTCATGAGCGGCAGCCTCGCGAGTAGCCGCCGCAGTTGGGTTCGGTCCTCGACGAAGATGCCGAGGGCCATGGCCTGTCCGAGCCAGGGCTCGTCAGGTTCGCGAATCAGTGTGTGAGGGACGCCCGCAGACGCAAGAACGCCGTGTACCTCTAGCAGGGCCCGTTCATCAGGCACAGCGAGGACCACGGCGCGGGTGTCAGGGCGGAGATTTCCAGGGGAGGACTCCCCAGCTGCATGCACAACTTGCGCTAGCAAAGTCCCAAGAGGCAAGTCTCTTCGGGCGACGACGTAGTGGTAGCACGGTCCAGGTGCCGCACTCACGGCATCCGAGGCAGCCGGAACGGTAGACGAGGTCGGGGGATGAACAGCGGTCGCAGACGACAAACACGTGGGGCATGACGCCTCCGGGTTGAGTACGTGGTTGACGTGGTCTGCGTTAATCCGCGATGTTCATAGGTCCTAGTTTACCACACTCAGTTGAGGCGGTGGGAATCGAACCCACGTGCAAGGTCGTTGCGCCCGGTTTACAGCCGGGTCCTCATTCCCGCAGAGGCTCGCCTCAGCAGGCGCGCTCGGAATCGAACCGAGTCATGGAAGTTTTGGAGGCTTCAAGGCCCATCCCGGGCGCACGCCTAGTACGTCGGTCTACTTCAGGACCAACGATACCAAAGGGTGCGCGTGCTCAGGATGACCATAAGCCTTAGTTTACCGTACCCAAATAGACTGCTTGCTGGGGATAATGCTCGACACGATAGTGGCCGTCCTCAATGTATCCTACGATGAGATTGCAAGGCTGACAAAGATGGCCGCGATAGAGACCAGTTTTGTGGTCGTGGTCACCAATAAAACCGGTCTTACGCCGGGGGTCAGACGACCCACAGCAATCACAGGATGTGACAGATGGAGAGCGAGCCTCGGCTTTTTCGTGTTCGCCAGGAGCCCAGCCACCTATTTTTCGTGCATGCTTCCTACTTCGCAGCCGTCTTTTTTCTGGATTTACATTTTTCCTTGGCCCAGGATGGTTTTTCCGAAATCGAGCACCTGCCGCCCTGGTCTTATCCACATTTTCTCGCTGCCATCCAGCTTTGTACTCAGCTCTTTCCTCTGCATGAGCGGCTTGGTATACCGAGGCTCGTCGTCGCGCGCAAGGAGCACAATCTCCGTCCGCATAGCGTTCGGTGGCATGGCACTTTAGGCAAGGGTCCATAGCTACTTAGCCGGAATCAAGCCTTCGTGACCGGGGACACGAGAAGCTGCGTACTGAGGCTCAGCACCTGGTTTGTGGCCGCCGGCATTTTTTGCAGCCTTCGCATCGAGAAGAGCGGCTTCGGCGTGTTCAGGGGTGTGACCCAAACCAACCGAAAAGGAAAGGTGATGGGTACCCCCCACTGGAGCAATGCTTTCTAGATGGTCACGCAACTTGTGAACGAAGTGAGCGGCCGCTTCGTGGGTTGGCATGTGCACTCGGAATTCATCTCCACCGACACGAAAGGCCTTGGCGTTCTTCTCACCGACTGTAACAGCAATAGCCGATGTCACTCCGTTTGCCAGAGCCTTGATTGCCTCATTTCCGACATGATGGCCATGCAACTTGTTGATAGTCCCGAACGAATTAGCGTCCAGGTGGACGTGCACCCCTGCGCGGGGACGGGTGAGGAAGTCCTGGTGGGCGCGGTAGTTCCCCATCGCCGGAGTCAGCGCGTCCTTGTACACTTCCTGGCGGAGGGTGTTGTACACGTCCGGGTGCACCTTGCCGTCGGCCACGTGCTGCTTCAGCACGTTCATCGCGTTCTGCAGGGCGTCGAGGCCCGGAAGGCCCTCGGCCTTGTTGATGGACGACCAGAAGTCTTCGCGGTTGTCCGGGTCGGTGATGGAGCGGGCTTGGTCGTGGGCCAGAACGGTGTCGCCGCGGTTGACCTCCTCCAGAAGGCTGTTCAGCTCGTTGTCGCCGACGGCGTGACCATCGAGGGTGGCCTTCCCGTTCGCCCACTCCAGGAGCTGGGGGCCCGGGGCACCGGTGCGGGTGACGAGGAAGCGGGACGCGGGCTTGGCGTCGCCCCTGTTCTCGGGGTCAGCGGACGGAACGGGCTGGATGAGGTCCGGGTGGTGGCCGGCGAGGATGTCGCCAACGTTCGCGACCTCCCAGTACATCGAGTTCTTCGCGAGCGCGTACAGACGGCGAGACGCAGCGCCCGGCGACATCTTGTCGATGCCTTCCAGCACGCCGAAATGGTCCTCCAGCACGTGCATGCCCGAGTCGTTCAGGAAGAACTTGGCCGCAGGGATGCGGACCACGTCCCCATTCTCCTCGGGGTGGATGCGGTAGACCCTGTAGATGTGGTCGAAGCTAAGGGGCTCTGCAATCATGGGTTCCGCCTCTGTGTAACCCCGGAATCGTTCTGGCGCTCATCCCAGTTCTGCTGGAAGGTCTGCTCGGACGAGGGCTCCCAGAGGTCCTTGAAGGACAGATTGGGGTTGTGGGCGTTGCGGGCCTTCAGGCGTTCCAGGTCCATGACCGAACTTTGGATGCGGTCGTCCGGCACGCCGTGACGCTGCATCTGGGCGGCCAGCTCCTGCGAGCTGAGACCCTGCAGCCAGCGAGAGGTCTCCTTGTGGAGGGGGTCCGAGCGCGAGGCCGGGTGCCAGTAGATGTAGTGCGGCATCGTGGCGGTGTCGCCGTTGGAGTGACGGACCGCGTAGCCGTGGTCGATGACCTTGAACCCAGGCTCGTCGTCGGTGAACATATAGTTCTCGTTGTGACGGTCGCGGTTCCCGAGGATGCGGTCCATGATGGCGAGCTTGTGCAGGTCGCCGCGCTTGTGCATGCGAGCGACGGTCTCGCGGTGGTCCTCGTTGTGCGAGTCGCCGTGCTGGCCATTGCGCACGTTCTCGATGACTGCCATCTCGCCGCCCGTCTGCGGGTGACGCACGACGCCGACCGTCGGGAGGTAGTGACCGAGCCCGAACACATCGTGGGCCAGGTTGTAGAACGCGCCCTCTGCCTTGGCGGACCCGAAGCCTTCATGGGGCTCATCACCCTTCACGTACACGCGCTTGCCTTGGGCGTTGCGGGTCCAGAAGGAAGTGCGGGCCTGGGCCGAGTAGTTTTCAGGAGCGGTGCCTCGGGAAGGGTCCAAATTAAGACCATGCACCAAGTTGCGCGCCGCCGGACGAGTGTTCAATTCTCCAACGCTATGCTGGTCCGCATCGACCACCGGACTAGCAGCCACATCCTTGGGGTAGCTGTGCACGATGTAGTAGGAGTCGTCGGCCTGACGCGTCCCGAGGTCCTTGCGAGGGATGCGGATGAGGTCC
>Ga0335069_10016356_pt1 | contig 10348 bp, 10 predicted proteins | sample Lox_Sample_11_FD_206714 | JGI IMG/M metagenome (GOLD analysis project Ga0335069, IMG submission 206714) | Soil microbial communities from Loxahatchee National Wildlife Refuge, Florida, United States - Lox_Sample_1.1 | ecosystem: Environmental > Terrestrial > Soil > Wetlands | place: USA...
ATCGAGATGAAGCTGTCGCACTGGTTCTCCTGGTACAGCGCGACGGCGTCCATGACGTTGTAATCCTTGGGATTGGACTCGACCTTGTCGTACACGACGACCTCGAGACCGTGGTAGCGGAGCGAGCCGACGATCTTTTCCACCGTGTCGCTGCCGCGCAGGCCCGATGTCATCACGAGTACCCGGTTAAATCCGAGTTTCTTGGCCTCAGGGCCGAGGAGTTCCCATGCGCCGGGCCCTAGCATGGCCCGCGGGAATGGATGGAACTCCTTGATGGGAAATGGCTTGAGAAGTTCTTCTACCTTCATCTCTGCCTCTCTGGCCGGACGGGCTTAACGTTATTACGTCATCCTTCGGGGATAGCTCGGACATTAAGCCGCGGCGTGGCGCGAGGGAATACGCCGAACCGCAAACCGGGCATATGGCTGGCCAGAACCGTCAGTTAGGACAGCGGCTGGCTACCCGATCGGGGAGCCCGCCCGCGCGGTCCGGCACCAGCCACCCACCGTCGGCGGCGTGCACTTCCCGCGACCAGCCCGGGGACTCCGGGTTCTTTGGGGTCTCCGGGTTCGCGCCGATTCGTGCCAGCCCTGGGAGGTCGAAGGCCTGCACATGGCCGAAGGCGGGATCCGGCACCGTTTCCAGCGGCACCGCGATCACCACCCGGCGGCGAGCGACACGGCACATCTGCTCGAGGGCTACGGCGGACTCCTCCGCCGGAAGGTGCTCCAGGACGTGGACGGCCAGGACCGTATCCACCGCCCCATCGTCGGCCGGCAGGGCCAGCAGGTTAGCCGCGGCGAAGCGGGCGCGGCTGCCCTGAGCGCGAGAGATGTGGCTGGCCAGCGCCGCAGCCGCTGGGACGACGTCGGTGCCGATGACCCTCAACCGCTGGTCTTGTTCGGCCAGAAGCAGCGGAAGGAAACCGAAGCAGGACCCGACGTCCAGGACGGTCCTGCCGCGGATCAGCGACCGGGCATGCTGATAGATGCGGGCAAACGCGGCCACGCTGTCGGTGATCGGCGAGCTCATTGGTTATCCGGCGGCGCGGAAACCGTGGCCGGACACGCCCGTCTTCAATAAGGAAATGCGACGTTACGACTGAACACATGCTGCCAGGATCGCGGCCTGCCCTGACTTAGGCACCTGCCCGATCGGCCAGGGATCACTGCCCTGTAAGGGAGTTACCGTCGCCCGGGAAACCTCCTACGTTGAGTAGGGCAGGCACCGATGACCGTTCGGATGAAAGGTCTTTGATCGAAATGACTAATGATCAGCTTGACCGGGACGAGGAAAACCTCATCGACTTCGATGAGCTGCTCGTCGAGGAGGTATCAATCGACGGCATGTGCGGCGTCTACTGACGGATGTATCCCGTGGCATTCGACCTAGACCGTGCTTACCGGTTGAGCCCCGCGGCTACCTTGCGCCCCGAGCCGTTCGGCGCCCTGGCCTATCACTTTGGCAATCGGCGGCTGAGCTTCCTGAAGAGTCGCCAACTGGTTGCCGTCGTCCGGCTCCTTGACAGCCACGACAGCGCGGCCGACGCCCTGGACGCAGCCGGCGTGCCCGCCGAGCAGCGGGCCCGCTACGGCGCAGCGCTGGCGGCGCTGGCGGAATCAGAGGTCATCGATGCGCGCTGACGCCGGCAGGCTGACCCGGCCGACCGCCACCCTGACGGACCAGTTCAAGGGCGGGCTGGCCGCCCCGATCTGCCTGACCTGGGAGTGGACCTACGCCTGCAACCTGTCGTGCACGCACTGCCTGTCGTCATCCGGCAGGCGCGACCCGGCCGAGCTGACCACTGCCGAGATGCGTTCGGTAATTGACGAGCTCAGGTCCATGCAGGTGTTCTACATCAACGTCGGCGGCGGCGAGCCGACCGTGCGTCCGGACTTCTGGGACCTACTCGACTACGCGGTGGCCAATCAGGTCGGCGTGAAGTTCTCCACCAACGGGCTGCGGCTCGACGCCAGCCGCGCGCGGCGGCTGGCCGCCACCGACTACGTGGACGTGCAGGTCTCGCTGGACGGGGCCAGCCGGGAGGTCAATGACGCGGTCCGCGGGCGCGGCTCCTATGACATGGCGTTGCGCGCGATGGCGAACCTGGCCGAGGCGGGGTTCCGGAACTTCAAGATCTCGGTGGTGATGACGCGGCACAACGTGCCCGAACTGGATGAGTTCGCGGCGCTCGCCAACCGGTTCGGCGCCCAGCTGCGGATCACCCGGCTGCGCCCGTCCGGCCGCGGCGCGGATGTCTGGCACCAATTGCACCCCACCGACCGGCAGCAGCGCGAGATCTACCGGTGGCTGATCGACCATGGCGACCGGGTGCTGACCGGTGACTCCTTCTTCCACCTCAATGCGCTGGGTGACACCCTGCTGCCGGGGCTCAACCTGTGCGGAGCTGGCCGTGTGGTCTGCCTGATCGACCCGGTCGGTGATGTCTACGCCTGCCCGTTCGCTATTCACGACGCGTTCAAGGCAGGGACGGTACGAGCGCCGGGCGGCTTCGCCCGGGTGTGGCGCACGTCGCCGCTGTTCGCCGAGCTGCGCACCGAGACCTCGGGCGGTGCGTGCGGGTCCTGCTCAGAGTACAGCGCGTGCCAGGGCGGCTGCATGGCGGCGAAGTTCTTCACCGGCCTGCCGCTTGACGGGCCCGATCCCGAGTGCGTACGGGGGCACGGTGCCAGCGCGCTCACCGGGGCTCGGCCGCCCAGAGCGGGCAAGGACCATTCACACGGCAGCCGCTCCCCCGGGCCTCCGGGCCGATCCAGGGTTGTGACCCTGGGCATGCCAACGGTGGGCATCCCCACGAAGCTCTGCGATTCCAGCCCGCTGGCGGTCACGTCATGATCGTGACCCTCACCGAGCCCGTCGGCCTTGGGCCGCGCCGTGCGCCCAGTCGGGTGATGTTCGGGCCGCACGAGACCAACCTGGGCCGACGCCGGGCCATCTCGGCGCGGCACGTCGCCTACTACGAGCGGCGGGCGGCGGGCGGCTGCGGCGTCATCGTGACCGAGATCGCCAGCGTGCACCCGTCAGACTGGCCCTACGAGCGGGCGCCACTGGCTGCGGACTGCGGGCCGGGCTGGTCTGATACCGTCACGGCCTGCGCGCCGCATGGGGCACTGGTACTCGCCGGGCTCGGTCACGCCGGGATGCAGGGCTCCTCGGCGTTCTCCCAATCCGCGCTGTGGTCACCGTCACGGGTTCCGGATGCCGGATCTCGTGAGCTGCCCATGGAGATGGAGGAGACCGAAATCGACGCGCTGGTCGACGGATTCGCCGCCGCCGCAGCCCGGGCGGCCCGATCTGGGCTAGACGGCGTGGAGATCAACGTCGGCCAGCACTCGTTGCTGCGCCAGTTCCAGTCCGGGCTAACCAACCTGCGCAATGACCGCTACGGCCAGGACCGGCTGCTGCTGACCGAGCGCGTGCTGCGCTCTGTGCGCACTGCGCTCGGCAGCGACAGGGTGCTCGGCCTGCGGCTTTGCTGCGACGAACTCGCTCCATGGGCGGGCGTGACTCCAGAGCTGGCCGCGGAGTCGGCCGCCCGGCTGGCCGGGCAGGTCGACTACCTCGTAGTGGTGCGCGGATCAATTTATTCGGTTCCGGCTACTCGGCCCGACCTGCACACCGAGCCGGGCTTCGGCATTGAACTGTGCCGCCAGATCCGGGCCGTGGTGGGCGGGGCCATCCCGGTGGTCTTGCAGGGCAGTGTGGTGGACCCGGCTCAAGGGCAGTGGGCACTGGCCGACGGGGCAGCCGACCTGGTCGAGATGACCAGGGCCCAGATCACTGATCCTGACCTGGTGGCGCGGCTGCAGGCCGGCCAGCCGGACCGGATCCGCCCCTGCCTGCTGTGCAATCAGGCGTGCATGGTCCGTGACAACAGGAACCCCGTCGTTAGCTGTGTGATCGAGCCCCACAGCGGTCACGAACTTGAAGGCGACGATCTCCTGGGCAAGGATCAGCACTCGAGCACGGTGCTGGTGGTCGGCGGCGGTCCGGCCGGGATGGAAGCGGCCAGGGTGCTGGCCGAGCGCGGACACCGGGTACGGCTGGCCGAGCGCGGTCCGGCGCTGGGCGGCATGCTGGTTACGGCGGCCGTAGCCGGTGGCCGACATCGGCTGGGCGTTGCGGTGGACTGGTGGCGCCGGGAGCTGGCCCGGCTGGACGTGACGGTCTTGCTGGCATACGAAGTCAGCCCAGCCGAGCTGGACGACGCCGTTGCCCAGGGCATGCGCGTGCTGCTGGCCACCGGTTCCGTGCCCGGCCCGCGTCATTACCGCATCACGCCGGGCGCGCACGTGGTGGAGGCTGCCGACCTGATCGCGCTGGCTATCTCCGGCGGACTGGACCAACTGCCGAAGGGCCGGGCCGTGGTGTCCGACCCGATTGGCGGCCCGGTCGGGGTTGGTGTCGCCGAACTGCTTGCCGCGCACGGCCGGGACACGTCGATCGTCACTCAGGACCAGGTCGCCGGCACTCAGCTGGCCCTGACCGGCGACCTCGCTGAGGCCAACTCGCGGCTGCAGCGGGCGGGCGTGCAACGCGAGCTGCGCAGCCTGCTGCGCGAGGCGGCCGACGATCATGTGCTACTTGAGGACCGGTGGACCGGCGAGCAGCGCGCAATGGACTGCGGGTTGGTCGTGCACTGCGGCCACCGGCTGCCGGATGAGGCTCTGTACCTGCACCGGCCGGGCACACCGCGAGCCGGTGATTGCGTGGCTCCGCGGACGGTGCTCGAGGCAGTGCTTGAGGCCCGCCGGACCGCAATGGCGATCTCCGCGGCCGACCAGCGTCCCGGGTTGCCGGCCTTGGCCGTAACCGGAGGCGGCCGATGAGCGGGGCCAGCCGGTACCGGTACCTGTTCTCGCCGTTGCGGATCGGCCCGGTGGTGGTCCGCAACCGGATCGTGTTTTCCGCGCACCTGACCAACTACGCCGAGGACGGCCTTCCGGCACAACAGCACGCCGATTACTACGCGGCGCGCGCGGCGGGTGGCGTCGGCCTGATCATCACGGAGGAGCACTCGACCCATCCCACCGACTGGCCCTACGAGAAGCTGATCCACGGCTTCCACCGTGCGGTCATCCCGGGTTACCAGAAGATGACCGCGGCGGCGCACGCGTACGACGTGCCGATCTTCGCGCAGCTCAATCACAACGGCGGGCAGGCCTCGTCGATGTTCTCCCGGCTGCCCGTGTGGGCGCCCAGCCCGGTGCCGGACCCGATGTTCCGCGAGGTTCCCAAGGCAGTAGAGCGGCACGAGATCGCCGAGATCGTGGCCGGCTACGCCACGGTCGCCGGGCACTGCGTCGAAGGCGGCTTCGACGGCGTGGAGCTGCAATGCTCGCACTCCTCGATCGTGCGGGGGTTCCTGTCGCCCGCGACCAACACGCGCACCGATGCGTACGGCGGCTCGTTGCAGGCCCGGGCCCGCATCCTGCTGGAAATCGTCGACGCGGTGCGCGAGGCGATCGGGCCCGACCATGCGCTGGGCGTACGGATCTGCGGCGATGAGCTCATCGAGGGCGGGAGCACGCTCGCCGAGGCGGTCGAGGTGGCCAGGATGGTGGAGTCGACCGACCAGGTCGACTACATCAACACCTCGATCGGCGTGGCCACCGCGACGCTGTTCATGATCGAGGCGTCGATGACCGTCCCGCCCGGCTACGCCCTGTTCATCGCCAACGCGATGCGCCAGGCGGTCAGGCTGCCCGTCATCGGGGTCGGCCGGATCAAGGACCCGGTCCAGGCCGAGCGTGCGCTGGCTGACGGGCACTGTGACCTGGTGGGCATCGTGCGCGGCCAGATCGCCGATCCCGACTTCGGGGTCAAGGCCCGGTCGGGGCATGCCACCGAGATCCGCACCTGCCTATCCTGCAACCAGGAATGCGTTGGCCGGATGGGCCTGAACCGGTGGCTGGGCTGCATCGAGAATCCTCGCACCGGCCGGGAGGCCATCCCGCTCCCGCCACCGCGCCGCCGGGGCCGGCGGGTGATCGTGGTCGGAGGAGGACCGGCCGGCTTGCAGGCGGCCGCCACGGCGGCCCAGCGCGGCCATCATGTCACGCTGCTCGAGCGGCAGCCCCGCACTGGCGGGCAGGTCGCCGTGGCCGCATCCGTGCCATCTCGCGCCGAGTTCCTCGACGTGGTGCGCAACCTCGCGGCCGAGTGCCAGCGCAACGGGGTAGAGATGAAGACCGGCGTGGCCGCGACCGCGCAGTGGCTGCTCGGGGAAACACCCGATGCGGTGGTGCTGGCGACCGGAGCGCGGCCGCAGCCCCCCTACTGGGCCGGCGGGCTGGCGCGGGTCGTAGACGTCCGCGACGTGCTCGAAGGCCGCGCCGAGCCGGGCGGGCAGGTGGTCGTGGTCGATGACCTCGGCTTCCATCAGGCCACCAGCGTCGCCGAACTGCTGGCTGACCGTGGCTGCGAGGTGGAGATCATCACCGCCGGCATGGTCGTGGGCCAGGATCTCGGCATCACCCTCGATCTGGAGACCTTCAACATGCGAGCGCATGCCAAGGGAATCCGCCAGGCCACCGACCTCGTAGTGATGGGCGCGGCCGAAGACGATGAGCAGGACGGGCGTTCCGGCGGGGTGAAGCTTTCGCTGCTGCATCATCCGACTGGCATGCCCGCGGAGCGGCACTGCGACTGGGTGGTGTGCGCGGTCCATCAGGCGCCCGAGGACGAACTGTGGCGGGAGTTGCGGGGCGCGCCGTTCGAGGTGCATCGCGTCGGCGACTGCGTGACGCCGCGGCGGGCGCACGCGGCCGTGATCGAGGGGCACCGGGCGGCGGTGGCGCTATGACCGTTCCAGCCGACGTCAAGGTGCTCGCCGTCGTGGTGGTCCGCGACGGCCAGTTGCCGACGGGCGCACATGAGACAGTTGCCGAGGCGGGCGGCGCGGCGCTGATCGCGGGATCGGGGGCCGGTAAGGCGGCTGACGAGCTGCACCTTGCCCGCCGGGCGTGGCTGCTCGAGGTTCCCTCGATCGCCCCGGCCACGCTGGCCAGCACGCTGGCGCAGGCGCTGGCGGGCGTGGACATGGTCCTGCTTCCGGCGTCGCCGGACGGCCGTGATCTCGCGCCGAGGCTGGCCGTGATCCTCGGCCGGCCGCTGCTGGCGGGCGCCGTCCGGTGCACACCCGGCGAGGTCGAGGTGACCAGGCTCGACGACCGGCTGTCGGTGCGGGTGGGGGTGGACGGGCCGGTCGTAGTAACGCTGCGGCCGGGCCGCCGCGGCGCGCTCGAGCCGGTCGAGGGGACGAAGTCGACGCAGGTGAGCGCGCTGTCGCTGGTTGCCCCGGCGACCAGCCCGGACGCCGAGAGCGTCGAGGTGCTGCAGCCCGAGCCCGGTGTGGTGGACCTGGCCGAGGCCCGCCGGATCGTGGGCGGCGGCGCCGGCCTAGTGCCGCCCGGCGCGGAGGGCGCGGCCGTGATGCGGCTGCTGGCCGATGTCGGAGCCGCGCTCGGAGCGAGCGCGGGCGCCACCCGGGTGGTTACCGACGCGGGCTGGATGAGCTACGACCGGCAGATCGGCACCACCGGTGTGTCCGTCAACCCGGAGCTGTACATCGCATTCGGCGTCTCCGGCGCCGCGCAGCACGTCGGCGGCCTCGGTACGCCGGAGCTTGTGGTCAGCGTGAATACCGATCCGTCCTGCCCGATGACGGCCATGTCCGACCTCGGGATCGTAGCCGACGCCCCGGCGGTGCTCAGGGAACTGGCCAAGCGGCTAGGCGTGACCGGGCCTTCGGCCCGGCCTGAGGGAATGGCCCAGCGCGGTGAGGGAGCAAGCCATGCCGGATAAGTCGGTCACTGTCGACGCAGTGGTCGTCGGGGCGGGGCCCGCCGGATCGGCCGCGGCGCTGGAGCTGGCCAGGGCAGGGCACGATGTGGTCATCGTGGAGCGCGGGGCCTTCCCCGGCGCGAAGAACGTCTACGGCGGCGTGGTCTACGGGCGGATCCTCGACGAGGTCCTGCCGCAGTGGTGGACCGAGGTACCGGTACAACGGTGGGTGACCCGGCGCTCCACGATGCTGATGACGCCGACCCAGGCGCTGACCGTCGACTACCGGACCAGCGCCTGGGACGGCCCGCCTTACAACGGGATGACCACCTACCGCGCCGACTTCGACACCTGGCTGGCCGGCAAGGCGGTCGCGGCGGGCGCGCGGCTCGTCACATCGACGGTGGCCACCGGCCTGCTGCGGGACGCGACCGGGCGGATCGCCGGGGTGCGCACCGACCGGCCCGACGGCGATATCCGCGCCCGGATCGTGATCGCCTGCGATGGCGTGAACTCGTTCCTGGCCAAGGAGGCCGGGCTGCTGCGGCGCACCAGCCCGGCGCACACCACCTTGGGTGTCAAGGAGGTGCTCGCGCTGCCGCGCGAGGTGATCGACGAGCGGTTCGGCCTAGTCGGCGATCAGGGCATGGACATCGAGATGGTCGGCTGCACTAGCGACATCCCCGGCGGCGGCTTCCTGTATACCAACCTCGACACAGTCAGCATCGGCGTCGTGGTCGGCCTGACGGGGCTGGCCAAGGCCAAGACCCGGCCCGAGGAGCTTGTCGCCGGCGTCAAGGCGCACCCGGCGATAGCACCGTACCTGCGAGGTGCAGAGCTGAAGGAGTACTCGGCGCACCTGGTGCCCGAGGGCGGATACCGGGCCATTCCGCGGCTGGCCATCGACGGCATGCTGGTGGCCGGGGACGCCGCGTCCATGTGCCTGGCCGCCGGGCTCTGGCTGGAGGGCGTCAACTTCGCGATCGGTGCCGGGCTGGCGGCAGGCCGGACCGCGGCCGAGGCGGTCGCGGCGGGCGACACCTCGGAACGCGGGCTGGCCGGCTACCGGCGGCAGCTGGAGTCGTGTTTCGTCATCGCCGACCACAAGCGGCTACGAAATGCCGCCGATATCGTGCTCGCCGACCGGATGCAGCGAGATTATCCGGGGCTGGCCTGCGACTTCGTCGAGCAGGTGTTCACCGTCACCAACCCGCATCCCAAGCTGGGCATGGCCAGGGAGTTCTTCCGGGCGGTCCGCCTTAACAACGTCCGGCTGCGGCATCTGGCGAAGGATGGCTGGCAGGCGCTCCGGGCATTCCGCTGAGGAGTGAAGCAGATGAGTTACGCCGACGTGTCCTTCGACGAGCGGATGGCGACTGTCGAGTTCCGCGTCGGGGAACGAGCGCACATCATCGTGGACTCCGATGTGTGCCGCTCCTGCACGACCAGGGACTGCGTGCACGCCTGTCCGGCCGGCCTGTTCGTGCCCACCACTGATGGCGGCATCCTGTTCAACTACGAACAGTGCTTCGAATGCGGAACTTGCTATCAGGTGTGCAATGCTGACGGCGCTATCACCTGGACATACCCTGCCGGCGGCGACGGCGTGGTGTTCCGGAGGGGGTAAGAGTACATGCCAGTGATCGTTGCCGCTCTCAGCTGGTCCTGGCGCGAGACCGAGGTCAACCCGCTCACCGGGGCAGTGCGGGCCAACCTTCGCGACCGTGGGCCAAACAGGTCGGAGCTTGCGGCCCTGGAGCACGCCCTGCGCCTGGCGCAGCGGTGGGATGCCCTGGTGGTCGCGGCCAGCGTCGCCCCGGCCGAGGCCGATGAGATGCTGCGGGACGCGCTGGCCGTCGGCGCGGCGCAGGCGTTGCGTGTGGAGCCTGCCAGGTGGATGGCACGCCCACGCCCGTCCGGCCTGGTTGGTGGCGAGCGGGAATCGGCCGCCGCACTTGCCTCGGCCCTCCGCCAGCACTACGGGGTACCGGACCTGGTGTTGTGCGGCGACCTGTCGGCCGACCGGGCCACCGGCTCGTTTCCCGCGTTCCTTGCGGCGTCGCTGGGTGTGGCGCAGGCCCTGGGATGCGTACGGCTGGAGCCGGTGGACGAGTGCGCGCTGCGGGTGCACCGCCGCCTCGACGGCGGCCGTCGCGAGGTGCTGATAGTGCGGCCGCCCGCTGTCGTGTCGGTCGAGGCAGCCGGAGTGCGCCTGCGGCGGGCTGGGCTGCCCGCCACGCTGTCCAGGCACAACGCCCCGATCGCGGTGGCCGGCTCGCCAGCGGCCGCGGCGCCGCTGATCGGGATCCTCGCCGCCCACCCGTACCGGCCGCGGCCGCGCGAGCTTCCCGGTCCGACCGGCACCGCTCTGCGCCGGACTGTGGAGCTGACCGGAGCGCTCGCGCCATGCACCCCGCCGACCGTGATCGGCCCGCTGCCCCCAGACCAGGCCGCTAGCGAGCTGCTGGCTTACCTGCGCCGATGCGGTTACCTGGCCGCCGACGACCGGGATTGATCGCCAGGATTTCCGGCCGCGGTCGCT
>Ga0335069_10016358_pt1 | contig 10347 bp, 5 predicted proteins | sample Lox_Sample_11_FD_206714 | JGI IMG/M metagenome (GOLD analysis project Ga0335069, IMG submission 206714) | Soil microbial communities from Loxahatchee National Wildlife Refuge, Florida, United States - Lox_Sample_1.1 | ecosystem: Environmental > Terrestrial > Soil > Wetlands | place: USA: Florida...
CCTCGAGCTTCTTGCCGAAATCGCCTCTTTCAAAAGTCTCTCCGGATCACGCTCCGACCGGCTGCTCTCCTTCGGCGAACTCCTCTCCAGCATCCTCGTCGCCGATGCCTTTCGCGCTCTCAGACTTCCCTCCGTTCATGTCGACGCCCGCGACTGCGTCATCACCGACGAAAGTTTCACCCATGCGGTTCCCGACATGGAGCGCACGACGGCCGCGACGCGCCGCGTGATGCAGAGCTCGCTCGATGCCGGATGTGTCCCGGTGCTTGGCGGATTCATCGCACGAAGCACGCGCGGGACCTCCACAACCCTCGGTCGCGGGGGGTCGGACTTCTCCGCCGCCATCATCGGAGCGGCCCTCGGGGCAACTCGCATTGAGATTTGGACCGATGTTGACGGCATCCTGACCACCGATCCCCGCCTGTGTCCCGAGGCCGAAAAGATCGATGAGATCAGCTTCGATGAAGCCGCCGAACTGGCGTACTTCGGCGCGAAAGTGCTTCACCCCGCGACGTTGATCCCCGCGATCGATCAGGACATCCCGGTGCAGGTGCTCAATTCCCGCAACCCTGGTGGTACCGGTACCGTCATCCGCGCACATGCGCGCCGCGGACGCAGTGCTTTCCGCGCCATCGCGGTGAAGAAGGGCGTGTCTCTCATCAATGTGAAGGCTCCGCGCATGTTGATGTCATACGGATATCTTCGCGAACTCTTCCAGTGTTTCGAGCATCATGGCATTCCCGCCGATCTGGTTTCGACTTCGGAAGTGAGCGTCTCCGTCGCATTCGACTCGAACCGTAACGTTGACGCGCTCGCCGCTGACCTTCGCCGCCTAGGACGAGTGGAGGTTGAGCCGAACGCCGCAATTATCTGCCTGGTTGGCGAAAACATTCGCGGCATCGTTGGTATTGCGGCAGAGGTCTTCGGAGTGGTCGCGCGAGCAGGCGTCAACCTGCACATGATTTCGCAAGGCGCATCGGAGATAAACATCAGCTTTGTTGTCGAAGAGAAGTCGGCGGCAAAAGCCGTGCGGGCTCTCCATGAACATCTCTTCCAGAACGGACATGCCGCGCGCTTTGCGCCAGCGGTGGTCGCTTCGGAACCGGCACAGCTGTAAGCAATACAGGGGTAAGTATGGCAGCAAGTCCAAATTTCGCTGAATCGGCAGTCGTCACCCGAACCACTCCGCTTAAGGTCGCGGTTGCGGGCTTTGGAACCGTGGGTAGCGCGGTTGCGAAGATCCTCTGCTCGTCGCAACCAGGTTGGAACCTGCAACTCACGCACGTTTACAACCGCGATGTTGCACGAAAACGCGTGCCGTGGGCTCCCGCGGAACTCTGCTGGACGGAGCGGATGGACGACGTGCTCGAGTCCGATGTTGATGTGTTCGTGGAGTTGGTCGGCGGTCTGAAGCCTGCCTATGACTGGGTTCGCGCTGCGCTGGAGCGTGGCAAGCACGTGGTCACGGCGAACAAGCAACTCATTGCGCATCACGGGCCCGAGCTCGCGGAGCTTGCGCATCGTTGCAAGCGCACGCTTGCCTTCGGAGCGTCCGTGGCGGGCGGCGTTCCTGTGCTCGACGCGCTGCAGGAAGGTCTCGCTGGCGATCGCCTCTTCCGCGTGTGCGGCGTCCTGAATGGCACCTGCAACTACATACTTACGAAGATGGAGCGGGAAGGTACTCCTTTTGACCAGGCGCTTTGTGAAGCGCAGCAGGCGGGCTTTGCCGAGGCCGATCCCACGGACGATGTTGACGGCTTCGACGCTCGCGCGAAGCTGGTCATACTCTCGCGCGTAGGACTGAATGCGGTGGTGACGCCGGAGGAAATTCTTTGCGAGAGCATCCGCAGCATCGGCCCGGTGGATTTCGATTACAGTCACGATCTCGGCTGCACGGTGCGCCAGATTTCTCGCGCGGAATTGCAGGATGGGCGCTATCTCGCCGCGGTACAGCCTGCGCTCGTGCCTCTGGAGAGTCCTCTGGCTGAACTGATCGGTGGGCAAAACCTCGTGATCAGCACTGGCCAATTTGGCGGTGAAACTGTGTTTTCGGGTCACGGCGCCGGTGGGAATCCCACGGCTGTCGCCGTTGTCAGCGACCTGCTCGGCATCGCGCGCTTGCACCCGCACAATGGGCACAACGGTGAATGGATGTCACCTCCGCGCTACCCGGCGCATGCAGACTTTGTCACGCCGTGGTATCTGCGATTCGTGGTCAAAGACAAGCCGGGAATCGTTGCGTCGCTTGCGCAGACCTTGGCTAAGCACGACATTAACATCGACGCGCTTCTGCAGAAGCCCGGATACGACAAGTCTGCCCTGCCGTTCGTCATCACCCTGGAGGCTTGCAGCACCCTCAAGGTGAAAGCCGCGCTGGCAGAGATTGAACAGCTTGATTTCCTGGTGCAGAAACCGCTAAGTCTGCCGATTCTAGGTTAGGAGCCCGAATGTACCTGCGTTGTCACGACCGTGAATGTGGTGCGACCCTCGATCTGCATGATCGCGCGCTCGAGTGTCCCAAATGCGGAGGCCTGCTCGAGGTGGCGGTAGACGAGATGCCGCTCTTGCCTGAAGATTTGAAAGCGCTGTGGCGCGAGCGTCGCATGTCTCGCGATCCACGCGATGTCAGCGGTGTTTGGCGATACCGCGAGTTTCTTCCCGCCTACGAACCAGAGCAGATTGTCACGTTGGGAGAAGGCAACACGCCGCTGGTGCGCGGCAAGCGCACTGCCGACTGGGCTGGCGTCCACGATTTGCAGTTCAAGCATCTTGGCTGGAATCCAACTGCGTGCTTCAAAGACCTCGGTATGACGACGGGCATGACCGAAGCCTGCCGGGCGGGTGCGCAAGTTGTGGCCTGCGCTTCGACCGGCAACACTGCTGCCTCAATGGCGGCATACGCCGCACGCGCGGACGTTGTTGGCCGTGTCTATCTCCCCGCAGGACAGGTTTCGCTCAACAAGCTGGCGCAGGCACTCGACTACGGGGCTGAGATTGTCGAAGTTGAAGGCAGTTTCGACGACGCTCTGAACACGCTGCTCGCGACCGCCGGAGACGAGGTCTACTTTCTGAACTCGATCAATCCGTTCCGCGTCGAGGGCCAGAAGACGACGATGTTCGACCTGCTGGATCAGCTCAACTGGCAATCGCCCGATTACCTCATCGTGCCCGGTGGAAACCTCGGCAATTCCGCTGCGTTCGGTAAAGCTTTCGAAGAGTTGCTGCGTTTTGGACTGATTGATCGCGCGCCAAAGATGATTGTTGTGCAAGCCGCTGGAGCCAACCCCTTCGCAAGAATGTGGCAGACCGGTGCGAATGAACTCATTCCTGTGGCCGAACCAGAGACGGCTGCGACGGCGATCCGCATCGGCAATCCGCGTTCATGGAAGAAGTCGTTGCGCGGCGTGCAGTTGACCGGCGGATGCGTGCTCGACGTCACCGAGGGCGAGATCGCTGAGGCAAAGTCCGTGATCGGCCGCGACGGCATTGGCTGCGAGCCTGCGTCGGCCGTGACTCTCGCGGGACTCCGCAAAATGCGCCGCGCCGGCACAATCGCGGAGAACGCAAGCGTGGTCGCCATCCTCACGGGACACGTTCTGAAAGACACGAACTTCATCATTAAACATGCGGAGAAGAAGGAGCACACGCATGTCGGGTAATCTTGTACACATTGCCGCAGGCTCGCCCTTGCTGCGCGACGGACGAATGGAAATACGTGTCCCCGGTTCTTCGGCAAACCTCGGCCCCGGCTTCGACACGCTCGGTGTCGCTCTCCGCTTATACCTCACGCTGCATGTCGAGGTGGTGGACGGGAGCGGCGGCTTGGAGTTTGAGTTCGAGAACCTGAAACTGGATGGCGAGAACGCGATAGAACGTGCGTTTCGATTCCTTGAACGTCAGCAACCGAGAGCATTCCCTTCTCTGCGCGTCAAGGTGCACAGCGAAATCCCGATGAAGGGCGGGCTGGGCAGCAGCGCCGCCGCCACAGTTGCGGGATTGCGACTGTATGAGGCGGTTGCCGGTGCGCTGCCTGAGCAAGGCCTTCTGAACGCCGCTACCACTCTGGAAGGCCATCCGGACAACGTCGCCGCCGCGCTTCTCGGCGGTTTGGTGATGAGTTGCCAGCTAACAGACATCTCCGTCTATGCGGCACGGCTGCAATGGCCGGAAGCGCTCGAGTTACTTGTGCTCACGCCCGAAATGTCGCTGGCAACCGCGACCGCCCGCGCGGTGCTGCCCGATCTCATTCCGCGTACGCACGCCGTCTTTAATATCCAGCGCGTATCGCTGCTGCTGCAGTCATTGCAGAGTGGAAATTTCGAACTGCTGCGTGAGGGTTTGCGAGACCGCTTGCATCAACCATTCCGGCAAAAGCTTGTTCCAGGACTTGAGCAGATGCTCGCGCTCGAACATCCGGACCTTTTAGGTGCTTGTCTCAGTGGCGCGGGACCGTCGATCGCTGTGTTCGCGGTTCGCAACTTCGATGCGGTTGAGCGGGAGATGCGCGCTGCGTACGATCCGTTGGGGCTTCCCTACACGATTCGCCGCCTTCGCGTGCATCATGAACCTGCGCAGCAGGAATGGCACGCCAACGCTCGGACCTTGTGTGTCTGAACCGTGTGCCCCACGTTTGCGGCCTGATTTTCGCCGCCAACGTGGGAAACGTGAACACTAAAACTGAAAACGCTCTATACCTGCAACGCTTCCGCTAACTCTCGCACAAACAACTCTGCATCGGTTACCAATCCGAGTGCCTGGAACGTGCCACGATCAGCCAGCTTCGTCACCACGGCAGGGTTGATGTCCACGACCGCCACTTTCACCGAGGCAGGAAGCATGTTTCCTGTGGCGATGGAGTGAAGCATGGTCGCAACCATCAGCACGAGTTCCACATCTTTCAAAGCCGCACGCATCTTCGTCTGCGCGACGGCGATGTCGGTGATCACGTCCGGGAGCGGACCGTCGTCGCGCACAGAACCCGCGAGCACCATCTCAACATTGTTCTTCACGCACTCGTACATCACGCCTTGGCGCAGAACTCCGCTCTCGACCGCCGCTTTCAGCGAACCAGCGCGGCGAACCACGTTGATGGCGTGCATATGATGGCGATGTCCGCCCGGAACGGGTTGACCATCGTGCAGGGCGACGCCGAGTGAAGTGCCCATCAACACGCTTTCCACGTCATGGGTGGCGATCGCGTTTCCGCCAAACAGTGCTTGCACATATCCGGCCCGAATGATGCTGGCAAGGTACGGCCCTGCCCCGCTGTGAATGATTGCAGGCCCGGCGACGATCAGAATCTTCTTGCCCCGCGCGCGTGTCTCTTTCATCTGCTTTGCGATCTGATCGATCACAAGTTTTTTGGGACGCTCGGAGGACACGTCGCTTGCCATGAAGGCAAACAGCTCGCGATCGCGCGACCGTTCTGGCGGGATGACTCGAATGCCCTCGTGTCCGACTGCGATCAAGTCGCCTTTCTTTACCGACGACATAGGAACCATGCGCGCTGTCGTGCGCTCAGGATTCACAAGGATGACGAGATCCATTTCCGTGTCGGTGACGGGAACCCACTGACCCATCAGGCGGACTTGCGTTGGCATGTGAGTGGTGGAATAGAACTCGTCAGGCAATGCTCCGTCACATGGAGACTCGCGTAGCTGCACATCATTGCGCGAAGAAAGAACCGCGCCATACTGCTGCAGCGCGGTCAGGATGCGGTCCAGATGTACGTTGCTCTCGCTGATCACTTGCAGACGGGCGAAGGACGCTTCGTCCTTATGGCGGCCAACTTGGATTTCCTGCAGCTCGAATGAGCCGCCCATGTCCATGATCGTGTCAAAAACCTTGGGCAACACCCATGAATCGATGATGTGCCCTTCCAGAACTATTTCTTCGGTATACCCAGTCATCGCCTGTCTCTATTCTTTCAGGTGCGCGTCAAGCGCTGCGGCGGCCTTACGACCTTCGGCGATCGCCCAAACCACAAGCGACTGTCCACGTCGCATGTCGCCTGCGGCGAATACATCCTTCACAGACGTCTGGTAATTCTCGTCCGTCTTGATGTTTCCGCGCGCATCCAGTTCAACTCCCAATTGTTCAACCAGCCCATTGCGCACCGGACCAGTGAAGCCCAGGGCGAGCAAAACGAGGTCTGCCTGAACGGCGAACTCGCTGCCCGGCACCGGCTCGAACTTTGGCGGAGGCCCGACCTGCACGCAATGCAGTTCTTTCACGTTGCCGTGCCCGTCGCCGCTGAACTTCACGGTGTTGACGCTCCACTCGCGGATGCCGCCCTCTTCATGCGCGCTCTCCGTGCGCAGTTGCAGAGGCCACAGCGGCCACGGCGTGAGCGGAGAACGATTCTCAGGCGGCTTCGGCATAATTTCGAACTGGCGCACTGATACCGCGCGCTGACGATGGCAGGTGCCGAGGCAGTCCGCGCCGGTGTCGCCACCGCCAATGATTACGACGTGTTTGCCGGTCGCGGTGATCGCCGACTCGCCGGAAACCGTGTCGCCTTCATTGCGACGATTCTGCTGGGGCAGAAACTCCATCGCGAAATGAATTCCCTTCAACTCGCGTCCGGGAACATTGAGGTCGCGCGGCTGTTCCGAACCGCCTGCCAGCAAGATAGCGTCGAACTCATGCTGCAGATCTTTCACTGCAACGTTCACGCCGACGTGGGCATTCGTTATGAACTCCACGCCTTCTGCTTCCATCTGCCGCAAACGGCGATCCACAATCTGTTTTTCGAGCTTGAAGTTTGGAATGCCGTAGCGAAGCAGTCCACCAATGCGATCGGCTTTCTCGAACACCTTTACAAAGTGTCCCGCGCGGCAGAGTTGCTGTGCGGCTGCAAGTCCCGCAGGACCTGAGCCGATCACCGCGACCTTGCGCGTGGTGCGCCTCGCCGGAGGCTCCGGCTTGATCCAACCGTTCTCCCACGCAGTCTCGATGATCGTCTTCTCGATCTGCTTGATTGTGACCGGCGGTTGATTAATGCCGAGCACGCAAGCAGCCTCGCACGGAGCCGGACAAATGCGTCCGGTGAACTCCGGAAAGTTGTTGGTCGCGTGCAGACGGCGAATGGCTTCCTGCCAGCGGCTGCGATATGTGAGATCGTTCCAGTCGGGGATGATGTTTCCGAGCGGGCATCCGTTGTGGCAGAACGGCACGCCGCAATCCATGCAGCGCGACCCTTGTGCCTGCAACTTCTCGACCGGGAACCCCTGGTAAACCTCATTCCAGTCGTTCACTCTATCGTCCACGGGACGCCGTGTTGGAACTTCGCGCGTGACTTCAAGGAATCCAGTCGGCTTACCCATGCTGCACCTCGCTCGCGACGGCCGCGAGTTCGCGCACCGGGTTGTAATGTTCGGCGCAGCGTTCGCGCCCCAGCACACGCTTATATTCGTGCGGGAATACCTTGATGAAGCGCGGCAAAACCTCCGACCAATTCTGAAGAATCCACTTCGCTCGCGGACTTGAGGTGAGCGCCGCGTGCTTGATCACCAGACCGCGCACAAGCTTCACATCTTCCTCATTGACCACTGGCTCAAGATCCACCGAAGCCAGATTGCAACGCCGTTTAACGAAGTCTCCGTTGAGATCGAGCACGTATGCGATACCGCCGCTCATGCCGGCTGCAAAGTTTCGCCCGCAATTGCCGAGCACAAGCACCAAGCCGTTCGTCATGTACTCGCAGCCGTGGTCGCCAACGCCTTCGACAACAGCCGTTGCGCCGGAATTGCGAACCGCGAAACGCTCGCCCGCAACTCCGGAGAAGAAGGCCTCGCCACTGGTCGCGCCATAAAGCACGACGTTGCCGACGATGATGTTCTCTTCCGGCAGGAACGGCGATGTTCTCGGCGGCTGAACGACGATCATGCCTCCACTCAGACCCTTGCCGACATAGTCGTTCGCGTCACCTTCGAGATTCAGCGTGATTCCCTTCGCCAGAAATGCGCCAAAGCTCTGTCCGGCGGAGCCGCAGAACGTCAGGTTGACCGTACCGTCCGGCAGTCCTTCCGCACCGTAGCGACGCGCAACTTCTCCGCTCAACATCGCGCCGACTGTGCGGTGCACGTTGCGGATAGGCAACGTGAGCTGCACTTTCTCGCCACGTTCGAGAGCCGCCTGGCACTGCGGTATCAATTGGCGATCGAGCGATGCGTCGAGTCCGTGATCCTGCACGGTCGTGCAGCGACGCGACACGCGTCCCGGAACCGGCGGCGCATAGAGCATCGTGGAGAAATCGAGCCCGCTGGCCTTCCAGTGATCGGCAGCGATCTGCGCATCGAGCATATCAACGCGGCCAACCATGTCTTCAAACTTGCGGAAGCCGAGTTGCGCCATGTATTCGCGCACCTGCTCGGCGAGGAAGAAGAAGAAATTGACGACATGCTCAGGCTGGCCCGCAAAGCGCTCGCGCAGCACAGGATCCTGTGTCGCGATACCGACCGGACAGGTATTCAGGTGGCATTTGCGCATCATAATGCAGCCCAGCGCGACAAGTGGGGTCGTCGCGAAGCCGAATTCTTCTGCGCCGAGCAACGCGGCGATCACCACGTCGCGACCGGTTTGCAGTTTGCCGTCCGTCTGCAGGCGAACGCGTCCGCGCAGGTCGTTAAGCAACAGCACCTGCTGGGCTTCGGCCAATCCAAGCTCCCATGGAATGCCCGCGTGTCGAATGGAACTGAGCGGCGAAGCGCCCGTACCGCCGTTGTCGCCGCTGATGAGGATGACGTCAGCGTGCGCCTTCGAAACGCCCGCCGCAACTGTGCCAACGCCGACCTCGGCGACAAGCTTTACCGAAATGCGCGCTTGCGGGTTGACGTTCTTCAGGTCGTAGATGAGTTGCGCGAGATCCTCAATCGAATAGATGTCGTGGTGCGGCGGAGGCGAAATCAGACCCACGCCGGGGATCGAGTGACGCAACCTGGCAATTACTTTGTCGACCTTGTGTCCGGGAAGTTGTCCGCCTTCGCCGGGCTTTGCGCCCTGCGCCATCTTGATCTGCAACTCGTCTGCATTGACGAGGTAGTGCGTCGTGACACCGAAACGTGCGGACGCAACCTGCTTCACAGATGAACGACGCGAATCGCCGTTCGGATCAGGCGAGAAGCGCCCTGCGTCTTCACCGCCTTCACCGGTGTTCGAGCGACCGCCGATGCGATTCATCGCGATTGCCAGCGTCTCGTGTGCCTCTTTGCTGATTGAGCCGAACGACATTGCACCGGTCGCAAAGCGCTTCACGATTTCTTGTGCCGGTTCCACTTCCTCAATCGGCACTTGCTTGCCCTGTTTGAAGCGCAGCAGCCCGCGCAGAGTGCAGAGCGCACGATTCTGGTTATCAATCAGATCGGTGTATTCGCGGAACTTCTTCGCGTTCGACTCGCGCACAGAATGCTGCAAGGTGCTGATCGTTTGCGGATTGAGCAGGTGCAGCTCGCCGTCGCGTCGATATGCATACGCACCGCCGACCGCAAGTTCAGTCTCCGACTCGGTCAGCGGACGCCACGCATGCTCATGTCGCATGACTGTCTCGCGCGCAATCACATCGAGACCGACGCCTTCGATACGCGATACGGTTCCATTGAAGTAGGTGTCGACAAGTTTCCGACTCAGGCCGATCGCTTCAAACACCTGCGCTCCGCGATAGCTCTGCAGCGTGCTAATGCCCATCTTAGAAAACGTCTTGAGCAGGCCCTTGTTGATCGCTTTGAAGTAGTTCTTCACCGCCTTGTCGGCAGTGATGTGATCTGGCAGGAGTTGGCGCTCGGCGAGATCTTCAAGCGTCTCGATTGCAAGATATGGGTTGATTGCGCTGGCACCGTAGCCGATCAGCAGCGCGAAATGCATCACTTCGCGTGGTTCGCCAGACTCGATAATGAGCGCAACCTGGGTGCGCGTGCCTTCCTGCACAAGCAAGTTGTGCACGGCCGACATCGCAAGCATGCTCGGAATTGGCGCGTACTGCTCGTCCAGCCCGCGATCGCTCAAGATCAGCAGCGTATAACCGTTGCGGACGGCGAGAGATGCGCGTCGACAAAGTTCTTCGAGCGAGCGCTTCAGTCCCAGTTCGCCTTCTTCCGCGCGGAAGCCCATCGACAGGGTAGTCGCCAGCAAGTCGCCGTATGAAATTCGGCGCAGTTTTTCCAACTCGCGATTCGTGAGCAGCGGATGCTCCAGGCGAAGCGTGTGGCAGTTACGTGGAGTCTCTTCGAGAATGTTGCGCTCCGTGCCAATGTAGCTGATGAGCGACATCACCATCTCTTCGCGAATGGGATCGATAGGCGGGTTCGTAACTTGCGCGAATAACTGCTTGAAGTAGTTGAACAAGAGCTG
>Ga0335069_10016359_pt1 | contig 10346 bp, 10 predicted proteins | sample Lox_Sample_11_FD_206714 | JGI IMG/M metagenome (GOLD analysis project Ga0335069, IMG submission 206714) | Soil microbial communities from Loxahatchee National Wildlife Refuge, Florida, United States - Lox_Sample_1.1 | ecosystem: Environmental > Terrestrial > Soil > Wetlands | place: USA...
AACGATCGCCGCGCCGCGTGCCGCTGTCTGCACGGCATAGGACTGAACGATCTGCAGCAGCAACGCCGCCACCAGCACCGTCAGGATCGTGATCAGCGCGTAATTGGCGAGCTGCGCCAGCCATGCCTCGAAGAAACGCCGCGTCGTATCGAACAACAGCAGTGCGATGAAGAGCGGCCCCAGGGCAAGCAGCACCGCCAGCGCAATCCCCGAGAGAGCGATCAGGAACATGGTGTACACGCACAGCAGTCCCATGAGCGTCCACACCACCGCTCCCGCCACGTAGTATCCGAAGTCGCCGTTGAAGACCCCGCCGTTGTTCCACAGATAATCGGCCACGGCGCCGCCGCGCTCCCAGATCGTGTCGATGGTCGCTACCGGGTCTTGAGCTCCGACGATCACGGCCGCCAGCGACGCCGGTGCGCGATAGAAGGTGTCCACCAGCACGCTGTTGTATAGCCACAGACGCAACGCGCAGCCGAGCACCACGGCTAGTGTTATCAGGCGCCGCAGCCCCGTGACCAAAGGCTCCTCGATGCGACCGGTGAGCTGCAGGTAGCCCCAGGCCATCACGTAGACGGTGGCAAGGGTCACGATTGCCGGCTCCAGCGCCCGCGCCACCAGCGCGGTGTTGGTACCGATGTAGGCAGCCAGTTGGGCGTTGAGCCAGGCCCAGAAAGTGGCGAAGAAGCCCACCGCGGCGGACCTCCAGGGGTTCAGGGTTGTGGCTGGAAGCGGTTAGCGAATTGCCCATGTCCCGCGAGCGCGAGCTCGCGGGCACGCTGGGCGTTGCCCAGCTCCTCGGCGCCGAGCCCCTCGTACAGCACCTGCTGCTTGGTGTGCTCGTTCTGCAGCATGTTCTGCTCTCCGGCGATACGCGCCTGCAGCTCGAGAATCGCTTTCTGGTCGGTTGCCGGGGTGATGGCGTCGATGAGCTGCTGCAGCGCCGCGAACCGGCCGCTGGCATTGGCGAGCGACTCGCGCGCCAGACTCTGGCGCAGCGCTACGCTCTGGCGTGCCGCGAGCAACTGCGCACTCCCGGCTGGCGAGAGCGCCGCGAGTTGCACTGGCGTGAGGATACTGGCCGCCTGCAGCGCATTCTGCACATCCCTGCCAAGCTGCGCATACAGACCCGGGCCTTGCAGGGCCGACTGCAGTGCGCCCCAGTCAGGCGGCAGGTAATTGCGCACCGAACCGCCCAGGAGTCTCGCCATGCCGCGAGCACCGGTGATCGACTGGAATTCGCTTTGAGCCTGCGTCAGTTGCCCGCGTGCCGTCGCGAGTTGCTGCTCGAGCACCTGCACCTCGGAGACCAGTTGCGACAGTGACGCAACGTCGATGACCGCAAATTGCGCGCGCGCCGCTCCGGGCAGCCCGCACACAACACCGAGTGCCAGCGCAACCCATTTGACCGAATTCGACATGCAACACCTCCCATGGACGGGCCGCTGTCATCCGCCGGCACATTGATTCATGAAGGGCGGCAACCACCGTGCCGGGTCCGGACCGTACTCACGCAACAACTGACGCATGCGTTCGAGATGACCGCTACGTGCGGAAATCACCGCCAGCTCTGCGTCGCAGCCTTTCAGGTCGAGCTTGCAGACCACGCTGTGATGACCCTGCTTCACCAGGAATGTTCGCGAGCCGGGCTCGAGCTGTTCCTTGATGAGCTTGAATTCCCGCTCGCTCAGGCCGAGACCGTCGGTGTATTCCTCCAGGTCGGCATCGACGTTGGGAAAGAACACCTTGGTCGGAGTCTGCTCTACGATGGTGCGGCTGATGGGACTGTCGAGCACGTCGCTGGCACTCTGGGTCGCGAGGCACATCGCACCATTGAGTTTCCGCCAGGTTTTCGGCCCGTCCCTCGCGAAGCTCTCGAAAGCAGGATCAGCCAGCAGCCTCCAGAACTCATCCATCCAGCACACCAGGCGGCGGCCGTCGAGGAGCTGCCGCACCAGATGAAACAGGTAGAGTGTCAGCGGCGCACGCAGCAGCTCGTGGTCGAGGAACTCGGTGACATCGAAGGCAACGACCGCCGGGCCGCTGAGTCGCGCTGCGACCGAGTCGGTGGGATTATCGAAGACCCAGGCGTAGTCGCCCTGTGCGCCACCGCACCAGCGCGCCAGACGCGCGTGGACACCCTCCGGGTCGGTCGGATCGAGGAACTCCAGCAGCCGTGACAGACGTCTCGCCTGCAGCTCCAGAGCCAGAGTGCCGCGCAATGCATGATCGAGATCAGCAGTCTCACGCGCCGAGAGGGAGCGTCCGTTGCCGGCGCGCACCAGCATCTGCAGCCAGCTCTTCTGAAACTCGAGGTGACGCGGCTCGGCCGGAAGCTGCAGTGGATTGAAGCCGGTCGGTGCGCCCTGTCGCAACTCGAAATACTCCCCACCCAGCGCTCGCACCAGGATCTCCAGCCCGCGATCCTTGTCGAAGATCACCTGCGTCACGCCGCGCAACTGCAATACGCTCACCAGAAAGCCGATGAACACGGTTTTCCCCGAGCCGGTCGGTCCGCAGATGAAGGTGTGGCCCGTGTCCTTGCGGCTGCCGCCGTCCGGGTCCGTCGGGTCGCTGGCGTGCAGTGAGAAGTAGTACGGCGAGCGTGCGCTCGAGCACAGCAGCGCCAGTGCATCCCCCCAATGGTTGCCATGCGCGCGGCCCATCGGGTAGTTGTGGAATGGCGCCATCGCCGCAAAATTGCGCGAGGTGATCGGCGCTTTGCGGGGCCGCAGACCGAAGTTACCGGGCAGCTGCGCCCAGAAGGCTGCCTCGAGGGCAAGATCCTCGCGTGCCACGGTCATGCCCGTGTCGCTCAGCAGATTGCGTGCGAGTGCAACGCAGTCGTTCAGCCCTTTCAGGCGGCAGGCATCGGCGCGGTCTCCGCTGTCTTCCACATTGGCCAGCACCTGGAGAGAAAAGTGATGATCGCCCATGACGAACTCGTTGCTCGTGAGCCCATCGAGTGCATGCTTCAGCTGCGCCGCCTGTGAGACCGCGAAGTCGCCGGCGTTCATCATGCGAAAATGCTGGCGCTGCAGCAGACCCTGACCAGCCGCCCGCGACAGGAATGCGAAAGACTGCGTCAGCACGAGAGGGAACGGCGCCGACAACAACCGGTTGTACATACCCACGACGCTTGGTGTCGGGTATTCCTTGACGGCAAGCATGGCGCCGACCCGTGTGCTCGCGGCGAGGCGATATTCGATGGCTTCGGTGCCGAAGAGCAGTCGGGTGGTGGCGAGCGCATGTTTCAACGGACCTCGCGGCAACGGGATGCGCCGCCACTCGCCGTTGACCAGCTGGCCGAGGTACTCGAGCAGAGACGAGCACCAGGTCTCACCGCAACGATAGGTACCGAGGGGCTCGGGCTCGTAGCGGGCGAGCGAAGCCCGCACCAGCTGCGACAGCTTGGCGCAGTTATCGAGTGCGTCCGCCAGCTCAATCGCTGCGGGCGCCATACGCGAGCGGGTGAGCAGTCCGGAGACGACTCCGGATGTCAGGCCCGCGGCGGGCCGATAGCAGAGGGCGATGTACAGATCGTTGACCATCAGGCGCTCGCCTGCGAGCCGCTCGAGATATCGGGCGTTGAGGCGTTGCGCGAAGCCCTCTCCGCCGGCAGGAGCAAGCATCGGCCGCTCCGGACGACGGATGAGGTGCGTCCAGACCGCCACTTGCGGGCTGGCGAGGTTGCGCCAGAGAACGTTCAAACGCTCGTGCCAGGAATTCAACTGCTCGTCGTCGGCGCTCTCGAAGCTCGCGCCGCCGAGACGAAACGCCTGGAGGTAGTCGCCGGAGGAGCTTTTCACGACCGCTTCCGAGACATGCGCCGTGTAAGGAATGTGCTCCGCGGCCAGGCGCTCGCGGTACACGATGGCTGGAATGGCCGTCGTCACCATCGGCCCGCAGCCTCGATCGCGACCGCCGGTTCCGCCCTGCGCCGGCCCCGGGCATCGGGCAGATCGAGCATCAGTGGGCTGTAGCTGCTGGCCTTCCAGAAGCGCAGGGTGCCGACCACGGCCGCGAGCCGCGTTCGGCACCACATCAGGAGCAGATCGAAGAATCGCGCGTCTCTGGCGCACAACAGCGCGCACAGACCGTGGATCGGCAGGGCCAACAACAAGGTAAGGAGATTGCGCGTCGCGAGGAACGCTTCCAGAGTGAACACCAGGTTAGCCAGCAGGGCCGAATACGTGACGCCCCAGCGCATCGGCGGGCGCGTGGCACCGACGAACAGCGGGTCTGCGATGAGCCCCGCATTCCGGGTGACCCTGCGATTCATACACCAAACATCCCGCGCACCCAGGCAACAATCTGCGGAGCGCCGAAGGCAATCGCGATGCCCAGAATGGCTCCCATGCACCATCCCCACGAGATGCGATTGGCCATCGCCATGGCGCCGAGAACCATCACGAGGATGATGGCGATGGGAGTCAGCCAGGCCAGAATATTCGTCTGCAGCGCAGTTGCGCCGGTCATGAACGGCGAATTCTGCGCCTGCGCGACGGCGATGGGCGCCGCCCACAGCAGCACCGCGACCCGCAGGCCGTGTGCCGGCACGTAGTGCCTGCTATACCCGTGCATGTTCGCTCTCCCGCTCACGGCTCACCCACGCCATGCACGACCGTCGCCGGCGTGTGCTCGCCATCTTCGTCACGCCGGTGGTCGAGCTCTTCCCGCTTGATCTTTCCCGGAGCGCCGAAACGGAAGCTGTCAACCACGAACGAATGGTCGTACTGCTTCTCGCCCTGCTTGTCGGTCCAGTTGTTGGCGCGCACGCGGGCCTGCAGAATCAACTGATCGCCCTTGCGCCCATTACGTGCCAGCGCTTCGCCCATCGCACCGAAGGCAACGAACCACAGACTGGTCGTCACCTCGCGAGCGGCACCGCCTTCGTCCTTGCCCGCGTAGTCGTTGCCCACCAGACAGAAACGTGCGTAACCCACCTCGTTCTTGGTCAGGAACTCCGGGTTGCGGGCCAGATTACCGACTGCGGTGAGCGTGAAGCTGTTCATGTCGATGACTCCTGCGAATGTTGGAAGGCGCGCGGGACGGAGGCAGTCTATGCACCACGCGCGCGAATGGAATCGACATTGGCAACGTGTTTGTGCAGAAACGCAGCGTGCCCTGCGCAGCGTTGCAGCGCGCCAGGACAAACTTGTGTAAGGTCGGCGTCAGAGATTGCGCGGAGCCCTCACATGTCGCTCGCCGATACCGAACGCAACGACGGAGCCGTCGAGCAATGTCTCGATGAGCTCAACGATTTCCTCGGCGGACTCGAGCGGTATGCGCCTACCGTGCTCGCAGTGGCACTGCGGGTGCATCTCGAGAGCCTGTTGCAGGCGCTGCTCGACGGAAAAATCTGCACACCGGAGGAAGTTCGCGACTTCGTGCGCGAGCTCGAGCGCGACGCGCTCCAGTACGAGGACGACTAAGTCATACCGACTTGAATTCCCGCCTAGCGCAGCACCCGCTCACGCGAATCGCGGTCGCCATGGGGTGCCGAGTCCCTCGGCTCCCTGCTCGCCTGCTCGCGTGTGGGCACCGGGACCGGCGATTGATTGACCGGCCCAGGTGCGGCGGCGTGAGGTGCAGTGGTCGATGGCAGCTGATACGTCTGTTGCGCCTGGGCAGAGGGCGGCGCCTGGGCAGAGGGCGGCGCGTGGGCAGAGGGCGGCGCCGGCGCAGAGGGTTGCGGATGCGCAGCGCGCAGCGGATGAGCGGGCGGCGCATCGGCCCGCGGGAGGTGGTAGACCGGAATGGAAGCCCGCTCGATCGGTGGCGCCGGAGCATCCGCGACGCCGGCACGCTGATAGGGCTGCGGCGGGTGTTGTTGTGCGGAGGCTGGCCGATCCGTGCGCAGCACGGGCGGAGGCGCGCTCAACGACTCCCCCGGTGCATAGAAGCTGTCGGAGTCGGCTGGGCGCGGCAGCGCATCCGCAGGCCCCGGCGGCGTCCTCGCACGCGCAGCCGCAGGCAACGCGCTCTGCTGAAGCGCCCTCTCCCGCTGTGCCAGGCTTTGACCGGGCGGTGGCTCGCTTGCGGCGGGAAAATGGAGCAGTGCTCCACCGCTGGACACGACGCGAACCGGGGTCAGAGCGGCGGCATGCTGCAACTGCGCCAGCTCGCTGCGCGTTGGCGGCTGCCCGCCGTTGGCTGCGATGGCCGGGAGTTGCCGCTCGAGCGGCACGGGTGCGGACGGGGGCGCCGTACGAACGACGAGCGTACGCTGCATGAGGGATGCCGGAGGGCGGGCCAGGCGGGGGCGCGGCGCCGTTCCGAGTACACTTTGTTGCGTCGGCATGAGAACGGGAGTCGTGGCCACAGCCGCCGCCGCGAGCACTACGGCAGAGATCGCCACCGTCTGCCCGGCTACGCGCTGCCCGCTCACCACGGTGCTGCGCGGCACCGCCGTCACACCGAGCGGTGTCTGATTCAGATACGGCTGCCAGGTGTTGTTGTCCTGACGGGCGACGTTCGGGGTCGAGACCTGCTTCACCGAGGTGTTGGTGACGTTCACGTTACGCACGTACACCGCGCCCGCACGGTAGGGGGGCGTGTAGATCTCCCGAGGCCCGAGAGGGAACCAGGCGACATTGCTGCCGAGACCCGAGGTAGGCGCGCGAGATGCGCCGACCCAGGCGACGAGCGCCGGCGCGTATACGACCCGGACGGTATGTCCGTGGCGCGGAGCGGGCACCCAGCTCCAGTGGTTGTTCCACATCACCCAGCGGCCATAGTGAAATGGTGCATATCCCCAGCGTGCGTCATCGATCCAGGTCCAGCCCCAGGGGGTGATCCACACCCAGCGCCCGTAGCGGTATGGTGCCCAGTCCGCCGCGACCAGCGTCGGCACCCAGACGTAGCCGTACTCAGGGGTCTGCTGCCATTGGCCGTTGTCATCGAGGTCCTGCGTGCCCGGTACATCGCTCGCCACGTAGCCCATCGATGCCGATTGCGCCGCCTCGCGGTCGCGTTCCGCCGACCAGTCGTCGAGGTCATCCGGTGCCCCGAGTGTCGCGCTCTGCCACGCGAGGGTGTCGAGGCCGGTGAAGGTCACGAGCTGCTGCGAGCCGATCGCTACCGTCTGGCCTCCGCCCGCGGCTTGCGCGGCACCCTGGCTCACCGCCACGGCGGTCGCGGTGCCCTGATCGTTCACCTCCACGCGATACACGCCCGGTTGCTGCAGCGACAGCGCAATGTTGGGCGTATCGATCTCGTAGCGCTCCTCGTTGAGGATGTCGCGGACACTGACGATGAGCGTGCCGGCGCTGAGCTGCATCTGCACGCTGCCATCATCGAGATCGAGAAAGGCGAAGCCCGTGTAACTGCCGAGCCTCACCGTGGCGGTGCCGAGGTCGAGCTCTGCGCGCGAGCGCTCATCGCTCCAGAGTCGATCGCCGCTGGTGAGCGGGCGGTTGGGCGTAGCGGAGGTCCAGTCCTGCACACCCGCCGGCTGCAGCGACACCGCGCCTTCCGCAGCGCTCAACCGCGCCGCACGACCGGGAGGGTCGGCATCCTGCGCAGCCGCGAGAGCTGTCGCCGCGCAGAGAATGAGTAATGCGCAGCTCCATGCGGCTCGCCTGCACCATCGCCGTGTCATGGGTCGCATGCGCTCACCTGCTAACACAACGCTCGAGCTGACGGCGGAGATGACACCGCGGGGAGCTCGCCCCACAGTGTAGTCGTTCACGCAGCGTGCGTCCTCGACGAGCGGTTGCGCCACCAATGCAGCAACGCCACGGCCGGCGAGAGAACGCCGAGCACCTCGTGCAGGACACCCGCGGCGTCGTGCATCCCTCCGGTCGTGTAGTAGAGCGCGTAGCCGCTGAAGATCAGGAGGAACGCGATGCTGCCGAGCGCAACTCCGGAGCGGCGATTGCGCTCCTGTGGCAAGCGCGCTGCGATGTGAGCGGCGCTCAGCCAACCGATGAGGAACACACCACAGACTGCGATGAGTCCATGCAGGCGCATGAGCGGCGCTTCCCAGGGATTCGGCAGCGGGCCGAAGGTGCTCCGCTGCGGAAAAGCATGGTGCAGGACGAGCCACAGCGTTCCGGAGACCCACAGCAGTATGCCCACCGCATACACCGCCCTACGCAGCGGCGGCGAGACGGTCGAGCGCGGGGAAGTCCGCCAGTTCTCCCCGGCCTTGTGCGCGGAACGCTTCACCTCCCGCCGATACGCGGCCGCGCGTGCCACAGCGGTCATCCCGGCGCGGTCGCGCCCTGCAACGCGACCTGCCACAGTGCCGTAAGCCAGCGCACCCCTTCGGTCACGTGCTCACAGGAGAGCGTTGCACCGGCGATGTTCTTGATGTCGGTCTGCACGCGCAACTGCTCGAGCCCCTGTCGGCCGGCAAACTGCCGCCGCCACGCAGGGCTGCGGATCTCCCCGCCGTGACTCTCGCGATACGCGAGCACCTCGGGTGCGCTCAGCCGCCCGCTGGCATCGATCGCGACCGCATAGGTGATGAAGTCCTCTTTGCCAATGACCTCGTCGATGAAGACGTATCCGAGCAGCTGATCGGCGTGCAGCGCGCGAAATGCGCGCAGGCTGCGGTGCGGTGGTTGCGGCCCGGCGAGACCGGCGACACGCTCATGCTGTGCAGGACTCAGCGAGAGCACGAGCTCGCTGAAGTGATCCGCCTGTGGAAAGAGCGCCTTCTGCGCGCCTTCGACGGAGAGATACTCGGTGGCAACGACGACCTGAACCGGCGCTCCGAAGCCGAGTGCTGCCAGCGCCCCGATACCCGCCGGTGTCCAACGTCCCATCCAGGCCATGGTCTCAAATGCGAATGATTCTTAATTGCTTTAGAATACTCTGAAGCTCCACTGAAGGTCCAGGCCATGGCTTCGATGCCGGTCCGGCTGCAGCGACTCCGCCCCGCCATGGGAGCCTGGGTTTCGATCGAGGCGACCGCGGCAACCGCACAGACGGCTGCAGCAGCGATAGAGGCTGCCTACCTGACGGTGCTGGAGATTGCGCAGCGCCTGCACCCTTCCCGGGAGGGCAGCGACCTCGCCCTCATCAACTCCGCCGCGACCGGAGCCGAGGTTCCCATCGCCTCGATGACCTGGGAGCTGCTGGCCCTTGCACAATCGCTGCACGAGGTCAGCGGCGGCGTGTTCGATCCCTGCCTCCCGTCTCGCCCCGGCCGGTTCGCCGATATCAGCCTCTCCGCTCCGCAAGACGGATCGAGGTGGGCGCGGTGCCGGGTGCCGGTGGCGCTCGATCTGGGCGGAATCGCCAAGGGATACGCCGTGGACCGCGCCATAGAGACGCTGCGCGCCGGAGGCTGCACCAGTGCTCTGGTGAACGCCGGTGGCGATCTGCGTCTCTATGGGCGCAGCGACAGCATCCTCCTTCGATATGCTGACGGACACTGCGTGCCGGTGGTGTTGGAGGACGAGGCGCTCGCGGTGAGCGAGGTCACTGCCTCATCCCTGCAGCGCCCGCCGGAGCATCGTGGCTACTACCGGCGTCTGGGACATGCGCGCCCGGTGCGCGACTACGCCGCAGTGCGCGCCGCCAGCGCGGCGGTCGCCGACGCACTCACCAAATGCGTGCTGCTCGGAGAGGAGCGTTGCCGGGAGCGCGCGCTGCGCGCGTTTGGCGCACGACTTGCCGGCTGAGTCAGATCACCGGGGGGATCCGCGCGGTCAGGAAGTCGATGAATTTTGAGGAAAAAGTCAGTGAGGGTTCTACGTCACCTACCGCGACCTTGCCGCCCGGCCCCCTAACCTCACCTCTCGGGCGCCTCGCTCGCGCGAGATCGGACGAGGTCGAGGCGGCTCGCAACGCGGCCGCATCGCGGTGGCAGGCAAGACCTTCCGCTACAGTGGCCCCGAGGGACTGGCAGGTAGTAAGCGCGTCATCATCGCCGTGGCGCGCGGTAGCGCTCGCCGCGTAGCGCTGCACGTTGAGAAGGTCGGTTTCGACCCCATGTCCTTCACTCTGGCACCGAGGGATCTTTCATGAGCAACAGCAGCACAGCGAGCCGCACCGTGCGGCAGGTGGTGAAAGGACTGCCGACTTCAGATGGGGCCGGGGTCAAGCTGCGGCGGGTAATCGGCCAGCCCCAGCTGCCGGATCTCGATCCCTTCCTGATGCTCGATGAATTCGGCACGGATCGCGCAGAAGACTATCTGGCGGGGTTCCCCGATCATCCACATCGTGGCTTCGAGACCGTGACCTACATGCTCGATGGCCGGATGCGTCACCGTGACAACCACGGCAATGAGGGAGTGCTCGTCCCCGGAAGCGTGCAATGGATGACGGCAGGACGCGGCCTCATTCACTCGGAGATGCCCGAGCAGCAGGAAGGCCGCATGCGTGGCTTC
>Ga0335069_10016360_pt1 | contig 10345 bp, 8 predicted proteins | sample Lox_Sample_11_FD_206714 | JGI IMG/M metagenome (GOLD analysis project Ga0335069, IMG submission 206714) | Soil microbial communities from Loxahatchee National Wildlife Refuge, Florida, United States - Lox_Sample_1.1 | ecosystem: Environmental > Terrestrial > Soil > Wetlands | place: USA: Florida...
ATACAGCGTGATCGTGTCCTGTGTAGCGCTGCGCGGAGAGGCTCGCTGTCAGGAATAGCAGGATGATCAGGATTTGACGAATCGTGCAGGGCTTACACATACACAGATTACCCAGGAACAACCCTCCTAGATTGTAGGACAAGCGAGTTACATCTGGGAAGTGGGATGGTCAATACTGGCCGTACCACTTTGGAGGGAATTCGCGCCTCAGGATTGACGGGAGGAGCGTTTCCGCGGCGTCGCGGGAAACTTATGCTCGAAGGCGGCGAGGTCCACCCGTTTCCCCCGAAAACGAACGCCTTCGGCCTCTAGGAGGAACCGTTGCTCCAGGCCGTATTCGCCGGGGAGCGAAATGCGACCGCCGGAACCAAGAACGCGCTGCCAGGGCAGGCCGGGCACCTGGTTCAGGACTTTCGAGACGTGGCGGGCGCATCGCGGGTAGCCGGCGGCCTCGGCAACCGCACCATAGGTGCTCACTTTTCCGCGCGGGATTCGGCGAATGACTGCGGCGACGGAGAGGGCGAGCGGTAGTTGGCTGGCAGGCTTCCTGGGCACGGCTCACGATAAGATACTCCCATGTCCGTGAGCAAATCCGCCCCGACGGAGCGGTTCTCCGACCGGGTGGAAGAGTATCTGAAATATCGTCCGCATTATTCGCCGGAAGTGATTGCGGCGTTGCGGCAAGCCTGCGGGCTAAGGTCAGACCATGTCATCGTAGATGTGGGCTGTGGCACGGGGCTGCTGGCCAATAGATTCCTCGAGAACGGAAACCGGGTCATCGGCGTCGAGCCGAATGCCGGCATGCGGCAAGCGGGCGCGCTGTCTCTGGCGCGGTATGCGAAGTTCAGCATGGTGGCAGGAAGCGCCGAAGACACGACACTGCCCGACCACCATGCGGATTTTGTGATGGCGGGGCAGGCGTTCCACTGGTTTCAGCCGGAGCGCACACGCAGGGAGTTTGCGCGCATCGTAAGGCCAGACGGCTGGGCGGTGCTCATCTGGCACGACCGGGACCTGGAGTCGACGCCATTCCTGCGGGCGTATGAGGACTTTCTGCAACGGCATGCGACCGACTACGCGATGGTGGCGCACAACAAAGTGGCCAACTACGGTGCGCTGGAGCGCTTCTTCTCTCCCAACCGCATGCACATGGTGACACAGAACACTCTGCAGGAGTTTGACCGGGAGGGCCTGCGTGGCCGGCTGCTGTCGTCGTCGTATGCTCCGCGCGAAGGACCTAGGGCAGAGGCCATGCTGGAGGAACTGCCGGTGCTTTTCGACCGCTATGCCGAAGGCGGTCGGGTGGTCTTCGAGTACCATACCCGTATCTACTACGGACATCTGACGCCATGAACGGCAGCCAGCCTGCGCCGGACACTGAGGTGTTACGGACGGAAAGCCTAGGTCGAACGGTGGCGGGCAAGGCAATCGTCAGCGACATTTCGTTTGCTGTGCAGAAGTCCGACCTGCTGGGGATTGTGGGGCCGAGCGGCTCCGGCAAAAGTTCCCTGCTCCGCTTGCTGAATCGACTGGACGAGCCGACCAGTGGCACCGTCTATCTTGACGGACAGGACTATCGCCAACTGCAGCCGCGCGAATTGCGGCGACGGGTCGGGATGGTCACGCAGCGTCCCTTCCTGTTCCCCGGCGATGTGGCCTCGAATTTGCTTTTCGGTCCGCAGCAGCGCGGCGAGCTGGTGGCCGATGAGGAGATCCACCGACTTCTCAATGAAGTGGGACTGGTGGGCTTTGCAGCGCAGGATGTGTCGGTGCTTTCGGGTGGAGAGCAGCAACGGGTATCGCTGGCACGCACGCTGGCCAATCGTCCCAGGGTGCTGCTGCTGGACGAGCCGACATCAGCGTTGGACGAGGAAGCCAAGCTGGGAATTGAGGAGTTGATCGCCTTGCTGGTGCGCGAGCATGGATTGACGTGTGTGATGGTGACGCACGACCGCGAACAGGCCCGGCGAATCTGCAATCGAGTGGTGGTCCTCGAAGCCGGACGCCTGGCGCAGAGTGGAACGGTAAAGGAGGTGTTGGGTGCTTAGTTCGCTGTTTCATTCGGAAATCGGGCTGGGCTTGGCGCAAGCCGCCCTCGCGTCAATCATGGCGCTGGCGGTCGTGCTGCTGGCACGGCGACGCAATATCCATCTCGAGGGGGATGCCAGCCTTGCCCTCCTGCGAGGAATTCTGCAAATCGCGGCCGTAGGTTCTATCCTCGCTCTGCTATTAAAAGCACCTCGTTGGAGTAGCTTATTTCTGCTGGCGGGGATGGTGGTGGCAGCGGGGTCGATCTCAGCCAAGCGGGCCAGAAACGTACCCGGGGCAGCCAAGGTCTCGATCTACGCGATTGCCACAGGGGCGGGATTGGTGACGGCGATCATGACCTGGGCGGGGGTTATCGACACGGCCATTACGTCGCTGCTGCCGGTGGGCAGCATGATTATCGCCAACGCCATGAACACCAACGGACTGGCGCTCAACCGCTTCCGCTCCGAAGTGCTGGCGCATACCGGCGAGATTGAAACCGCCCTGGCGCTGGGAGCGACGCCGCGGGCGACGATTAGCCGCTACGCGGAAAGCAGCATGCATTCTTCGCTGATTCCCGCGATCGACAACCTGCGGTCGCTGGGCATTGTGTGGATCCCTGGGCTGATGACGGGGATGCTGCTGTCGGGCGCGAAGCCGCTCTACGCCGCGATCTACCAGTTCGTGGTGATTGCCATGATTCTGGCTTCGTCGGGGCTGACTTCCCTGCTGAGCACAACGATGATCCAGGCGCACGCGTTTTCCGCTGCTGAGCAACTGGTGTTGAAGGGCGCGGAGTAACGGGGCCTACTTCATCGATTGGCGCACGTCCATCAGGTAGTGGTCAAAGGCATCCACACGAATGAGTCCCAAACGGGGAAACTCGAGATCAAGGATGACGTAAACGCTGATGGACAAGATCAAGACATAGCCGATGATGTGCAGCATACTTCGGCGTCGCGAGTCAACCAACTGATATCCAGCCATGGCCGAGCTTGCTAGAGCAATTAAACCCAGCATGAGGAATATCTCAACAGGGGGATGGTCTTCCGTCGCCGCCGTCCGAACCGTAGTTATGTCGAACATGGTATTGAGTGCTGGAAGCAGAAGCATGCTTGCCGCCGTCGTATTGGACTGGTTGGCCGCTGCCACGCCCTTGTTCCAGATCTGCGACTGCAGCTCTTGTGACCTTGCGAGCTCGGCCCTCGCGACGCTCAAGTCATAGACGTGCCGGTAAACGGACAGCCGCGCGTCCACATAGTTCCGAAACAAGTCTCGAATTTCAGGCTGCGCCTCGGCGGGAAGCAGATCAATCCGGAGATAGGCTGTGCCGATGTCGTTGGCTTCCTCAACAATCAGGTGCCGGCGTGCTTCGAATCGCGATGCCGCACCCGAGAACGTGAAGGCGATCAGCAGTCCAAGCAGGGCGAAGATTGCGCCTTCAATGGCCCCAAGGCCCACCTTACCCCCTTCCTTTCTGGCGGCGCGCGCTCCCAGACGTTGGCCTAAGTCGAAGCACCCCACCATCCCCGCACAAAGCACAATGACGAACGTCACTGCCATGAACTCGTTATTCATGAATTTCATAATAAATGGCTCTCCCCGCCCTTCTACGGTCCTTGATACATGAGAGCCATTCGCTCGCGGGCGGTCAATTCCGTGTTCCGGAAATCAGAAGCCCCACTTGGTAAAAGCATATCTCGCGCTGGGCAAACAAGACTTCCAAAATGCACCGGGAGGCCGCAAGACGGTACGTGGACCGCCACGCGAACGGTGGAACCATCCGGCTGGCGGGAATACCCTTCCACCCCACGCGCTTCGATCGGGCAAGGTAAGGCATCTGCAGCCGCTTTGTTTCAGTTTATGGGGTCGCTGCGCAGGAACACAATCGGTTGTACTGTGAAAGATCGGTGAGTATGTGGACGGGCGCGAGCAAGGTGGGAGCGAGCCTTGGTCTTCGTGCGGCGCAAAGTGTTGCGCCGATGCGTGCGGCTTTCCTTGGCTGAGTCGCTGCATTACACTGAGCAAACAGCGCGTGGGGCGCAGCGATGCCTGACCTGATTCAACTGGCGATGCCAGCTTTCATTCTGCTGATGGTGGCCGAGGCCGTGGTTGATGCGGTGATGCGCCGCGACCTGTATGAGGCTAAAGACACGGCCGCCAGCCTGACCATGGGCATGGGCAACGTGCTGGTAGGGCTGGTGTCGAAGGGCATGGTGTTCGCCCTCTTCACATGGTTACACCGTTTTGCGATCTTTTCCATCGGCTACCAATGGTGGGCGTGGGTGCTGGCGTTCTTCGCCGACGACTTCAGCTACTACTGGTTCCACCGGACGAGCCACGAGTGCCGCTTCTTCTGGGCGTCGCATGTGGTGCATCACTCCTCGCAGCGCTACAACCTCGGAACGGCACTGCGGCAGACGTGGACCGGCGGATTCTTCGGATTCGTCTTCTGGCTGTGGATGCCGCTGGCCGGCTTTCAGCCCATCATGATCTTCACCATGCAGGCGATTAGCCTGCTCTACCAGTTCTGGATCCATACCGAACTGGTGAAGCACATGGGCCCGCTGGAGTGGGTGATGAACACGCCTTCGCACCACCGCGTTCACCATGCGACAAACCCTCAGTATATCGATCGCAACCACGCCGGATTTTTGATCCTCTGGGACCGCATGTTCGGCAGCTTTGAGCCGGAGCAGGAACCCTGCGTGTACGGGTTGACGTCCAACATCAACACGTTCAATCCGGTGCGGATCGCCTTCCACGAGTGGATTGACATGTGGCGGGACGTGCGGGCCTCGCGCACCTGGCGCGAGCGATGGGTGGCTGTGTTCGGCAATCCCGGGGCGACAAAGTACCGGGACGTTTCCGGGCAGATCTACGAAGCTGCGCGAGTGTAGTAAACGGACGCTGAAATCAATCGGGCGTGATTTAGCAGTTAATCACGCCCGTTCGTGCGAGTAGGGAGGCAGGAATCAGTGCTGCGGCGCGTCACCACGAACGGTCAATACGGGACAAGCCGCCTCGCGCACCAATTCGTAAGCGATCGGCCACGTGAATCGATCCAATACTCCGGAGGACCGCCGCACACCGAGTACGATGAGATCGGAGCCGGTTTCAGACGCGGCCTTCAGAATCATCGCCGGGATATTGCCAAACTCGACGCGGTAACGCACATCAACGCCCTCAGAGTGCCGGCCCACAATTTCGGTTAGCTGCTCCACAATTCCCTGCTTCACGCGTTCAGGATCGAGCTTCACGCCCTGGTACGGCTGCTCGATCACGTGCAGCAGGGTAAGTTGGGAGTTGTGGGCTGCAGCCAGCCGGCAGGCGAAGTCAAGAGCGGGATGGGATCTGGGCGTCAGGTCGCATGGAGCAAGTATCTGGCGCGTCCGGCTGATGGCGCCGGGGCCCTGGGTGTGCGGTCCGATGGTAAGCACCGGCACCGGGGAGTGACGGAAGACTTTCTCCGCCACCGAGCCCAGGATGACCTTTCCCATTCCGCCGCGCCCATGGGTGCCAACCACGATGAGATCAATCTTCTTTTCGCGGGCGCACTGCAGGAGACTTTCGGCGACGGAGCCTTCGAGCAGGCTCACATGAAAGTCCGCTTGTTCGGAAGGGGGCCCCGTACGGCGCAGTCTCGCTTTGAATTCCAGCAGGTCGCGGCGGGCGGCTTCTCGTGCCGCGTGGAGTGCTTCCGGCCCGGCGAGAACGAATTCTTCAGTGGGCATCACATATACGATCTCGGCTTGTGCGCCGTAAATATTGGCGAAAGCCAGACCGCATTTGAGTGCAGCGTCGGAATGGCGAGAGAAATCGGTGGCGATGAGCATGTTATGGATGCCCACGCTGCTTGCAGCGAGCTGTGCAGTTGCCATGATCAGCGACCAATCTCCCCACACGGTGGGGGCTGTTGGCGGGCGGCGCTCAGCCACTTGGGAATAGGGATGTAGCACCGTGCCCAGAGCGGCAGACGCCACTTCGCTTAACGCTACTTCCCTTTTAGCGCGATGCGAACAGGAATTCTGTGACGCAGATCAAATGCGTCAGTGACAATTGATATGTTCACCAATTTCTCCAGCGTGTTGCCGGAGCGTCGTGCACTAAGGCAGCGGAGCCGACTCTGGAGCAGGCCTGTTCCTCTCCAGCAGCGACTTGACGATCACGTAGAGCACAGGGATGAAGAACAGGTTCAGCGCCGTGGAAACGATCATGCCGCCAAACACGGTGGTGCCCACGGAGTTGCGACTGGCGGAGCCCGCGCCGGTGGCGAAGACCAGCGGCAACACGCCCAGGATGAAGGCAAACGACGTCATCAGGATCGGGCGCAGTCGAATCCTCGCAGCCTGTACGGCAGCATCGACGATGGGCAGACCCTTATGGCGCAGTTGTTCGGCAAACTCCACAATCAGGATGCCATTCTTGCTGGCCAGTCCAATCAGCATCACCATGCCGATCTGGCAGTAGACGTCGTTGAGCAGGCCGCGCGCCGACTGCGCAATCAGAGCCCCCAGCAGCGCCATTGGTACGCTCAGCAGGATGATGAAGGGCAGCACGAAGCTCTCGTATTGCGCCGACAGCGTGAGATACACGAACAACAGCCCCAATCCGAACAGGATCAGCGACTGGCTGCCGGACCGGATCTCCTCCAGCGACAGCCCCGACCACGCGTAGTTGAAGCCAATGGGCAGGTTTTGCTTCGCCACCTCATCCATCGCTGTGATCGCCTGTCCTGAGCTGTAGCCCGGTGCAGCCGATCCATCAATCTCCGCCGAGCGGAACAGGTTAAAGTGCGTAATCACCTGTGGCGAGATGGTTTCCCGGATGTCCACCACGTTGTCCAGCGGAACCATCGTCCCGGTGTCAGAGCGCACATAAAAGCTGCGGATATCGCGCGGCAGTCTGCGGAATTCCTGGCTGGCCTGCACATATACGCGATAAGCGCGGTTATTGAAGTCGAAATCGTTGACGTAGGCCGAACCCATGTACACCTGCAAGGTGTCGGTGATCTGCTGCAGCGGAATCTGCATGCTGCGTGCTTTCTCGCGGTCGATCTTCACCAGGAACTGGGGATCGTTGGCGGTGTAGGAGCTGAACAGGCCACGCAGGTCGGGACGCGAGTTGCCGGCGGCGGCAACTTTCTGAGTAGCGTCGTAGAGCTCCTGGAGCGAGCCGCCGCCTTCTTCCAGCACCTGAAAGCTGAAGCCACCGAACGCCGCCACGCCCGAAATTGCGGGAGGCAAAAACGGGAAGGCTTGGATGTCGCTGATCTGTGACAACGGCCCACGCAGCCGGTTCACGACAGCTGCGGCGGCATGTTGCTCGCCTTTGCGATTGTCCGCCAGGTTCAGAAATATCATGCCGCGGTTCGCGCTGCTCCCGGTAAAGCTGAAACCAGCAACGGTAAATGCGCCGGTAATGTCTTTCTCCCTGGCCAGAACTGCTTCCACCTGGCGCATCGCATCGGCGGTATATTCCAGCGAAGCCCCAGGCGGTCCCAGCACCAGCACCATGAACCATCCCTGATCTTCATCGGGCACGAATCCGGTGGGCACGCGCTTATAAACCACATAGGTTGCGCCCAGTCCGAGGAAAAACGCCACCAGCACGAGGTAGCGGAAGTGAATCGCACGACGGGCCGACGCCGTGTACATCGCCGTGCCCTTCTTGATGGCCGTCTCGATTCCGCGGAACACGATGTTCTTCTCTTCGTGGCTCCGCTCGGGCCGAAGCAGCAGTGCCGACAGCGACGGCGTGAACGTCAGCGAATTGAAGGCGGAAATCGCAATCGAAAACGCGATGGTCAGCGAGAACTGCTGGTACAGGAGTCCGGTCGTACCCGGGAAGAACGCCACCGGCACGAATACGGCCACCAGCACCAGAGAGGTAGCGACGACCGCGCCGGTGACTTCGCCCATCGCTTCTGAAGCAGCGAAGTGCGAGTCCACGTGCTCTTCGCCCATGTGGCGCTGGATGTTTTCAATCACCACGATGGCGTCGTCCACAACGAGACCTGTCGCCAGCACGATGCCAAACAGCGTCAGTGTGTTGATCGAGAAGCCGAGTAGCTTAATAAAGGCAAAGGCACCGACGAGTGACACGGGAATGGTGAAGGCCGGGATCAGGGTGGTGCGCCAGTCCTGCAGGAAGAGAAACATCACGATCATCACGAAGAGGATGGCTTCCACCAGCGTCTTCAACACTTCCCGGATGGAATCGCCGACGAAGGTCGTCGAGTCGAACGCCATGGCGTATTTCATGCCGGGCGGAAAGCGCTGTGAAAGCCGGGCCAACTCCTGTTTGACAGCTTTGTCCACATCGAGTGCGTTGGCCGTGGGAAGCTGGGAGATGCCGATCCCGACCCCTTCGTAGCCGTTAAAGCGCAGCTTGCCGGCATAGCTTTCGGCCCCTAATTCGGCCCGTCCGACATCTTTCAGGCGCACCTGTGCGCCATTGCCACCGGGTTTCAGGACGATGTCATCAAATTGGGCCGCGTCAGTCAAGCGTCCCGCGGCGCGTACGCTGATCTGGAACATCTGGTCCTTTGGAGCGGGTTCCTGGCCCACCTGTCCGGCAGCAATCTGCACGTTCTGTTGCTGCAAGGCCGAAACCACATCCGAGGCCGTCAGCCCGCGCGCTGCCAGACGCGACGGATCCAGCCACAAGCGCATGGAGTATTTGCGTTCGCCGAAAATCTGCACGTCAGCCACGCCGTGAATGCGCTTGAGCGCGTTCTTGACGTAGATGTCAACGTAGTTGCTCATGAACTGTGTACTGTATCGGTTATCGCTACTGTAGAAGCCCACTGCCCCAATGAATGAAGTCGCCACCTTGTTCACGGTGACGCCGGTGTTCTTCACCTCGTTGGGGAGACGGCCCATCACGCCGGAGACACGGTTTTGCACGTCCACGGCAGCGATGTCCAGGGGGCGGGTTAACTCGAAGACGACCGAAACCTGGCTCACGCCGTCGTTGCTGCTGATGGAAGTCATATAGCGCATACCTTCCACGCCATTGATGGCCTCTTCCAGGATCGTGGTTACCGAGGTCTCGACCGCTTGCGCATTGGCGCCGACATAAAACGACGAAACCTCAATCGTCGGCGGAGCCAGCTCAGGAAACTGCGCAATCGGAAGCACCGGAATGCACACAGCGCCTGCAATCACGATGACCAGCGACGTTACCGTCGAGAAGACTGGGCGCTTGATGAAGAAATCAGCAAACAAAGCGAGCCTCTTATTTGTGAAAGTCGCGAGCTATCGCTGGATCCTGATGGGCGCACCGTCGGCGAGGTTTTGGCCGCCCGACACAATAACCTCATCACTGTCTTGCAAGCCGCTGATCACACGGTAGTCGTTCCCCGAAATCTCGCCCAGGGTCAGCGGCACCTGCCGTGCCATCTCCTTGCCGTCTTTCTGTTCAGCCACGAAGGCGAAAAACTGGCCGCTGACGCGTGACACGGCGACGACTGGGATGGTGATGCCGGATTCCCTGCTCCAGGTGATGCGTGCCCGAACCAACTGGAGGGAGCGCAGCCGGTCCGCCGCCTGGTCCACCGGGGCCTTGGCCAGCACCGATTGTGTAGAGGTGTCAACCTGCGGCGAGATGAAATAAACGTGGGTGGTGAGGATGACGTTGCCGGTGGAGTCGAGAATCTCCACCGGAGCACCCATCTTCAATTCCTTGGCGCGCTCCGCCGGAATGGGCAGATAGACTTCGAGACCGCGACGCTCGTCGATGGTGGTGAGCATGGTAGTGTTGGTGACCCGGTCGCCGACATGGACGGGAATGTCACCGACAATGCCCGCCACGGGAGCGAAGACGCTGAAGTAGTGGAGCTGAACCTCTTGTTGGTGAATTTGCGCGTCCAGCGACTTTACGTCCGCCTCCGCAGCGTCGTACGTGGACTGTGCCTGGTCGAGATCCTGCTTGCTGATAACTCCGGAAGCAAACAGCCCCTTGGCGCGCTCCAATTGGACCTTGGCCAACTGCAGGTTCGCCACTTTGGCCGCGCGCTGCGATTCCCAGTTGGAAACCGTCGCGGCCTGTCGGCGGGGATCGATTTCCATCAACGACTGGCCCTTGTTCACCAACTCGCCTGACTTCACGTTGATGGCAAAGATCCACCCCTCGACGTCGGACATGATGGTGGCGGAGTTGCGCGACTTGATGGTGGCAATGTATTCCGAGGTGTTGGCCAGCTCCCGCGAGCCGATACGCTGCACCTTGACGGGAACTGCCTGCGGTCCCTGTGGGCCTTCCGCGCTGCCGCGATTGCAGCCTGCAAGGTATGAAAGCGTCCCGAGAGCAAAGA
>Ga0335069_10016361_pt1 | contig 10345 bp, 9 predicted proteins | sample Lox_Sample_11_FD_206714 | JGI IMG/M metagenome (GOLD analysis project Ga0335069, IMG submission 206714) | Soil microbial communities from Loxahatchee National Wildlife Refuge, Florida, United States - Lox_Sample_1.1 | ecosystem: Environmental > Terrestrial > Soil > Wetlands | place: USA: Florida...
TCACGGCCTGGGGATACCCAGTGCGATGGGCGTGCGATAGGGGTGATTCGCTATGACCAAGTTGAAGTCCTGGCTCCGCCGACGCCGCTGGCGCAAGCAGCATCGAGCCGATATCAAGGCCTTCCTTCGATTCCAGTCGGAGCGCACAGCGCGCCGGCGCGCGGCTCAGCACTGAGCGGAGTTTCCAGTGCACCACAGGATTGCCATAATTTCAACGACTTGCTAAGGCTTGCTTCGGCGATGACTTTGCGCCGAGACGGTTTTGATCGCGAGCCCGTAACCTGAGCAAATCCACCGTTCCGCCGACCAGCCCCCAGCGCGGCGCGCCGACGCCCAGAGCCGACTCGCCCGAAGCACGTCGGCAGCGGGAAGCGGACGCGCTTCGCGAGAACTTGCGCCGGCGCAAAGCGCAACAGCGTGCCAGGGAACGGGGCAACCAGAATCCTTGAGCGGCGGGGCGGCCTTCAGTAAAACCCGCCGGCCGTGGAGAGCAGCGTGCAGAATGGGTCTGTGCGGGCCATCATTCTCATAACGTGCAGCGCCGAATCGCACACCGGTGGATAATGCGATACGGCGCCTTGAGCGCAGCGAGTGTTGTCAGTCAGAGCTAGGGAACACATGGACAAGATACGGATACGCGGTGGCCGGCCCCTGCAGGGCGCGATTCAGATCAGCGGGGCCAAGAACGCCGCCCTGCCCTTGATGGCGACCTGCCTGCTCACGGACCAGGAGGTGCGGCTCGACAACATACCGGATCTCGCCGACATCACCACCATGTCGAACCTCCTGGTGCAACACGGCGCCGAAGTGACGACGCGGCAGACGGCGAAGCAGCGCTCGATCATCCTCAATGGCGCCGGAGTCAATGACACCACGGCGCCCTACGACCTCGTGCGCAAGATGCGGGCTTCGGTGCTCGTGCTGGGCCCGCTGGTCGCTCGCCATGGCCAGGCGCGGGTCTCGCTGCCCGGCGGCTGCGCCATCGGGACGCGGCCGGTCGATCTTCACATCAAAGGGCTGCAGCAGCTCGGCGCCGAGATCGAGCTGAAGGACGGCTATGTCGTCGCCCATGCCCCGCATGGATTGAGCGGCGCCGAGATCACCTTCCCGAAGGTCTCCGTCGGCGCCACCGAGAATCTGCTGATGGCGGCCAGCTTGGCCAAAGGCGAGACCACGCTGATCAACGCGGCGCGCGAGCCCGAGATCACCGATCTCGCGCGCTGCCTCGTTGCGATGGGTGCCAGGATCGATGGCATCGGCAGCAACACATTGCGGGTCACCGGCGTCGAGCGCCTGGGCGGCACAACCCATCGCGTGGTCGCCGACCGGATCGAGGCGGGCACCTATGCGATGGCCGCCGCCATCACGGGCGGCGAGCTCGACCTCGTGGGCGTCGAGCCGGAGCTGATCGCCGCGCCCGCCGCGAGCCTTGCCCAAGCCGGCGTCGAGATCAAGGAAACCGAGCGCGGGATCCATGTCAGCCGCTCCAACCAGGCGCTGACCGGCGTCGATGTGATGACCGAGCCCTATCCCGGCTTCCCAACCGATCTGCAGGCCCAGATGATGGCGCTGATGACGACGGCGGAAGGCGCCTCGATGATCACCGAGACCATCTTCGAGAACCGCTTCATGCATGTGCCGGAGCTCATGCGCATGGGTGCCAGCATCAACGTGCACGGCGCCTCGGCGATGGTGCGCGGCGTCAGGCGCTTGACCGGGGCCCCGGTGATGGCCACCGATCTCCGCGCCAGCGTCTCGCTGGTGCTCGCAGGGCTCGCCGCGGAAGGCGACACGGTTCTCAACCGCGTCTATCACCTTGATCGCGGATATGAACGCCTCACCCAGAAGCTGGCGGCCTGTGGGGCCGAGATCGAGCGCCTGGCCGACGCGGCAGCCGAGTAGAGAGAGACGTAAGGGGCGAAGGCAATGGACCGGCGGCCGATGCGGCTGATGGCGAAGGACGCCGAGGACCTGGCGGTCGTTGCCTCGTGTCTGCAGGACGCGCTGGTCCCGCTTGCCGAGATGCAGTTCCTAAGGGCGGAGCAGCGCTTTGTCATGCTGCTCAACCGATACCGCTGGGAACGCCTCGCCGAAGGCGACAGCGCTGGGGCGGATGCAAGCTTCGCGGATGCCGACGCGGGGGGCGCCAATCAGCGCATCAACAGCGGTCTTTGCATCGATCGGGTGACGGCCGTCCGGAGCCGCGGGCTCGATCGCGCCAAGCCTGGGCGATTCCTGTCCCTGATGACCATGGGCCTGGACGGGCCGCACCGGCTGAACCTGCTCTTCTCCGGCGGCGGCGCCATTCAGCTCGAGATCGAGGAGCTCAATCTGTTCCTGCAGGACCTCGGCGAAGCCTGGCCCACCCAATGGCGCCCCGATCACGCGCTCGGTGCCGCGGGCGCCACGAAAGGGAAGGGCTGACGATGGGTCGGACCAGCAACGAGCCCTTCGTCATCGCCCTGCCGAAAGGGCGCATCCTCGGCGAGGCGATGCCGCTTCTGGGCCGCGCCGGCATAGAGCCGGAGCCCGATTTCGCCAATGAGAACTCGCGCGCGCTGCGTTTCAAGACCAGCGTGCCGGAGATCGAACTGATCCGCGTGCGGAGCTTCGACGTCGCGACCTTCGTTGCCTTCGGCGCGGCGCAGTTCGGGATCGCCGGCAATGACGTGCTGATGGAGTTCGACTATCCGGAGATCTACGCGCCGGTCGACCTCGGCATCGGCCGCTGTCGCCTCGCGGTCGCCGAGCCGGCTGAGCTCTCGGCGACCGATGATCCGAGCCGATGGTCGCATATTCGGGTCGCCACCAAGTATCCCAACATCACACGCGTGCATTTCGCATCGCGCGGCGTCCAGGCGGAATGCATCAAGCTGCAAGGTGCGATGGAGCTGGCGCCGACGCTCGGCCTCTGCCGTCGCATCGTCGATCTGGTCTCGACGGGTGCCACGCTGAAGGCGAACAACCTAGTCGAGATCGAGACCATCGCCACGGTCACCTCGCGCCTGATCGTCAACCGCGCTGCGATGAAGACCTATCCCCGCGAGGTCGGCGGCTGGGTGGAGCGCTTCCGCGCCGCCGCGGCTGCGGCCTAGCCGCCCGGGGCCGGCCGCTTGACCAGTCGGGACGGGCAGCAGCCGGCCGCAAAGCGCCACTGCATCGTCAAGGTGGAGCTCGACGAGGACAGCACCGCACGTCGCACGCCGGAGGTGGAGCAGGAGCGGGCGGTGGCGATCTTCGACTTGATCGAGGAGAACCACTTCGCGCCGGCGATCGACCATGAAGGCCCCTATCATCTGCGGCTCTCCATCGAGGAGAACCGGCTGGTCTTCAACATCCGTGACACGCATGACCGAGAGTTGCATCGCTTCATCCTGTCGCTGACGCCGTTCCGGCGCATCGTCAAAGAGTATTTCGACGTCTGCGACAGCTACTACCGCGCCATCCGCACCGCTTCGCCGTCGCAGATCGAAGCGATCGACATGGGCCGGCGCGGCCTGCACAACGAGGGTTCGGAAATTCTGCAGGAGCGGCTGAAGGGCAAGGTCGATATCGATTTCAATACGGCGCGCCGGCTCTTCACGCTGATCTGCGCCCTCCATTTCCGCACCTGAGGCCCATGGCCAACGGGCTTCCCGGCGCTGTGCTCTTCTGTTGCACCCAGAATGCCATCCGCTCGCCGATGGCCGAGGGCATGCTGAAGCAGCTTCTCGGCAAGCGGATCTACGTGGATTCGGTCGGCGTCCGCGCCGGCGAGATCGACCCTTTCGCGGTCGCCGCCATGGACGAGATCGGCATCGACCTCTCCAAGCACAAACCGAAGACCTTCGACAATCTCGAGGACAGCTCCTTCGACCTCATCATCTCCTTGTCGCCGGAGGCGCAGCACAAGGCGGTCGATATGACCCGCACCATGGCCTGCGAGGTGGAGTTCTGGAACACTTTCGACCCCTCGATTGTTGAGGGCTCGCGGGAACAACGCATGGATGCCTATCGCGAGGTGCGCGATGGCCTGATGCGCCGCATCCGCGAACGCTTTCCGACAGCCGGCGCCCCGAAGATTTGAGGCCAAAATAAGGCCCAGCTCAGGGGTACGACGGTGCGTCGGATCATTCCTTCTCCGATTCATCCGGTCACAAACTCTTGACCCGATTTCCAGCCTTTCCAGCGCAGTGAGACTCCGTGCTCGTCCGTTGATGGTGCGCCAGAGTGGCGAACCGTTGGGTGTGACCATGTCTCTTAGACTGAAATCGAAGCTGTTCGGCGCCTTCTCCGCTTTCGTTCTCGCGAGCGGTCCGGTGCTTTCTCTCCCGCAGGCCCAGGCGCAATCCGACCAGGCGCAATCCGACCAGGACCCGCCGACGTCGGTCGCGCGCATTGCGGAAATGACGGGAACGGTGTCTTTCCACGCACCGGGATCCCAGGACTGGCAGGCGGCCACCCTGAACTATCCGCTGCCGCCGGGCGCCGGTGTCTGGGCCGAGGCTCGCTCCCACGCCGCGGTCGATATTCCTGGGGCGCGCGTGCACCTCGACGGCGCCAGCGATCTCGAAGTGACCAACCTCGTTCCACAGTCGGCGACGCTCAACGTGCCGCAGGGCGCGGTGATCCTACGCGTCTATCCGGGTGTGTCCGGGCAGACTTTCGAAGTGGATACCCCTCATGGTGCGGCGCGCATCGCCCAGCCGGGTGAATACGAGGTTGTGGCGGGCGACGACCAGCATCCGATGACCGTTTCGGTCCTCGATGGCGCGGCGCAGATGGTGGGCCAGACGGCCAATCTCACGCTGCAGGCCGGCCAGCGCGGTACCATCGCGCCCGACAACAGCTCGACCGTCGATCGCGTGCAGCAGGACGATTTCATCGGCATGGTGCAGGGGGAGGAGCGGAGCTATACCGCCGCCGCACAGCAGTCGGCGCAATACGTGCCGCCGCAGGAAACCGGATACCAGGATCTCTCGCGCTACGGCCAATGGCAGCAGTCGCCGCAATACGGGGCGATCTGGTATCCGTCCGCCGTTGCCGGAGACTGGGCCCCTTATCGCTATGGCCATTGGGTCTTTGTGGCACCCTGGGGCTGGACCTGGGTCGATGACGCGCCCTGGGGCTTCACGCCGTTCCACTACGGCCGCTGGATCCAGGTCGGCGCGCGCTGGGGCTGGTGCCCCGGCGTCCGCGTCGAGCGACCGGTCTATGCTCCGGCGCTGGTCAGCTTCTTCGGCAATATCGGCGGCGTGGGCATCGACGTCTCGCTGGGCTGGGTGCCGCTCGGCCCGGAGGAGGTCTACGTGCCGTACTATCACCACAGCGACCGCTACGTCCGCGACGTGAATATCATGAACGTGCGGAACGAGACCAAGATCGTCTATGTCACGCGGAACACAACGATCATCAACAACTACAACACCTACGTGAATCGCCGTGGCGCGACCATGGCCTCGCGCGACGTGCTGGTGAAATCGCAGGACGTCGGCCGCTCGTTCAAGAACGGCCAGCATCCGGATTCCGATCGGCAGTGGCAGCAGGCAAAGCAGGTGAACCAGATTCCGTTCCAGCCCGAGGCCAATGCCCAGCACAGGCAGGGTCCGAAGCTCGTCCCGGCGAGCGCCAACGGCAATCATCAGAAGCCCTGGCAGGGCAACGCCAACGGCAACGGCGAGGAGAACGGGCAGCCGAAGCCGTTCACCAACAACGGCGGGCAGCCGAATGGCAACGACGAGAACGTCGGGCAGAAGCAGCACAACAATGGTGGTGCGAGCCCCTATGTCCCGCAGCCGAATGCGAATACGGGCGTGAACAAGTCGAACCAACCGAATGGTCAACAGCAGAACGGCGAGCCGTTCAACGCATCGAAGAACAAGAATGCGGCGCCTGGTCCGACGATTCCCAACCAGGGTCCGAAGTTCCCGAGCCAGCCCTATCAACCGAACGGCCAGTTCAAGAACGAGGGCGTTCCGAACAACGGCAAGCCGAACAACAATCAGGCGCCGGGCCCCTACATCCCGCTCCCTCAGAATGGATCGGGCAACGGGGCGAATGCGGCCAGCCCGAGCCTCAAGTATGGGGAGGGGTCGAAAGGCCCGGCGATCGACCGGAACAATGCGATGCCGGCGGGCAAGCTCATGAACGGATCCAACAATCCGAGCAGGCAGGGTCAAGGCGATACCGTGCCGCAGCCCACGTCCAAGAGCCCGCGGCCGAACATGATCCCGATGCCGCCCAAGGTGCCGAACGACAACAACAAGTCGTCCGCGAAGAACTATGGCAACCAGCCGTCTTCCGACAGCCAGAAGCAGTACATGCAGGAGCTGCAGAAACAACAGCAGCAGTCACAGAAGCAGCAACAACAGTTCCAGAAACAGCAAGAGCAGCAGTTCGAGCAGCAGCAGTTTCTAGAGCACCAACACCAGCAGCAAGATCAGCATCAGCAGGAGAACAACGCCGGGTACAGCCGGAACTGCAATGGCTCGCAGGGCGCTGCCTGCAGCAACAAATAGGCTGTCGACGAAGCCAAGGATGTGAGTCTCGTAGATCGCCTTGCCTTTCCCGAGAGCCCGGCGCACGATTTAGCTGCAGAGCGGTCGGTGCCGGTCTCCGGGGAGGGAGGCGGTCTTCATGATCTATATCACCGTCAATCAGCCCGCTGGCCGGGAGCTCTACGTCAACGGCGTCTATGATGAGAGCGCGGGCACAACTCCGGTCACCGTCGTTCTCCCCGCCGGCACGCACAAGTTCGAGACACTGACACCGGGTCACGCGGTCGACTTCCGGCAACGCGTCACGAACGTTCCGAACGGCACCAAAGAAACCATTGCGCTGACAGCCGTCAGCCCGCCCGAACCGGCGTGAGCGCGTGGGGTCGGGGAAGGGAATCATGATGCGCATCTGCGTCATGCTGCTGCTGACTGCTGCGCTCGCGGGGTGCAGCTATCCGACGCGCAATCAGCCGATGACGGCGGCGGGCGAGCAGCATCCCTATACTTGGCCGACGATGAACGCCGCGGCGCCGGACGACATGCCGGACACGCTGGTCGTCGTCACGGCGTCCGGTGGCGGCACCCGCGCTACCGCGCTCGCCATGTCGGTGTTCGACACCCTCGGCCATGCCAAGCTGCCGTCCGGCAAGAGCCTCGCCGACGAAGTGGACGTGGTTTCCTCCGTCTCCGGCGGCAGCGTCGCGGCGGCGTATTTCGCGCTGCATGGCGCGGCCGGCATGCCGGCGCTGGAGCATGATTTCGTGCGCACCGACGGCATCGGCGCGCTGCTCGCAGCCGGGCTCAACCCGATCGGCCTCGCCGCACTGGCAACGCCGTCCAAGGAGCGCATCGACCTGCTGATCGACCGGCTCGATGGGACGCTGTTCCACGGCGCGACCTTCGCCGATCTCGCGGCCGCGCAACGCCGGCCCTATCTCATCCTGAACGCCGGAGACATGGTCGAAGGCGTGCCGTTCCCCTTCACGCAATACACGCTCGATCTCCTCTGCAGCGACCTCAAGCAGATGAAGATGTCGACCGCCGTCGCCGCGTCCGCGGCCTTTCCGGTGGCGCTCTCGCCGGTGACGCTCACCAACTATTCGCCCTGCACCGCCGTCAAGCGACCGGGCTGGATCGATGAGGGGCTTGCCACGCAATGGCAGATCAACCCGACGCGCCTCGACCAGGCCCGCGTCGCCGACGCCTATTTCACGGGCAGAAAGAAGTACATCCACCTGCTCGATGGCGGCATCTCCGACAATCTGGGCGTGGCGGAACCGTTTCGCCTGCTGACCAACAACGACGTCTCGCCGCTGTTCCTGCAGCAGATCGGCAGCGGCCGGATCAAGCGCATCGTCTTCGTCATGGTGAACGCGCGCTCCTTCCCGGTCTCGGCGCTCGACCAGCAGAAGGCGACGCCGAGCGAGCTTTCGATGCTGCTGGCCACGATCGACTCCACCATCGACCGGGCGACGCTCGGCACCTCGGAGCGGGTGCGCAAGCTGCTGGTGGAGGAACTGGGGCTCGATGCCAAGGAAGCGGCCGATCTCGGGCTGCCGCAGGTTGCCGCGAATCTCAACGCCGCGGCGGACAACACGACCTTCATCGACGTCGATTTCGACGCGATTCCGCTGGCGAGCTGCCGCCAGCGCTTCCACGACATCCCGACCAGTTGGACCCTCAGCGGCCCGCAGATCGACGGCATCGAGGCGATGGGTGAGGCGCTGCTGGGCGCCGATCCCGGCTTTCAGCCCTTGCTGCAGAGTCTCGGCGGGCATATGGAACGGCCCCTGGTGAGCATCGACCAGGCCTGCCAGGTCTATCCGGCGATGTAGGGCGACGGATGACGTTCACGAAGACTTGAGGTTGTGCGCGGCCGGGCGGGGGCAGAATGTGCCATCGCCGGGTACGGGGGACGCGGCGTAGTGTGGAGGCGTCCATGTCCTGCTCTTTCTCGCGCTGCTCTCGTCCCTTCGCCGGGGCACTTGCGCTGGCGCTGGTCCTGTCGGTGGCGTGTTTGCCGGCGCTGGCCGAACCCGATGCGGCGCAGGACGCGAAGGATCCGCCGACGGCGATCGGCAGGATCGCGCTCATCTCGGGCAACGCCACCTATCGCAGCGACGACTCCGGGGCATGGTCGTCGGCGGTGATGAATTATCCGCTGACCGACGGCAACGCCGTCTCGACCGAGCCGCGCTCCCACGCGGCGATCGATCTCGGCGCCGGCCGGCTCTATCTCGACGCGGCGAGCATGCTACGGATCGACACGCTTTCCGACGGCAAGGCCGCGCTCAGCTTGCAGAGCGGCGCGGCGATTCTGCATCTGCTGCCCGGCGGAGAAGGGCAGGTATTCGAAATCGCGACGTTGCGTGGCACCGCCCGCATCGATCAGCCTGGCTACTACGAAATCGTCGCCGGCGACGAGAAATATGCCAGCGTGGCGGCGGCGCTCGAGGGCGGCGCGCAGTTCAAGTCCAGCGATGGCGCCGAGCTGGCGCTCGGCCCGGGCCAGCGTGCGACCGTCGCACCGGGCGCAACTAAGCCCGCGCTCGACGCGGCCGGCGAGGACGATCTCATCAAGCTGGTCGCAGGCGAGGTGCAGGAGAGCGGCGAGAATGCATCGGAGGCGCCGAAATACGTTTCGGCGCGCGCGACCGGCTTCCAGGACCTGGAGCACAACGGGCTCTGGGAGCTTACCACCGAATACGGCCCGGTCTGGGAGCCGCAGGTGACCTCCGAATGGGCCCCCTATCGCAAGGGCCACTGGGCCGAGATCGCGCCCTGGGGCCCGACCTGGATCGACGATGCGCCCTGGGGTTTTGCGCCGTTCCACTACGGCCGTTGGGTGCAGGTGAGCGATCGCTGGGCCTGGGTGCCGGGCGATGCGTCGAAGGCGCCGGTCTATGCGCCGGCTGTGGTGAGCTTCTTCGGGACGGCAGGCGACAAGGGCGGGAGCAAGGTCGGCTGGGTGCCGCTCGGTCCGGAGGAGCCCTATTTCCCGCCCTATCCGGTCACCATCAACTACGTGCGGGTGGTCAATGAGCCCGACGTGCCAAAGATCGTCAACGTCACCAACGTCACCAATGTGACCCAGGTGACGAATGTCGTGAGGGAGGTGGATCGGCGGCCGGTTCTGGTGATCGGACGGCTGATCAACCGGCACGCCGCGACCATGGGGGGCGGCTCGCTGAACTTCCACTCGGGTGGGGTATCGGTCTCGGTTGGCAACGGCCCGATGTTCCAGTCCGAAACACCGCTCAACGACGTGACCAGTCCCGGTCTCGTGACCGTCGGTCCGGTCCCCGCGCTGAATGCGCCCGCGATCCCGCCGAAGGCGACGCCGGCACCCAGCATGCTGGCGCCGAATAGATCCAGCGGCGAGGTGCCGGTGACGCCGTCGCGCTCTGTCAGTGCCGCCGCGACGCCGGCCATGCGTTTCCAACCGGCCCTGGTGCTGACCAAGCCCGGTGCGCTGCCCCCACAGTTTCAAAACGTGCCGAAGGTGGCCGCGAGCCATCCTTCGCTGGAGACGCCGCTCGCGTCGCCATATCAGCCCCAGGGGCAACCGTTGGGGCAATCGTTGGGGCAGCCGCTGGTCATCTGGAAGACGAACCCGCCGGTCTCCACCACCACGGGAGCCGTGCAGACGCCGTCGCCCAGTCCCGCATCGGGGCCGACACCCGCGCCGAACAAGACCACGACCACGGCAAACTCCAGCAGCCCGCCGATGGGTATGCCAAGCACCGGCGGAACCGGGCTCGGCGGTCCGTCGAAGCCGGCGTTCCAACATTGCATCCCGACCGTGGGCATCGCCTGCATGGTCGGTCCCTAGCGATCAGCCGCGGCCCGGCACCTTCACGCGGATGCGG
>Ga0335069_10016362_pt1 | contig 10345 bp, 7 predicted proteins | sample Lox_Sample_11_FD_206714 | JGI IMG/M metagenome (GOLD analysis project Ga0335069, IMG submission 206714) | Soil microbial communities from Loxahatchee National Wildlife Refuge, Florida, United States - Lox_Sample_1.1 | ecosystem: Environmental > Terrestrial > Soil > Wetlands | place: USA: Florida...
CGTGCACTTCCCTCCCCCGACAGCTGCCGAGCTCTCCGCTGATCTCGATACCCTCCTTGCCACCAGCGGCATCTCCTGTTCGCTCTCCCCTGCCGGGCGGGAGAAGATCATCCAGGCCGCCCTTGGTATGACCCTAAACCAGGCGCGCCGGGCATTCTCCAAGGCGATCGTTACCCGGGGTTCCCTTGACGACCGGGATATTGATGCAATCATCGCAGACAAGAAAGATATCCTCTCAGCATCGGATGCGCTTGAGTTCTACAGTTACACCGAGGCCATGGAGAACGTGGGCGGCCTTGTGGTTCTCAAGGACTGGCTCCGCCTCCGGGAACGTGCCTTCACCCAGGACGCGCGTGACTTCGGCCTTCCAGCACCCAAGGGCATCGCGTTGATCGGGATTCCGGGCACCGGGAAAAGCCTGACGGCAAAGATGATCGCCGACCTCTGGCACCTGCCCCTGCTCAGGCTGGACGTAGGAGCGCTCTTTGGCAGCCTTGTCGGGGAATCCGAAGAGCGGACCCGCCGCGCACTCTCGCTTGCCGAGACCATCAGCCCGTGCATCCTCTGGGTGGACGAGATCGAGAAGGCATTCGCGTTCGGCAACGGTGATGCCGGGACCAGCCAGCGGGTCTTTGCCCACCTCCTCACCTGGATGCAGGACAAGACCGCCCCCTGTTTCGTGGTCGCGACGGCAAACAACATCGCTGCCCTCCCGCCGGAGCTGCTGCGGAAAGGGCGGTTCGATGAGATCTTTTTCCTGGACCTGCCCACGTCCGAAGAGCGGCGCGAGATCTTTTCCGTGCACCTCAGGAAACGCAAGTGCATTCCCGTGGAGTTCGATCTCGACACCCTGGCGCAGGAGAGCGAGGGTTACGTAGGGGCGGAGATCGAGCAGACGATCATCGATGCAATGTACCAGGCGTTCAGCGAGAACATGCGCCGGGTTACGACCGCAGATATCCTCCACTGCCTGAAAACGCAGGTTCCCCTCTCCGTCTCGCAGCGGGAGACCGTGGCGGAGCTCAGGGGATGGCTTGCCGAGGGGCGTGCACAGTCTGCATCGAGGGCAGCTTCCCCGGGGCACCGAAACGATCGTGCGATCCTGCTGGAGACGTTCGAGACAAAAATCCCGTGACACTCCATGAAGAAAACCCGCACCGTCCCGATCCTTGGATCCCTTCTCCTGCAACGCACTGCCCGCAGGACTGCTGCTGCAATGAGACAGGGGGATCTCCGGGCTGTAACCGCCCTTTCTGCCATTGCCAGGACAGGACCGGACGCTGCTGCCCGGGCAGTAGCACTCGGGGCACTGGATTCCCTGCCCTCACAGGGTGCCATCGATCTGTTCTGCAGCGACCTGCTGCTCCATGAAGATCCGGTTCTTGAAAAAATTGCCATAGCACGGGGGTACGTGCCCACGGAACCCGGAGCGCAGGCGCTTTTTTTGTACGTCACGGGGCAGGAAGATGCCCTCTGCCGGCATGATCCAGACCCCATCCACCCGCTCCTTGCCCGCGGGTATACCGCTGCACCGGACTGGATCAAAAGCAGGGCGCTCCGGAGATCTCCCGTTATCCCTTTGTGCCGGATCCTTGCCCGGGCACTATCGGGATCGGATCCGGAGGAGGCTGCCCGGCGATGGTCGTACGGCGAATGGGAAGTTGTCACCACCAGTCTCGCCTCTGAGGGGGCATGGGACCTCCTGTGGCAGCTGGTCCCCTCTGCCCCTCCTTCACACGCTGTCACCGCTCTCCGCAGCATGAAGGAGGCAGGCTGGAGACCGGATGGGGACGACCGGCAGGTATTTGAGGAACTCGTCCGTACCGTCCCGGACGCATGGAGCTACCCGGCGCCGGAAAAACCCCTCATCTCCATAAAGAACCAGGACGCCCAGTGCCTGAAACTGGTATTCTCTTCTGACGGTACCCTTCTTGCCTCCGGAACCAGCGACGGTCGTGTAGAGGTCTGGCAGATCCCGTCTGGCCGGCTCATCGCCTCCCGCACCGTCCATTCCGGGCCCATCGGTTTTCTTGCCGTCGCTCCCGGTAACACCTCCCTGATTGCAGGTTCCGGCAACGGCATGCTCTCCTGCCTGGACATTGCCTCGGGGAATACGATCTGGTCGTATGCAGAGAAGGACCGGCATCTCTGCTGTGCCACCCTTTCAGAAAACGGGGAGGATCTCCTTGCCGGTGATGAGCACGGGAGGCTGATCCGTCTTGCCTGCCGGACCGGGAAAGTCCTGGGGGACGCCTCCGGGCACCCCGCTCCCGTTACGGCAATCGCCCCTGCTCCTGACGGGAGCTCTGTTGCTGTTGGTCATGCAGACGGGACAGTCTGTTGCCGGACCGGCCCCGGCTATGGGGAGCGCTGGACTGCCCCGGGCGCCGGTAACGGAGTGAAGGCGCTTGCGTTTTCTGACCGGGCCGATCGGCTCCTCGTGGTGTATGAACGATCGTTACCGGCAATGAGAGACGGGGCCGAAGGTACTGTAATACGAGCATGCGACGGTCGGTTCGCGGGGTCAGTCTGCCATGATATCTCGGCCGAAAAGGGACTCGTCCTTGTCGGAGGAGGGGATCGCGTGCTCCGTTGGTGGCACGGGCAGGAGAGGTTCCCGGCAGCAGAGATCCCACTGTATAACCGCCTGCCGGCCTGCTGCACTCTCTCGTGTGATGGCACGCTCGCAATCGTCGGCTGTGATGAAGGGACCGTATACTTTTTCAGCATCCCCGGGAGGAAAAAGGTCGCAGAATTCCGGGGGTACCGGCAGGCTGTTACGGCGTGTGCCATCTCCCCGGACGGCAGCCTTCTCGCATCTGCAGGAGGAGAGGGCATGGTCACGCTCCGGTCTGTTCCCTCCGGTGAGATCTCCCGGACACTCAGGCACCCGTCCGGTGCGGTCACTGCCCTCTCTTTTCTCCCAGGTCCTGAAGGCACCGGGATACTTGCCGGGACCGCGGGAGGGATGACCCGTACCTTTTCCTGCGGTGATGGCTCACTGGTCAGACCGCTTGATATGTACACGCCCTCCGTCAGGGCCCTTGCGATCAGCCCGGACGGGAGCTGCCTTGCCTGCGCAGGGAGCGATGCAACCCTCCGGATCTGGGACCTGGAGAAAGGCGGTCTTGCTGCCTCCTGCGAAACCCCCGCCACTACCACCAAATGCCTCGCCTTCCTGCCGGATTCGGCCGGGTTTGTCTCCGGAGGCTGGGACGGAGTTGCCAGGGTCTGGGGTATTTCCGGGGGAAAGCCATCGGCTGTGCTCACCGGGCATTCGAGCACTATCACCTGCTGCTGTGTTGATCCGAAAGGGCGCTTTTTTGTCACCGGGAGTAACGACGCGACGCTCCGGATCTGGCCGCTGCCTGCAGGCAGGGCAGGACCTGTTCTCCGGGAGGCTGAACGTGAAGTGAGCGCATGTGCCACGACACCGGATGGTTCTCTCCTTGCCGCGGCTGGCACAGATCCTGTCATACGGCTCTACCACGTACCGGAGGGGATGTCAGCGGGGGGGATCCCCCAGATCCCGGGCAAGCCTTCGGTTCTCGCATTCAGCAACGATGGGGAGATCCTTGTTGCAGGGTATGATCACGGGCTTGTGGCTTTCTATTCGGTGCACGGGAGGTCCCTGATCCGGACACTGTCTGCCCATTCAGGCACAGTTACCGGCGTTGCCCCGGTAAAAGGAGAGGACTGCATCGCGACCAGCGGGACGGACGGGATGATCCACACCTTCCGGCTCCCCTTCATGAAGCCACTGTGGCAGACCACCCTGGACGATCTTGCGCTTGCACGGGAACTGGAACAGGAGGCAGGAACAGGTGCCATGGCAGGACAGTGGAGGTTCCTCTCCTCGCTGCTTTCCCTGAGATTCCAGAACGAGATCGAACTCTGCCCGCTGTACCGCGATGCCGGCATGTACGATATCCAGATTGTCGGGTGAACACCGTGGACAGATACATTGACACCAGCCAGACCGTCGTTCGTCTCGGTGTCGATTTCGGTACCGGTTCACTGGTCATTGCCCGTGCGGGCACCGGGAGTACCGGGTGCCATACGTTCGGGTTCCCCGGCTGGTCGCAGGAGGTTGCAGACCCGGGCACCTGTACCCCCGTCCATAGTGTTCCGGTGCTCATCAGTTACGGTGAGGATGGCAACAGGATCCTGGGAGACGCGGTGATCCGTGCAGGAATGTGCAGCCATCCCGCAACGGCTCAATGGATCCGCAAGTACCTGCTGGAGGAGAGCCCGGTCAGAGTGCCGGTAGCCCCGGACCATCACATCACGTTCCGCGATGCAGCAACAGATTACCTGACAACCGTTCTCTCCCATGCAGCCCGGGAATGCCCCGTGCAGCCTTCCGTGATCTTTGCCATTCCCTCCGAGAGCCCGGAATGGTACACTACATGGCTCGGGAGCATCGCGCAGGCTGCCGGTTTCAGGGAATGGCATACCGTTACCGAACCCGCCGCAATTATCGCTGGATACGGGCTGACCCATGAACCCGGGAAGAACTACCTTGTTATCTACTGGGATGAGACGGATCTGTCGGTATGTTTTGTCGGGCCTGACGACACCGAGGATCCGGGATCTGCCGGAGCGTTCGCCGTTACCGGTGCTGCATGTGACCATACCGGATGCAGCACAATGGAGATGTGGATAGCACAGGACATCCTTGCCCGGTGTCCGGCAAAGTTCACCGGGAAAAGAGCGCAGCGGATACGGGATGAGATGACCGGGAAAATAAAGGAACTCTACGGGCAACTGGCGGTTGCCGATGAGGCAACGATGACAATCGGAAATCCTGTTTCCGGGACAGCTATTCCTGCCACCGTATCCCGCGACGATATCTGCAGGATCCTTGCGGAGCACGGATTTGAATCGATCCTCACCAGTACCATCGACCGTGCCCGGGCATCTGCCCGCTCTCACGGGAACGACAGGAGTGTGCCGGCTGCGGTCCTGATGGCAGGAAGGGGATGCGCACTCCCCGGCATCCGGGATCTGGTAATAAAGCGGTATGGGGATCTGCCGGTCTATGCCGATCACCCGCTCGATGCCATTGCCCGGGGCGCGGCGCTCTCCCTGCCCCATGCTCATCCCTCAAAGCGGATCGTGCACGATTATGCACTCCGTTACTGGGACGCACAGAGCCGGGAGCACCGGTACCGGTTTCTAGTGCGCAGCGGGGCCCGGTACCCGAGCGCCGGCCAGGTCGCCCGCATCACCATCAGCGCCGCGTACGACGGCCAGACCCGTCTCGGGCTTCCCCTGTACGAGATCCGCACGCACCCGGATACCCAGGTACCTTCCCTTGAACTGGTCTCGGATAGCGCCGGGGGGATCCGCCTGGCCGGTCCACCGGAAGACGCAGGTACAGATAACCGGGCGCTTCCGGTGAACAGCCGGACCCCCGTACTGCTGCCGGCTGATCCGCCGGCCCTGAAAGGTGAGCCGCGGTTCGAGCTGACATTCCGGCTTGACGATGAGAGAACACTGAGGGTTACTGCCCGGGACCTCGTGACCGGCGTACTCGTGAAAAAAGATGCAGCGGTACACCCGTTGTACTGAGGAGGGGATACCCATGGAAATGCAGGAGATGGAGATTACGATCGACAAGGAAGGAAGAATTCTGGTGAAAGTGAACGGGGCGCACGGGACCTCATGCCTTGAGCTGACCAGGAACCTTGAGAATGCCGCAGGAGCACTTGAGGAGCGGACGTACTTACCGGCGTATTACGAACACCCGGTGCAGGAAGAGCTGGCCTCACGCATCCGGCGATCCTGACAGATCAGCGGGCAAGCTCCCGAACGGCCCGGATATTGCCCCGGTCATCCCTTCGATCATCCACCGGGGTTTCGCAGATCAAAGGAAGGTTTGCAAAGACCGGGTGGTGGAGGATACGCCGGAACCCCTCTTCCCCAATGAACCCCAGTCCGATGTGTTCGTGCCGGTCAAGGCCGCTCCCGAGATCGCCCTTGGTATCGTTGAGGTGGACCACCCGGAGCCGGGAAAGACCCACCTGCTCGTCGAACTGTGCAAGAGTCGAAGCGATGCCTTCTTCCGTGCGCAGTTCGTAACCGGCAGCGAACGCATGGCAGGTATCGAAACAGATGCCGATCCGCTTGTCTGCAGGGAGTTCCCGGATGATAGCGCCGATATGCTCGAAACTGCTGCCTACGCTATTCTTCTCTCCCGCGGTATTCTCAAGGAGGAGGGTTGTTTCCGATCCCGAAGATTCGAGTGCGGCCGTTACAGCCTTTATTACCCGGGCCCTGCCTCCGGCAATACCGTCCCCGAGGTGATGACCAAGATGGGTCACCAGATAGGGGATACCGAGTTTCCCGCATCGTTCGAGCTCTACCGTGAGCGTCTGGACAGATTTCTCCCAGATCTCCGGTTTTGGCGAGGCCAGGTTCGGGAGATAGGGCATGTGGTCAACCGGGAGGAGACCGGTGGTTGCGATCTTCTTCTTATAGAGGTCACAGTCCCCGTCTGACAGGGGTTTGAACCCCCACCCCCGGGGGTTGCGCGAGAACATCTGGAAAACATCGCAGCCGGCGTCTTTTGCCCGGTCTACGGCGAGATCGAGCGAACCGGCAATCGAGACATGTACACCTACTTTTACCTGAACCATGGGCAATCCTGCTCCCGGAGGACCATTACCATATCTGATCAAGCATTGCAGCGTGCGGGCAGATGGAAGTTGTGATTGGACAAAAAAGAGTGTGGGTGATCCTCATGGTTATTCCCGGCGGCGCCGGACAGCGATGCCAAGGACCGCGATTCCCAGCCCAAGAATACACAGGGCAGCAAAGGGAAGAGCAGACTTTTGGGTGGGGGTAACAGTTGCCGATACCCGGGGTGTTGATCCCGGGGAGGCTGTGACCTGGTCTGGTGCCGTGACGGAAAGCGGGGGAACCACATGCACGATGTAATCCGAGACTGGCTGGACCCCTCCGATAAGACCGGCCTTCCCGGGGCATGGGGTTGAGAGCGCCTGCCCCTGTACAAAGGTGAGGTTCACGCTCGAACCGTCATTCCTGCCATTGAAAAAGAGCGACTGGCCGGGACTGAGGGTCTGCTGCGCCACGGGAAGTGTCCCGCTCGTGATCATCGCGTTTGAAGAGACAGCGGTGCACGTAGTCCCGGTACAGACAGAGCAGTCGGGTACCGTGCCCGCCTGGACTGCGTAGTCTCCTATGAGCGATACGGGCAGGCTGTCGAGATTACCGATCTCGTCGGTCGCCTTATCCGCTGCGGTACCGGATCCGTAGAGTTTTGCAAGCGAAATCCAGGTCCCGCCGGTGCCTCCAAGGCTGATGGCAACGGCCTGATCGCCGGGGGCAAAGACGGTAAAGGCAGCCGGATCCGGGACCGTTCCGCTCACGGAAGCGGTATTCAGGGGAGTCCACGAACAGACGGGGGCCGACGTTCCATTCCCGTAATCACACCCGTACCGTGAGGGCGAGGCAAGCGTCAGGGTAGTGTTTGCAACCGAGAGATCGGACACCGTACCTTTCAGCGTCACTTCAAGGACGACCGCACCGGCCGGGACAATGCATGCAGCAAGAACGAGCAGGGCAGCACACAGGACAAGATATCCATGGCTTTTCATGAGAAACTCCTCCGATGCCAGGGGCACCGGGCCTGATGTTACTATCACCCGGGCCGGATTAAAACCCTGTTTATCTGTACCGGTAAAATGAGAATACCTGCCATCTTGATGAGGAAAGAGGGCCCAATCCGGTTCATGCAGGTCACCTTCCTTGGGACGAACGGGTGGTATGATTCGGCAACAGGAAACACTGTCTCGGCCCTGATCTCAGCGCAGGACTATGATATCATCCTTGACGCGGGAAACGGGATCGCCAAGGTTGACCGGTACATCACGCAGGAGAAGCCGGTCTTTCTTTTCCTCTCCCATTTCCACCTCGACCATACAGAAGGGCTCCATGTCCTTGTGAAATTCCGGTTTAAAAAAGGCCTGACCATCTGCGGAGGTGAAGGGACGGGCGCGAACCTGACCGGTCTGTTGCGGGAGCCGTACACCGTCCCGCTGGATGAAGTCCCCTTCACGGCGGGGGTAACTGAGCTTGGGGAAGGCGTAACAGAGCTCCCTTTCCGCGTCACATGCCTGCCCCTTGTCCACCCTGTTCCCTGCATGGGCTACCGGTTCGAGCTTGACGGGAAGGTGATCACGTACTGCACAGATACGGGTGTCTGCGATAACGCCGTCACCCTTGCACGCGGTGCCGACCTTCTCATTACGGAATGCGGGCTGAAGCCCGGGGAGACGAGCCCGCTCTGGCCCCACATGAACCCTGAAAATGCAATCGGGGTTGCCCGCAGGGCAGGGGCAAAGCGGCTCGCACTGATGCATTTCGGAGCGGAGGTTTACAGGACGCTGGAGGAACGCCGGGCGTTAAAGGCGCAGTTTGAAAAGGACTGCCCGGGACTTGTCGTCTCCGAGGACGGAATGACGATAGATGTCTGACTCCTTCGGACAGAAAAAACGGGTGCTTAACAGAAGTCCTGTATCCAGCCGGTACCGTATTCTCTATTAATCAGGACACCGATCACTCTGGTGTATCATGGACCTCCGGGCGCTCCTTCCCAAAAACACGCGGGCCTTCAGGACCAAGACAATCGATAAACTCATGGAGTGCACCGGGGGAGAACAGGCACTAAAAAAAGTGCTTTCCCCTCTCGATCTCACCCTCATGGGGATCGGGGCTATCATCGGGACCGGCATCTTCGTAATTACCGGAGTGGTTGCGGCAGAGTATTCCGGCCCGGCGCTTGTGGTCTCATTTGTTATTGCAGGCATTGTCTGCGCCTTTGCCGCCCTTGCGTACGCAGAGTTTGCCGCCATGGTGCCGGTTGCCGGCAGCGCCTACACGTACAGCTACGCCTCCCTTGGGGAGATCTGGGCATGGATCATCGGGTGGGACCTGATCCTCGAATATGCGGTCTCCATCGCCGCGGTGGCAGTTGGCTGGTCAGGATATGTCACCAGCCTCGCGGCAGGTGCCGGGATCACCGTTCCTGCCGCTCTGGCAAACCCGCCCGGGACCGGTGGAGGGCTCATCAATATCCCGGCAATGGTAATCATCCTGCTGGTCACGCTCCTGCTCATCACCGGGGTTCGGGAAAGTGTCCGGGTCAACACCCTTATTGTTGCAATAAAACTGGGCGTAATTCTTCTTTTCCTGTATCTGGCTTTCGGCCATATTCAGCCTGCCAACTGGGTGCCTTTTATGCCGTATGGCTGGAACGGTGTCATCACGGGTGCCGCGATCGTCTTTTTTGCCTACATTGGTTTTGACGCGGTCTCGACGGCAGCAGAAGAGGTCAAAAATCCCCAGCGGGATGTCCCCCTCGGCATTCTCGCGTCACTTGCCATCGCTACCGTGCTGTATATCGCGGTCTCTGCAGTGCTCACCGGGATTGTCCCCTACCGGATCTTTGCGGGAACCAGCGCCCCGGTTGCCTTTGCCCTCGAACAGATCGGGATATCGTGGGGGTCAGCGCTTATCTCGGTCGGGGCGATCTGCGGGATCACCTCTGTTATCATTGTCCTGCTGTACGGGCAGACACGGATCTTCTTTGCCATGTCGCGCGACGGGTTGCTGCCGGGCGTCTTCCGGCAAATCCATCCCGTTTACCGCACCCCGGTCAAGGTCACGATCCTTGTCGGAGCGGTAACTGCTCTTCTCGCAGGGTTTCTCCCGCTCACTACTATTGCCGAACTCGTCAATATCGGCACGCTCGCCGCCTTCATCATTGTCTCCCTGGGCGTGCTCGTCCTCCGGTACACCCAGCCGTCGCTGCCACGGCCCTTCCGTTGCCCGCTCGTCCCGCTGGTCCCCATCCTCTGCATTATCTCCTGCGGCCTGCTGATCCTTGTGCTCCCGCTCGTGACACACCTGCGTTTCGTGCTCTGGCTCGCCGCCGGCCTCGTGATCTATCTCCTCTACAGCCGGCACCACAGCAGGATTGACGAGGACACAAGTTCCCTCGCCTGCTGGAAATAACCGGTGGCAGGGAAACCGGTCACGATTTCACGAAACGGGAAAAGAGTTATCGGGCAAGTTTTTTCATGACCCATGCCATGTTCTCGCCCAGCACTTTCATAGTATTGAGCCCTTCATCGTCTTTTTCCACATCGCCCGGTGCAAGCCCGATCCCCACATTCCAGTAACACGATCCCGGTACGACCATCTGACTGATGAAGAAGAAGTGGTTGATCGTATCGAAGGTATGGATCGCCCCTCCCCGGCGGACTGCCACGACCGCAGCCCCGACCTTGCGCCGGAACATGGAGTCGTTTGCCATGGC
>Ga0335069_10016363_pt1 | contig 10345 bp, 13 predicted proteins | sample Lox_Sample_11_FD_206714 | JGI IMG/M metagenome (GOLD analysis project Ga0335069, IMG submission 206714) | Soil microbial communities from Loxahatchee National Wildlife Refuge, Florida, United States - Lox_Sample_1.1 | ecosystem: Environmental > Terrestrial > Soil > Wetlands | place: USA...
CGCCGAACAGTTCGAGGTTGTACGCGACGACGAGAAACGCACCGACGGCGACGAACGCGAGGAGCCAGAGCGTCCGGCTCACGGCAACGGCGATCCCGATCGAGGCGGCTCCGGCGATCGACGCTGCCGCGAGCGCGATCAGGATCCCGTCCGGAATCCGCGTTGCGAGCGGCCGGCCGTGCAGTTCGTCGAGAGCGTGCGCGCCGATGCCCATGGCGAGCGCGAATGCAAGCGTCGTCCAGCCGAGCAGCACCCAGTCCATCTGCGGCGCCAGAGCGGCTCCGACTGCGACATACGAGAGGTGCCAGAGCGTGTACGGCGGGTGCAGGAGGGTCACGTAGTCCCGCCAGCCGCCGGGCTGAAGGGCATAGAACGCGGGCCGCGTGCCCCCGCTCACGCGCGTCGTCCCCAGACGACGATGCCGCCGCCGAGGCTCAGCCTGCGTGTGCTCGGGTCGACGATCCCCGCCTCTCGCCACAGGTCGAGCAGGCGCGGCTCGGGCATCTGTGCCCAGAAGTCACGGATGCTGCGCCCGAGAAAGCGGCCGACGTCGCGCCAGCCGGGGGAGATCAACCGCCCGGCGAGCGGCAAGCCGACCCGGACGTACAGCTCCCAGAGCGGTCGCCAGCCCCCATGCGGGACGGCGAACTCGAGCATTGCGACGGTTCCTCCCGGTCGCACGGCACGGGCGAGCTCGTGGAGGGTTGCAGCCGGGTCGTCGACGTAGCGGAGCAGGTACGTGAACGTGAGCGCGTCGAACTCGCCTGTCGCCGCGGGGAGGGATTCCGCGCGCCCCTCGCGTAGCTCGATCCGCGCTTCGAGGCCGGCTCGTCTGACACGCGCCCGGCCCGCGCCGATCATCTGCGGGCTCTGGTCGACACCGACGACCGAGCGTTCGGGTGCAGCGCGCGCGAGCTCGATCGCCACCGCGCCCGTGCCCGTCGCGACGTCGAGGATCCGGCGGGCGTCAGTCGGGATGCGCGAGACCAGGAACGCGCGCCAGCGCGGATCCTGCCCGAAGGAGAGCAGCCGCGCGTAGCGGTCGTAGCTCTGCCCGAGAGGCGCGAACAGCTCGCGGGCGTGACGGGTCCGCGGCGAGAGCTCCACGGAAGCCTGACTCTATTCTTCCGCCGTGGCCGTCGAGGAGGACGTGGCGCGGATCGCGGCGGCGGCGGCGGCGTTCGCCTCCCCCGGAGAGAACCTCGCCGGCGTGCTCGTGTGCGAGCCGCTCGACGGGCGCCGGGTCTACCTCTGCGCATACGAATCGGCGGCAGGACACGCCTGGCTCGCGCTCGACGACGACGGCGGGCCGGTGGAGGACAGGCTGCTCGTGCGCAAGGCTGCCTCGCTCGCTGCTCTCTGCGAGGTGGCCGAGGAGAGCGCGGGCGGCGGGGACCTCGACGACCTGCGTGGACGTCTTGCGGCGTTGCGGGAGCGCGAGGCGCCGACCGGCATCGAGGAGGCAGAGGAGGCGGCTTCGGCTCTCGCACGGACGCTCGAGCTCGAGACGCGGATCGCCTGCACGCCCTATCTCGACGCGATCGGAGCGGCGGCGCGCCGCCTCGAGCGAGCGCTGGGGGACGGCGGACGATCCCCGTTCGCAGCTGCGATGCAACAGGCGATGCCTGCGGTGGAGGAGCTCACGGCCGAGGTGGAGCGCCGCTACAAGGGGCGGTTCACGTAGCGCGAAAGCCGCGCTCCTCGCAGCTAGAGTGGTCACATGGAAGGCGGAGGCTTCGGATTCCCGTTCGGGAGCGACCCCGAGGAGATCATGCGCGGGCTGCGCGAGTTCGCGGAGAAGCAGGCGGAGAGCGTCCACGAGGCGCAGCGAGAGCAGTTCGCGACCCTGACGCTGAACACCGCGGTCGAGCTGACGTCGGCGGCTCTCCAGCAGATCCAGGTCGAGGGGGGCGTCGACCAGCAGGCGATCGCGCTTCGCGACGCGATGCGCGTCCTCTTCCCGGAGGCGGTTGCGCTGGTCAGCGCTGCTCGCCAGGGGTTCATGCGCGAGTAGCGCCGCCGGCTCGTGCTCTGGGCGGCGCCGGCACCGCCTTCTTCGCGATGTAGCCGGCGTGACTGATGCCGAGCATGACCACGAAGGCGTCGTCGACCGTTGGGAGAGCGCTGACGACGTGCCCGTCGTCTGCGAACGCGTTTCCGACCCCGACGGCGTACGCGAGCACGAGCACGACCGTGACGAGCAGCAGCTGGAGCTTCGCGAGATCGACGACGTCGTCCAAGCCGCGCTGCTCGCCGCGGGCGAGATCGGTCCAGCGAGACTCGTGCGCCGTGTCGTTCGTCGCCACGGCCTTCCCGTTCGCGCGGTGGAGCACGAGCGGCGAGGCGATGAGCGAGGACGTGCTCACTCCCATCGCGAGCAAGAGCGGGTCGGGCACGCTCACGGCGAGGGGCTCGGCCGCTCCGAGGCCGACGTTCGCGAGTGCGGCCGTCAGGCAGGCCGACAGCACGAGGATCGTCCAAAGGAACATCTGGAGCCGTGACACGCTCATCTTGTTCCGGCCGTCGACGAAGATCCCCCGCGCGAGTCCGGTGAGACCGTGTCCCATCACGAGCGCGAAGCCCGTGAGGAAGCCGAGCGTCGCCAGCCAGGCGAATAGTCGTGCGTGGCGGTAGTTGCCGGACGGGCCTGCTGCCCACGGCAGCACGACCCCCACGAGCACGATCCCGGCGAGCATCGCAACGAGAGCGAGCGTGTGCCAGGTCCTCCAGACCACGCTCTGCTCGTCGTAGGGGGCCGCGACCGATGCCATGCGGAGCTCCTCGTCTCGTGGCGCGCCGCAGGTCGTCGAGCTCGAGACGTTACTCCTGCAACGAACTGCTCGCAACCGGCTCGGACGTAGAATCGCCGCGCCCCGTGACGCTGCTCGACCGCGCCGTCGTTCGCCTCCTGCCGGTAGTCCCGAAGCCGGTGGTCCGGCGCTTCTCGTCCCGCTACATCGCCGGCCCGACACTCGCGGACGCGGTCGAGACGGTCGGAGCCCTCAACTCCGCCGGCAAGCTGGCGACGATCGACGTCCTCGGCGAGGAGATCACCCGCGAGTCGGAGGCGCGAGGAATCGCGCGGGCGTACGTCGACGTCTTCGCCGAGATCGACCGGGCCTCGCTCGACTCGAATGTGAGCGTCAAGCTGACCGGCCTCGGGCTCGAGCTCTCCTACGAGCTCTGCCGCGAGAACCTCGAGGAGGTCGTCCGTGCAGCCGCCGACCGGGGCAACTTCGTGCGGATCGACATGGAGGACTCCTCCACGACCGACGCGACGCTCGGGCTCTACCGCGAGCTGCGGGAGACCGGCCACGACAACCTCGGGATCGTGCTGCAGGCGTACCTCCGGCGCACGCTCGAGGATGTGAGGGCGCTTTCCGATCTGCGGCCGAGCGTTCGGCTCTGCAAGGGCATCTACGTCGAGCCCGCTGCGGTCGCCTTCACCGACTACGAGGCTGTTCGCGCGAACTTTCTCCGCTGCCTCGAGGAGCTGCTCGCGGCCGACGCGTACGTGGGCGTCGCGACGCACGACGAGTGGCTGATCGGGGAATCGCTGCGGCGCATCGCCGGGCGAGGTCTTGCGGCCGATGCGTACGAGCTGCAGATGCTGCTCGGCGTGCGTGAGGAGCGTGCTGACGAGCTCGTCGCCCAGGGCCACCGGCTGCGCGTGTATGTCCCGTTCGGGGAGCAGTGGTACGCGTACTCGCTGCGCCGGCTGCAGGAGAACCCGGCTATGGCCGGGACGATCGCGCGCGCGACGGCGGGGCGGGTGCTCCGTCTCCGGCCGTGATCTGGGCGAAGGCCGAGGGCTGCCGCGTCACGCTCGTCGACGGGCAGGAGCTGCTCGACCTCACCGGCGGCTTCGGCGTCGCCGCGCTCGGCCACCGCAACCCGCGGATTCTCGAGGCATGGCGAGCGCAGCCGGTCGTGCACGCGCTCGGCGATCTCGCGGACGCGGAGGTGACGGTCCGGTTCCGCGAGGCGTTGCCGCGGCCGGCGAAGCTCGGCGTGACCGGAGAGGACGCAGTCGAGATCGCGCTCCGGACGGCGCTGCTCGCCACGGGCCGACCGGGCATCGTGGCGTTCGAGGGCGCCTACCACGGCACGGGTCTCCTCGCGGTGGCGGCCGGTGGCTTCGAGCGGTTCCGGGACCCGTTCGCCGCCTGGCTGCCGGGACCGGTGCACCGGCGGCGCTATGGCGACGACCCGGGCCCGCTGCCGGAGGACGCCGCCTGCGTGATCGTCGAGCCGGTGCAGGGACGGGCGGGCTCGCGCGTCCCTCCACCGGGCTTCCTCGACCTGCTGCGCCGGCGCTGTGACGACGCCGGTGCGCTGCTCGTCGTCGACTCCATCTATGCCGGGCTCGGCAGGGTGGGTGAGATGTGGCCGGGCGAGGAGGTCGCCGACGTGCTCTGCGTGGGCAAGGCGCTCGGAGGCGGCCTGCCGCTCTCGGCGGCGCTGTTCTACCGCGACGGGCTGGAGCAGCTCTGGCGTCTCGGGGCCGAGGATGTCTACACGCACACGCACGTCGGCAGCCCGCTCGCCTGCGCCGCCGCGCTCGTGCTGCTCGAGGAGGCGCCGTCGCTGCTCGACCGCGTCCTCGAGGCGGGGGAGCGCTTCGAGCGCGCCGGCTGGCGCGGTCGCGGCCTTCTGCGGGCTCGCGAGGGCGATGCCGAGGAGGCGCGCGCGCGGGGTGTGCTCGTCGTCCCGGCAGGCCTCGACGGGAGCCTGGTCCAGGCGACACCGCCGCTGACGATCACGGATGCCGAGCTGGACGAGGCCTTCGAACGGCTCGCATGAGGCGAAGCGGTGACGGCTACGCGCGACGCGCGTAGAGCAGGAGGGTCGCCGGAATGCGCCGGTCGTGGCGGCGGCGCGAGGTGCCGCCCGGATACTCCTCGAACGCCTCGACGTTCAGGCCGGCGCGGATCACTGCGCTCACGACCTGGCCGATCCGCCAGAGCCGCTCGGGATCGTCGGGGGCCCGGAAGTAGTCGTAGCGCCAGTGGAGCATGCCGTCGACGCAGTCGGCGACCGGGTGGTCGTCGAAGACGAGCAGCTCGCCCCGAGGGTGGAGCGCGGCCGCGACCCCTCGCGCCCAGGCATCGAGGTCGGAGAGGCGCTCGAGCACGCCCTCCCCGGAGTAGACGAGGTCGAAGCGTCCGCGGCGCAGCTCCGCTGGAAGCTCCTGTGCCCCGCCCTGGACCCAGAGGATCGCCGGCCAGCGTTCGCGCGCCGCTTCGAGCGCGGCGGCGTCCGGGTCGACGCCCGTGGCGAGGGCACCGAGCTCAGCGAGCGCGGCCGTTACCTCGCCCGTCCCGCACTGGAGGTGGAGCACGCGCCGCCCGCTGAGGGTCCCGAGCGTCCGCTGCACGATCGGCGGCAGGGTCGCCGGCGCGGACGGCGCTCGGTGGACGGCGTCCCACGCGCGGCGGTTGTCGTCGGTCGGCTCCATCGCATGCGCCTCTCAGGCCGGGAGCGAGAAGCCCCCGTCGACGACGAGTGTCTGTCCGCGGACCATCTCCGCGTCGGGGGAGCAGAGGAACGAGACGGCGGCGGCGATGTCCTCGGGCTCGACGAGGCGTCCGGCCGGGGTCCGCTCCGCGGTGCGCAGCATCGCGTCCCGGTTCGGGAAGTGGTCGAGCGCGCCGGTCTCGACGACACCCCCCGAGACGGCGTTGACGCGGATCCCTGCGGGTGCGAGTTCGACGGCGAGATAGCGCACGACCGACTCGAGCGCGGCCTTGGACGCGCCGACGAGCACGTAGTTCTCGAGCACGCGCTGCGAGCCGAGGCTGGAGATGGCGACGATCGACCCGCCCGGCTCCATCGCAGGCGCCGTCACCCTGGCGAGCGAGAGCAGGGCGCGGGCGTTCGCGTTCAGCGTCCAGTCCCAGTGCCTGTCGTCGGTCTCGAGCGCGGGACGGATCACCCCGGTCGCGGCGTTGTGGACGACGACGTGGTACGGCCCCGCGGCGCAGAGCTCGTCGAGGACGCGCCTCGACGTGACGTTTCCGCGCACGAGCACCGGCTCGGCACCGGCCGCGCGGATCGCCGCCTCTGCCTCTCCGGCGGCGCGGTCGTTGCGCATGTAGCCGAGCACCGCGCGGCTCGCCCCGTCGGCCACGAGGCGTAGAGCGATCGCCCTCCCGATCCCCCGCGTTCCCCCCGTCACGAGCACGGAGGATCCCTCGAGGCTCATTGCCGTCCGGGAAGCGGATCGTCCGCGGGCGCCGAGCTCGGCAGGCTGTCCCAGCCGGGACGCGTCCTGGGCTCGCGCGGGCCCTCGTGCGCCTTCGACGACGCGTGCCCGAGCCGGTCGAGGAGCGCCATCTGCTCCTCCGCGTACACGCGGACCGGATCGTCGTCGGCGAGGTCGAGCACGAGCTCACGGACACGCGCGCGGAGCTGATACGCGAACTGCGGCGTCGCAGGCGCGACGAGCGCGTCGATGTCGGCGAAGGTCCGCTCGGCCATCGCGCGAACCCTAGTGGAATGTAGCGTCGTGGCGTGCGCCGAGCCTCTGCCGTTGACGCCATGTTGCTCGGAACGGTGCTGCTCTGGGCGCTCAACATCACCGTCACGCGCTACGTGCTCCTGCACGGCTGGTCGCCGCTCGCGTACGGGACGATCCGCTACCTCGCGGCCATCACGCTCTTCATCGCGTTCACCTACCGGCGCGAGCGCTCTCTCCGCGTGGCGAGAGCCGACGTGCCGCTCGTCGTGCTGGCCGGGCTTCTGATCTTCGCGAACCAGATCTGCTTCGTCTACGGCGTCAAGCTCGCGAACGCGTCGACCGTCGCGCTCCTGCTCGGGGCGATCCCTGTCTTCATCGGCCTGATCACGGTCATGTTGCGGCTCGAGACGCTGCAGGGGGAGTTCTGGATCGGCGCGGCACTCACCTTCGTCGGGGTCGGGCTCGTCGCAGCCGGCGCAGGGAGCGGCCTCGAGTCCTCGCTGGGGGGTGACGTGCTCGCGCTCTGCACGGCGCTGAGCTGGGCGGCGTACACGGTTGCGATCGCGCCGCTCATGCGCCGGTACTCGCCGTACCGCATCAGCGCGCTCGTGCTCGGCGTCGGCTGGGTGCCGCTCGCCGTCCTCGGGACGCGCCAGGTTGCGCGCCAGCAGTACGACTTCGGCTGGAAGGTCTGGCTCGGCTTCGCGTACGCGGTGATCGGGCCTCTCTTCCTGACGAACATCCTGTGGTTCACGGCGATCGATCGGGTCGGGCCGTCTCGCGCCTCGCTGTTCGCGAACCTCGAGCCGTTCTTCGCGGTCATCTTCGCGCTGCTCCTGCTCTCGGAGAGGCTGCGCACGCTCGAGCTGGCCGGTGGCCTGCTCATCTTCGCGGGAATCGCCTACGAGCGGGTGTGGCGCCGGGCGCCGTCGGGGCTTCCACCCCTCGAGTGAGGTTCGCCGGCCTGCTCGACCGGTTCACGTCGCCTCTGGCGAATGCGATGGCCCGAGGCGGCGATGCGCGCGAGACCGACATCGGCGAAGACACGCGGCCCCATCGTCGTCCACGCCGTGAGCTTCGTACCGTGGACGCACCGCCAGGCCTGCCGGCGATCGCCGTCGTCGGAGTACCACGTCTTCACCCCGCTCATCTGGAAGCTCTTCTCCATGCCTGCACGGCAGGAGCCGTGAAAGACGCGTACCTCGAAGACGACCGTCTTGCGCGGCTCGTCGCGGTTCGCGAACCAGATCCGGAGCGCTCTGTTCGCGAGCTCCCAGTAGCGGTAGCGGTAGGGGATCGCACCGCGGGCCGGAACGTAGGCGAGCCGGGGCGAGCGCTCGGCGATCCGGCGCTGGGCAATGAGCGGCACGAGCGGTCTCGACGCGGCTGCCGGCCCCGCGACGACCGTCAGCGAGGCCAGCGCGAGGACAGCCAGCGTTCTCATCGGCCTCACGGTACGAGCTCGCGGTGAAGCGCCGGTGACGTTTGCGTAAGCGATTCACGTGCTCTTCCTCGCGGGCATAATCGCCGTATGGCCGACGACTTCATGCCGCTGCTCGGCTGGGATCACGTCGAGTTCTGGGTCGGCAACGCGAAGCAGGCCGCCTTCTTCTACGAGCACGCCCTCGGGTTCTCCCGGACGGCCTACTCGGGACCGGAGACGGGTGTCCGCGACCGGGCCTCCTACGTCCTCGAACAGGGCGAGATCCGCTTCGTCGTGACGAGCGCGCTCCGCGAGGACCACCAGATCACACGCCATCATGCGCGGCACGGGGACGGCGTCCGGGACATCGCGCTCACCGTTCCCGACGCGACCGAGGCGTATCGGCAGGCCGTGCAGCGGGGGGCGCGCGGCGTCCTCGAGCCAGAGCGGATCCGGGACGAGTTCGGGACGATCGAGCGCTCCGCGATCGCGACCTACGGCGACACGATCCATACGTTCGTGGACCGCAGCGGGTACGGCGGCGCCTTCATGCCGGGCTACGTCCCGGCCTCCGTGAACGGACAGGCGGGCGGCGGCGCGGGACTGACGAACGTCGACCACGTCGTCGGCAACGTCGAGCTCGGGCGCATGAACGAGTGGGTCGAGTTCTACGAGCGTGTCTTCGGGATGACCGAGATGATCCACTTCTCCGACGAGGACATCTCCACCGAGTACTCGGCGCTGATGTCGAAGGTGATGGCGGACGGCGAGGGGAAGATCAAGTTCCCGATCAACGAGCCGGCCGAGGGAAAGCGGAAGAGCCAGATCGAGGAGTACATCGAGTTCTACAACGGAGCCGGGGCACAGCACATCGCGCTCGCGACCGCCGACATCGTGGACACGGTCGAGAGGCTCAAGGAACGCGGGATCGTGTTCCTCGACACGCCCGACGCGTACTACGAGGAGGTCCCGGAGCGGGTCGGCGAGATCGACGAGGACTACGCCGACCTGCGCAGGCACCGGATCCTCGCCGATCGGGACGACGACGGCTATCTGCTCCAGATCTTCACGAAGACGGCTCAGGATCGGCCGACGGTGTTCTTCGAGGTGATCGAGCGCCACGGCGCGCGGGGCTTCGGAGACGGCAACTTCAAGGCGCTGTTCGAGGCGATCGAGCGCGAGCAGGCGCTTCGCGGCAATCTTTAGGAGCGGGCACATGCTGGACGGACTGAAGGCGGCAGGAAGGCAGGGGGGCTCACTCACGCACGTCGGGCATCGCTCGTGGGAACTGCCTTCCGGGCGGTGGATGATGGGGCAGACCTGGGAGGACCAGCTCTTCGCGCACTGGCGAGTTCCCGTCGAACGGATCCGCGACTACGTGCCGGCGGGTCTCGAGATCGAGGAGTACGAGGGGACCGGCTGGGTTGGGATCACGTCGTTCCGCGCAACTGCACTGCGCGCGCGGGGGACGCTTCCGATGCCGCGACTCTCGTCCTACCTCGAGCTGAACGTGCGCACGTATGTGCGTGCAGCCGACGGGAAGACGGGAGTCTGGTTCTTCAGCCTCGACGCCTCGAGCCGCCTCGCGGTGGAGGCCGCCCGTCGCATCTACCGGCTTCCGTTCTTCCATGCGCGCATGACGCTCGAGCCCACCGGCGAGTGGATCGACGTCGATTGCGCGCGTCTGGGCGAGCGTGGCAAGGTCTTCAGCGGGCGGTATCGGTCGGCCGGAGACGTCGTCGAGGCGGAACCGGGCTCGCTCGAGTGGTTCCTGACCGAGCGGTACTGCCTCTATGCGAGCGACCGCCACGACGCGCTCTACCGCGCCGAGATCCACCACGAGCTCTGGCCGCTCCAGCCCGCCGAGGCCGAGATCAGGCTGACGTCGATCGCTCCCTTCGAGCTGCACGGCGATGCGCTCTGCCACGTCGCTCGCCGCCAGGACGCCGTCATCTGGCCGCTTCAGCGGCTGCCGACGCGGGTCTGACCCGCGGGTCAGCTGCGTACGCTTGCGCTGTGAGCCCGCAGCGGAGAGCCGCTCTCTGGTCCGTTCTCGCTGCCTGCGCGCTCATCGCCCTGAAGCTCGGAACGGGCCTCGCGAGCGGCAGCCTCGGCCTCCTCTCCGAGGCGATGCACTCGGGTACGGATCTGATCGCCGCGCTGCTCACGTTCTTCGCGGTCGGCGTCGCCGTGCGCCCCGCCGATCGCGGCCACCAGTACGGCCACGGCAAGGCGGAGCACCTCGCGGCGCTCGCCGAGGCGAGCTTTCTCGTGCTCGCGAGCCTCGTGATCGTCTGGCGCGCGCTCGCGCGGCTTGCGAGCAGCTCTCCGCCGCCGATCGACGTGAAGTGGTGGACGATCGGCGTGATCCTCGTCGTGATCATCGTCGACCTGGCGCGAGCGACCGCTTCGAGGCGGGCGGCGCGGCGCTACGAGAGCGCCGCGCTCGCGTCGAACGCGCT
>Ga0335069_10016364_pt1 | contig 10344 bp, 8 predicted proteins | sample Lox_Sample_11_FD_206714 | JGI IMG/M metagenome (GOLD analysis project Ga0335069, IMG submission 206714) | Soil microbial communities from Loxahatchee National Wildlife Refuge, Florida, United States - Lox_Sample_1.1 | ecosystem: Environmental > Terrestrial > Soil > Wetlands | place: USA: Florida...
TGTTGACGCAAACCGTTGTGATTTCGACCTTATTGATTCTGTTGCCTCTGGCGCGTTTTTCGCGGGAAGGGCTACAGGTGCAGAATTCTGCCGCTCTGCTGATGTACTTCGCGGCGCTTGGATTCGGATTCATCGCGATCGAGATGGCGCTGCTCAGTCAATTTACTCTGTTTCTTGGCCAGCCGGTTTATACATTTGCTGTTGTTCTCGCCAGTTTACTGGTGTTCTCCGGGATCGGAGCCAACCTGTCAGGGCGATTGCCCGCGGAGCCACAACGGGCTCTACCGCGGATCTTGCCTATCCTTTTATTTGTGTTGCTTCTCACCGCTTTTTTTATTCCGGTGCTTTTTCGAATGGCCCTAGGTTTATCGCTTCCTTTGCGAGTCCTGCTGGGAGTCGGTGCCTTGGCGCCAATTGGAATTCTCCTCGGAATGCCGTTCCCCACCGCTTTGCGGATAGTCTCGGAGACCAGTTCGTCACTCGTGCCTTGGTCCTGGGGAGTGAATGGTTTTTTTACCGTAATTGGAACGATCTCCGCGCAGATACTGGCAATGACTTTTGGCTTCAGGTTCGTCTTGCTTTGCGGTGCCATCTGCTACGCCGGCGCCTGGGCCGTGATCCCCAAAATGACAGGACCAGAACCCTCGCGAGCATCGCGACCGAGAGGAGCACTCTTTGCGGATACTACTATCGGAGCTTGAGCCAGGCGAGGCGGCAGTAATCGACGAGGTTGCGCTGCCGGAAGCAGAACAACAGCTTCTGATCCGGTTCGGATTCTTCGACGGCGCCGAGGTTCGATGTTCGCGTCGTGCTCCCCTCGGAGACCCGACCGTTTACTCAGTGGACGGTTCAGAAGTCGCCTTGCGCGCTGAAACGGCGTGCCGGATTTTCGCTTCGACTGTTGAGAGAAGGGCATGCGAGCAAACGAGATGAATCAGCTTTCGCAAACCGTGTCATCGTCGGCCACCGGGTCCCGACAACAAATCCGGGCTGTGGCGTTGATCGGCCCTCCGAACTCCGGCAAAACTACTTTGTTCAACCGATTGACCAACCTCCGGCAGAAGGTCGGTAACTACCCAGGAATCACAGTTGAGCAGCACACGGGCGTGATGGTTTTACCGGGCCAAGAAATCACCATTGTTGATCTGCCCGGAGTGTACAGCCTCAACCCCCACTCCGAAGACGAGCGCGTTGCGGTCAGTGTGTTAAACGGCAACATGGATGGGGTTCCACGGCCAGAAGCCATTTTGCTCGTTCTCGACGCGACTAATCTCACCCGGCACCTCGCGCTCGCTGCACCTGTAATTGCCCTAGGACTTCCGACGCTCGCTTTGCTGAACATGGGGGATCTCCTCGCCAGACGCAACGGCTCAATCGATGCGGTGAAACTGGCGGGCGACTTGGGCATCCCAGTTGCCATCGTCAGTGCGACAACGGGGACCGGTATGGACGCCGTAGGCCGCTTCCTGCAACAGGCAGACTCACCCGCTCACACGACGCTGCCGATTGTTCAAGACGTCCGGGAGTGCCGAAAGTGGGCAGCTCAGGTCGCTAGTGAATCGGATTATCGCCCCTCCGCTCCCTCCAGCATGGAGTCGCCGGCTCGATGACATTCTTCTCCATAAAGTCTGGGGCCCTCTCGTCTTCATGATGGTCGTAGGATCCGTTTTCCAGACAGTGTTTGGCTTGGGTCAACCGCTCAGCAATGCTTTGCAAGACCTTCTGACGGCTGTCGGGCAGAGAGCTGCACCGTTCGTCGCCAATGGCTTTCTTCGATCATTATTACTGGATGGCATTTGGAAAGGCGTCAGCTCGGTTCTGGTCTTTCTGCCTCAGATTCTGGTGCTGTTCCTCTTTATTGGTCTGCTCGAAGATTCCGGTTATCTTGCACGAGCCGCGCTGATTGCCGACCGCACCATGTCGGTGGTTGGGCTGAACGGAAAGGCCTTCATCCCGTTGTTATCGGCCTACGCATGCGCCGTGCCAGCGATCATGGCGAGCCGCACGATCGAGAACAAGCGCGACCGTTTGGCGACGATCTTGATTGCTCCGTTCATGACCTGCTCGGCGCGCCTGCCCATCTATACACTGCTGATTGCCGCATTCATTCCCGAACGCCCGGTTGTCGGAGTCTTCCTGGGATCACGCGCTCTCGCCATGCTGTTGTTGTATGTCCTCGGCTTCGCCGCTGCGATCGGAACTGCGAAGGTTGTGAAATCTTCCGTCCTCAAATCGACTCCGTCGCCATTTGTCCTGGAGCTCCCGGAATACCGCTGGCCAACGTTGCGCTCCGTCGGTTTGCGCCTGTTTGACCGCGGCCGCGTGTTCGTGCAGCAGGCCGGAACCGTGATTCTTCTGGTTTCCCTGTTGGTGTGGGGGCTGACCAACCTTCCGCTTCACCAAGGTCAGCCGCCGGCCTTGGAGGACAGCGTGGTGGCTCATCTAGGTCACTTGATCGAGCCGGCCATCCGCCCGCTCGGATTCAACTGGAAGATCGGAGTCGGCCTTTTGACATCGGTCGTGGCTCGCGAGGTCATTGTAGGAACTCTGGGAACGCTCTATGGACGTGATCCGCAAACTCGGTCGGTCTCGCTTCAGGCGGCGCTTCAGCACGACCTGAGATTCTCAGGAGCGATGGCACTCTTGGTATTCTTCGCTTTCGCGATGCAGTGCATCTCGACGCTGGCCGTGGTGCGTCGCGAAACCAATAGCTGGATGTGGCCCGCCATTCAGTTCGCGTACATGACCGGCCTTGCGTTCCTCGCAGCGCTGTTCGTCAATGGCATACTTTCAGCCATGAATTAGCGTGCTCGGCCTTGCTCGGTTCCTCTACCGAAAACCAAACGTTCTTTCTACCGAAATTCGTACCTGAAACGGTTCGGCGGGGTGGGAAACATTTGAGAATGTCGCCGGGGCAGTTGGCGTTATGCGGGACACATAGGCATAAGTAATGTCGTCATTGCGGCGATTCAGCAGGTTCAAAAGATCCGCGTTAATGCGCCATGCCTTGTTGAATCGATAACCGATTCCCGCATTCATCAGCAACGTAGCATTAGAGCGGTTGATTCCATCGGACGTCAGGTCGCGCGGGCCAAAATAGCGCAGACGCAGTGATGACGTAAAGCCTTTGTAGTCGTGCATTGTGATGCCGGATGAAATCACCACGTTCACCGCTTCGGGAACGAGCTTGCCACCTGGTCCCTGCACCGGATACTGGCCGCCACCCACGTTGGCGAACGCCGCATCATCCGGGTCGATTTGGGTGAATTGGGCGCGCGAGTCCGCAATATCCAAATCCAGAGCCCAATGTTCGGTAGGCGTGTAGTAGTTGGCCCACTCAATGCCATAGCGGTTGCTGGACTGTTGAGAGGGAGACGTGCCGCCGGTGTCGCCACTCTGCTGCAGTTCGGAAGCGCTACGGAGATACCAGAGCGAAAGAGTGCTTTGCAAATGGGGGACGACTGCGGTGCGCACACCGAATTCTCCGCCTTTGAGTTGCACCAGCAGTGAAATTGGGGTAGCGGCCGTGGGAAAAGGATTGTCCGGTGAAATCGGGTTCACCTTCTGCGTTGCGCCGCGCGCGTCGTTGGTGTGATAACTGAATCCGCCCTGCAAGTAGAACTCCGTATTGGCCCACGGCCCGAAGATCAAACTTAGTTTTGGTTCGGGCAAAAACTTGGTCGCGGAACCGGAGTTGAGCTGCGCAAAGTTGACGACCGGGGCACCGGGCAATTCGGTGGCGACATAAGACGGCGTTAAACTGGTCACATCCGCGTGCCCGACGTCTCCGCGCATAGCCAGGACTGAGCGGACTTTTTCTGCCCACTGGACCTTATTCTCCGTGTAGAAACCGACCAGCGTTTCGGTGAATTTGTTTAGATCCGTGGCCGCGGGCAAAACTGCGATCAGATTTGGATTGGTGTCACACTCGGGAATCGGCTGGTCATTGCAGGCGTTGATGTCATTCTTGTCCGTGCGAACGCGATCTTCCGTCCGGAACAGACCGTTGTGGACCCAATCGTTGCGAACCTGCAGACCGAACGTGTTTTCTACCCTGCGGTCAAACCAACGCCTGAAGATCGTATGGTGTGCATCCACCCCAGCCACCCAGCGCCTATCCTGCTGTTCAAACTGATCGCCCCTCGCTGGGTCGATCAAAAAATAGGTGAAATTGGAAAACAGATTGAGATCGTAGTAGAACCCGTAGGCTGTTATTTTCGTCTCGGAGTTTGCACCCTGACGGTGCCACTCTCCCTGCAAGCTGTAACGCTGGGAATGGCCGCCGTCCGTCGGGTCGAGCGTGCCGAAATAACCGACCAGTGGGAAGGCGTCCACGGGCAATTGATCGCTCGAATGCCATGTTCCACGATACGCGCGCGTCGTGATGCTGAAACCATTGTCGGCCGCTCCCTGGCTGTACGTAACTAGGCCGTTGTATTTGAAGTAATTGTCCGAATGAATCCATGGACCGTCATCGTGATACGCGTCTCCGCCATACAGCAAATTGCCTGCGCCTAGCTTGTGCGACAGGCCGAAAACCAGTCGCCCGTAGCCATTCTGGCCGCCCTCGACCTTGACGAAGTTCAACGGCAGAGTCTTGAAGAACTCCATATGCGCCGATCCTGCGGCACCAAAGTCACCGACATCAGAATAGTAGGGGCCCTTCTCGAAATTCACCCGCTGCACAAACTCCGGAATAACGACGTTCATGTCCGAGTACCCCTCGCCGTGCGCGTGCGAGGTCAGGTTCAGCGGCATACCGTCGAGGAAATTGGCGAAATCCGTGCCGTGATCCAGATTGAAGCCGCGCAGGTAGTATTGGTTGGCCTTCCCGCCGCCGGCGTGCTGCGTGATGATCAAACCGGGAAGCGTCTCCAAGACCTCTCCCGAGCGAAGAACCGGACGATCTTCCAGTTCTCTTGCGCCCACCGTCCCCTGGGTGGCAGACCCGGCAACTCCGACGAGGTCATCCTCCCGGCCCTGCACATTGATGGTGGTCATCTCCGAACCTACGGCCAGTGAGATGCGCAGCGGATCGGGAGCCTCGGTCGTCGAGATGGTGACGGGGACTTCTTTGCTTTCAAAACCGGGGTTCGATACCACGAGGCGATAATTGCCCGCCGGGAGTCCCGAAATCACGAAGGAGCCATTCTTGTCCGACTGAGTTCCTCTTTGCACAGTACCGTTCGCGCCGCGAACCTGCACGGTAGCGCCCGGAATCACTGCGCCAGATGTGTCAGCGACCGTTCCGGAAAGCTGAGACAAAGAAGCCTTATCGCTTTGGCCGCGGACTGCGCCCTCTTGCGCCATGAGTGCTACCGGCAGGATCAGAAACAGCAAAACGCCGAGTAGGAGCCTGTGCATCTTACGTTCTTCTGAAAGATAGGGCGTATGACTTCTTCGCATTTCGTGCTACCGGGAAGTATTACCTTCATGACGGTCGTGCTACCGGTGGAATTTTACATCCTCTACTCTGAGTCATCCTGCGTCTGTGACGACAATCACACGTCAGCGTTGCGTCAAGGGCGTCGGTCAACCGCCTGAGTTGATCTGGAGAGCGGGTATTACGTTTGTTGTTCGTTGTGCTACGCTGAGGCCGAGAGGATCTGACGATATACACCTATGGCACTGGTCAGCAGAATCGGAGTATCCCTAGACTCGGAATTGCTCGAACGTTTTGACAAGTTTATTGCCGAGAAAGGCTATGACAACCGCTCCGAAGCGTTCCGCGATCTGATACGCGATCGGCTTGTAGGAAGCGCCGTGGTGGCCTCGAAGGCGCCAGTTGTGGGAACGGTGACCTTGATCTATGACCATCACACGCGGCTTCTGCCCGAAAAACTAGCCGACCTTCAGCATGAACATCACGATGTGGTCATCTCGACGCTCCATGCGCATCTCGATCACGATACCTGCCTTGAGGTCGTGCTTCTGCGCGGCAAGTCGAACGACGTGCAACAACTAGCTGACAAGCTGATTAGCACAAAGGGAGTTCGCCATGGGCGTCTCGTCATGAGTTCCCCCGACGCGGTGTCACCGCACCGCCATTCCTATCACTGATTGCTTATTCGAAAGACAAACGTGTAGCCTTGGGAGCATGCTGATACCGCATTTCTGCCCTCGTCTTGCCTTTTCTGAATGTTCAGCGCTCCACGACGGACTCAAGAAAGTCGATCCGACGCTGTAGTTCGTCGACCTGGAAAGCAGAGTTGCTTTCTCGCGGGGCATGTAATGGACAAAGTTGGGTCACGAGGAGCTGACCTATGACCACCTTGGCAGATTGATGCCCGACGCCGTGGCGGATATTAGCCTGCTTTTGTCATTTACGCCAAATGCAGGGATGCAGAAAATAGATCTTTATCTGTATTGTCGAAACAATGGCCAAAAAGGACGTCGGATGATTGCTGGCAACTTTCAACCCAAGTTTAGGCAGGCTGCAGCGCTTGCGGCCATAACTGCTTCGCTGTTGATGTCGGCCTGCAGTGGCTCAGGCAACCGTGAGGTCAACGCACAGATGGCGTGCGCGGCACTGTCCGGAAAAACCATCGGGGGAGCAACGCTCACGACAGCTGTCATCCCGGCTAATTCATCTGCGCCGACCTACTGCAAGGTCAATGGTACGATTGCGCCTGCGCTGAACTTTGAAATTCGCATGCCGGACAAATGGAACGGCAAGCTCTACTATGCCGGAGGCGGCGGCTACGACGGAGTCATCACAGAACTAGTCGTGCCCCCACTCACCCAGGGTTATGCGGAAGTCGTCAGCGATTCCGGTCATCAGGGTGACGGAATGTCTGCCGCCTTTGCTTTGAACGATCCCTTCGCGGCCCAGCTCTTCGGCAGTCTCTCCGTGCCGACGGTCATGTCGACAGCTCTTAAAACCGTGACTGCGGCTTATGGTGTCCCCCCCGCCAAGTCTTATTTTGAAGGTTGTTCCAACGGAGGACGGGAAGCACTGATGGCAGTACAGCACAATCCGAACCTCTTTGATGGCGTGATTGCTCGCTCCCCCGGTTACAACTGGGTGGGCTTCATGGGAGCGTTCAACCGCACGGCCAAGGCGTTGGCCGCACCCGGAGGAGCGTTGAATCATGCCAAAACAGCACTGCTGGCGAAGCATGTGCGAGAGGCTTGCGATGGACTCGACGGTATTGTCGACGGCATTGTCGCGAGTCCCGCAATGTGCACGGCAAAAGTCGCGAACGTAACGGCTTTGCGTTGTCCAGGAGGTGCCGATACCGGAGACACCTGCCTTTCCGATGCGCAACTCGCCGTCGTCAGAGCGTGGACAACGGACGTCGTATTTGCAGGCAACGACACTTTTCGTAGTAAGGGGTACAACCTGACAGGCAACGAGGACGACCCGGGCGGCTTTGGGCTCTGGGCTTCCGGCGATGGCGATGTAAAAAAAGCCGGGCAATATATGTTCCAGGACACCTCCGTTAAATACGTTCTTGCGCGTGACCCCAACGCTGACTCATTGAAGTACACCTGGGATAAAAATCAGGGCGCACTCTATTCAATGGCAGCGCTCTATGACGCGACGCAAACCGATATTCGTCCCTTCATCAATAGCGGCGGCAAGTTGATTGTCTGGCACGGCGGGTCTGATATGGCTCTCAGCGTCAATTCGACCATTGAATATATGATGGGCGTAACGAAGTCTGTCGGTGCGGCGAATGCCGCTGCGTCAACACGGCTCTACGTGGCCCCCGGAGTCAATCACTGTGAAGGAGGTGCGGGGCCAGACCATACTGACCTGCTGACGGTGCTGGACCAATGGGTAACGCAGGGTATCGCTCCGTCCACTTTGACAGCAGAGAAGCGGGATGAGCACGGGGCGCTAACGCGAAGTATGCCGTTGTGCCAGTATCCGCAGTACCCCAAATACACCGGGCCGGCCAATGACGCGGCGGCAGCTAAGTTGGCGACGAGTTACACCTGCACGTCGCCCTGATCGAGACGAGTTTCCATGTAGCGGTGGGATCGGTTTCGACGGGGCGCCGATCGGGAACAAAGTGTTAGCGAGAAGCGGCTGCGGGCTCTCCATTGTCGCTACGACCGTGCAGCTCCCGAAACAGCATAGGAGTCATGCCAAAGCGACGATCAAAAGCTTTCGATAGTTGCGCGCCTGTTAGATAGCCGACTTTCGCGGCGATCTCCTTGAGTGTCAGACCCGCTGCCAGATAAACGCGAGTCTGATCGAGCCGCAAGGTCTCGACGAAGCGTGCCGGCGAGACGCCTATACTGCGGGTGAAATTTCTTTGGAACGTACGCTCCGACATCGAAACGCGCGCGGCGAGCCTGGGCACTTCTAACGGTTTAGCCAAATTCTCGCGAATCCAGTCGATCAGGTCTGCGAAGGGTGCATCCGCATGGCTTTGGGCACTCAACACCGGGCTGAACTGAGATTGGTATCCCGGACGGCGCGCATACAGAACGAGGCGTTTGGCGATAGCGTTAGCGACCGTGTTTCCCAAGTCCGAGGCTACCATTGCCAGACTCATGTCTATTCCAGTGGTAACTCCAGCCGATGTCCACAACCGGCCATCATTGACGAATAGCGCGTTAGCGTCCACCTGCGCATTGGGGCAGAGTTCTGCCAGTTCCGAGCAAACTGACCAGTGAGTGGCTACCCGCTTGCCACGCAGCAGATCGAAGTGCGCGAGGGCGAATGTGCCCGTGCAGACGGAACCGAAGCGGCGTGCCTTCGTGCTGGCCTGGACGACCCATTTGCGCACCGAACTGTCGGCCACCAGCATCTGCAACCCCGACAAATCGCCTCCGGCGATCAGCAAAGTGTCGATCGTTCGCGGCGGCAGGTCGCGGATCGATTTGGTCACCAGCGCCACCGCACTGTTGGTTTGAATCGGGCCGCCCTTGGGGGAAAGTATGTGGACGTTGTAGTGCGCTTTTCCCGAAGCCACGTTGCCTGCCTCGAACACCATCGCCGGCCCCGTGACGTCGAGCACCTGGCAGCGGGGAAAGGCAAGGATGGCGACGTTGAGCGGCTTCTGCATTGGCGGATAATAGCCTACTATTGGCATTTACGCCAAAGGGCCAGACTGCCACAATCGAAACACCGACTACTACTGTTCCATAAGAGGATGTAAGTTATGGACGAGAATTGTATTTCCCGGCGCTCTTTTGCCAAGGGAATTGGTTCAGCGTTAGCTGCCTCAGCTTTCTTTGAGACTGGTCTTGCGCAGGAACAGCGATCCACACGCACTGAGACCGAAAATGAAGCCGATGTTGCTCATGCTAAATCGCGCCTTCAAATCGGCATGCTCTTATATCCTGGTCTGAGCGCTCTCGATCTCGTCGGACCGCACCCTTTCTTTGCGGAATTGTCGAATTGCCAAGTGTATCTTCTTTGGAAAGACAAAGACCCTGTCGTCTCGTCACTGGGATACAGCATTGTTCCGACCACCTCGATCAGGGATTGTCCACGTGATCTTGACGTCTTGTTTGTGCCTGGCGGTACGTCGGGCACATTCGCGATGATGGATGACGACGAGATTCTGTCGTTTCTTGCTGATCGAGGAAGCCGCGCCCGTTACGTGACGAGTGTCTGCACCGGGTCACTGATCCTTGGGGCAGCCGGACTCATCAAGGGGTACCAGGCGACATCGCATTGGAGGTTTCGCGACCTTCTCCCTATGTTCGGTGCGGCGCCCGTCGTGGAGCGTGTGGTTACCGATCGCAATCGCATAACTGGCGGTGGCGTGACCGCCGGCATTGATTTCGGGTTGGTAATCGCGTCGCGCCTTCGCGGTCGTCAGGCGGCGGAAGTATTGCAGCTCTATAACGAATACGACCCACATCCACCATTCGCAGCGGGAACGCCAGCTGTCGCCCCCTCGGCGACCAAGGATGCTGCCGATCACGCGCTGGCCTCGGCGTACGATCAAGGTTGTGCGGCTGCTGCGCGCGCCCGCGAACGCCGGCATCTCGGCTAACTGTCGGTTTTGCTTGCGAGCTCAATATCACATGTTCAATAGATTTTGGCTTGGGTCGCAAACCTAGCGCGATATAGCCAAGGTCTACTCATTCGGGTGGATCTCGAGCTCTGAATTCGGTGGCTGGTGTGGGAAGTTGCGGTCCGCTTTCACTGTCCATCCCCGGAATAGCGGAGATTATCGCGCGGGTTGAGCAAACTCTGTCAAGGCGCGTGCCCGCGATAGCGGCGACCCTCGGTCGGCCTTGACAGAGTTTGCGCCCGCGCTACGCTGCCATTATCCGGGGCAAGCAGGTTTCTAAAAGCCGATTCCAAGACCAATACCGTGCTCTTGCGGCGGTGCCTTAGAGATTTCCTGCCGGGTCGCAATTGTGTGATCTGTGCTG
>Ga0335069_10016367_pt1 | contig 10343 bp, 11 predicted proteins | sample Lox_Sample_11_FD_206714 | JGI IMG/M metagenome (GOLD analysis project Ga0335069, IMG submission 206714) | Soil microbial communities from Loxahatchee National Wildlife Refuge, Florida, United States - Lox_Sample_1.1 | ecosystem: Environmental > Terrestrial > Soil > Wetlands | place: USA...
TCAGTCGCCGCGCAGCAGGTTGCGGGCAATGACGATCTGCTGGATCTGGCTGGTGCCCTCGTACAGGCGGAAGATGCGGACGTCGCGGTAGAAGCGCTCGATGCCGTAGTCGGCGACATAGCCCGCCCCGCCGAAGATCTGCACCGCCTTGTCGGCGACGCGGCCGACCATCTCGCTCGCAAAGTACTTGGCGCAAGCCGACTCCATGGTGACGTTCTGCCCGGCGTCGCGCTTGCGCGCGGCATCGAGGACCATGCATTTCGCGGCATAGGCTTCGGTCTTGCAGTCCGCCAGCATGCCCTGAATGAGCTGGAACTCGGCGATCTTCTGGCCGAACTGCTCGCGCCCGCGAGCATAGTTCACGCTCTCCCCGATCAGCCGCTCGGCCACACCGACGCAGACGCCGGAGATATGGAGGCGACCCCGATCCAGCACCTGCATCGCGACCTTGAAGCCCTCGCCCTCGGCACCGAGACGGAGCGCCACAGGCACGCGCGCGTTGTCGAAATTGACGTCGCAGATGTGCGCGCCTTGTTGACCCATCTTCTTCTCGGGCTTTCCGACCGACACGCCGGGCGTATCCGCCGGAACGATGAAGGCAGAGATGCCACCGGCGCCCTTGCGGTCGAGATTGCTGCGCGCCATCAGCGTGAACATGCCGGCGCGGTTGGCATTGGTGATGAAACGCTTGGTTCCGTTGACGACGTAGTGATCGCCGTCGCGGATCGCCGAGGTGCGCACGGATGCGGCGTCCGAACCGGCGCCCGGTTCGGTCAAGGCGAAGCTTGCCACCACCTCGCCACTTGCAAGCCGCGGCAGCCAGTCCCGCTTCTGTCGTTCGTTTCCGAACATGACGACGCCCTGGCTGCCGATGCCGACATTGGTCCCTATCACCGAACGGAAGGCGGGCGAGGTGTGGCCAAGCTCCATCGCAACGAGCACCTCCTCCTCCATGGTGAGGCCGAGGCCGCCATATTCGGTGGGGATGGAAAGCCCGAACAGGCCAAGCGCGCGCATCTGCGCGATGACATCGTCCGGAACGCGGTCGTCTTCGGCGACCCTGGCTTCGATCGGTACGCACGTTTCCCGCACGAAGCGGCGAACGGTGTCGAGAAGCTGTTCTCGGGTCTCGGCGTCAAGCGGCATGGCTGTCTCCCTGCGCCTGGAGACTAGCACGGCGGCTTCGCGCCGCGAGTCAGTCGGGCGCCCGGGGAACGTAAACGCTAACGCAGGCGATGTGATCGACGGTCAACCCGTCGTCGCCGAGCGGCAGGAATGCGCTCTCGAAGTAGACAAAGCGGGCGTCCTTGACCTCTCGGCCTATCCAGCCGCGCACGGCAAAGGGCTCGGCTGTCACACGCACATGCTCGTAGAGGCCGCGGAGCATATTGCCGAGGCCCTTCGCCCGCGCCTCGAGCGTGCTCAGGCGCGAACCCTGGAACTGCATCCCGTAGGCCTGGACATGGACATCGCCAACGATGCGGTATTCGTAGTCGGCGCCGCCATCGATCACGCGCAGAAGCAGCACGTGCTTGAGGATGGCGCGCATATCGCGTGGCGACAGTTCGGAGCGCGCGGGAATCTTCCGGGCGCCTTTCAGCATGCGCCAGTAGCTTGCACCGGTCCGCACCGCCGGGTTATCGAGCTCGTCGAGCGACGCGGCATACAACGACGAGCGGTCCGGAGCGCGCTGCGGCTCCAGCGATCCTGCGTAGGCGACGGCCATCAAGTCCCCCCGGGCGGGACAATCGTGGGGGGCGATGCTTAACACTTCGTAGAGGCCCGGCGGCCCGCGGACGCCGCCTCAAGCAGTGAAGGTATCCCTGGGAGAATAGACGGAGAAGTTGAGCACGTGGTCTATGGTTGTCTCGTCCGGCCCCAAAGGCATGAATGCGCTTTCGCTGTAGATGTAGCGCCTGGGTTGAATGCCGCGCTCCATCCAACCGCGGAACGCATAGACGTCCCGCCGCCGCACGGCCCGGTCATACAGGCTCTTGAGAACCGGGCCGTAGCCGGGCGAGTAGTGGTCGATGCCGCTCAGCCGCTGGCCCTGCATCGAGAAGCCGTGGCTTTGGACATGCGCGTCGCCGACGATCCGGTATTCGTAGTCTGCGCCGCCCTCGAGCAGGCGAATCAACACGATATGGCGGAGCAGCGGCGCGAGATCGCGCGGCATGAGGTCCTGGCGCGATGGATACCTGCGCTCGCCCCGCAGCCTGCGCCAATAGTCGATCCCCTGGCGCAGGATCGGGCTTTCGACCGTATCCAGCGACACAATTCCCGACGCACTTTCCGGCACGCTCGGCGAGAGTGCTATAAAGCCGGATTCCTTGGTCACGATCGCGCTTCTTGAATAGTGTGGCCCTAGGCTGCGCCCCAGTGGTTAAGATTGGGTACAACATCGGAAATGGTCCGGCCGCGCGATGCTCCTGTCGGTTCTCGATCAATCACCAATTCGTAAAGACGGGTCCGCAACGGATGCCGTTGCGGAAACAATCGCGCTCGCCAAGGCCTGCGACCGGCTCGGCTATCATCGCTACTGGCTGGCCGAGCACCACAACAGCAACTCCTTCGCGGGCTCCTGTCCCGAGATCCTGATCGGGCGCGTGGCGCAGGAGACCACGCGCCTGCGCGTCGGTTCCGGCGGAGTGATGCTGACGCACTACAGTCCGCTCAAGATCGCAGAGCAGTTCCGCATGCTCGATGTGCTCAATCCCGGACGGATCGATCTCGGCATAGGCCGCGCGCCGGGCTCGGACCAGATGACGGCGCGCGCGCTGCAATCGGGACCGCAGGCCTGGCCGATCGACGCATTTCCGAGCCAAGTGATGCTGCTGCGGCAATTCCTGGAGGACTCTGCGGGGCGCCAGCCGCTGCCCGAGGACCACCCCTATCGCGGCATCCACGCGATGCCGCGCGGCGCGACCCCGGGACCCGAACTCTGGATGCTGGGATCGGGAATTCACGGCGCGGTCTATGCCGCTGAGCTCGGGCTCCCCTTCAGCCATGCCTATTTCATCTCGACCGAAGGGAGCGAGGATGCCGTCAGGGAGTATCGCGAGCGGTTCAAGCCGACCCCGGCCTGCCCTGCCCCGCGCGTATCGCTCGGCGTCGCTGCGCTGGTCGGCGAGACGGAGGACGAAGCGCGACGGCTGGCGGCGTCGCGCAACCTTTGGGTCGTGCGGCTCCTCAGTGGGCGGCCCATCCCGTTTCCCTCACCGGAGGAGGCCTTGGCGCAACCGCTCACGGCGCAGGAGGAGAAGTTGCTGGCAAGCATCGCCAAGCGCTCGATCGTCGGCACCAAGGAGCAGGTCCGCGCGCGGCTGGAGGAACTCGCGGAGGCGCATTTCGCCGAGGAGCTGGTCGTGCTGACTATTACCTACGATTTCACCTCGCGGCGCAGGTCCTATGAGCTGCTCGCAGAAGCGTTCGGGCTGGTCAACTCCACATAGCGATCAGCACGAAGCAGATCGCGTATTCGACGACGTCGCCCACATTGTGGCCGATGATCGGCGCGACCACGCTGCGCGATTTCTCGAACCAGTAGGCGTAGAGCACGCCGAGCGCAAAGGCATAGAGCTGCTGTCCAAAGGTCGCCCAGTCGGGACGGGCGATGAAATTTGCAAGGTGCGCAAAGGCGAAGATCGCCGCGACGACGATGCCCGCCCAGCCCATTTCGTAACGGCCAAGCCTCAGCCGCGCCGGCCACACCGCGAGCAGGAAGCCGACGAGCAGCGAGCGGAACAGGATTTCCTCGGTCGGGCCGACATAGACCCCTTCGAAGAAGGTCCAGCCGATTATGTTCTCTCGTGTGATCGGGAAGCCCAAGTCCATCGGGCGGCGCGCGAGCAGATCGGGCGCGTAGTCCACCACCGTCATCAGCACACCGAAGAAGGCGCCCCAGAGGATCGCCGGCCAGATGTAGGTCTTGCCCGGCGGCCAGCGCAGCCCGGCATCGAACGGCATGAAGCCCTTGATGACGAAGATCGCGACCAGCGCCAGCAGCGTCTGGAAGAGATGCTGTGAATAGAGCCAGGGCAGAGTCGGGCCGTGGCCAGAGGGAGCTGCCGGCACATAGTGATGCAGCGTCTCGGCAATCAGCGCACCAAGGATAGGCAGGCCGAGGCCGAGAACGGCAACAAGCAGGATGGCCAGAGCGGGCCTGACGATGCGCATGCGGCGTCCTCGCCGGTTTCGCGACAGATCTAGTGCCGGGCCACGGCTCGGGTCTTGAACGGACTTGACCGCCAGCGTCCCGGAGGAAGTCCGGTAAGGCGGCGCACCGCCCGCGTCATATGCGCCTGGTCCGCGAATCCGGTGGCGAGCGCAATCTCGACGAGCGGGCGGAGACTTCCCGCAATCGCAGAATAGGCGCGCGCCGCGCGGGATTCGAGGCGATAGGCCGAGGGCGAGATGCCGAAGACGCGTGCGAAGCCACGCGACAGAGTTTCCGGGGCAAGATTGTGGGCCGCTGCCCAATCGTCGAGGCGAATGTTCGGATCGCGGCGTAGAGACCGGGCGAGACGATCAGGCCAGTCATCGGCGGGCTCGGCTACGGGCTGCCACTGCCGCAGCAACTCCTCGGCCGCCCGCGCGGGCGATAGCGCTGCGAGCCGCGCGACGGCATCCGGATCGGCGATGCGGCCCTTGCCGGCAAGCGGCAACGAGGGGAGAGCGAGATTGAGAACCTGGGCTCCGCCGGGTCCGATGCGGTCAAGATGGGCGTCGAATGGAGCATGGATCAGGACGTCGCCGGGATCGGCGCGGAAGCGGCCGGCATTGCCGCACTCTTCATAGGCGCCGGAAAGGACCACAGCGGCGTAGGCCTCGGCGTGACGGTGCCGCGACATGGTCGCGCCGGGTGGAAGTCGGGTGTGCGGCGCCGTGATCACGTGAAGGTCAGGAGCCCGATCATCGCGCCCGAGAGTCCACTCGCCATCGTGCCGGAGACGATGGCGCGCATCGCGAGCGGGACGATCTCGTCGCGGCGGTCGGGGATCAGCGTTCCGAAGCCCGCGATGAGGATGCCGACGCTCGCGAAATTCGCGAACCCGCACAGGCTGTAGACCATGATCTGGGTGGTGCGCGGATCGAAGGTGCGGGGCGGCATGGCTGCAAGCTGCGAGTAGGCGATGAACTCGTTCAGGATCGTCTTCACGCCGAGCAGGCTTCCCGCCTGCACCGCCTCGTTCCACGGCACGCCATAGAGCCAGACCACCGGCGCGAACACCCAGCCCAGGATGCGCTGGAGCGTGAGCGGCGCGCCCCAGACCGGCGGGACGTGCGCCAGGATGGCATTGGCGATCGCGACGAGCGCGGTGGTCACGATCAGCATGGCGACGATCTGGAGATAGATCTTGAGGCCGTCCTCGGTGCCACGCGCCATCGCGTCCATGGTCGAATGATACTTGTGCGCGTCGTCGCTCTGGGAGATGTCGGTTACCGCGTCACCCGGAACCATGATGCAGGCGACGACGATCGCGGCCGGCAGCGACATCATCGAGGCGACGAGGATGTGGCCGAGCGCACCGGGCAGGACATGGGCAAGCATGTTGGCGTAGACGACGAACACCGTGCCGGCGACGACGGCAAGGCCCGTCGTCATCAGGACGAAGAGCTCGGTGCGGGTGATCCTCGGCAGATAGGGCCGCACGACCAACGAACCCTCGATGTTGCCCAGGAAGACGGTCGCCGCGGCGCCAAGGCCGACCGCGCCGCCGATCCCGAGCGTGCGGCGGAGCACGAAGGCCATCGCGCCGACGATGAGCGGCAGGATACGCCAGTACCAGAGGATCGCCGACAGGGCCGAGATGATGATGACGAGCGGCAAAACGGCGAAAGCGAAATTGGTCAGCCGCGTGGGATCGACGACGCTGGGCGGAAACGGCGACGGCGCACCGCCAATGAAACCATAGACGAAGCCCGTGCCGGCGCGTGTCGCCTCTGTCAGGACCGTGACAACTCCGTTGAGGCCGAACAGCGCATCGCGCGCCACCGGCACCTTGAGGAGGAGGATGGCGATGCCGGCCTGCAGCAGGAGGCCGACGATCGCGATGCGCCAGGGGAAGGCGCGGCGGTTCTCCGAGAACAGCCAGGCCAAGGTGATGATGACGACGATGCCGAGCGCGGATTGCAGCTGCGGCAAGTAAACCTGAAATGGCGCCATGATTCCCCCAGGGCCCGAGAGCGGCAGCTTACGGAAAATCCGTGGCCGGGGAAGCCGCTGGCGCGACCTGTCCACGACCGTGCTAGAACGGCGGCGCGCGGTTCGCGTACAGGGCCCACCACGGGGCAGGAATGTCGACGACGGAGATCATTGCGGCGCTGCTGGGCGCGGCGAACATTGCCCTGCTCGTCCGGCGCAGCATCTGGAACTATCCGTTCGGGATGGCCTCCGTCGCCTTCTATGTCGTCGTATTCCGCGATTCCCTGCTCTATTCGGACGCCCTGCTTCAGGTCTTCTTCTTCGCCATGCAGATATATGGCTGGTGGAACTGGTATCACGCCCGCGATTCCGGAGGGCATGCCCGCGTCGAGGTGATGAGCAACGCGTCGCGCGCGGTCTGGTCCGCGGTTGTCGCCGCGATAACCGTCGGCGAGGGCTGGTATCTGAAGCACTACACGAACGATGTCGCGCCTTGGATGGACGCCAACACCACGGCGATGAGCGTCGTCGCGCAATACCTGCTCTCGGTGCGCAAGATCGAGAACTGGGTGCTCTGGATCATCACCGACGTGGTGCAGATCGGCCTCTACTACTGGAAGGGCCTCTATCCGACGACCGGGCTCTATGTGCTGTACCTCGTGATGTCGGCTGCCGGACTCTGGGAATGGCGCAGGCACGTGATCGCAGAGACCGCGCGCGAGATCACAGCATGAGGACCGTATGCCTTCACGGTCCGGAATCCACGGGCAAAACGACGCTCGCCGCGGAGCTTGCCGAGCACTTCGGAACGGTCGCGGTTCCGGAATACGGGCGGTTCTACTGCGAGATCTTCGGCAATGACTGCGACCTCGAAGATCTGCGCGCGATCCGGCGCGGCGAGGAACTCCTGATCGCGGCTGCGCAGCGCAAGGCCAGGAACGGCCTGCTGGTTCTCGATACCGATGCGGTGATGACGGCGGTGTGGGCGGACGTGCTGCTCGGCACGCGGCCTGCCGATCTCGACCGGATCGACCATCCGGCCGACCTCTATCTGCTCTGCGACATCGACGTGCCGTTCGTCGCCGACGGCATTCGCTACTTTCCCGACCAGGCGATGCGCGCGAAGATGTTTGCACAGACGCGCGCCGAACTGGAGCGCCGCGCCCTCCCTTTCGTGCTGATCACGGGATCCCGCTTCGTCCGCCTCAGGACCGCCGTCGATGCTATCACCACGTGCTATCCGGAGATCACCGCGCCATGACAGTTGCTTCCAGGCCCGGTGAGATCAAGGCGCTGGCAGGCGCGCGGGCGATCCCGCCGCTGATCCTGGTGCTCTACCACTATTGCGAGGGGCATCACTACCGGAACTTCAAGCCGTTCGACCTGCTGGTCGGCCACGGCTACATGTGGGTCGAGTTCTTCTTCGCGCTCTCCGGATTCATCCTCACCTATATCTATGGCGCGCGGGTGCGTGAGTTCTGGCGCGGCAGCGCCTATCGCGAATTCCTCGTCGCCCGGCTGTCGCGGCTCTATCCCCTGCATCTCGCGATGCTGCTCTACATTCTGGTGATGATGCTGACGCTGAACGCCCTTGCACACGCCAACGGCACGCAGTCGATCTACGAGCAGCAATACCATCCGATCGTCACCTGGCAGACCTTCATCGCCAACCTGTTCCTCGTGCAAGCGTGGAACATCTTTCCCTATCTCTCCTGGAACGGAGCGAGCTGGTTCGTCAGCGTCGAGTTCCTGCTCTGCCTCCTGTTTCCGATCTACCTCGTGCTGACGCGCGGAGGCTGGCTGAGCGCGCTCGGCCTGATCGCCGCCGGCGTGGCGGGACTCTGGTATCTCGCGGCGACCGGCGCGCATGGCCTCGACATCACCTTCCACAACGGCATCTTCCGCGGCATGAGCGCGTTCGCAGCCGGCGTCGGCATGTGCGTGCTCTACCAGAAGACAAGGGACGCCGCCGATGCGCTGCCGGAGGGCGCGATCTCGGCGTTCCAGATCGCGGTGCTGGTGTGGTGGGGCTTCGGCACCTTCGACAACGGCTGGTCGCACACCCACCGCGACATCTATACCGTGCTGCCGATGCTGGCTCTGGTGTACGCGCTGAGCTTCGATCGCGGAATTGCCGCCCGCTTCTTCCATCTGCGGCCGCTGCTCAAGCTCGGCGAGTGGTCCTACGCGATCTATATCGGGCAGACGGCGTGGCTGCAGCTCATCCGGTTCTTCGAGAGCGCCTATCCGCCCGACGACACGCTCGTTTTCGGCATCCGCTTCGCCGACCTGATCTGGTGGCCGGAGCCGCTGCTCCTGCTGCTGGTCTGCATCGGCTGGGGCGCCCTGCTCTGCACCTGCATAGAAATCCCGGCAAACCGGGCACTGCGGCAGTTTTTCGCGCGCGAGCGCGAGCCGGCTCCGGCTTGACCCGGCATGGGGCGCGAGGCATCACTCGGACCCTGCCATTTTCAACGCTTTCCTGAAGGAGCTTTCCCATGGCCATCGACTTCAAGGGCAAGGTCGCCATCGTCACCGGCGCCGGCGGCGGTCTTGGCCGCGCGCATGCGCTCGAGCTCGCCAAGCGTGGCGCGAAGGTCGTGGTCAACGATCTCGGCGGCGCGGTCGACGGCACCGGCGGCAACTCGGCCGCGGCCGAAGCCGTGGTGAAGGAAATCACCTCGGCGGGCGGCGAGGCGATCGCAAACGGGGCCTCGGTCAGCGACGACGCCGGCGTTCAGCATCTCGTCCAGCAGACCATGGACAAGTGGGGCCGCGTCGACATCCTGGTCGCCAACGCCGGCATCCTGCGCGACAAGTCCTTCGCCAAGATGGAGATGCGCGACTTCGACGCCGTCATGCAGGTGCACCTGATGGGCACGGTCAAGCCCTGCAAGGCGCTCTGGGAGATCTTCAAGAAACAGCAATACGGCCGCATCATCGTGACGACCTCCTCGACCGGCCTCTACGGCAATTTCGGCCAGACCAACTACGGCGCGGCGAAGCTGTCGCTGATCGGTTTCATGAACACGCTGAAGCTCGAGGGCGCCAAGGACAACATCAAGGTCAACGCGATCTGCCCGGTCGCCGGCACGCGCATGACCGAGAACCTGATGCCGCCGAACGTTCTGGCCATGCTGAAGCCCGAATATGTGACGCCGGCGGTTATCTATCTGTGCAGCGAGGACGCACCGACCGGCGTGATCCTGACCGCGGCGGCAGGCGTGTTCGCGGCGGCGCAGCTCGTCGAGACCGACGGCGTCAATCTCGGCCATGCCGCGACCGCCGACGACGTTGCGGCCAACATCGGCAAGATCATGGATTGGTCGACCGCCAAGCACTACAACCAGGGCGGCGAGCAGAGCCAGAAGTTCTTCGCCCGCGTCCAGGACAAGCCCGTCGTCGGCTAGGCCCGCCCGAAGAGACGTTGCACGAAGGCGCGGACCCGCGAGGGCCGCGCCTTCTGTTCCTCGTCGAAGCGCAGCCCGGCCTCTATCACCTCGTCATTCTCGACCGCCCGCACGGTCAGCGTGCAGTTGCCGAGCGGCAGGCTGTCGCCGATCTCCGGCGTCTGCTCGAAGCGCTCGGCGAACAGCTGCGCGATTGTCTGGCTGCCACCGGGATCGCCAAGCCGAAGATCGTACATCGCGGCAAGCGCCGAGAGCTGCGTCGCACCGTGAATCTCGAACTCGGCATCGGTGTCGCCGGCATGACCGGCCTCGGCGAGCGGCGCGAAGAGGCCGTCAAGCCGCGCCACGCGGAGCGCCGGCGCGAGCAGATAGGCGTAGTCGCCGACTCTGAGCTTGCCGGCCTCGGACGGCTCGAGGATCCGGCGGTCTCGCACGATCAGCGCCGTGCGCGTCCAGCGCGGCATTTCGGCGACGTCGAGCACACGGCTGTCGTGCAGCACGGGATAGCCGACCATCTCCACGTCTGTCTGTCCGGGCAGGTCGATCTCGATGCGCTGCACCGGCATGACGCGGCGCGGCACGATCTGACCGAGGCGCCCGGCGACCCATTTGGTCGTCCAGCCCTGCAATATCAGCGACACGATCACGACAAAGAAAGCGACGTCGAAATAGAGCGTCGCGCGCGGCAGTCCGACGAGGGTCGGGATCGCTGCGAGGAAGATGCTGACGGCACCACGCAAGCCGACCCAGCTCACGAAGGTTTTCTCGCGCCAGTTGAAGGCGAAGAA
>Ga0335069_10016368_pt1 | contig 10343 bp, 13 predicted proteins | sample Lox_Sample_11_FD_206714 | JGI IMG/M metagenome (GOLD analysis project Ga0335069, IMG submission 206714) | Soil microbial communities from Loxahatchee National Wildlife Refuge, Florida, United States - Lox_Sample_1.1 | ecosystem: Environmental > Terrestrial > Soil > Wetlands | place: USA...
CACCGCGCCGGAGGCGTCGACAAGCTCGATGGCCTGCAGGTGCGAGACGCGCGGCAGCGCCTTCAGGTTCTCGGCGAAGCCCATCAGATCTCTTTCGCGAGCTTCGCCGCGATGCCGATGTAGTTGGCCGGCGTCATCTGCAGCAGGCGCTGCTTCTCGGCCTCGGGAATCGCCAGCGTCTTGATGAACGCATGCAGCGCATCCTTCTCGATGCCCTTGCCGCGCGTGAGGTCCTTCAACTGCTCGTACGGATTCTCGATGCCGTAACGGCGCATCACCGTTTGCACCGGCTCGGCCAGCACCTCCCAGCAGGCATCGAGGTCTTCGGCCAGGCGCTGCGGATTCGCCTCCAGCTTGTTGAGTCCACGCAGGCTCGAATCATAGGCGAGCAGCGCATAGCCGAACGCCACGCCCATGTTGCGCAGCACCGTCGAGTCGGTGAGGTCGCGCTGCAGGCGCGAGACCGGCAGCTTCTCCGAGAGATGGTGCAGCACCGCGTTCGCGAGGCCCAGGTTGCCTTCCGAGTTCTCGAAATCGATCGGGTTCACCTTGTGCGGCATGGTGGACGAACCGATCTCGCCGGCCTTCGTCTTCTGCTTGAAGTAGCCGAGCGAAATGTACTGCCAGATGTCGCGGTCGGCGTCGAGCAGGATGGTGTTCGCGCGTGCAATCGCGTCGAACAGTTCCGCCATCGCGTCGTGCGGCTCGATCTGGATCGTGTAGGGATTGAACTCGAGACCGAATGACTCGATGAACTTGCGGCTGAACGCGGCCCAGTCGAAGTCCGGATAGGCCGACAGGTGCGCGTTGTAGTTGCCGACCGCGCCATTGAATTTTGCGGTGAGGCGCACGCCGGCGATGCGGGCGCGCGCCCGCATCAGGCGTGCGGCGACGTTGGCCATCTCCTTGCCGAGCGTGGTCGGACTCGCCGGCTGCCCGTGCGTATGCGAGAGCATCGGCAGGTCGGCCAGCTGGTGTGCCAGGTCGCGGAAGCGGCTGACGACGTCGTCCAGCGCCGGCAGCAGGATCGCATCGCGAGCCTCCTTCAACATCAGCGCATGGGAAACGTTGTTGATGTCCTCCGACGTGCACGCGAAATGGATGAACTCGGCGACACGCATCACCTCCGCGTTGCCCTTGAAGCGGTCCTTGAGCCAGTACTCGATCGCCTTCACGTCGTGGTTGGTGCGCGCCTCGATGGTCTTGACGGCCTGTGCATCGTCCACCGAAAACGCAGCAGCTGCAGCATCCAGTTCGGTCACGGTCGCCTGCGAAAAAGCGGCCACTTCGCCGATCTCGCGTGCGGCCGCGAGCGCCTTCAGCCACTCGATCTCGACGCGGATGCGATTGCGGAACAGGCCGAACTCGGAGAAGTGCGCGCGCAGCGGCTCGACCTTGGCGGCGTAGCGGCCGTCGAGCGGAGAAAGGGCGGTGAGCGTGGTGGCGAACATATCGATGCAGGCGGCGGATGGAACGATTGAATTTTATCATGCGCGCATTTGCTGCCGGTCCGCTAGGATGTCCTGGCGACACCACGCATCGCGCCGGCTATAATTTTTCCACCAACCCCAAGTTTGACCTCACAACATGAAACTGCTCGGCTCGTTGACCAGCCCCTATGCGCGCAAGGCGCGCGTCGTCCTGGCCGAAAAGAAGATCGAATACGAATGGGTGGTCGACTCGCCCAATTCGCCGGATACCACGGTGCCGAGCTACAACCCGCTGGCGCGCATTCCGGTCCTGCTGCTCGACGACGACACCGCGCTGTTCGATTCACCCGTCATCGTCGAATACCTCGACGGCCTGGCGCCGAACGCCAAACTTTTCCCGCAATCCAGCCGCGAGCGCATCGAGGTCAAGCGCTGGGAGGCGCTGGCCGACGGCGTGCTCGATGCCGCCGTGGGTGCGCGCATGGAGCAGATGCGGCCGGCCGGCGAACGCAGCGAAAGCTGGATCACGCGCGAGCGCGGCGTCATCGACGCGGCGCTGGCCATGATGGCGCGCGAACTCGGCGATCAGCCCTGGTGCATGGGCACGCCTTTCACTTTCGCCGACATCGCCGTCGGCTGCGCACTCGGCTACCTGGCGTTCCGCTTTCCCGACATCGACTGGCGCGGCCGCCACCCGAACCTCGGTCGCTTGCACGACAAGCTGATGCAGCGGCCATCGTTCGCGGACACCGTACCGCGCGACACCTAGTCGTCTGTCATCGGCAACGCTTGCGCGTCCTATGCGCGGGCGTAGACTCGGCATTCCTCGAGACATTCCGGTTTCTCAATCACCAGGGAGCACACACATGAAACTGCTTGCAACCGCACTCGCAATCATCGTCGCCACCAGCCTCGCCGCCTGCGGCAAGAAGGAAGACCCGGCCGCGGCCGCAGCCGCCAAGGCGAAGGAAGCCATGCAGCAGGCGGGCGAAGCCGCCAAGACCGCCGTCGAGAAGACCGGCGAAGCGGCCAAGGCGGCCGGCGAGGCCGCGAAGGAAGCCGGCAAGGAAGCGGTGACTGCCACGACCGACGCGGCGAAGGGTGCCGCCGACAAGGCCAAGGAAGTCGGCACAGCCACGGCCGACGCAGCGAAGAATGTCGCCACGGCCACCAAGGAAGGCGCCAAGGACGTGGCCAACGCGGCCAAGAAGTAGGAGTCAGCCCGGCCGGGACGCCGCGCTGGCGTTCCGGCCTTTTTCGGACTACGATGATCTTGTCATCGCGCGCAAGGGCGCGGTGACAGGATGGAAACGTGTGCTGTTTGGGGGGAGAGCAGGCGGAAGCGGTCCGGGAGTATCGATTCCCGGGTCCTTCACCATCGGTTGTTTTCCAATCAACCGGGCCAGGAGGTTTGCCATGAAGACCCTCATCACCGTCTCCGTTGTCATCGTCACGCTGCTTGGTGTCCTCGGCTTGTACATGTCGCTCAAGGGGGATATCGCCACCGCACCCGTTGTGGTGACCGCGGCCAAGTAGCCTCCGGCCGGGATACGACGAATTGCTGCTTCGGGCTCAGGCGATGATGCCGCCCCCGAGGCAGGCCAGCGACTCGTAGACCACCACTGACTGGCCGGGCGTGACCGCCCACTGCGGTGCGGCGAAGGCGATCTCGCACCGGCTCGCGTCGATGCTCTCGACCTCACAGGCGGCGTCGGGTTGGCGGTATCGCGTCTTCGCGGCATAGACCCAGTGCGTGTGGGGCGGCTTGCACGCGATCCACGATAGTTGCTCCGCCGCAAGGCGGTCCCGCATCAGCGCCGGATGCTCGTGCCCCTGCACGACGTAGAGGATGTTCTTCGCCATGTCCTTGCCGGCCACGAACCACGGCACTTCCGGCGCGCCCTTCACGCCGCCAATTCCGAGGCCCTCGCGCTGGCCGATGGTGTAGTACATCAGCCCCTCGTGCCGGCCGACCACACGCTCGTCGTCGAGCAGGCGGATCTCGCCCGGCTGCTTCGGCAGGTAGCGCGCAAGGAATTCGCGGAACGGCCGTTCGCCGATGAAGCAGATGCCCGTGGAATCCTTCTTGGCATGATTGGGGAGTCCGGCATCCGCCGCGATCTTCCGGACGTCGCGCTTGTACAGGTGCCCGACCGGAAACAGCGTCTTCGACAATTGCACCTGGTTCAGCCGGTAGAGGAAGTAGCTCTGGTCCTTGGTGCCGTCCTCGGCCTTCAGCAATTGCCACGCGCCGAGGAACTCGCGCACCTGCGCGTAGTGTCCGGTGGCGATCCTGTCGGCGCCGAGTTTCACCGCATGGTCGAGGAAGGCCTTGAACTTGATCTCGGAATTGCACAGCACGTCCGGGTTCGGCGTGCGGCCGGCCTGGTATTCGCGCAGGAAATCGGCGAACACACGCTCCTTGTACTCGGCGGAGAAATTCACGACCTCGAGGTCGATGCCGATCACGTCGGCGGCGGCGGCCGCGTCGATCAGGTCCTGGCGCGACGAGCAGTATTCGTCGTTGTCGTCGTCCTCCCAGTTCTTCATGAACAGGCCGGTGACGCGATGGCCCGCGCGCTTCAGCAGCAGCGCCGCAACGGACGAGTCGACGCCGCCGGACATGCCGACGATGATGTGTTCAGCCATAGTGCCGGATCAGGTCGAGCGGAAAGCGCCGGCCGGCGAGGTAGTCGTGCACGCACTGCCGGATCAGCGGGCTGCGGTGCCGCTCGCGCGTCGCCTCGATTTCCTGCGGCGTCATCCACACGGCGCGCAGGATGCCCGTGTCGAGCGCGCGGCCGACCTCCTCCTCGCCCAGCGTGCCGGCAAAGGCAAAACGAAGATAGGTGATGTCTCGCTGCGGTCTGGGCCATTGATACACGCCGACCAGCGCCTCCGGCCGGAAGTGCCAGGCGGTCTCCTCGAGCGCCTCGCGCGCACAGGCATCGACCAGCGACTCGCCTTCGTCGAGATGTCCGGCCGGCTGGTTGAAGCGGACACCGTCCGCGGTTTCCTCCTCGACGAGGAGAAAACGGCCGTCGCGCTCGATCAGCGCGGCGACCGTGACATTGGGTTTCCAGATGCGATCCATGCGGCGATTCTACCGGGCCAAATCCGATAAAATTCCGCTTTGTCCTCAAGAAACCCGGAGACTCGATCATGTCCATGGCCGACCGCGACGGCTTCATCTGGTATGACGGCAAGCTGGTGCCGTGGCGCGATGCCACCACGCACGTTCTGACGCACTCGCTGCATTACGGCCTCGCCGTCTTCGAGGGCGTGCGCGCCTACAAGACCGTCAGCGGCACGGCCATCTTCCGCCTCAAGGAACACACTGACCGCCTGTTCAATTCGGCGCACATCTACCGCATGCCGATGCCATGGGACAAGGCGACGCTGATGGAAGCCCAGAAGGAAGTGGTGCGCGCCAACAAGCTCGAATCCTGCTACATCCGGCCGATCGCGTTCTACGGCTCGGAGAAGATGGGCGTCAGCCCGCGCGGCGCCAGCACGCACGTGGCGATCGCCGCCTGGCCCTGGGGCGCCTACCTGGGCGAGGAAGGCCTGGAGAAGGGCATCCGCGTCAAGACCGCGAGCTACGCCCGCCACCACGTCAACGTCTCGATGTGCCGCGCCAAGTACTCCGGCACCTACGCGAACTCGATCCTCGCCAACATGGAAGCGACCGAGAACGGCTATGACGAGGCGCTGCTGCTCGACGTCGACGGCTTCGTCGCCGAAGGCGCCGGCGAGAACCTGTTCGTCGTCAAGGACGACAAGATCTACGAACCCGAGATCGCCTCGGCGCTGATCGGCATCACGCGCGCCTCGGTGCACGTGCTGGCCGCGGAGCTCGGCTACACGGTAATCTCCAAGCGCCTGACGCGCGACGACCTGTACATCGCCGACGAAGCCTTCTTCACCGGCACCGCCGCCGAGGTGACGCCGATCCGCGAAGTCGACAACCGGCAGATCGGCGCCGGCAGCCGCGGCCCGCTGACCGCAAAGATCCAGAGCCGCTTTTTCGAAGTCGTGGCCGGTCGCCTGCCCGAGCACGCCGACTGGCTGGCCAAGGTATAAGGAGCCCACGATGACTGCACTGAACGAAACCGCGCGCGAAGTCGATGTCACGGCGCACGACCTGCCGCTCGCCTGCCCGCGCGAAGGCGCGCCGCTGTGGGCGCGGCATCCGCGCGTCTTCCTCGACGTGCTGGACCAGGGCACCGCCGTGTGTCCCTATTGCGGCACGACGTACCGCTTCACGGGCCCGGCACCGAAGGGCCACCACTGACCGTGTCCAGCCGCATCCTGGTTGTTGCGCCGTCCTGGATCGGCGACACGATCATGATGCAGCCGCTCCTGATGCGGCTGAAGGCGCGCGAGCCCGACGCGCAGATTCATGTGCTCGCGCCGGCGTGGAGCGCGCCGCTGCTGGCGCGCATGCCTGAGGTCACGGCGACCATCGACAACCCGTTCGCGCACGGCCAGTTCGATCTTGCCGGCCGACGCGCGCTCGCACGGCGTATCGCGGAGGCTGACTTTTCGAGCGCCTACGTGCTGCCGAACTCCTGGAAGTCCGCGCTCGTACCGTTCCTCGCGCGGATTCCGCAGCGCACCGGCTACACCGGTGAAGCGCGCTACCTCCTGCTCAACGATCGCCACACGCTCGACGAAGCGGCGCTGCCGCGCCTCGTGGACCGCTACGCCGCACTCGCGGGACCGCTCGACGGACCGGCGCCGGATCCGCGCCTGACCTCGACGCCGGAGCGGCAGAACGCAGCGCGCGCCGCACTCGGCCTGCCGCTGGATGCCGCCCCGCTCATCTTCTGCCCGGGCGCCGAATACGGTCCGGCCAAGCGCTGGCCCGCGCGCCACTTCGCCGAACTCGCGACGAAAGTCAGCCCGCGTGGTACGCCGATATGGAGCGTCGGCGGCGCCAAGGATGCCGGCATCGGTGCCGAGATCGAGCGCCTGTCCGGTGGCACAGCCGTCAACCTGTGCGGCCGTACCGACCTCGAACAGGCCATCGACCTGATCGCCGGCGCGCGCGCCGTGGTGAGCAACGACTCCGGCCTGATGCACGTCGCCGCGGCACTCGACCGGCCGCTGGCAGCACTTTATGGCTCGTCGAGCCCCAGCTACACGCCGCCGCTGTCGCCGCATGCGAAAATGATATCGCTCGGCCTCGACTGCAGCCCGTGTTTCAAGCGCGAGTGCCCGCTCGGCCACCTGAATTGCCTGAATCAACTTTCACCGGACCAGGTTCTCGCAGCGCTTCGCGACAATGTCTGACAAGCCCATCTTCCCCACCCCGCAGGACGCCGAAGCTGCGTTCTACGACGCCATCGAGCGCGCCGACCTCGACGCGTTGATGAGCATCTGGTCGGAGGACGAGGAAGTCGTCTGCGTACATCCCGGCGGCGCGCGTCTGACCGGCTACGCGGCCATCCGCGACGCCTGGCGTCGCATCTTCGAGGGCGGCCCGCGCCTCAAGGTGCGCCTGTCGGGCGGCACCGCGGTGCACACCCCCTTCACCGCCGTGCACACCGTGGTCGAACACATCTCGGTACGCGACGACGAGTCGCGCCGCGCGCCGGTGATCGCCACCAACGTCTTCGTGCGCGGCGCGCTGGGCTGGCGTCTGGTGCTGCACCACGCCTCGCCGGCGCCGCCGGAGGCCATGAACGAAGCGCCGAAGGTGCTTCATTAGTCTGCAATCGAAACTACGCACGCTTGGCAATCTTCCCAATCGCAGCAGCCGGAGAAAACAATGAGCACAATCGCCCCCGAAATCTTCAAGGCCTATGACATCCGCGGCATCGTCGACAAGTCGCTCACCGTCGACGCTGTGTTCACCATCGGCCGCGCCCTCGGTTCCGAAGCGCGCGAGCGCGGCCTCAAGACCATCGCCATCGGCCGCGACGGCCGACTGTCCGGCCCGGCCCTGGCCTCAGCGCTGGCCAAGGGCATCAACGCCGCCGGCATCGACGTGGTCGACATCGGATGCGTGCCGACGCCGGTCACCTATTTCGCCGCCTTCGAACTCGGCACCGAGAGCTGCGTCTCCGTCACCGGCAGCCACAACCCGCCCGATTACAACGGCCTCAAGATGGTCCTCGGCGGCCAGACGCTGTTCGGCCCGCTGATCCAGGACCTGAGAAAGCGCATCGTCGACGACGGGCTGGCAACGGGCGCGGGCACGCTGCGGCATGCGGACGTGCGCGAGGCCTACCTCAAGCGCATCGTCAGCGACGTGAAGCTCGCGCGGCCGATGAAGATCGTCGTCGACTGCGGCAACGGCGTCGCCGGCGGCTTCGCGCCCGACCTGTTCCGGCGCATGGGCTGCGAGGTCATCGAACTCTTCTGCGAAGTGGATGGCAGCTTCCCCAACCACCATCCTGATCCGTCGAAGCCCGAGAACCTGAAAGACGTCATCCGCACGCTGAAGGAAACGGATGCCGAACTGGGGCTGGCCTTCGACGGCGACGGCGACCGCCTCGGCGTCGTCACCAAGGACGGCGAAATCATCTACCCGGATCGCCAGCTGATGCTGTTTGCCGCCGACGTGCTGAGTCGCAACCCCGGCGCGCAGATCATCTTCGACGTCAAGTGCTCGCGCTGGGTAGCCGAGTCGGTGCGCCACCAGGGCGGCAAGCCGCTGATGTGGAATACCGGCCACGCCTTCATCAAGTCCAAGCTCAAGGAAACCGGCGCGCCGCTGGCGGGAGAGATGAGCGGGCACATGTTCTTCAAGGAACGCTGGTACGGCTTCGACGACGGCCTCTACGCCGGCGCGCGCCTGCTCGAAATCATCAGCCGCTGGAAGGATGCCAACTGGCCGTTGAAGAACCTGCCAAACGCCATCGCAACGCCCGAACTCAACCTGAAGATGAAGGAAGGCGAGCCGCATGCGCTGATCGCCAAACTGCAGAAGGAAGGCAGGTTCGCCGGCGCGCGCGAACTCATCACCATCGACGGCGTGCGCGCCGAATACCCGGACGGCTTCGGCCTCGCGCGCGCCTCCAACACCACGCCGGTCGTCGTACTGCGCTTCGAGGCCGATAGCCAAGCTGCCCTGGAACGCATCCAGAGCGAATTCAAGGACGCCCTGGCCGCCGCCTGGCCGGGTCTGGACGTCAACTTCGCGGCCGGGCATTGAAGAATGGGCCGTTTTCGCCCGAACGATTGAACTGGCCGCAAAAATTGTCATAAATGTGACAATTTAGCTTTTACTTTAGTAGTAGATTCGCCTGACCCATGATGTTGCGGCAATGCCGGGGGGCTTTGCCGCACCTTGTCTTTCCGGAGGAGGAGAGCACATGTTCAACGGCGAATTGAAGCGCACCGTCCGCGATCTCACCACGCAGTTGGGCACCATCACCGCCAACGCGGCGGTCGCTGAAAAGGAACTGGCTGCCGCGCGCCAGGCGCAGGCGCAAGCCGAGGCCCGCGCCAGGGAAATGCAGGAGGAGGTGGAGAACTGCGGACGCATCTACCGCACCATGCGCTCGTTCGGCGACTCCTTCCTCGACATCCAGCGCTCGCAAGTGGGTGTCGCAACCGTCATGGCAACGGAAAAGCAGCACGCCGCCGAAGCTGCCAGCGCATCGAGCGCCAACCAGCAGGCGATGACCGCCATCGCCGAAAGCCTGCGCGCCATGGCCGGCGACAGCGGCGAAATGGCCAAGAACGTCGATACGCTCACCGAACGGGCAACGCAGATCGGCGGCATCGTCCAGTTGATCAAGGAAATCGCCGATCAGACCAACCTGCTGGCCCTCAACGCGGCCATCGAGGCGGCGCGGGCCGGCGAACAGGGACGCGGTTTTGCCGTCGTTGCCGACGAAGTGCGCAAGCTGGCCGAACGCACCACCAACGCGACCACCGAAATCTCCGGCCTCGTCTCGTCCATCCAGCAGGAAACGCAGACGACCCGCAGCCAGATGGAACGCTGGGCGCAGCGCTCGGAAAGCTTCGGCCAGGACGGCCAGGCGGCCACGGAGCGCATGCAGGAACTTTTCGTGCTATCCAAGCGCATGGAGAAGACCATCGCCGCCTCGGCGCTGCGCAGTTTCATCGAGGTGGCGAAGATCGACCACCTGGTCTACAAGTTCGAGGTCTACAAGGTCTTCATGTGCCAGTCGGAAAAGAAGCTGGAGGATTTCGCCGACCACACGCACTGCCGGCTCGGCAAGTGGTACTACGAGGGCGAGGGCAAGGCCCAATATTCGACGCTGCCCGGCTATCGCGAGATGGAAGCGCCGCACCAGCGTTTCCACAGCGCCGGCCTCGCAGCGCTGCGCGCATATTTCGACGGCGTCCACGAGAAGGCATTCGCCGGCATCGCCGAGATGGAGGCGGCGAGCATGGAGGTACTGGCCAACCTGGATCGAATCGCCGCCAGCGGGGAAAACGCGAAGGCCTGACGTTTCCGCGACGCGCTACTTCTTTTCCTCGGGTTTCTTTTCTTCGTCGCCGAGCACCGCGTCGGCCGCCTTGCCGACGCCCTTGCCGACGATCTTCACGGTGCCGATCGCCGCGTCGGCAGCGAGCCCCACCACACCGGCCGTCACCGACACCGCCGTATCGGCGACGGCGATGACCGCGCAGCCGGACAGCACCGGCGCGAGTGCGGCCACGACGAGCAGGCCGGAAATTGGCGACTTCTTCATTTGCATCGCGCCGAATCTAGCGCGCCAAGCAACGATTGCCGCGCTGTCGCGCATGGCCGACAGTGCGGGTCGCCCGCGGTGATCAGGCCTCCTTGGGCCAGAGGATCATCTGCGTGCAGCGGAACAGCGCGATCCGGCGGCCCGTGGCCTCGTGGGTGACGAGCGCGTCCCACACCTGCGTGGTGCGCCCGCCATGCTCGTTGAGCGCTTCGCAGACCAACGTGCCTTCGGTCGCAGT
>Ga0335069_10016369_pt1 | contig 10342 bp, 6 predicted proteins | sample Lox_Sample_11_FD_206714 | JGI IMG/M metagenome (GOLD analysis project Ga0335069, IMG submission 206714) | Soil microbial communities from Loxahatchee National Wildlife Refuge, Florida, United States - Lox_Sample_1.1 | ecosystem: Environmental > Terrestrial > Soil > Wetlands | place: USA: Florida...
AAACTCAAGCTCCGAGAAGCGGATATGGCGGCTCATGAGGAGACTCGGCCCAAGGTAGTAGCGGAGCCTGCCGAAGGTGGCGCAGATGCGGCAAAGAGTGCCGAAGAGATAGCAGTCATCGACAAGGCAGTCAAGGAATTGGATCAAAAGATTGCCGAAGCGCAAACCGAATCCAGTGCGCTATCCAAGTCAGCAGAGGACTTGCGTCAGGCACGACAGAGCATCGAGCGGCAGGTGAGAACGGTTACGAGCCTGAAATCGAAATATGAGACGTTACTCAGCGCTGAAGGAATTGCGTTTGAAGACATCGTCGTCGTACAGGAATCATACGGCAAGCTTGATGCGGTTTTAAAAACCAAAGAGGCACGAGTACGAGAGCTTGAAGACCTCCTAAGGGATGCGGCCCATATTGCGGCGCTTGGCCTCGGAGTCAAAGAAGCGAAGACAGCAGAGGAGAAAAGCCTTTTTTGCCAGCGTGCGACGTTCGAAAGCAAGCGCAAGGAGATTACCGACACGTTGGATAAGCCCAATCGGGAGTATCAAGCATATTTGGTTGCAGAAACACAGTGGCAGGCCCGAAAGACCGCGCTTGAGGGGGACGCACAATCTCCGACGCCGGACACTCTCAATTGGTTAAAGCAGGAACTCGAAGCGGTTACAACAAAGTTCCCTGAGGACTTACGATTGGCCCGACAGGAGAGGATCACCGCCGCGAAGGAGGTTTTCGTCAAGAAGAAAAGTCTCATCGAGTTCTATAACTCGGTAAAGCAATCGATCGATGATGAGATAAAGATGTACGGGACGGATTTGGGTGAATACAACATCTCAATCGAGGCGAGCCTCAGGTTCGATCCTCTATTCTATGAAGATTTCCTTCGGCAGATAAACCAGCAAGTGAAAGGGAGCTTCCACGGCACAGATGATGGCCGCACAATTTTGAAGCAAATTGTGGCGGTCGTTCCGAAGTGGGAAGATGAAGGAGGGGTGATCAAAGCCCTTGAAATGATTGATGATTACCTCCATAACGATCGACGCCAATCCCAAGGAACTGATGTAGCGCGAGACGTATTCAAGCAGATGCGTGGGCAAAAGAATCCGGTCGTTGACCTTTACGACTATCTTTTCGGATTTGATTACCTTGAAACGAAATATGATTTGAAGATAGACGGGAAAGATCTCAGGGAGTTATCCGCCGGCGAACGTGGCGGCTTACTTCTTATATTTTATTTGATGCTTGACAAGAGAGACGTCCCACTAGTAATTGACCAGCCAGAGGACAACTTAGACAACAAAAGTGTCTACGAAATCCTTGTTGCTTTCCTAAAGAAAGCAAAGAAGCGACGACAGATCATCATGGTCACGCACAACCCGAATCTGGCGGTTGTCGCGGATGCCGAACAAATTATCCATGTGTCCATCGACAAGAAACACAGCGTCAATGACTTCACGTTTCAGGCTGGAGCGATCGAGAACCCCGTCATCAACAAAGCTGTGGTCGATATCCTGGAGGGCACGCTTCCGGCATTCGACAATCGAAGACTGAAATATCGCAGGCAACGTGCATGATTGCGGATTTAATCGCAAGGAACCCCGCCGAAAAATATGCCACGCCCCGTCAAAGTCTATCCAGCTAATTACCTTCCGGAACGCGAGTATGAAGAACAAGTCAAGATAGGACTCGATAGGCTCTATGAAACTGTGACGGTTCAGTGGAGGCCTTTCTTGGGTGAAGGGCGTGAGAGATATGCCCCGGTGGTTGATTTGCCGTTGGCCCCTTCGCAACTCGACAAAGATTCATTCGAGAATACGGAGAGCTCTTAGATAATACGAGGCCCTTTATCGAGCGGCTCATCGCTAAGCACAATGAGAATGTTCGAGACCAAGAAGAAGCGGCCAATTCCGACATGATCCGAGAGTCAACCAAAATGCACGGCGTTTGCTGTGCATTGAAATCGAAGAGAGCGGTACAAGAAGACATTGTTGGGGAATCTTTTGAATGCGTCTGCGTTAGGGAGAATAGGAATTCTCGTTGCCCGTACTGAGAAAATCCGAAGGGTATTTCTTCGTCAGCGTGCCTACCTGCATTTCCTGGCAGAAGTGGGCAAGAACACTTTTAGGACTGGCAATGCATTGGTCCTGACGGAAGATCAGTTCAACCAACGTTTGAATGAGTAATCAATACCTTGCGCGAGGAGCTCATGAATTACTGGAAGGTTTTTTGCATGGAGAAATCCTACCCCGGCCTTTGGTACACCTGGTTTCGTGATCAGATTGCTGCTATTGGATGGCCCCCTGATAACTTCCATCTTGAGGACGGCCCCGGGGCGCATGGTTGGGGTGCAGCGCGGAATTATCTTCAAGAGGTCGCGGCAGGAGACGCTCTGGCCGTCCAATTGAATGAAAACCGCGTAGGACGTCTTGGGACCGTCACCGGAAAGCGCATCGCGGATAGCGACTGGCAGCCAAGCGTGCCGGTATCCACCGATCTTCCGATGGGTGAGCAAGGTAGGAGGATTGAAGTGCGATGGGACTTGTCGTTCGGAGAGCTCAGTCCCCAGCACGTCGTGCAACTTCCCTTTGCTACTCGTTTTGCAAAAGGTCCCGAATTGCGGTGGTCGATCTACCCATTGGATAGACAGAAATTTATTCAGATTAAGGAAGCTGTGCTCGACGAAAAGAATTGGGTCAACCTTGCAGGTGGCTTCAAACTTGAAGCGTCGCTATCGGATTACATCGCTTCTGCGCCACATCTACTAGAGGACGGTATGCGACCGTACCCTTGGAGAAAGGCACGCGAACAAGTCTTCCCGGACAGAACTCGCTGTGACGTACTGCTACTCGATAAATATGAAAATCTCGTCGTCGTGGAATGCAAACAAGGATCACCCACGGTCGAGAACCTCAAACAGTTGCGCGGGTACATGGGACATGCTGCACGTTGGGCAAAAGTTAAGATTGTACGCGGGATTCTCATCCACGGGGGTTCCTTGAATTTGTCGGCAGATGTGCGCTCTTCGGCACGCCAGAGTCCGCCTATTGAACTCGTTCGTTATGACATCAACGTGGGGTTTGTGAGATCGAGTTAGCGTTTCAGGCGGGATAATGAATCATCACGTTAGTCCGTGACAATAATCCTGTCCTAACTGCTCCGCTACAGCACAGAATCGCGTGAAAGCTCGCTCGCCGCGCGTCCCTATCAGTTAGCGAGCGGAAAGGACTGCACATGAAACAAACAATCGCTAAGCATGATTGGCTAGCCGTTCAGGGGTGTCTCGGCATGGCGTGGTATCGGTTGCGGACTGAGAGGGAGACACCCACTGAGGCTGAGCTCTTCAGGATGCTGCAGGGACAGGAAGTCGGCGTTCTTGCAAGAGGCCTCTTTCCAGACGGCGTTTTGGTTATGAGGTCAGACGCAAAGAGTACCGCCCAGATTACGCGAGATTACTGCGCCGACTTGTCAGTCATGACCATGTTTGAGGCTGAAGTTCGCATAGGTCCTTTCATAGCTAAAGCCGACATTCTTCAACGGGATGGTGCGAAGTGGCACATCATAGAGGTTAAATCCAGTTTTTCCGACACAAAAAGCCTCAGCGAATTGATTGACGACCTTGCCTATACCGTAATGGTTTTCCGGCGTGCCGGCTTTGCCGTGTCGCGGGCTTCGCTTGCATTGCTGTCGCGGACATATCGCTTTGGCGATCCGCCTGACAAACTCTTCGAATTCCTCTTGAAAACCGACGAAATCAACCAGCGAGTTACTGAGTTTGACTCGCAAGCTGACGAGGTTGCCCGGGTTTTGTTTGACCCAACGCAACCCGCTCCTAGACTTGTCTCTGCCTGTCGCTCCTGTCCTGCATATATCGGCAAATGCCTGGGGTCTGACATATCTCACACTGTTCTCGAAATTCCGAGACTTCACCATACGCGATTGAAGCGCTTGTCTCAGGAGGGAGTTGTTGATGTGACGCAACTGCCTCCAGACTTGCCCCTCAACCCAAATCAGTCGCGAGCGGTGAAGTCGATGATCTCGGGTCAACCAGTCGTCGAAGATGGCCTCGCCTTAAGGTTGAGCAAACTCACATGGCCTTGTCATTACCTCGATTTCGAGACTGTTGCCACGGTTCTACCACTCTATCCAAGCCACGGTTGTCACAGGCAAACGCTTACTCAGTTCAGTATCCACCATCGCACGACAATGAAAGACGTTCCGACCCACAGCGAGTATCTTGCCGATCCCGCTCACGACTGCGAGGGAGAACTCGCGAGACGTCTGATCGAAGCGCTCGGAAATACCGGTTCAGTCATCGTGTATACAAAATTTGAAGAAAAGCGAATCGAGGCTCTTAGGGACCAGTTTCCGGAACTAAAAGCACCCCTCGATGCAATCCTAGGGCGGCTCGCAGATTTGGAAGCGATGATCGAGCAAAACATCTATCACCCTGAATTTCATGGAAGTTTTTCGATCAAGAAGGTCCTCCCTGCTCTCGTACCCGAGCTTTCCTATGCTGGGCTTGAGATTAAGAATGGCGACATGGCTATTGCCCGATTCGCCAAGATGGCTAAAGGGCAGATTCTCGGTAATGACGTAGAAGCCACTCGGAAGCAGCTACTCGAATATTGCAAAATGGACACCCTCGCGATGGTCAAGTTACATGAAACACTCTGTGCTTTAGCCGGGGGACATTTGACAAAAGTTCCTGCCGGTTGAGGTGTTGCTTCACGTCTCGTTGTCGCGGTCTGTGCATTGCGTGTAGAAAAAATGGCAGTGCCTTTTCCGCTGATTAGTTGGCTTAGCTTGCTGGGCATTCGACAAGCGACGGCTGAAATAAAGCAGGCAACGTGCATGATCCACGGATTTGATCGCACAGGAGCCTAGACCAAAGATATGCCACGTCATGTCAGAGTTGGACCAACTAATTACTTGAGCTTTGCGTTTTCCTCTTGGTTTGTCCCTAATGGTCGCCAAACGAGCAGGGTTAGTCGAATGTTATGGTTGTTGCGTCGGTGCTGAATTCTAAGAAAGTCTCTTTATCTTCGGCTGAGGCGTGTATCGTCACTTAATCAAAACTCGTCACTAGCCGTCCTTCGTGCCATGAGACCTTAAGTCGAACGCCAGTCACTGCCCATGCAGTAACGATTCAGGGGCGACAGAAATCGGTTTTGAATGTAACCGAATTGCGGGCGAAAATATGTTTCGCTTTGCAGTCCTGTGCATTACGTTGATGCGTTCCTGCGGCGATGTTGTTAACGGGGATGTATGGTAAGAACCATGAGGCAGCAAAATCGTCGAGAGACGTTGTGAGGCCGGAGGCATTGCGGGTAACGATCCAAGGTCGAGTTGTGAGATTCCTTCGGCTGTAATCACAAACAACAAATTGTCATTGGGGTCGATAACCAATGCATCAAAGGCTGACGCGATCGCGGGCGCGAACACAACTCGATTCAGAAGCATGCCCGTTGCCCCGTCAATCAGATCAATGCCGTTGATCCCGCCACTGAAAGGTTGAAAGACTAATCTGCCGTCTATGCTAAGCTTCTGCCCGAAGACTCCGTACGGCACCCAGATGTCACGATCAACATAAGTCACTAGAGCAAATGGGCTGAGATCGGCGTCTGTAATAAAACCCGAAACGACGAGGGTCGTTCCATCACCGGAAAGCGTCAAATCAGCAGCTCCTGTCGGGTCAGCCAACTGTTGCAACGCTTGATTGTGAGAGATAGTGTCGTCACTTGTGTCCACGATGTAAGCAAATCCATCCAGGTTCAGGTAGATTTTAGACCCGTCCGGGCTGATTAAAACCCGAGTAAACGGTTCCGATGGTTCGCCAAGATCTTGAATTCCGTTTCCATTCGTGGTGCCGAGATTGGTGATGATGCCAGTGGAGGTATCCAGCTTATGCAAGGCAGAAAAACCAGTGCCACCGGTCTGAAAACCCGCGTAATACACGACGCCGGAGTTTGTGACTGCAAGGCCGCAGGGTTCGTCTCCGGCAGCCTGGTCCTGCTGTACATGAAATGAATTTACCGCGCCTGGATTGTCAGGGTTGACGGTGTAGATATTGCCTTGCGTCGCGTCGGAGATGGCTAAGGTGTTCCCGTCGGGCGATAATGCGAGTGCCCACAAACGTCCACCTGAACCAGGGCTGGAGATTCGGATCGGCGATTCCCACGTTGATGTAGCTGGAGAGAACACCTGGATTTGATTCTGATCGGCAAAATACAGAACCCTTCGATGGGGATCGTAAACGCCGGCCGACAACGCCGATGCTGGGAGAGGTGAGGATCTAAGCGGCGCAGTATAGTGTAAAGCTGCCGTCGCTGTTGCCAATCCGTTGGGATTGGCCAGCGTTATGTCCGCATTGCTCCCCACAGCGCCCGATGGGATCGAGAACAGCGCAGCTTCCATTGGAAAGGGATAGGGAATAAAAGGGGTCGCACTCGGAGTAAACGCCGTAACGATGGCTGGTTGCCCACCGACGCTGATATGAAAGTCAGAGGGTTGCTGACCGAAGCCATACCCAAATACGAGGCCTTGACCTCCGCCCTCTGCTGTAGATACTGAAGTCGAGACTTCAACGATGCTTGGACCGAAACTAAAGTTTTCAGGCATTAGAGCCAAACTGTTATCCGAAAATAGGATTGTAAAATCCGCAGGCCCTTGAAATGATGAGGGTGGAGTAACAGCATTCATTTGCGACGCCGAAGGAAAAGTTACATTCTGCGCATCGCCATTTCCGAAAAAGACAGAGGCTGAGGCGGGTACCTTGCTAACATCATTCAGGCTCTCCTGAATAGTAGTCCCACCATTGCTTGGCCCCGTGTTTGGAGACACAAAACCAATGCCAGGAAAAGTTCCATTGTCCAAATTGAAGTAGATATCAGTCCCGCTTGCATGAATTTGTGCCCCGTCCACAAAAGCCACGCCATGACCGATAGGCCCAAAGATCAGTCCGCTGTCGTCCATTGCAGAAGGCACAATCACCGACTGTAGATCGAACACGTCAAAGTTGCTCACCCACCCTTTCTGTGCGTAGGTTGATGTGTCGTACGCGAGAAGGTCACCAAAGAAATTAACCCCGTAAAGAGTCTGGCCGTCATTGCTCAATACCGCTCCGTACAACCCGCTCGGGAAGCTAAAAGTCCCCAATGTGTCGAGGGAACTCGCGTTCAGCACATGGACTGTGCCGTTTTCACCGGTTAAAAAGATTCGTGTTCCGTCCGCGCTGCTGAGTATCTGACTGATGATGCCACCCAAGGGTCGATTCTCAGTACTAATTAACCCGGTGACTGAATCGTAGACCATCACGGCTTCATCGCTGTCCGCGCTTGCGATCATCACCTTGGTTCGGTCTCTCGACAAAGCCATCGCACCGATGCTTCCAAACCCCTGCGGACGTATGGTGGTCAGGCTGTTTGAGGCGGGGTCCCACACTGCGAAGTTTGGGGATCCATCGACAGTTTGATAAATGCCCTGCAAGGCGACTCGCCCATCCCCCAATACGAAGGCTTGGTTTGCCATGTACCCTGTTGGCCCGATACTTGCCGAAGGATAACGCTGAACGATGGTCATTGCAGCCGGATCAACAAGGTACACGTCGCCGAAGGCTGTGGCCACATATAACTTCGTGTTGTCCGACGAAATATCCAGGCCGAAAGGAGTAGATAAGATGATTGATCCGATTTGTGACTCGGCCTGTGCGTCGAATACGTCAATACGATTCCGGGTTGTATTGCTCATGAAGTAGCGTTTGTGGAGGCTGTCATAAACTGTGAAATGTGGGGGAAAGAACTGGAGGGAATTCGAATCGTATTGTAAGTCCGTCCGCAAGTAGCGTGTTCGGATCGACGGGTGCGGCGAAGTAGCCGGTGACGGCGTTGGCGACGGCGATCCGCCTCCGGAATTGCCAGAACCGCCGCTGGAATTTGCGCTAGAAGCTGCGCCGCCTCCGCAACCGACCGAGAAAGGTAGTGCACTACTAATCAGCCCGAGCAGCAACACTCCAAACAACTGTTTCCTCAATGGAACCTTTCTCATCTGATCTCCGACAAAAGTTCGAATCTTACCTTTACGCCTGCATGAGTCGAAACCGCTAGACACCAACCTACACTCTTACTGGTTTGGGCGAGAATCCTCGCGCATAAGAATCGTCCATTTGTTCGATCAATCTCAGTGATAGTTATCACACAATCTGTGGCAATGCCCTAGCACGATGGTTATGCCAAAGTGGTCACAATGACGGCGGTTGAGATACTCTCCTGCTGAGGTTGAATCAGTAGTCCTTCTCGGTTTGAATCGCTAACCCGTACGGGCGAGTTAGTCGAGTTTCGACACTTGAATCGAGATAGGGCAATCCATCATAGAGGCTCGTGATGTGCGTCACTGCACAGCTGCATTTCACGCCGCAAAGTGTGTTGGGATCAGAGTTCGGTTCATCGACTGGAGTTCAGGATGAGCGAGCCACGAAGTTCTTCCGCGCGGAAAGGCAACTACTCGGAACGGGGTTTTTCGTTAATCGAACTCCTTATTGTCGTGAGCATCATCCTTATTATTGCGTCAATTGCGATCCCAAATCTGCTGCGGGCGCGCATTTCAGCTAATGAAGCCTCGGCCGCAAGTTCCATCCGCACCATTAATGCAGCACAAATTATGTACCAAGCCACGTTTCCGGCCACCGGCTTTGCAAGTACGCTCCAAGCGCTCGGGCCACCCACAGCAACTGGTTGCCCGCCTACCGGGCCAACGTCGGCGGCGTCATGTCTCATCGATTGGGTGGTTGCCCAAGCGACAGCACCTACGAATGCCAAGAGCGGGTATTACTTCGGCCTGGGTGTAGTGGAAGCAAATGGTGTCGGGGTTGGTTACACAATCGGCGGAGCGCCTGTAGCGTTCAATCAAACTGGCGTCCGGGGATTCTGCTCGAATGAAGATGGTGTCATCCGTTACACTCCGATGGTCGCTAGTAGTCCCGTCATGACTTCTGCCGCGTGTGCGGCATATCTTCCCTTGCAATAACCCGCAGTTGGAATTGTTTTCTGTGTTATCACGGCGGAATGTGACACTAAGCACAGACAACTAAGTTCGATGTGTCGAGAATGCGGCTCACCAGTTTGGAGGCAGTTTCCTGAGGGGGAAACTGGACCGTGTCGAAAGGAACGCGTATGACTCGCTTAGCGGTTGGGTTGTCCCTCGTGCTACTTCTCGTTACTCCGCTGTTTGCTCAGAGTGATCCCCAGGCAGTTACTTACGCGATGCAAGCGATGAGTGCTCTTACCGGCGCCAATCCCATCATGGATGCGACGCTCATCGGAACTTCGACCCGTACCGTCGGATCTGATCAAGGCAGCGGACCGACTACGCTGTATGCGAAGGGCCAATTCGCGAGTCGCATTGACATGAATCTTAGCAGTGGCAACCGCTCTGAAATCCGCAATTCGGTACCAAGTCCCCAAGGCGAGTGGATCGGTTCTGACGGAACTCCAACACAATATGCCTCGCACAACTGCTACACCGATCCGGCATGGTTTTTCCCAGCGTTGTCGTCGCTAGCCTCGGCTAACAATCCGAACGAGATTTTGTCGTATGTCGGATTAGAAACCTTGAACGGTTCTTCTGTGCAGCACATCCGCTCGGTGTGGTCGGGACAGCCGCTGAGCACAATGGATTTCTATCTTGACGCCACCACCCTGTTGCCGATGGAAATTGATTTCAATGCCCATCCTGATGACAACATGGCTGCTAACGTTTCGCTCCAGATCCTCTTTTCGAGTTACCAGAACATGGGCGGGGCATTAATTCCTTACCACGTTCAAGAACTTTTGAGCGGGACTGTGCTTTTGGATTTCACCGCGAGCAGTGCCGCCCTTAATACGGGCTTGTCCGATAGTCTTTTCGCCATCCAATAAGAAACTAAACGGAGGTCCTTCGTGTTTGGGAAAACCTCGGTAAAATTATTTGTATTCCTCGCAATCTTAACTATCGCATCTTCTTTTGCCCAGACAGTGGCAACTGGCACTCCTGCGTTCGGCAGTTTCGGTGGAGGACCGTTTGATGTGATCAATCTAGGGAATCTGAACGTTCACTTTTCGATTCCCATTGTGCAGAAGGCTGGCCGTGGGATGCCGTTCAACTATAGCTTGAGCTATGACAACTCCGTCTACTACTCGACTAGCGTGAATGGAACCGTAACTTGGCAACCAGTATCCAATTGGGGTTGGCGCGGCGTAACCGAAGCGGCAGCCGGGTATACCACGTACTTTCAGCACAATCAGACCTGCATCCTTGATGGGCAAAAGGTGAACGGCACGAACTATGACAATTGGGTTTACCACGATCAAAGTGGTA
>Ga0335069_10016370_pt1 | contig 10342 bp, 12 predicted proteins | sample Lox_Sample_11_FD_206714 | JGI IMG/M metagenome (GOLD analysis project Ga0335069, IMG submission 206714) | Soil microbial communities from Loxahatchee National Wildlife Refuge, Florida, United States - Lox_Sample_1.1 | ecosystem: Environmental > Terrestrial > Soil > Wetlands | place: USA...
GTCGAGCAAGTGCTTTGGGACATGCGCCTTGCCGACCTTCCCCGTGGCATCAACCGCGCCCTCATTGACAGGCTCTTCAACGGATTGCCTCCCTGGACCGAGGCCGAAGCCAGGGAGAATCGGATCAACACCAACGTCAACTGGCTTGAGGGGCCCCGGCTGGCTGCCGATGCCCGCCGCTCCTACTCAAACGCCTTCCTCAAGCCGGGCAACTTCTTCAACGTCACCCTGGATCATGGACCCGTTCACAAACGCGAGCGGTGGGGCAAAATCATCACCCGCGAATGGAACAAGGCCATGAAACAAAGCCGGAGCTACTTCGAGTTTCTCCGCTCGCAGTTCGCCCTGACTGTCCTTCACGGCATCGGCCCGGGGTTTTGGTGCGATCGGGATCATTGGGTCCCCCGCTGTTTGGGCGTTGAGGACGTGATGATCCCCAGCAACACCCTGTTGGGCCTGGAGAACCTCTCGTACTTCGGAATCTTCCGGCAATATACCGCCATGGAGTTGTACATGATGACGCACGGGCCGAATGTGGACCCCGCCTGGAACATGCCCGTCGTCGAGGCGGCCCTGAAGTGGGCCGACCAGCAAACCCAAGCGGAATTGTCCTACTCCGAGCTTTACGCCCCGCAAAAGGTCGAGGACAGGTGGAAGCAGGACCTCGGTTTCTACGCCACCGACGCCGTCCCCACCATCGACTGCTGGGACTTCTACTTCTGGTCGGATGACGGCGACATTGAGGGGTGGCGGAGGCGCATCGTTCTGGACACCCCGACCAGTGGCGAAGTGCGGCGGGGCGATCGGGGAAGCCACACCAAACTCCCGCCCCGGAACCTGATCAATAGCAAACACGGCGATTGGCTTTACTGCCCGACGGACAAGCGGATTTACGCGGAGAAGATCGACCAGATCATCCATTTTCAATTCGGGGACGCGACGGCGACCGCGCCGTTCCGCTACCATTCAGTCCGCTCCCTTGGCTGGTTGTCCTACGCCGTTTGTCACCTGCAAAACCGGCTCCGGTGCAAGATCAACGACGCGGTGTTCGAGGCGCTCTTGCAGTACTTCCGAACCGCCAACCCGGATGACCGCGAGGCCCTCACCAAGGTTGACCTGCACGACTTGGGCGTCATCCCGGCGGGCCTCTCGTTCGTCCGGCCGGAGGAACGATGGAAGATCGACCCCCAGACGATCGAACTGGGTTTGACCCAGAACGCGCAGATGCTCACGGAGTCGGCCGCGCAGTACCGGGAGGGGCGGAACCAGGGGCCGACCACGAAGGAAAAGACCGCCACCGAGATTATGGCCGAAGTGAACAGCGCCAACGCACTGATCGGGGCCATGCTCCTGCAAGCCTACATCTACCATTCCTTCCAGGGCCGGGAAATCGCCCGCCGTTTCTGTGTCCCCAACAGCCAGGACAGCGACGTGCGGGGTTTCCGCAACAACGTGCTCAAGGCCGGGGTGCCCGAGGATGTCTTAGATAGTTCCACATGGAACATTGAGCCCGAACGGGTCCTTGGCAACGGCAACAAGACCCTCGAAGTGGCCATGGCGGACAAGCTCATGGCCGCCCGCCAACTGCACGACCCGGAAAGCCAGAGAGAAATCCTCTACCTCTACGACATGGCCAACTCGGACAACCCGGACCTCGCCCAGCGGCTCGTCCCGCTCGACAAAGCCAGGGTGTCGGACAGCGTCCACGACGCGCAGTTGGCGCTGGGGACCCTCATGCTTGGCATCCCCATGAAGCCGGTGAAGGGCCAGAATCCGATCGAAGTCATCGAAACCCTCATGGGCGGGGCGGCCGTCATCCTGAAGCGAATCACCCAGCAGGGGGGCAAGACAGACCCGGAGGAGTTGGCCGGATTGCAAAACGTGCTGCAGACGACGGGCCAGTACATCCAGCTTCTCGCCCAAGACAAGGCGGAGAAGGCCCGCGTCAAGCAGTACGGCGAGGAGTTGACCAAGCTCGGGGCCCTCCTCAAGGCACTGGCGAAAGCCGGGGCCAAGCAACAGGGACAGCCGGGCACCGGCCAGCCGGACCCGAAAGACGTGGCCAAGGCCCAAGCCATCACCATGCTCGCCCAGACCAAAGCGCAGTCGGCCGCGCAGAGCCACGCGCAGCGGACCCAGCAACGCGACGTGCAGTTCCGCATGGAGCAACAGCGCAAAGCCGAGGCGCACCTTGCGGAGCAGAAGGAGCGAATGCAGGAGCTTAAGGTGAAGACGGCGGCCGAAGACCTGAAGACAGCGGCCGAAATCAAACGGACACGGCTCAAAAAGCTTCGTGAAGACTGAACATGTACTTGCTTGTCTCAAACGGCCAGAAGTACCGCAATGTGTACGGTGTTTGCATTGGCGGGTTTGCCTCGCCCCGGAGTTGGGGCAAGACGAAGCTCGCGGAAGTGTGGGCGGCGGACAACGACTGTTTCCAGGGATTCAACCGCCTGGCTTATTTGAAGATGCTGGCGGGCATCTCGGTTTACACCCCGAAACCAAAGTTCGTGACGATTCCAGACGTAGTCGGAAGCTACGCCGACACCCTCGATCTTTTCGTTGAATGGCATCGGCCCCTTGCGGATTTGGGATTGCCCAAGGCGTTTGTCTTGCAGGACGGCGCAGAACGGTGTGGAGTCAGGGGCATCCCGTGGGACCAGATCGAGGCGCTTTTCATCGGCGGAACGACCGGGTTTAAGCTGGGGAAGTTCGCCGCCGAAATGGTCAAGGAAGCCAAGAACCGTGGCAAGTGGGCTCACATGGGCAGAGTCAACGGCCGCCGCCGTCTGGATTACGCGATCGACATCGGGTGCGATTCTTGCGACGGTTCGAGCATGTCCAAGTGGAAAGATGCCATCCTCCCGGGAATGGTGGACCGATTGCGTCAAACGCGATTTGCTTTATGAACGTCCGAATCGAAGTCATCCCCCACAAGGATCAACGCTACGAAACCGTTGGCGACTGGTTTTTCGAGCCGAATGGCGACATCACCATCCGCGTAAGCAAGCTGGCCAACTGGAAGCGGGAGATGCTGGTGGCGGTGCATGAGCTTGTTGAAGTGCTCCTCTGCAAATCCGACCACGTCAGCCAGAAGGCGGTGGACGAGTTCGACATCCTCTATGAGAAGCACCGGTCCAAGGGGGACACCAGCGAACCGGGAGATTGGCCCGACGCCCCCTACGCCCGGCAGCATTGCATTGCTACCGGGATTGAGCGGATTCTGGCGGCGGAGTTGAAAGTCTGCTGGAAGGATTACGAAGCAGAAATCGAGGCGCTATGAGCGACGACGTGTCAGACCGGACGGCTTTGGTTGTGGACGGCGGGCTGTTCCTGCCGTTCGCCCAGCGGCTCGCGCGGGACTTCAAGAACGTGCTCTATTTCTGCCCTGGCGAAAAGCCCTTCCCCCTTTTGAACGACGCCGTCTTGGGGGACGGATTCGGGGGCGTGACGCGCGTTGACGACCTCTGGATGGCGGTGGAGGAGATGATCACCCCCGAAGATGTGATTGTTTTCCCGGACGTGGGCCACGCCGACCTGGCCCTGCATTTGCAACAGATGGGCCACGCGGTATGGTCAAGCCGCTACGGGGATCAACTCGAACTGGACCGGGTTTTCCTCAAGAATTTCCAGCGCAGTCAGGGGATGGCAATCCCGCCCTACGAAGTTGTCCATGGGTTGACCGCCCTGGCCGAATACCTCCGGCAGCACGAGGATGTTTACGTCAAGCTGTCCAAGTACCGGGGCGTGATGGAGACCTTTCATTCCGTCACCTACCGCCTGTCCGAGCCGTGGCTGGCCATCATGGCTTGCAAACTCGGCCCGCTCAAGGACACGGTGGACTTTGTGGTCGAGGATCACATTGAGGCAATCGCGGAGCTTGGGTTTGACGGATTCTGCATCGACGGCCAGTTCCCGGAAGTGGCCGTCCAGGGAATCGAAGCCAAGGACTTCGGCTATATCGGGTGCGTCCGGCCGTTCGCCACCCTCCCCAAAGAAATCCAGGGGACGATCGAGCCTTTGCTCAATTTCCTCACGGAGCAAAACTACCGCAACTTCTTCAGCACAGAAGTCCGGGTGGGGGAGGATGGCACCCCGTACCTGACAGACCCCTGCTGCCGCCACGCTAGTCCCGCCGGGGAGTGCCTCGACGAGCTGTACGAAAACCTTGGCGAGATCATCTGGCTTGGGGCCCGGGGCATCCTGCTTGAGCCTGTCTATACGGCAAAATTCGCCGTCCAGGCAATGATTGATCACCCCGGGGATGAAGACCTTTGGCGTCTGGTGGACCTGCCCGACGACGCGCGGCAATGGACCAAGCTCTTCTTCGCTTGCGAGATCGAGGGCAAAATCTGCCTGCCCCCCTTCCCGTGGAGCCATTCGACGATCGGCTCCGTGCTGGGGATTGGCGACACGCTGGAAGAAGCCATTGAAGACCTCAAAGAACATGCGGAGCTTTTGGGCGGCCAGGGCCTCACCATTCATACGGAAGCCGTGGTGGAAGTGGTCAAAGAAATCCAGAAGTCGGAGGAAGCCGGTGTCGAAGTGAGCCCGGAGCCGGTGCCTGATCCTGCCGAAGTGATGAAGGAATTATGACCGACGCCCCCGAATCTGTCCCCGCCATGCTGCCCGCCTATGGCCCGGACGTGAACCTCCAACGCCGGAAGGAAATCCACGAAGCCCAACCCAAAGGGCCGGTGACGACCGACAAGCCAATCTCGTTTCGCGTGGCCAAAGCCAAGGCCCAGAGCACGCGGACGAAGCCAGCCAAGAAGCGGATCCGATTCCGCGACCCCCGAAACCCCAAGTTCTACTGACCATGGACAGCCCCAAAACCCGATTCCTCAAAACCCCGCACGCCTCTCAACTGGTCGAACTGGTCGAACACCCCGCGTTCATCGCCGGGTGCGATGCTGCCTTGTTAGAGATGACCCTTGGATGCTCATTCGCTGAAAACCCAAATCGAGCAAGTGAAGCCTTTTACCGAGTGGAAGGGGCCAGATTGTTCATTGCCTATTTGACATCCATCGGCCGAGCCGACAAGCCCGCTCCCAAACGAACCATGAAAGAGAACCTCGAACCATAACACCCCATGCCTGATTCACCTGCCCCTGCCCCCTCGGCCGCCGCCCCGGCACCGGCCGCGCCCCCGCCGACGCCCTCCAAGGACCCGTCCCCGCCCTCGCAAGCCACCCCACCGCCCGCCAGGAAACCACCGGCCCGCGAGTCGGCTTGGGACGAGATCGAGCGGATGAGCAAAGAGGAAACCCCCAAGGCCCCCGCTCCGAAGAAGGAGGGGAAGGAATCCCCCCCTCCCAAGCCGCCCTCGAAAGCTGCCGACCGGACGGCGTCCACTCAATCCCGGGAGGGCACCGATGGCACTGGGACCACAAAGGAGACGCCCGATGTAGCTCTTGCGGACTCCGAATCCCCCGAGAGTGCATCCGATTCCGGCCATCCCCAATCCCCATCTGCTGAAGCCAAGCCGGTCAAAGCCGCCGAACTGCGAGCCGCGTACGAGAACCTGAAGAGGGAGCACGCCAAGCTCAAGGAGGAGGCCTCCAAAGCCAAACCGGCCGAGGACCCGGACAAGCCGAAACTGGTGGCGGAGCTTGAGCAGACGCGCAAGCGGGCCGCCGAACTGGAAGCGGAAATCCGTTACACCAACTACGAGCGGAGCCAGGAGTACCAAGAGAAGTACGAGAAACCGTTCGTGGAAAGCTACCAGAACGGCCGCCGCAAGGCCATGGCGCTCAAGGTCACGACCCCGGAGGGCACCACCCGGGACGGAGCCTCCGCCGACTTCGATGCCATCATGGCCGTCGCGGACGACTCCAAAGCTGGCCAACTGGCGTCCGAGATGTTCGGCTCCCTGGCCCCATTGATCCTCTACCACCGGGAGAAAGTCATCGAAGCGAACCGTTCCCGGCAAAACGCGATCGAGGAATTCCGCAAAACCGGGTCCGAAAGGGAGAAACAGCGGGCGGCCGACCTGACCGCGTTAAGAACGAAGCAGCAGCAAGCCCAGCAGAAGCTCAACGAAGAGTTCGCGCGGCTCAATGAGGAGTCCAAAACCAAGTTCCCCGAGTTTTTCCAAGCCGAGGAGGGGGACGACAAGGGCAAGGAATTGCTCGAAAAGGGATTCGACCGATCGAAGCGGGCGTTTTCCGGCGACCGGACCATTCCCCCGGAGGAGTTGGTGGCTCTGCACTCGGCCATCCACAACAAGGCCGCCGCCTTCGACTACCTTGTCCACAAGAACCGCGCGTTCAAAGCCAAAATCGCCTCCCTGGAAAAGGAGTTGAGCGAGTTCAAGAATTCCGAGCCCGGCGCGGACGGGGGCAAGGGTCCCAAACCCAAGAAAGGCTTGTCCGCCTTCGAGGAAATCGACGCTTTGGCCAGGGAAAACAGTTGACTGGCCCGCCGTTTCCGGTAAATTGGCTCTGCGCTAAGACGTGATTGGATGGATTGCCCGGGGGGTGATTACCCCGGGCAGTTTTATTTTCCCCTTGACCGTTTCCAGCAAAAGGCATACCTCTCCCTGCAGTAAGCGGTATCGGGCCTCGCAACCCGAGCGGAAGCGCCCGCCTCGCAACCGGGCAGGCTGTAGGCAATCGGCCAGCGTTCAGGAGAACGCGCCTCGCCAGCAAATCCCCAACGTAAAAACTGCGCTCTAAGCGCCAACGTCTGATTTGTTATGCCTGTAAGTTGCCAAGCGTTTACTGATTTTTTGAGCCGCCGAAGCGAACACCTTGACGAGGAAATCCTCAAGGACATCACCCCAGCCGAAACCCTGATCGGGTACGTCGAGACCGGGGAGTTCCGCGCGGAAGACGGCGTCTCCCACACCTTTGACAAGTTCAACCGGGTGTACCCCGACCTCTCGACCCCCTGGTCGGACGTGACGGCCGGTGGGTGCATCGGCTCGCCGTGCGACCCGGATGTGACTTTGATCGGGATGGGATTCACCCGGGACATGTACAAGCTCCAACAGAAGTCCTACGAGACGGACCTCTATTGCTTCGACCAGATCATGTCCGCCGACCGGGCCAAGGAGCAGTTCGCCCACACCGTCCAAAACCTCAAGGATGCCACCGTCATTATCAACGACAACCGCATCCGCAACGAGATGTTCCGCATCGCCGGACACCATTGGGTCTGCCAGATGAACGGCCTTGCCGCGTTCACGTTCAACGAGAACAACACGGACCTGATCAACGTCACCCCCTCGGCCCTGCCGACCTCCAAGCTGGTGACGAACATGCTCCGCACCCGCATCCAGTACCAGATTCTCTCTGGTGCCCTCGGGAAGACGGTCAAGGATGTCCCGCCCAAAATCGAAGTCCTGACCGACATGGAGACGATTTGGGACCTTTGCAAGGGTGACACCACCCTGTCCGATCACTGGCGCTTCGACGCCTTTGACCCGGCGAGCAAGGAGTTCTACCAGTACGGTTGGGCCGGGCAAGTGGGCAACTTCATGCTCCACGCCGACCTCTCGCCCATCCGGTTCGAGATCGTGGGCAACAATCTGCGCCGGGTGTTCCCCTACACGAACATCGCGGCCACCCAAGGCATCAAGGGCATCGTCAATCAGGCGTACATCGACGCGCCGGTCCAGGCCCACTTCATCTGGCACCGCCGGGGCATGATGAACCGGATGAGAAACACGACGTCGATCAATCCCATGATGCCGTTCGCGGCCCGGGACTTCGGCGGCCGGTGGCAGTTCCTCATGGACAATCTGACGTGCGGCACCGCCGTTGCGAAGAATTCGGGCGGGTCGGACATCACGATCCCGATCCCGGTCAACAACAGCTTGCGGAACAAAGGCAAGTTCCATGCGGACTTCGCCTATGCGACCCAAGCCCAGTTCCCGGAGTACGTGGAAGTCTTCCTGGCGCTCCGCGAGCAGCCTTGCATTGTGGGCGAGCCTCTGTGCTCGACGCCGTACTATGTGACGCAGGATTATTCGAGCAGCAACGATACCTGCCCGACGGTCCAAGCGCCGACGTGATTTTTCAGCCCGTCCGTGGACGGGTTGAGGTTCGGGGCTAACGGGGGCCAGCCGTTATGGTTGGCTCCCGTAACCCAGAAAGAAACTATGCCGAACGATTACTATCCGGCACCCGAAGAGGGAACGGAGCCAAGCTCCACCATCCCGCCCCCGAAGGATGAGCAAGGCGACACCGAAGAGGGTGCCAGCGCACTTCTCCCCAAGAGTGTCTTGGGCGGCCAGGATTTCAAACCCGGCGAGGAAGTTGTCCTCCAAATCAAACACGTCTATTCAGACGAAGTCGAAGTCGCTTATGCGCCCAAGAAACCCGAGGAGAAAACCAAGTCCACCATGTCCCCCGACGAGGAGATCGACATGATGGACAGCGCCAAGCCAGCCCCGCAAATGGGGATGGCGGGTGCCTAATCTGGACAAATAGCCATGAGTCAATTAACCGACTGTTCCCCGCCTACCCTCATGGGTGAGGCCCCGTGCCTTCGCTGCCTGTCGCCGTCCCAGCTTGAGATTGCCCTGGCTCTGGTGTGGGCCACCATCGCCGGGTACAACCTGCCCGCCGACCTTGGCACCCTGATCAAAGACGCGACGTGCATCGACTGCAACATCACCAGCGAGAGCAAACGCCTCCGGGCCGAGATTACCGTCATGGCCAATCAGGTTGGACCGATCAGCCTCCCGGACGCCCTGCCGGACTTCTGGAAGTGCATGGAGTGCCTCACCCCCAGCCAAATCCAGTCGATCATTCTCCTCTCCAAGTGCAAGTATTGGGGGACTGAACTGCCGTTGTAATGGCCGGAACCTTTCCAGTCGAGCCGCGTTGCACGCCAGAAGGAATTCTGACGGATTTCCCGTGCTTGAATTGCCTCTCCGAGACGCAACTCCTGAAGATGTTGCTCGTGCTCATGGCGAGGGGAACTGGATTTCCCTGGCCCGAGTATCGGGGCATGGTCCTTGAGATGACCGCTTGCAACACCAATCTGTCCAAGCGGCAGATGCTCATTACCATCGTGGACGCCATGCTCTACGCCGACGTGAACGGCTACGAAGACACCCTCAAAAACGCCCTCCAACTAGAGGGCATCTCTCCGGCCCAGCTTCTAGCTGGGATAACCCAACTGATTTGCCGATATTTCAAAGAAAACACATAGCCTATGAGTACTCCCAACGTAAACCTCCTGGCCGCCATCGCCATCGCCGGACTTCAACCCAGCGTCGGCGCGGGCGTGCCCGCTCCGAGCTACGAGCAAGTGTGCAACCGGGTCCTGATGCTTCAGGTTGATCCGCTGGACATCCCCCGCACCGTCACCCCGCCCGACATTAACGGCGTGGCGGCGGCCCTGGTTGCCGGTGGGGCGATCACCCCCTACTGGCTTGAGCAGGTGGGGAACATCGTTCTCACCTATCCGTACACCCGGAGCGCGACGGACGTGCTGGACGTGCCATAATCCATGGCCTCCTGCATCCCTTCGGACCTTGTCACGGCGGCAAGGTGTTTTGTCTGTCTGGACGCGCGGCAGCAACAGGCTGTCCGCGTCCGGCTTCTTTGCGCCATCGTCAACAAGGAAACTATGAGTTGCGACCCCAAAACCTTAATGGCCCAAGCCGCGTGCTTTAACTGCGGCCTGGACGCCGCGCAACTTGGCGCGATCGAAATCTCCCTCCTCTGCCAAATCGCATCCGGTGGAGGGGGCGGTGGCGGTGTCACCAGCGGAGCCGCCAACCCGTCCGGCGCTCCGACCGGCGGCAACGGCGTGTACTACAACACGTCCAACTCTTCGTTCTGGGTGTGGGACTCTTCTCTCAGTCAATGGGTGCCCCTGATCTTATGAACAAATTCTTTGGTTTTCCGGCCCTCCTCTCGGCCCTGCTTCTCCCGTTCCTGTCCTTCGGCCAAGCTCCGCCAATCCTCCGGCAAGCCTGCACCACGAACGCCGACCCCGTCGCCACCCTCAAGATCAACACCAACCAGTACTCGGCGGCGAACGGAATCGCGCTGGTGACGACCGCCCCCGGGCAGGTGGCGATCAGCAACACGGTGGCGGCGCTGACCAATGCCGGGGCGTTTCAACCCGCGAGCCCGATTTTGACGAATGTGGCGGGCACCGGGGCGCTGACCAATGCCGGTCAGTTCATCGCCTCGAATAACGGCTTGGGGACCAATGCCCAGTTTTACGGCTCCCCTGGGGGAACCAACTGGACGGGGACCAGCGCAAGCGGTTGGCTCAACACGAACACCGCCGGGGGTTACACCCGGATTCAGAATGGCACCGAAGTCGCGGTAGCGGGCACCACATCTGTCCCTACCATCACCGCGCAGCCAGCGAGCGG